>Ga0007836_1000185_pt1 | contig 15136 bp, 7 predicted proteins | sample CryBogCBE23Oct07_FD_71205 | JGI IMG/M metagenome (GOLD analysis project Ga0007836, IMG submission 71205) | Freshwater microbial communities from Crystal Bog, Wisconsin, USA - CBE23Oct07 | ecosystem: Environmental > Aquatic > Freshwater > Lake | place: Crystal Bog, Wisconsin, USA | collected...
CACTGCCAACAAATGTATCTTACTGTAGTAATAAGCTTGCTGATAGTAGTAAAATAACATCTTCACCTCCAAATAATGTATCTTAATGTGGTAAGATGGTTGATGATAGTAGTAATATAACATCTTTGCCTCAAAATAATGTATCTACTATTAGTAATTCGGTTGCTGATAGTAGTTGTACAATATCTTCACTACTAACTAATTTATCTTACTGTAGAAATATAACATCTTACACTAAAATGGGGTTACTACTCAGGTCGATTTACCACAAAGTACGAGAAAAGGTGTCTTTTGTTTCTTGTGTTGTTTAACTTAACAGAAAGTGAAAAAGATTACCACATATAGCACATAGGAGGGAAGTTAGGAAGGGTTTTAGTAAACGGCACATAGGAATGCTACTTTGTAGGATTGATTAACCTACTATCAATTGAATTTATAAAAGTTTTCAGGAAGAAAGAATTGTGACCACATAGGAGGTACATAGTAGGGGGATTTGCAGGAGTGGGAAAGAACCACACCCCCCTCAACAAAAGGTGAGAGGAGCAAGACGCTGATAAATCAAGTTGTTAAACCAAGTTGTAAAGATTTACCAACTATTGAAAAGTTGGCAAATCATTTACATGCCTTAGTTTTTATTGTTATCGTATTAAATTGTAGAATTATGGACAATACTCGCCTCAACTACTAAAAAAAAAGAATCTGGGCTAAAAGTTATTTACATCCTTATTATATAATCACTACTACAAAAGATTTGTTTGCATTACTTTTACCGTCAAACAATTTTTATATGCATATAGACTTACATAAGCCGATTGTTGGCTTTACCTGTGGTGACTTGAACGGAATAGGTTTAGAATTGATAATAAAAACATTAAGCGATAACAGGATTCTGGATATATGTGTACCTGTGGTTTTTGCAAGTAATAAAAGCATTAACTTTTATAGGAAGAATTTGCCCCACATTAATTTTAGTTTTCATAGTACTAAGGAGTTTAACCGCCTTAACCATAAACAAGTTAATGTTTTTAATTGCTGGGAAGAAGAAGTGGAAATTAACCCAGGTGTGCAAAATGAGATTGGAGGAAAGTATGCACTTATTTCACTAAATCAGGCTACGGCTGCTTTAAAGGATGGTCATATTAACGCATTGGTTACAGCCCCAATTGATAAAAAGAATATCCAATCAAATGAGTTTAAGCACAGTGGTCATACCCCATTTTTTAAGGAAGTGTTTGCCGTTAACGAGGTATTGATGTTTATGGTTGCTGAAAATATGCGTGTTGGCTTGGTTACAGAACATGTTTCTGTGGCTGATATTGCGAAGAATATTTCTAAGGAGAAAATACTTTCTAAAATAAAAATCATGCACCAAAGTATTCAAAAAGACTTTGGCATTGATAAGCCAAAGATTGCTGTATTGGCTTTGAATCCTCATGCGGGAGACCATGGGCTGATAGGAAACGAAGAAGAAACGGTGATAAAATATGCCATTAAAGATGCTAAGAATAGTATGTTGGTATTTGGTCCATATAGCGCGGATGCTTTTTTTGCAAGAGGACTATATGAAAATTTTGATGGTGTTTTAGCGATGTACCATGACCAAGGTTTAATTCCTTTTAAGTCGTTAGCTTTTGGCGAAGGCGTAAATTACACCGCGGGTTTGCCAGTTGTTAGGACTAGTCCTGATCATGGAACCGCATTTGATATTGCTGGAAAAGATTTGGCTGATGCGACCTCTTTTATTGCTGCCACTTTTGAAGCTGTGGATATTTATAGAAGAAGAAAAGGCTATGCCTCCGCAAGAGTAAACCCGTTGCGTAAAATGAGTGCTAGATTATTGGCCAATATAGTAGATGAAAAAATTGAAGAATAATTTATACCAATGCTTGAATGATTAGAATGACCCCTCCGCATGAAGAGCAAATAATGAATACAGCTAATTGTTGAAGTTTAGCAACGTTTTTTACTATTAACAACCCAAAGTATACACTATGCTTACTATTGAAAATGAATTAATAAGAGTTGGTTTTACTGCACAAGGTGCAGAGATTATAAAGATTTATAACAAAGAAACTGGTTTAGATTATTTGTGGAATGCAGACCCGGCTTACTGGCCTAAGTTTAGTCCTGTTTTATTCCCAGTTGTTGGCGGATTAAAAGGAGGAGTTTATGCATTTGAAGGGAATAGTTACGCATTAAATCGTCATGGTTTTGCTAGAGAGAATATGTTTGAAGTGGAGAGCCATACTAATGATTGTATCACTTTTGTATTACATGCGTCTACTAAGACTTTACAATTATATCCTTTTCTATTTAAATTTTCGGTCATTCATACCATTAGTAACAATCAATTAAGTGTTACTTACAAAGTTGAAAACAAGGATAGTAAAGTGCTATATTTTTCTGTTGGGGCACATCCTGCCTTTAAAGTTCCTTTAGTTGAAGGAGATGATTATTCTAATTATTACCTTTCTTTTAATGAAATAGAAAATGCAGGTATTTACCCCATTGCGAGTGATGGGTTAATACAGCATACGTCGGTTGGATTGTTGAACGATACCGATGTTTTACCGCTTACAAAGCCTCTCTTTTATAAAGATGCTTTGATTTTTAAAGAACTAAAATCAACAGCCATCTCTATCTTAAATCATAAGAACAAACATGGCCTTACCCTAAGCTTTAAAGGCTTTCCTTATATGGGTATTTGGGCTTTTAAAGATGCCGACTTTGTATGTATAGAACCTTGGTGCGGCTTGGGCGATACCGAAACTTCCACTGGATTACTACAGGATAAAGAAGGGATTTTGACTTTAAATTCAGGCAATATATTTGAAGCTACCTGGGATGTAGTTTGCTTTTAAAAAGAAGAAAGATGACCACATTGGCTTAAAAGCGCACCAAAGAGTGGTTTGTTTGTAGGAAATGACTAAAACCTTTCAATTTGTGAAATGTAGTTGAAAATAGTAAAGTGATTTTTTCTTTAAAACTCTTTTTCACCTATTTCACTTATGGGTAGTTTAACCTTCTTGTTTTTGGTATTGAAGCTGTAACTAATACCAAATTGTATAACATCGGGTTCTACAATATAATTGGTAGTCGTGTAAAAGTTAGCACCCTGCGTGGTGATACGTTGTATGTTAGAGATAGCTAAACCTGCATCCATATTTAACCACTGTGCCAAGAAAGTCCACTTATTATTATTAGTTTGTTTCTTTAAGCTTACGTTAGGAGATAAGAAAGCACCATCCTCACCTTGTGCAGTTGGGCGAAGTGAAAGGTAGGAAACACTCCATTGAATACTCCACTTAGCAGGCAGTTTAAACGACTGTGTAGTATTGCAGGTGTAAGCTATCTTTTGGTTATTAACCGCCACTGTGCCATTAAATATAGAACCACTAACGTGTGATTCAAAAACATTGATACCCGCTAACATTTGCCACCATTTTGTTGGGTTAAGCGTTAAACCCATTTCTACACCAACTTGTTCTGCTTGTGTTGCGTTGGTATAAATTCTGTTTAAGATGGTATCATTATACACACTATTTAATCGTTGTATACTATTTGCCGTATGTTGGTAATAAGCTGTTGCATACCAACTACCTTGTTTAAAAGTTTTTTCTGTTCCTATTTCGGCAAGGGTTACATACTCTGGTAATAGTTTAGGGTCGCCACGCTCTAGCGTTTCAGCATGTTCTCTTTCTGGAAAAGGATTTAACTCTGTATTGGTAGTTCTTTTTACTCTTCTGCTTAAACCTGCTTTCCATTTCCATTGATTGGCAGTGCTATAACGCAATTGTAAGGAAGGAAATAAACTTTGTAGAGATAAATTTGGTTGTGCTGCTTCTCCAAACCAGAGTTTTCTTAGGGCAGTTTCATACCTTAATCCCCCACTGTAAAACCACTTACTTTCTTGTACACTATATTGTACATAAACCGAATGAATGGTGTTTGTTGCTTTAACTGCACTACTAAAATTGGCATCTCTTACCAAAATATTGGTTGTTTTATTTAAAGTATCATAATCAAAGTTTCCATTCTGCCCGTCATAACGAAATTGATAGCCTGCTTCAAGCGTGGCATTTTTGCCAATCTTACGTTGATAATCTAGCTTAGCCCTATAGCCATCTAGTGGATTACTATAATTAGTTTTGGTATATTGAATAGTGTCTTTTGCGTTTATTGAGGGTAGATTATTATTAGAAGTACCTCCATACAAATCTGCACCTTCACATAAAAGTGAAGTGCTTAAGCTTGATTTATCTTTAAAAGTATGGGTATAATCAATATTTCCTACTGTAAAAGAACCTTCTCTCGCCTGATTATTGGCATTGTAATATGTATTGCTATTAATTAGCTGCCCTGTATTTAAATTGTTTCGGGTTACTTTGTAAAATAAATCAGCTTCTCTATCTTGATGCTTTTGACCTCTGTAAAATCCAGTTAATAGTGTATTGCTTTCATCGATTGTATAGGTAGCCGATAGCCTCAAACCATAATTATACCTTTTAAAACTTCTCTCTCCTACTGACGGAAAGCTTGTTTTATAATTGTTTACTTCATTATTGGTGTTTACATTACCTTCTCTGTAACCAGCGGCATCATTCCTCAAATAATTTAATGCCCCACTAAAATCCCATTTGTTTTTTTTAAATCCAACTATTATGTCTCCACTAAATCTTTCTGCTGTTCTGGTATTGCCATATTTATGGACGCTGGGTAACCCGCCGTTTATGTTTGCTAATACAAGCAAGCCTTCGTTTGTACCCTTTTGGGTGATGATGTTAATAATGCCCGCCTTCCCTTCTGGGTCAAACTTTGCGGAGGGACTCGTTATTACTTCAACGCTTTTAATGTTACCTGCTGGGAGTTGACTTAGTATGGTATTGGCATCTACCAATGAAGGCTTTCCATCAACCAAAACCAACAGGTTGTTAGAGCCTCTTAAAGTAATTTCTCCATCGGCATTTACAGCAATTGATGGTAAGTTTTTAACGATATCAACAGCGGTTCCTCCTTTTGCATTGGAAAACTGCGTGGCATTAAACACTTGTCTATCGTTTTTTAAAGTCAATCTATTATTATTGGCTTTTACTACCACTTCATCTAGTTTATTTTGGAAAGGAACTACTAACAAAATACCCAAATTGGTATTCCTGTTTACAGAAATATTGTATAACTCTTTCTTTTTATAGCCTACAAACTCTACAGTAGCATTGTACGCTCCATTGGAAATGTTGGTGATAGAAAACTTGCCTAACTTATTAGTGGTGGTTATTCCAATCTTTTTTCCAAGATTATTGATAATTGTGACTGTTGCATATTCTACAGGCTTCTTATTAATACTATCTCTTACCTCTCCTGTTATGGTTTGACCTTTGACAGAAAAAATAGACCAAAATAGTAGACTAATTAAAACTAAACTTGACTTCATCACTAATACAATTTGCCGCAAATATATTATTACAACAATCTAAGTTTTAGATTGACTTAAAATTTTAGGTGAATAGTAGCTTTATTGTTTATTTAGTCTGTTGGTTCTTTTGGAAAATCAGCTTCGTTTCTCACACTAATATTTTTTTGACAGGGGAAGTCTTTTGGAAGAGAATAGGTAGTTTTTCCTGTAGCCAACCATTCTGTTGCTCGTATAATGATGGTTTGAAAACCCCAACATCTATAAGAAATGGGATAAGTTTCCCCTTTCCATAAATGCCCCATACTACTATTATACACCCTGCCATTGCCATATTTTACTACCCATTCCACAGGGAAGTTGTGTTTATTGGTAGAATCGGTAGCGTAGGATAATACGGTGGTATTAGCAAAAGGGCCCCGTACATAATTGTATAATTCCATAGAAGGGGTTAGCCAAACTTCCGGAAACCCTTTGCAAATAGGGTGGTGCTTTTCAAGAACATGGATAGCGGCTGTAAACCTTTTGCCATGATGTGTATCGCCACCTGTGCCGGGTGGTAGTTTTATAATTTGATGGTTACTATCAATCTCTACGGTATAGCCATAGGCTTTTGGTCGCCATCCCAAGCCCATCATGGTATCATAAGCAAGCCAATGTGGATAGGCATTATTTGCTGAGTGTAAAATGTATAATCCACCTCCGTTCCTCACATAGCTTTCCAATGCTTCCTCCACCCTTGTAGGCCAACGAAGTTTTTTATTTTGATAGTTATTGGTATTTTGTATCACCACATCAAAATCCTTAAAAACAGGATTCCAGTTTTGCCAAGCAATTGAATCATCCATAGAATCGGGTGCTGTACTAACCGCAACTTTAAACATTTTAGCTTCTTCCAAAATTGCTTTAACCAATTTGGTGGTCTGTTTCCAGTCATGATTACTATAGCCATCAATTATTAAAACTTTAATAGGTTTTCTCTTAACTGGTGTGTTTAATGAAAGTAAAAAAGGAATTGTAATGAGTAAACCAAGCAATTGTTTCATGATCATTTTTTTAACCAAGCGTTGAAATCATATTGAGATTTTATAAGACTTCAAATACTAAAATGGTTTAAACCTTAATTTAAGATTACATGCATTTCTATAAATAAGGTTTACATTATTAATTGATATTTGCTAAATGAAAATAGGGCAGCTGTTCAAGGGGTTATCGTGCTTTTTACTTACTCATTTATTCATCATCTTTTCCTTAAATCCATTGCCTGCTCAAACCAATAACGATTCTGTTTCCATTAATAAAATTGGGTTCAAAAGCTTATTTGCTGCTGATAAGTTTAATCCAGATAAACCTTATTTAACTCAATTAAGTCCCAAAGCTGTTCCTTTTGTTAAAGAGTACATTAAAAAACAGGGTAAGGAATTAGAGAAGATGAAAAGTTGGGGGCGGCCTTATTTTGATGTGTACAACCAAATATTGCCACAATATGGGGTACCAGTAGAGCTTAAGTATTTAAGTGTAATAGAAAGTAACCTACAATGCAGGATTGTTTCGTGTGCTGGTGCAGTGGGACCTTGGCAACTAATGGATTTTGAAGCTAGGCGATTTGGACTTAAACTGAAACCTATTGACGAGCGTTGCGATTATTATAAAAGTACCCATGCAGCAGGTAAATTATTAAAGGAACTGTATTATGAATTTGGCGATTGGCTATTGGTAGTTGCAGCTTATAATGGAGGGGCAGGTAGAGTAAGGCAAGCAATAAGGCTAAGTGGGAGTAGAGACTTTTGGGATTTACAACCATTTTTGAAAGAAGAAACGCGCACCCACGTAAAGAAGTTTATAGGGACACATTACATTTTTGAGGGTAATGGAGGATTAACTACCATGACAAAGGCTGAGGAAAAAGAATTTAAAGCCAATACAATTAATAGTGCATACCAATTGCTTAATGATACTTCTTTAGCGGTTATCCCCATAATTGGCAGGTACAATAGTAATATTGTTGCCAATGGTTTAAATATTAGTCCTTCCTACTTTAATAAAGCTAATAGTGGCTTTGATAGAGCAATGGCTAATGGTGAGAACTTCAATTTGCGTATACCAAAAGAGAAGGAAACGTTGTTTAAGGAGAAGAAAAATGAACTATTGCAATTAAGCATTCAAAAGATATTAGAGGGTAATTGACATTGATACATTGCTTTAATTATATGTAAGGTAAAAGTGGTATCATCAGGAATTTGTTAGTAGTAATAAATTGAAAATATACAATAACTAATGGTTATTAAATATTAAAAATTGAAGAATATATATTTCTATAAAAAAATAGCTTACTTGCGCAGGTAATCAATTTGAACTTAAAATAAAGAAAATTACTGATGAAGATAAAAAAAGCTGTTATTACTGCTGCTGCTAGGGGCGATAGATTATACCCTGTGGCAGATACCATACAAAAAGCCATGCTCCCCGTTTTGGATGTTGATGGTTTATACAAACCTGTGATTCAAATTATTGCGGAAGAAGCTTTTGAAAGTGGGATAGAAGAAATAGGTATTATCTGCGCTCCTGGTGATGGCGAACGTTACACTAGTGCCTTTGATTCTCTTAGGAGTAACCTTACAAAGTCCTTCCATCATGTGGATTGGGCTAAGATTCAAGCAGAAAAAATAAATCATCTATTAGCTAATGTAACATTTATAGAGCAAACAGAGGCATTAGGTTATGGGGACGCCGTGCTTTGTTCGGAGAAGTTTGTAAATGGAGAACCTTTTTTATTACTTCTAGGCGATTATATTTATGTATCTCAAATAGCTAATAAACGTTGTGCAGCTCAGTTAATAGAGATTGCACAACAAGAAAATTGTGCAGTATCTGCTGTAAACCCTACCATAGAACACCAAATAACTAGGTATGGTACTGTTACAGGTAAACAATTGCCCAATCATAGCAATTTATACCAAATAGAAAAGCTAATAGAAAAGCCATCATTAAGTGTAGCGGAGCTTGAGTTACAAACACCTGGCTTACGCATTGGCTATTACTTGTGTTTCTTTGGGATGCATGTATTAACTGCTGATGTGTTTGAATTATTAAAAGAATTACAAAACAAAGGTGAAATGCCACTAAGACTAACCCCTGCTTTGCAAGAGTTGGCATTAAAGGAAAAGTATTTGGCAGTAGAGATGAAAGGATCAAGGTACGATTTAAGTCGTAAGCATGGCTTACTTCGTGCGCAAGTAGCTTTGGGGTTAGCTGGAGAAGGTAAAACAGAAACTCTATCTACCTTAATAGAATTGATAGCAGAAGCAAGCATACATTAGTTGTTGGTATTAGTGGTTAGTTCTTTCTATAATAACCACTAACCACTAACCACTGACATCTCATCACTCACAACTAGTTTACACGTGAATATATTTATAGAGACAATTGTATCGAGAGAGCCTGAAAAGCGCAACCGTTCATTTTACAGTTTGGCAGCGGCACAATCTTCTGAACAGCTATTAGAAGCCTTGTTGGAAGTAGAGGATTTTAGAAAATCAACGCCTAACTTATATGATAAAGTACGGGCAATTTTGTTTTTATATGCTGGTTTTAGGTTCTTTTTAGCGGACGATAAATCTATCCCACAAGCTGGAATTATTAGTTATGCTGGCTTTGAAGATTTGTTGGGAAGAAGGTTTGAAGGTGCCATTAGCGTATTTCTCTCTACTTTAAAAAAAGAAGGACCCAATGCGGCTTTATTAAGTGCGTTGGCAGATGGATATCACCACCTTTCTTTTCAGATACTTGCCAATCAAGTGCGAAAAAGTGTACGTAGCAGTAAGGGAAATCAATGGATGTTTAGGGTAGGACATCGGGAAGAACACTCTATTAAAATACACCCATCGCTTCTTACAAAGAAAGAAGATTCTTTGTTTTATCCTATCCTACACGAACAAACCTCTGTGCGAATGGATCTTACTCATAGTGGTTGGTCGGACATATTCTTTTTAGGAATGGACTATCCCGAAGGAGCAAGGGTTATTAATCTATCGATAGATTTAGGTGTTTTTGGTAGAGACAAAACAATTAGACCCCCATTAAATAGTTATGTACGGGTAATAACAGAGCCTGTTATCAGGGTAACGAGTGTAGATTTGAATACCTCTAAAGACATTGCAGATTTAGAAGACCTCTTTAATTTTGGCAATGATTATCTTGGATTAATTAAAGCAGGTATCATTGCTTCGGGATTAATACCACCATCCTTTGAAGGCACCAATCAATCTCTACCAGAAATATTAGAAAAGATAGTTGCACCCGGCATGGGAATAGAATTGGTAACCAAAGTAAACGATATACCTAAGGGTTCTCGTTTTGCGGTTTCTACTAATCTATTAGGTTCTGTAATAAGTGTATTAATGCGGGCTACCTGTCAAACTAAAAACCTTCAAGGTCCACTGGAAGAATATGAAAGAAGGCTGGTGGCATCAAGGGCAATCTTGGGCGAATGGATTGGTGGATCGGGTGGGGGTTGGCAAGATTCGGGTGGGGTATGGCCTGGAATTAAAGCCATAGAAGGCACTTTTTCTAAAGAGGGAGATCCAGAATATGGTATTAGCAGGGGTACCTTATTGCCACAACATACCGTTTTTGGTGGCGACTCCATTCATCCAGAAATGGAAGAAAAAATTATGCACTCATTGGTATTAATGCACGGTGGAATGGCTTCTAATGTGGGGCCTGTTTTAGAAATGGTGACAGAAAAGTACCTATTGAGGGGTGAAAATGAATGGGAAGCAAGGCAACACACCAACCAAATATTCGAAGATATAAAGAGTGCTATTAAAGAGGGCGACATTAAAAAATTGGGACAAAGCACCGAGAAAAACTTTTTCGAAGCCATTAAGCGAATCATCCCTTTTGCTACAACCTATTATACCGAACAAATAATTGAAAAAGCAAAAGAAGCTTTTGGTGCTGATTATTATGGCTTCTTGATGTTAGGTGGTATGTCGGGCGGTGGAATGGGTATGTTTGTTAACCCCGAACATTACGATGAATATAAAGTAAAGGTGTTACAGATAGTAAAAGAAACAAAAAAAGAGTTATCCGATTCTTTGCCTTTTGCCGTTGAGCCCGTTGTATACGATTGGCGCATTAACCACAAAGGCACTTGGAGTACTTTATTAGAAGGCAATGAAGCCATGATGCCCAATCAATATTACGGTATACATGTATCAGAATTGGTTAAAAAAGAGGCGGCTAGCATCCCGTATTTGCGTAGGGCAGAAATAGATTTTTATACCACCAACACCAACAAAAATGAGGTTGCTTACCCTTTATTGCGCACTATAGTAAGTAATCTATTCAAAGTGTCTGATCCTTCTGTTCAGGGTAATAGAAGTTTGGAAGATGATAAGGCTGAAGGAATAAAAAAAGCAAATGGCTTTGATTTTATACAACATGAAGAAATTAGGGAAGATTTAGTGAAGGGAAGGATTGGGCTTTCGCGCAATCGATTACCTGTAGAAACTTTAATACAGGATGTGTTGCTTAGTACCTTGGGCAACTACGAAAATGGTGAACAATATATTGAAGCAGGTAAAGCGGCCATCGCAAATGAAACTGTTGGTGTGCTAACACTTGCTGCTGGTGTTGGTAGCCGTTGGACAAAAGGTGCGGGGGTAATTAAAGCAATTAGTCCTTTTATTGAAATGGATGGCAGACACAGGAGCTTTTTGGAACTTCACTTTGCTAAGACTAAAAAGATTGCCACGGAATACGGGGTTAATATCCCTCACGTTATCGCCACTAGCTATTTAACACATTCTTCCATAGACAAACGAATCAATCAATCAAATAACTATAGTTACAATGGTTCGGTTTACTTGTCGCCCGGTAGGTCAATTGGTCAACGTTTTGTGCCAACAGAACGCGATCTTCGTTTTCTTTGGGAAGAAATGCCACAAGAAACCTTAGATGAAAATAAGCAAAAGGTACGTGAGGCCGTGCGTAACAGTTTAATAAAATGGGCTAAAGGAAAGGGCGAGGGGTCAGATTATATCGATAATATAGCTGCTCAAAGGTTCTCTCCTTTAGGACATTGGTATGAGGTGTCTAACCTGATTCGTAATGGAGTTTTGGCTAAATTATTAAGAGAAAATCCTTCTATTCAAACCTTGATGCTACATAATATTGATACTCTTGGGGCAGATGTAGATCCTATTGCATTGGGGTATCACTTAGCATCGGGTAATGTTTTGACTTTTGAAGTAATTGCAAGGAGAATTGAAGATAGGGGGGGTGGTTTGGCTAAAGTAAATGGCTACACAAGACTACTAGAGGGATTAGCACAACCACATGAAGAGGATGAATTGAAGCTAAGTTATTATAACTCGAATACTACGTGGATACAAGTAGATGCTTTATTGCAATTGTTTGGATTAACACGAATTGATTTACAAAATGCTGATGATGCTTATTTGGCAGCAGCAGTGCGTAAATTGGCGCAGAGAATGCCTACTTACGTAACCATTAAGGACGTAAAATATAGATGGGGGCATGGGCAGGAAGATATATATCCTGTAGCACAGATAGAAAAGTTGTGGACAGATATGACTGCACTAACCGACATTAAATGTGGTTATATAGTAGTGCCTCGTATGCGTGGACAGCAATTAAAAGACCCTGCACAATTAGATTCATGGCTTACTGATGGTAGTTATAACTATATAAAAGGGCTGTGTAGTTTTTAAGAATGTTTTAAAGCGCTGTAAATAATTATAACTTTTTAATTAGTTGTTGTGTACAAAGGGTTAACAATGTAGCATTAAACAAGTTGGTTATATTAATTTTTAGAATAACATTGCATACTTATTGGTTATGAGCACCAAAGGTTTGAAAGTTCTGTTAGGTACAAAATCTTGGTAGTAATCCAATAAATGAGTGGGTTGTAAGTGCTGTTTGCACGAATTTGCTAATTTGTGGGAATTTAGAAGGTAATTTATTTTTATTGCATAATATAATATCTCGCCCCCCAAAAAGGCACTTGATTATAATTTACACTTGTATATTCTAACAATATTTCGTGCCTAAAGGCATTTATTTAATATAGGTTAAATCCTTTATTAGTATTTCTTATAACTTTCATACAAGTTAGTCATTGGTAATCTTAATATAAACAATAGCCTCTATGAAGTTAAATAATGATACAACAACAGCCTTTAGTAAAATTAATTATCTACTTTATTTCGCTTTAATACTTTTATTCATTACTCGTTTAGAAGCGCAAAGTGCTAATATCATAGCAAGTGGAAAAACTAGTTTTTGTAAAGGAGGCAGTGTTAATTTGTCCATTTCGGTAGATACTTTTGCTACCTATCAATGGCAATTAAATGATACAGATATATTGATGGCAGCAAACTCGTCAAGTTATACGGCTAATCAATCTGGGTTATACAAAGTGGTGGCAACGCCAAAACATGGGTCTTCAATTATATCTAATACCATATCGGTAACAGTAACTATCCCACCCACCATAACAGTTGCAGGAACAAATCCTGATTCTTGTGTTACAGCAAGAGGATATATAACCATTAGCGGCTTAACGGATACCGGTACTTATACCATCAATTATACTGATAATATTGGTAAGTTGCAATCCATTAGTCAATCTTCTACTAACGACACACTCACGATTCCTAATTTGGTTGCTGGTATGTACAGGTACATCAGTGTTACGCTAAATACTTGCTCTTCCAATGTAATAGATAATGTTTTATTAACCGATCCTAATCCACCACAAACGCCATCAATTGATACTTTGGTTACCACCTGCAGCCAGCAAAGTTTAAACCTTTACGTAACAAACCCTCCAAGTGATGTAACATATAATTGGAATTCAAGTTATGGAAATCTTGGTTCAAGTTCAAGTATAGAAATTTTAAATGTTGGTACTAGTTTTAGTGGATTGGTAACCGTAAATGCAAACTACAATGGTTGTATATCTGCAACTGCAACTATTACTGTAGTAGTAGATTCTACACCTTTAATTCCCAAGGTATCTAATTACTTAGCTAGTTGTAGTGGAATGCCCATTGTGTTGAGTGCCACAAATGGTTCTAACAAAGACGCTAGTCTTAGTTATGAATGGTCGGGGCCAAATGGGTTTTATTCCAATCAACAAAATCCTGTAGTTAGCTATTCTGCTAACCTCTCCGACTCAGGTGTTTATGCTGTAAATGCAATCTCAACAGTAAATGGGTATAGTTGTATTTCGTTGCCATCTACAATAATTGTTGCTATAAATTCTAGTCCTACCATTACAGCTACAAGCGTTAATCCTACAGTTTCTGGTACAGCCACAGGGTCAATTATAATTAGTGGATTAAATCCAGATTCTATTTATTTAATAAGTTATAATGACCCTAAAGGAAACATTAAGCAAAGCATCAAAAATGCTTCAAATACAGGAACCATTCATGTAGATAGTTTATTTGAAGGAAATTACACAAATGTTACAGCCTCATACATTGCAGGTTGCTCATCTAATAATATTGCAGTCATTACCTTGTTAGATCCTAACCACCAATCATCAACGGTTACAGGTTCCATTATGCACCCCTTGGGTAAAGTGATTCCTTCAGTTACGGTTAGGTTGAACGATACGGGGTCTGTTGTAAGTAATAATGGTGCTTATAGTATTCACGCAGCTATTGGCAGCAATTATACATTAACACCCTCTAAAAACAACGATGTAAACAAAACAAACGGCGTTACAGTTTTAGATGCCATCTTGGTTCAAGCGCACATTTTGGGTAAAGCATTGCTAAATTCTCCGTATAAAATAATTGCTGCCGATGTGGATAATAGTGGTAGTGTAACGGTATTAGATATTATTTACATGAAGCGTTTGATATTGGGTATCGATACCACCTTTAAAGGCAACAGACTATGGGCATTTGTAGACAGTAGTTACAAGTTTACCGATTCAACTAAGCCATTCCCACACAAGGACAGCATTACTTTAACCAATATTACTACTAACCAAACAGGCAAGAGCTTTATTGGTGTTAAGTTAGGTGATGTAAATTGGGATTGGAACAGTGCTACCGCAGGTATTTCAACCACTATTAATAAACCTATTGAATTATATTACAATAACATCAATACCACCAATGAATCAGAGATTAGAGTGCCGATTAGAGTAAATAACTTTAAGGACATTTTCGGTATGCAATACACCTTAAACTACAATAAAGATGTGCTAGAGTTGAAATCAATTGAAAACAACCCATTGGATATGGAGTATGGTGCTAACCACAACGATGCAGGTAAAGTTTCTTTCATTTGGGCAGACCCTAAGTTGGTTGCTAAATCTTTACATGATGGAGATGTGTTGATGGAATTGGTGTTTACAAAGAAGGGTACCATCGTAAATGAAGATGTTACGCTAACAAATGATATTGCCCCTGTAGAAGCGTGGAAGTCTAACTATACCAAGGTGGGCATTGTTAAAACCAATGGCAAGATTGCAGGTTCAACCGTTAATGCTATTAATGTAGACAAGTGGAATGTTGTTCCTAACCCTAGTAATGGAGTGGTTAAAGCAAATCTTTCATTAACCCAAAGCAAGGACATACAGTTTCAGTTAACTACCCTAGAAGGTAAAGTAATCATGACTAAAAAGGTGAGTGCCTTAAAGGGTAATAGCACCAATACTCTGAATTTACAATCACAAACCAA
>Ga0007836_1000188_pt1 | contig 15073 bp, 30 predicted proteins | sample CryBogCBE23Oct07_FD_71205 | JGI IMG/M metagenome (GOLD analysis project Ga0007836, IMG submission 71205) | Freshwater microbial communities from Crystal Bog, Wisconsin, USA - CBE23Oct07 | ecosystem: Environmental > Aquatic > Freshwater > Lake | place: Crystal Bog, Wisconsin, USA | collected...
TATGCCTATCTTGAAACCACCTTTGTAATTCTGCATTACCTTTCGGCTGCATACTTTCCCCAACACTTTCTAATTCACTTTCTCTTTTCTTTGATAATTTAGAAATAGGTTTAGCATCTTGTTTTTGAGAGCATGACTTACATCTGTTTCTGCTGAAATTGAAATCGTAGTGACCGCAACTAAGTTGTTTCTTACGGGGTATTATAGTACTGTTAAAACTCATTGCTTTATAAATACGGAAATTTCCGCTTTTAATCTTTATTAGTTATTACACATTGATTCACGAAAACCCCGTTTTCAGAAACAAGTTCCGCTTTCAAGTTTAGGTTGTTTTCATTTATTATTTTTTCACACTCTATTTTAAAATCTTTTGATAGCCCTAGTGGGACATTATGGTAAACAAGCCCCCATTCATTACTATCTACTGATTTCCCTTTTCTATGGAACTTTTCGTAGAATGTGTTTAAGTCTTTTTCTAGTGGGGTTAGTTTGTTTTCATCACCCACTAATAACTTTTTTTCTTTACTCATTTTTTTATTTTTTAAAGTTGTTCTAATTCTTTTTTTAGATTATCAATATTACTTTGGTAAAGGGATTTCATTGTTTCTAAATACATTTGCGTTTCTTCGTAAATATCATTAGGTACGTCTTTAGCATCTACAATTATTAAAAAATCCCTACCACCACATTCACCAATACTTACTCTTGAAAATTTACCACTAGCACCTAAATAATTTAGTTTACTTTGATACTCTCTTATTTGCAATACTATTGCAGTACACTTTTCATAATTTTCTAACTTCATATTTTTTTTATTTTTTTTTGTACGGGACAAAAGTAATAATTAATTCCGAATAAAGAACAAAAAGTTTCAAGAAAAAAATATTTCTTTGGAAACTTTATTTTCCCTATGTTTGCATTTTCAAAACAATAAAATTAAAAAAATGGCAGAGCAAAAAAAAGACCCTCGTGACTTAATAGTAGAATATCTAAAGGATAGGGGGATTAAACAAACTTGGCTAAGAGACAAGTTAAAATTATCCGATAGTCACCTTTCATTAGTATTAAGCAAGAACCGTGAACTTACAGATGAAAACTTAAAAAAAATAAACGAAATCTTAGGTACTAACTTTTAAAAACAATTAACTATGGCACAAATTAAAAAATTTATAAAGTTTAAAGGTGAAGGAGTTGAATATACTGCTTTCATATCAGATTGTAATAGTATAATAATTACAGACGAATCAAAAGATGCTTCTAACAACACGGTTGTAATAGATTGTAACGAATGGAATGATTTTAAAAATTTAATAGACAAACATTTTTTTGAAGAAAAAATATAATTTATGCCTAAAGACCCAGCAGCACTTTTTTACATTGATACTTGGCTTGTTGCTACTAAAGAAATGAAAGCAGATTGTAGAGGATGGTATCTTAATTTAATATTACATCAGTACGATAAGGGAGATTTGCCTAGTGATTTGGAAGAACTTGCCAACTTAGCAGATGTTAGAGTAACAGAATACGAAAGGTTTAAGCAAGTGTTCGAGCAAGTGCTTAAGTATAAGTTTGAGCAAATGCCAAACGGGAGGTTAGCAAATGCTGTGGCAAATGCTGTAATAAGAAAGCGTGAAATCTTTAAAGATAAACGTGAATTATCGGGTAAAATGGGGTATTTTATTAAATATTGCCGTAAAAATCTTTGTCAAGATGAGAATATCTTGAAGTTTGTGCAAGAAAATATAGATTTCAGCACTTTAGACACCAAAAACGAGCAAATGCTTAAGCAAGTGTTTGAGCAAACAAGTAAGCTATATATAAATGGAAATGGAGATATAAATAATAATAATACTCTACATAATAAAGTAAAACCTAATAGCGAAATTTTTTTAAAAAATAAAATAGAAAAAGATGGAAGTGAATTTAACAACACAGATTACCCACAGAGGGAAAACATTGTCGATAAGCGACTTCGTGAAGCAAGAGAAAAACTTGCAAGGGTGGAATCCGCTGCCAAAGAGAGCGTTGCTATGTAGGGCTAATAGCAAAATGTCGATTAGTCAAATAAGTGAAAATGAAAGAGAAGTTTTGTTTATTGAATTGATTGCAAGAATTTCTGTTTTGTCGGGAACAGAAGAGCCAAAAACGGAAAGGTGTTTGAATTTTTTTATTGAAGAGTTATGGGTTTTACTTTGCGTGCCTAGATTTAATTACCTTTCTTTTGACGAAGTTCTTTTTGCTTTTAGGCTTAATACTGAGTGTGGTGTAAAGTATATTTCGGGGGAAGATATGGATGCAATAGAGCCAATAAATTCTAAGCTAAGTATTGATTTTGTATCTAAGGTTTTGAATAATTACATGGGGCTAAGGATAGGTGTTGAAAATCTAATTAAAAATTCTATTGACGGTTACTAAAAAAAGTATTTATGGATTTTTCTTCGATGAATGAAATAGAGGGGTTGCAATTTATTCCTGTTGACGATAAGAAACGCCCAATAGTAAAAAATTGGCAAACTATTAAAGCAAAGCATAATCTTTCAAACTGTTACGGCGTTGGGCTTGTTTGTGGTGAACCTTCGGGTGGGTTGGAGGTTTTAGACATGGACTGCAAGTATGACATTACGGGCGATATGTTTCTTCGTTATAAGAAGTTAGTTCACAATTACGATGAGGAATTATTGAAAAAATTAGTAGTTCAAAAAACAAAAAACAAAGGGTATCATTTAATTTTTAGGTGTTCAAAAAATGAAGGGAATCTAAAATTAGCTAACAGACCAACAACCGCAGAAGAAAAAAAGAAAACATACGATGATGCCTATAAGGCAGAGTGCGCAAAAGGTAAAACTCACGATGAGGCAACCAATATAGCAAAGCGTAGTTCAGAAAACGACAAGGTTAGGGTTTTAATTGAAACAAGGGGTATAGGTGGGCAGATTGTTATATCACCGACCGATGGTTATGAAATGGTATTTGGGGATTTGCTAAGTATATCTTCAATAACCCCCGATGAGAGAGATGCTTTATTTGGAATTGCTAGGATGTTTAACGAGGTTTTAGAGGAAGTTTCGATAGAACGTAAGGGATACCAAAAAAAAACCGAAGGATTAAGCCCATTTGAAGATTATAACGAAAGGGGGGATGTTATTGGGTTATTGCAGAATTACGGATGGAAAATAGTTAATCAAAAAGGGCAAAAGACACATTTTCTTAGACCCGGACAGACATCTGCTTTAACTAGCGGTAATTATGATTCACAAAGGAAGTGGTTTACTGTTTTCACTACTAGCACAGAATTTAATCCCCAAACCGCTTACCTTCCTTACGCTGTATTCGCAAAGTTAGAATGTAAGGATAACTTTTCAGAAGCCGCAAAGAGGTTGTTAGAGATGGGATTTGGGGAAAAGAAAGAAGAAAAGAAACCCGCAGAAAAACCACAAAGCACTAGGAAAATACAATCTAGGATTGATATAGATGACAACGATTACTCTTTTTTAGCTACTGAACAAGATTGGATGCCTTACATTGATAGGGTTCGTAGCGGAAATTTAGAGATGGGATTAACTACGGGGATTCCGTCTTTAGACAAACATTTCTTATTCAAAGAGGGTAATTTGTTAATGACAAACGGTGTAGATAATTCGGGTAAGAGTGTTGTAAGTTGGTATTTGATGTTACTTGCTGCTATGTATCACGGATGGAAAGGGATTATATTTTCTAGTGAAAATACTCTAGGGGCTTTTGTTAGAAAGATGATTCAGTTTTATTGGGGAAAGCCTTTATACGGGGAGTACAAAATGAACGATATTGAATTTAAAATAGCAAACGACTTTGTTAAAAAACATTTCTTTCCCATAAAAGCCCAAGAAGATTTATACAACTACAAGGATATTATGAACATGGTTAAAAAAGCTAGAATAAAATATCCTGATTTAAAGTACGGAATGATTGACCCATACAACTCTTTAAAAATTGATTTAAGTGGATTTAGCAAGTTGAGTACTCACGATTATCATTACGAAGCTTTGAGTGAAATAAAAGCATACGGTCAACAAACTAAGTTTGGGTGGGTAATAAACCACCACGCAGTAACTTCCGCATTGAGGGCAAAAGATGGAGATAAGAAATATCCAATAGCCCCAAAGAAAGAAGATACGGAAGGCGGAGGAAAAGTACCCAATAAGGCAGACGATTTTATAACGGTACATAGGCTAACAGGACACCCAACAGATTGGAATGTTACTGAAATACACGTTAGAAAAATTAAGGATAATGAAACAGGTGGGCGACCAACCCCCTTTGATAATCCAATTAAACTAGAAATGTACAAAGGTCAATGTGGATTTATTGAAAGATTAGAAGAGGGGGATTTTAGAACCCCAATAGACCCCGTTGAACAATGGCATTTAACTAGAGAAAAAGAAACACAACAAGTAATATTCCCTAAAGAAACCCCAATAGAAACAAATTGGGATAATGCAGGAGTAGGTGACCCAAAAGAAACAATTTTTTAACAATCAATAAATAGTAAAACAAAAAAAACAAACAGTTATGGCATTAAGTAGATTTCAAGTAATCGGAAACCTCACTAGAGACGCATTAGTTTCAGAGAGTAATGGTAAGAAAGTTATTAATTTCAGCATCGGGGTAAACGAAAGGTATAAAGATGCAAATGGGGTAGAAGTTAATAAGGCAGATTTTCACGATTGTTCTTATTGGAGTGAGAGTGTTGCTATCGCCCCTTATCTAAAAAAAGGGCAACAAGTTTATGTAGAGGGGAAACCTTACGCAAAGAAGTTCGTAAACGATGATGGTAAAGAATTTTTAAGTGTAGGAATAAGAGTAAATAACATTCAGCTATTGGGAGTTGCAGACAAACCCTCAAATTAATTAACTACACGGCTCAAATTTCAATCTTAATCTATTTTACTTACATTCTATTCAAAAGAAAATTATCTTTGAAATTTGAGCCTCTAAAAGCGTTTTTAAGACAAACTAAAAAATAAAAAAAATGGGTACAAGTAAAGAACAATTATTTAGTGATGAGTATGTTAAGGGGTTTTTAGGTAGCACAGAGTTTGATAGTTTTGAAGAAAGGTGGTACAAGTGGGAAAATTATGTTAAGCAAAATCCCCTTAAAAAAGAAGAAAGAGATTATAGTGGAAAAAGATTTAAGCATATTGTTTACGAAACTATTATTGATATAAAATGTAAAGAAGTTGTTGATGTTTACCGTTACAAATCTTCTAATCAAGAAAAGGATTCTAATTGCGACTGTTCAATAGTTCACGATTTAATAGATAAGGGTGCTTGGATAGAAGTAAAAGAAGAAGCCCCCGTAGAACAATATCATAAAAAAGATTATGAAATACTTAGGATTACTTGGTGTCAATCAAACGAAGGAAACCCCGATGAACAAGTAATTACCTCTGTTAAAAGATTAAGTGATGGAGAAGTGTTTTCAATAGGGGATATTTTAGTAAGTGGTAAATTAGAAAAAATGATACCCAATGAAAATACTATTGGTTACAATACAAGTAATGGAACGTATTATTCATCAATATATTACGCTAAAAAACAAACCCCTTTAGTACATAGTGAATTACCTAAAGACCCTTCTATACATGAGGATATAAATGTTTTAGCAGATAGAATAACTGAATTAGAAAAAAGGTTAGAACAAGTAGAACAGAGTATTGAACCGCAAAAAACTAAAAAGGACTTAGACATAAATAAACTAATTTCAGATAGCTTAGGTATTGAAGTACATCATCCGATAAGTGGTTATTTCATTCCTAAAAGACCTTGATATGTCACAAGAAACATTCACTCCCCCCGATAGTTTTGTTTTTGAAAGAATGAAGGTAAAGTATGTGGGTGATAGCGACATTGCCCCTGATGGAAAACGGATGTGGATAAAGATGCACGTGTATCAATACGAAACGGGGTTTAAAAAGGGTCAAAAAGTTTATTTCAGTAGTGGTAATATAGCCTACTACATGGCACAAGAAAAGCAAACATTATAATGGCAGAAATTTTAAAATACGACAAACACAATTCCGTTGAAGTGGGGTTTGGAAACATAATCTTCACCAACGATTTCAACTCCCCTTTTAATGAGAAATGTTTTATAGATTTAGAACATTGGGGAATGGTAAAGTTATTTATTGACACTAAAATAAAAGAAAATGAGCAAGACAAAAATGCCAGACACGTCATTGGCGGCTAATCGTGAAATGACCCAAGAAATGCGAGTAATACACTTTCAAAAGATACTTGCTGCTTTAAATATTAATGGGGAAAGTATCTATACTGAAATAGCAGATGTAGCGGGGTTAGAAAAGAACCAAGTGTCGAGAAGATTGTTAGCTATGATTGAGTTGGGATTAGTTGAAAGGCTAAACAAAAAGAAGAAAACCCCGTCAGGAAGAGAAGCATTTGTACATAAGGCTTTAGTAGGCATTGATTTACCTAAAATAGAAGTAGAAAAAAAGACTACCCCTTCACCGATATTTGGTGGAAAGTTTGAACAGCAATCACTATTTTCGTAGGCACATCTAAAATTTAAAAAAATGCAAGTAATCACAACGCCACAGCAATTATTTGAGGAAGTATGCGAGTGTTTTGGAAAGAACCCCAATGATATAAATTCTTTTTCAAGAAAGAGGGATAAGGTAAAGATAAGGCAGTACTACTGCTATGTAGGTAGGGTTTATTTTAAGTTTAGTCTTATCTCATTAGGGGAAATTCTTGTTTCCAAACATAGAGAAAACGGTAAAGACCACTCTACTATTATCCACTCTCATAGCTTAATTAAGGGGCTTATTGACATAAAAGACCCCGTTACATTAAACGATATAGAAGCCCTTAAATTCCACTTAAACATACTACCTGTTACAAAAGGTAACTATGAAGATTTGTTAGAAGAAAATACTAAGTTGGTTGGGGAAATATTGGAAATGAAAATGGAAATCAAAAAGAAGGATTCTACCATATCCCAACTTAACCAAAAGAACTTCGAGCAAAGGCAAACAATAAAGAAGCTAACCCCACGAGGAATTTTCGGACAACCAATCCAAATTACTAAACTAACTAAAACTGCTTAATATGCCTATACCTTATATGGGAAGTAAACGAAAGTCTGCAAACAAAATATATAGTACAATACACAAATTAAATACTAATGGTAAAGTTTTAGTTGATTTGTTTTGTGGGGGATTTGCTATTAGTGAAAAGTTTATATGTAAAGGGTGGGATGTTATAGCAAATGACAAAAACAAATATGTTATTGCATTATTGCAAAAAGTTTTATTTGAAGGACTGCCCGAAAATGAAGTTTGTAAATTTGTTGATAGGGATTTGTTTTTTGATATTGCAGAAAACCCTAATAATTATGAAGATTGGTATGTTGGATATGTTCAATGCGTGTGGAGTTTCGGCAATAATCAAAGAACTTATATTTTTGGGAAGGCTGTTGAATCTATTAAATATGCAGGGCATGAATTAGTGGTTAATTGCAATCCTGATTATATTATTGATTTATTAGGTAAAGATATAGTTGATAGGGTATTATTAAAGAGTGATAGAATTAGTAGAAGATTAGAATTAATGGCTTGTATTTCAGATAGAAAGCTTGAGCTACAACAGCTAGAACAGCTAGAACGGCTACAACAGCTAGAACGGCTACAACAGCTAGAACAGCTAGAACAGCTAGAACAGCTAGAACAGCTAGAACTTTATAGTAAATCATACGAAGATATAATAATTCCCGAAAATGCAATAATATATTGCGACCCTCCATATAAAGGTACGGCTGTATATAAAGAAGGTGGATTTAATCATGATTATTTTTGGGATTGGTGCAGACAAAAATCTAAAACAAATAAGATTTATATAAGCGAATATAATGCACCTAAAGATTTTTACCCTGTAATAAAGTTTGAACAAAAAAGTACATTACAAGGCGGCACACAAAAACACAAAAATCAGCCTATGGAAAAGCTATTTGCCCCAATAGAACAAGATAATTACGAATTTAAACATTTTAAACAAATAGAATTATGGCAACAATAAATTCAAACTCCCTACTACAATGGGATGAGATAGAAGAAGTAGAAAGAAAACATTACGAAAGAAATCGTAGGCTTAGGGGGGATGATAACGAACCACCACTAGAGGATGAACACGATAACATTGACAACGAAAACGAAGAAACAGAATGACATTTCCCCAAACAACTAATGGCATAAGCTACGAAGTGAACAAGCCCCGTAAGGAAGTCTTTTTACTACCAATAAAGGGAACGCACTCTGATGAACAACTACATCAAGCTAAAGATGAATTAGATGCAAAATATATAACCTATCAAGTGGGGGTTTCTTGGCAACGTTTCCCCCTTAAATAATTATCAATCATGTCAGAACAAAGAAGTAACATAATAAGTGCCTTTCACCACTTAAAGATAGCAAAGGAATATTGGGACGACCTAAAACGTGAAATGCCCGACACCGATGCTGAAAAGTTAGCAGAAAGGTATAAGAAGAAAATTGATTGGTGCTACCTAGACTTTATATCAATCCCCGCTTTTCCAAAAGAAGTTCGTGATGGGGTAAGATTAGAATGGAATAGTGATGCGTTAGCAATCCCCGAAATTATGAATAAAATATCGTTACTAGACCCCACTAAGAGAGAACTAATAGAAGAAATAGTTGATGCCTTATATCGTGGGGAGGAGATTGTTTTTGAAGAAAAGACTTAATGGTTTTCGTGTTTGAATTTAGATGTAAACCCCGCATTTCTATGTGGGGTTTTTTATTTTGTAATATTCTTTAGCAGCTTCACTCATATCCTTTAACCTTCCTGATTTGATTTCCTTTTTAGGTTCTTCTATTTTAGGCTTTTGTTTTTTGTATTTAAACTTCTTCTTGTTGTGCTTTTTTTGCTTGCAATAGTTTGGCTTACTCTTTTTATTAAGGAATATGTATGTACCCGTTTTGCCTAACTTAACTCTTTCTTCTTTCAGATTAGGGTCTATTTGTTCTAATGAAAGAACTCTGTCAATATTATAGTCAGTAGGTTTAAGTCTAGCTATTAATTCATATTCTCTAATCAGCAAATCCCTTTTGTTTTTATATCCCGTTTCTAAAACCTCAAACACAAAGCAATCAATCCCATATTTATTAAAGTCCCTTTGAAGCCTACTATTATGATGTTTCTTTTCTATCAATCCCTTTATGTGCATCTTCTTTCTATTAATCATACACACAGTAGAACCAATATAAACCCTATCATTAACCGTATTGACTATTCTATATATAACCATAAAAATAATTTTAAAACAAAAAAAGAAACTCATAAAAGTTTCTGTAAAAAATAAAACCCCGTAGGGAAAATAAAAAACTAAACTATCATAAGGGATTTACAAATAGCTTCAATAGAATCCCAACTATCGTGAGAGTTAATGTAAGCTTCTTTTTGTTTGTAGTTAAGTCTAAACCAACCTTCACTTACATATCCCAATTTACTTATTCTTTTGTAGTCGGGGTGAGATAACAATTTATCTACGTTAATTTCCCACTTTGATTCGTTACTCATTTTTAATATTTTTTCAATACTAGATATGTTTGTTCATCATTCATCTCGTAATAATTGTTATCTTTTAAAAGCTTATCAACATCTAATTGAATATCACTTGTATCCTCTATTATATCGTATCCCAATGGGACTTTAATAGTATCGGGATAGTTTTCGGCGGTAATCCAAGATGTCGTAGGTTTATCCCAACAATCACCATCATCAAAAATATACCAATTAAAATCCCCTTTAGGAACAATTATTATAAATAAATCCATCACTTAAAAGTTTTTAGTGTACTCAATAATCCCATTATAAAGACAAAACCCCAAAGCCCCCAAGACTAAAACCAAAATAATAATCGCTATCGCTTCTCTGCCTAAATCTTTTCCCATTACATTTTATATTTAACGTTTAAAATCTACATCATCATAATACCTTGCATTGTACCTAAAGTAAAAAGCATTAGTGCCTTCTTCGGGGTCGCCTTCTTTCCAAAGTGGATGTCGTTTTTTTTCTTCTTTTTTAGAAGGAGTTTCTTTTTTTTCTTCAACTACTTTTAATTCTGCCTTTTTGTCCCCCACTTTAAAATAATTCTGAAAAGGTTTAACCCATTTCTTAGGAAATTTTCTTTTACCTTTTAAAAACTGCTGCAAACTATTTTTAGGCAACTTAATCTCACGTTCTAAATCAGTAATAGATTTATAAACGGGTAGTGCTTCGATTAACTTTTTTGCTTCTTCAATACTTAATTCCATCTCGATAAACAAATTTAAGCAAAGATAAGCGTTTTTAAGCAATAATAAACACTTTTAATCTTTTATTTTTTAAGGTTTTTGTAATAATCCTCTAAAATTTTGGACAATTCTGGGTCGGAACACACAAAAATACCGTTCCATTTTCTTACTTTTATGACATCTAAACCGCTTTCATCAATCCAATTTTGGATAGATAATTTCTGATTTTCGGTGGGGTTTTGGAACTCATAAAGGATAGTTTTAAGTTCCCCTATTGACCAATTTAACCCCGTTGCTACTTGTTCATGGTCTAAGTTATTATCTTTCATTACTCTTTTAAGTCTACAAACAACTCCCATAACTGCTATATATTTAATGAACCCCAAAACTACTTCAATACCTTAACACTATCCTAATCTAATCGGTGAACAAGGAAATAAACCCCTAAACTAATAAACGCTATTACAGCCCCAAATTTCCCCTAAAATCCCCTAATCAATACAAACCACTGCACTTGCCCTATAAATGCCACAAATAAAGGGATAAGCAACTAAAAACGAATAAACCCCAAAGGATAAGTAAAAGACAAACAATAAAAGCAACTATATATCTAATCAGCAGGGGCAACACAACAAACAAGCACCAGCATTCAAGACGCAAACAAACGCCACTACTATAATAGAAAAATAAAAAGTTAAATGATAGCTTAATTTCTAAATGGGCAACAGTAAAAAGCAAAAGTAAAAGCCCAAGCCGCCGCCACCGCCGCAATAACGTAACGTCACGGCTAAAAGTTACTTAAAGCTATTGTGGGAAGAATTATTAAAAGATAGTTTTTTTTTGGGGCAAATTTTCGGGGATGTTTTTGGAAACAATTTGGACAGTAAAAAGTTAAAGCAGATAAAGAGGCATAGGGTAGTGGGGGTTGGTGTGTGAAATATTTTTTTGTGGGGTATTGTTTTTTTTGTTGGGTGTTTTTTTTGATTAACTCTTTTGAGTTGGGGGTTTGTAGGTTTTTGGTGGTGACTAATTGGCACGATTTAGTTGGGGTATTTTGTGTTAGTTTTGAATAACCAAATGGGGTTTTCTTATGAAAAAGGTATTGCTTTTTTTGCTAAAATTTTTATATAGGGATGAGATTACAATCGTTAAAACGCCCTTAGAACAAGGCGTTGACCCCAACGATGTGTTAGAAGATGAGGACGGGGATTACATAGACGACATAGAAGAAATACACCAAAGGTTTAATGATATAGAGATGAAGGTGAACGATATTATCTGCCGTATGGAAGATGAGAAGATATTGGATATTTGCCTTAACTGATATTTTGGGGTTATATTACCCTATCTTTGTGCTTCGTAATTTCAATTTTTTTACACATTTTTTTTAGTGTTCGAGGGCGTATGTTTATACTGCCCTCCTTTTTTTTAAAATAAATTTCCCATTTCGTCGATTATTTTGCTAAACATATCCACAGTTCCCCTATTTTTGTACGACTAAAAAAGAAATTATGAGTACTAAAAGAATTAACAAAAAAGTTACAGAACAAGAGTATTTAGATGGTTTAGCAAAGATGCAAGGCTATGAAGATAGTGCCGACAAAAGGGCTAACTTTAAAAAGAAAGGTATTGACAAACGATTAATACCAATTACTGATTCTAATTATAGGTATCACCAAAAGCCTAAAACCCACTAAATAAAAGCACATGGTTAAAGCAATCTGCATTAATGACAGGGATTTTCCCGAAGAAATCCCCACACAAAAACGCCTAAAGCTAGGCGAACAGTACACAATACTTTACACATTAACAGTCTTACCCCAACGTGAAATAGCTTGCGACATAGCTGAAATAGACTTAGATGAAAGTTGTGACCCATACAAGTTCTTTTCCCTTAGACGATTCGGGTTTACACAAGAAGAAATAATAAAGCTATTACAGCTAATGAAAGATTGTACCGATACTGATTTCAGTTTAGACGAACTCATGTCGCAAACAGAATTAGTAGAACAAGATACTTAGTGTGCGCAGATAAACCCTTGACGTTTTTGCAGCCGTTGGGTTAGACATAGTTATTCTGCTTTTGGGGCGCACAGGGTTTGAATTGACCTACATTTCCCATAAGATTAATATGCACGTGCGGTCACTACGAGAGTGTGACCAACTTTTTTTAACACTAAAAAAATATTGAAATGGACGTAAGCGAATGGTTGCAACAATCCCCCGCACCCGAAGAAATTAAAATTAAAGATGGTGCAAAGTATATCCCTTACAAAGTAATTGTGGATAAGCTAAATCAACTTTCCCCTAATGATTGGAGTACATCTAACTTCAATCCCCAATACATAATACTAGGACGTAAGCTATTGGTAACAGGTACAATAGATGTTACTGTTTCTTATGTCATCAACGGGGAGAAGGTAACAAGAACACTATCAGGTGCATCTAACTTTATTCTCAACAAAGCTTCCAACCCACATCCATCGGCGACAAGTAAAAGCCTTGCCGTAATGAACGCAGTTAAAGTACTTGGCAAACAGTTTGGATGGGGTTTGAACCCCGAAACAGAGGAAGAAAAAGCAGAATTTTTGCCCGTAATAAAGGAAGAAAAGGTAGTCAATGTAGATAAAGAGAAAGAAAGGTTATCACAAATGATAAGCACTTGCACTAGCTTAGATGAACTCTCTACATACAAACTATTAGCTAACAGCAAAGGGTTAAAAAAACAATACGATAACAAGCTAAAAGAACTATCAAATGAAGGAAATTAAGTGGGATGAAGTAAAAATAAGGTGTAGTAGTGCTTACAAAGTAATGACAGAGCCTAAAGATGCTCGCAGTCTAACCCCAAACCAATTAAAACTAATTGAGGATTACGAAGCAAAGGCAACACTAACAGATAAACAAGCAGAGGACTTGGCATCACTAATAATGAAACGTGATGCGCCCCCAAAGCTATCTGATACTTGCACTACATACCTTCTTGAAGTGTATGGGTATGAAAAGTATGGCAAAGAACCAATATCTTTTACTAAGAAAAACAAGTATTGCGAAAAGGGATGGCTAGTAGAAGACGATAGTATTACCTTGTTGTCGCTAACAGACCGTAAATTTTATTCTAAAAACGAAGAACACGTTTGGAATGATTATCTTAAAGGAACTCCCGACATATATTTGGGAGCTTCAATTATGGAAGCAACTAAGATTATAGACATAAAAAGCAAGTTTGGATTAGATACTTTTCTTCAAGTAATATTTGAACCAACGCCACCTGTATATGATTGGCAAATTAACTGTTATATGGACATAACGGGGGCGAAAGAAGGCGAAATAGCACACACATTGGTTAATACTCCCGACAATATAATTCAGAACGAATTAAGAAAGTTATTATACGAAATGGATGTTGCCACGGATGAAAACCCCGAATACAAAAAAGCGGCAGAAAAGTTGATTAATAATATGACATTTGATAATATTCCCGCAGCACAAAGGATATACAAAGTACCTATTGTAAAAAGGGATATGTCCCCAATGTATAAGCGCATAGAAATGTGTAGAACATGGCTTGCCGAATTTGATGAAAAGTTTATGTCAATCAACAAAAAGAAATAGCATGGCAGTAGAAGTTAAAATGCCCAAAGAGGTAAAGTACAATTGTGTAATAAAGATTAAGGCAAAAGACAAAGAGTACATAGGCAGGATAATAAACCTTGAAACAACAAAGGAAGAAAACAAATTTGATTTGGCAGAAGAACTAAAGTATAGTTACAGAAGGCAAAAGGTTAGAAACGCCCTACCAATTACTAATCAGTACTACAATCTAATAACTTATGTTATAAATAACAATATCCCTATATTAGAAGTAAGCATTATCTTCTCATTACAGGAAGAAAACAAGAACGATGGATACTTACTACTAAAGAAGGAATATGAAGCCTTAAAAGAAAGTATATCAAAGGGGATATGCCTAAACTCAAATGAGTTCCCACTAATCCCCGCTAAATACAAAACAAGCAAAGTGCCTAACAAGTGGTTAAGCCACAATCAATGGTTAAACATTAAAAAACTAGCTAAACGTCAAACAGAGCAAGTGTAATATCTATTGTACATATATGGTCGTTGATTTCATCTTTATAGCATCCGCCATCGGATGCTGTTTTGTATAATACCCCATAGTTATCATCCGATATAATCCCCTTTTGAACCAACATATCATAAACACTCTCATCCTTATTAATGAAATCCCTTGCCGTCTTATCTGCAAAGAAGTAGTATGTCTTTATACTAACAAAATCTAAAGGGTATTTAATACCGTATTTCTTTTCCCAAAATTCCTTTTGCTCATTAATAGTAGGTGTAATCTTATCTAGCCATTCTAAGTACTTTTTTGAGCCTCTAATCCACGATTTTGCATTGGTTGTAATGTGAGCAAACGCTTTCATTGTAACCCCGTGCTTGGCTATTGCTTGCTTTACTATCCACCTTATATTGTTTTCAGAGTAGTAATCGTTCTTCTTACTAGGAATAAGCCCCGTTAGCTTAAACCTTAGTGTGAGGTACTTTTTTGCTTTAAATACCTTCTTAGGGGGGATGTATGTTCCGAACAATCTTTGTACCCTACCCTCTACCCTATACGGTTGTAATTTAGGTAATATCATGTTTTTGTTGTTAATTTGCACTTACTACATACGTGTAACGTAAATCTGTAAGATATGTAGTAAGTGCAAATTAACAACAAAAACATGATATTACCTAAATTACAA
>Ga0007836_1000192_pt1 | contig 14862 bp, 12 predicted proteins | sample CryBogCBE23Oct07_FD_71205 | JGI IMG/M metagenome (GOLD analysis project Ga0007836, IMG submission 71205) | Freshwater microbial communities from Crystal Bog, Wisconsin, USA - CBE23Oct07 | ecosystem: Environmental > Aquatic > Freshwater > Lake | place: Crystal Bog, Wisconsin, USA | collected...
ATTTTAGCTGCGCTAAAACCGGATTTCCCTAAGGTGGCTTATGTAAGTACTGGTGGAGATGCGCGTATTAGTCTATTTTAAGTACTTTAAATTTATATGCGTTTGCCCTGATGACTATTAACTTCCCAATTCCATTCAAGGATAAATTTATTAAACTGAACAGGTTTTTTATTGCTATTTGTGTTGAGGTAATTCTCGTAAAAATATCCTTTTGTTTGCAGGTAAATGTTAGTTCAAATATGTAACTCAAGTAAGAAACTAAGCTTTTGTGGGTCGTTTTAGCTTTTATTCCTTTGCTTTAATTCAAGTTGAATCTATTGGTTTTAAAATTAATATATCTTAACCTCTATATTTGAAACATTATTGTGAAGAAGGGGTTGCTTTAATTTAAAACATTTATACATGAAATCATTAAGTATTCAAGAGATAAACGCCTATTTAAATGGAACCATTATAGGGGATACGTCAACTAAAATAACTAGTCCCGAACAGCTTGAACTTGCAAATGATACACAGATAACTTTTATTGGTGGAAAAAAATATATAAAGCTTTGGGAGACCTCTAAAGCATGCGCAGCCATTGTAAATCAAGAATTTGACATTGAACCAGGTTATAATAGGGCATTAATTAAAGTGAAGAATGCTGATATAGCAATGGCACAACTTTTAGAGTTGTTTATTGAGGATTCACCTGTTTTTGAGGAGGAGATTCATCCTACAGCAATAATTCATCCTACAGCAATAATAGGCAATGGTTGCAAAATTGGTGCGGGTTGCTATATAGGTAAGCAGGTAGTTATTGGTGATAATAGCATTTTATATCCCAACGTTACCATTTTTGATGATACTACCATTGGTAAATCAACCATAATTTGGTCGGGTACTGTTATTCGTGAGCGTTGTATAGTGGGTAGTTATTGTATCATTCACTCTAATGTTAGCATTGGTGCAGATGGTTTTGGTTTTAGGGCTAGTCCTGATGGAAAGGGTTTACTTAAAATACCCCATATTGGTAATGTAGTAATTGGTAATGGTGTAGAGATTGGTGCAAATAGTTGTATAGATAGGGGCAAGTTTAGCTCAACTGTTATTGGTGATGGCAGCAAAATTGATAACCTAGTACAAATTGGCCATAACAGTAAAATGGGTCGTTGCTGCATTATGGCAGGTAGTAGTGGTTTGGCAGGTTCTGTTACCTTGGGTGATGGTGTGATGGTAGGTGGCGGTGCTTGTATATCGGATCATGTAACAATTGGTAATGGCGTGATGGTTGGCGGACAGTCGGGCGTTATTAATGATGTGGAGGCTGGTAAAAAAGTATTGGGTTATCCTGCAATAGATTCTAGAGATGCACTTAAGCAATGGGTATTATTGCGAAAAATGGTAAAAGATTGTAAATAGATGTTTTGTTAGCGCTATAAATTTTTATTTTAAGTATAACTCAATTTCAACTCTTCTATTTAAAGCCCTTCCTATTGCTGTTGTATTGGTAGCAATTGGTCTAGTTTTTCCATAACCTGTTGCCTCCAATTTATTGGAAGGGATTCCTTTATCAATCAAATAACTTTTTACTGCATCTACCCTGCTTTGTGATAATTGAATGTTTGATTCATCACCCCCAACATTATCTGTATGTCCTTTTAAACGAATATTATAATCTGGATATTGGTTAATAATATCTGCAATTTCATCTAACATAGGGTAAGATTGTGGCTTTATAATGGCTTTACCCGTTTCAAAGTAAATCCCTCTAGTGGCAAACTTTAATCTCTTTTGTACATCCGCTTTAATTTCTGGACAACCATTATTAGAAGCAGGTCCAGGAGAATTGGGACATTTGTCTTTACGATCTGGAATTCCATCTCCGTCTGAGTCTGTATTATCTTCTTTATTTAGCGGACATCCATTTATATCAACAGGTGTATTAATAGGGGTGTTTGCGCACTTGTCTCTAGAATCGGGTACACCATCACCATCACTATCAGGATCCATAGGAGCTTGTGGGGTGAAGTTAGTAGTTGCCGGACAACCATTGTAAATGGCTAAACCAGGTACATAAGGACATCTATCTATGTAATCTGGTATCCCATCTCCATCACTATCAACAGGACACCCAATAGCATCTACTTGAACACCTTGTGGTGTTTCAGGACATTGGTCTATTTTATCTGGCACACCATCATGGTCGCTATCTAAACGAGAACTGCTACCACCATTGCCCCCTCTTAAAGGAAAAACTAGCCCTAGACTATGTTGAACATGTAAATCGTTTGCCCAAATATCGTTACCACCAGCAATTACACCATCCCAACCGTCGTAGAGGGGCATAAAGGCTTTGCTTGAAAGTTCTAAATGTAAATTTTCTTTAATTCTAATGTTAAAACCCACCCCAGCTACTAAGTCAAACTTTCCATCGTTTGAGAGAACTTTTCCTGTTTTAAAATTAGAATATACCCTAGAATTAATAGTTGTTCCACCACCACCTAAAACTATAAAGGGTGCTATAACCGCATCAGATTTAACAATATAGTCATTATTCAATTTATATTTTAATAATAGATTTAAAGAAAAAAATTGAGCATCTACCCCTCCAGTATCATGCCTGTTTTGAAATTGAACCCAATCATAAGAAAGTAGCTCAATGGTATTAAAAAAGGGACTTAGGTTTTGCTCTAAAGAAAAGGAAACGCCACTTTTAAAATATTTAGTACGGAACATTTCAAAAGAATTGTAATTTAAATCTCCTACGTAATCATTAAAATTTCCATAAACGCCAATATAATTTTTTTGTGCATTAGCATAAGAAAATACTAATGACATTATTATTAATACCCATATTTTTTTAATAGTAGAACTAAGCATGAAATGCTATTTTATATTTAAGATGTTTATAAACATCAAACAAGTAATAGGTATGTAGATATTCAAATTATCTTTTTTATGCCTAATTAATAACTAATAACGTATAAAACCTTAATTTATTCTGTTCCATAAAAATATAACCAATGTAAGTTAAATTTTACAGCAACTTTAATAAGGCTTTCAATTTTATGGTAGCGCAATATTGTGGTATTAAAAATATACAATTGGAGAATTATAGCTCTGAGTTAAATATAAGTTTATTTATCAATCTACATTAACAGTTACTTCTTTTTGGTAGGATGTAGCGAGCCATCCTTTCATAATTTTCTTAAAACCTTGTTGGTATATAAAGCTATCCCCTACCAAATTATTCATTATAAAATTGCTTAGGCTAGGATATTTAAGATAAAAATTATAACTACTAATCTCTCCTTCCATCCTTTTAAAAACTTCCCTACTATAATTATGCAAAGTTTGTTCATTAAAACTACCTGCCTTTAACCCTTTTTCAATAAACTTAGTAGCAATAAAACCCGTCATCATTGCATTACCAATTCCTTCACCAGTATTTGGCGATACCATAGATGCGGCATCACCTACTAGTAACCAACCATCTCCCACAACTTTTCTTTTTAAGGAAGCCACAGGAATACCCCAACCTTCTTGTTCACCAATAGGTTCTGCATTTTTAAAGCGATGTGCAATTGCCCGATCATTATTAATTATTTCCTTAAAGGTGTTTCTAATATTTAGGTTGTATTTAGCAGCAATAGCACTCGTTATACCATAACCAACATTTGCTTCACCATTTGCTAACGGAAATATCCAGAAGTACCCCATAGGTTTATCTTTTGGGTAATAAAACTCTAGTAAATTGTTTTCATGTGTACCTTCTACATTCTTCCAATATTGCCTTACAGAACCCCAATAATGATTTCTATTTATTTTTCTGTCTCCTAAATATTTTAAAATAGTAGAGTGATCTCCATCTGCCCCAACAATTAACTTACAGGTTATTTCAACTTCTCCATTACTGTCTGTTGCAAATAATTTCCAGTTATCACCATCTTTAACTATCGCATTTACTTTAGTACCTTGTTTAAAATTTGCGGTTTTATAATCTATTTTATTTACAAGAAAATTGTCGAAGTAAAATCGCTTCGTAACAAAGAATGGAACTTTATGCTCTTCACCAATTGGGGGATAAAAACAAAAATCTCTATTCTTGCCCGTTATTGAAATGGAGCGCATACCCCAAGAAGGATTAAAATTTTTATCGGTCAATATTTCATTAGTAATGATTCTAGGGTCAATATGATTCAACATTCTAATGGTTTTCATATCTAAACCATCACCACAAACTTTATCTCTAGGAAAAACTGCAGCATCAACTATAATATGTTCAACTCCTAATTTACTAAGAAAGATAGAAGTAGTAGCTCCTGCCGGACCAGCACCTATGATACATATATTTGATTGTAGCTTTTGCATATATCAGTTTCTTTTTTGCTTTTTATCAAAATGCCCAAGTTTCATCCAATCATTCATTCCTATAAAATCTCCTTCAAGTAATAAGTCTTTAATCAATTTATTTAACTTCTCAACTAATTTATCTCCAGCATCTTTAGTAATGTAGGAAGGTAATTGATAGGCATTTATGGCATTTGTAAACTCCCATGGATGAAAATACAAACAAACATAGCCATCCTTTTTTAGTGTTTTAATAGCCAAGGCTTTAAACAAAGGAAAGGGGAAATTTTTGAATGCTAACCAAAACAATGGAATTCTTAAATTAGGACTAACGGATGCTGGAATTCTATTCACTTCTCTTTCTACATACATAGTTCGAGGTAAGTGAGAATTGTTATACCTGCCAGGAATGATGGTTGGGTTAATGGAAGAATCGTAGGTATATCCTGCTTTTGCTACTTCAGTCATTTCAACAGGATGCATTCTAGGCATTCGTAAACCTGTAATAGTTTGTAAGCTTATTTCCTCTAATTTTTCTTTAGATAACAATAAGTCCTCATTTATAAAACTAGAGTGATAATAGGTATGAGATGCAATTTCATGTTGCTTTGCTAGTTCATAAATAACCTTTGGAAATTGTATAGCATAAGTAGCAGTGGTAAATAGTGTAGCTTTTAGGGAGGCATTATTTAAAATTGGTAGAATAGCTTGCACGCCCTTATGACCAATAGTTAATTGATGTGATAAAGCAATGGGTTGATTGTATTCAAGTGGTAAATCGAATTCTTCTACATCAAAGCTTAGTAAAATATACTGGTTCCTCATAGTTTACTTTGCTTAACTATATAATGAGGACGTTGCTTGCTTTGCATAAATAATTTGCCCAAATACATCCCAATGATGCCTAATATCATTAATTGCATACCACCAAAGAAAGCAATAGTAGCAATTACAGACGCCCAACCAGATACTGGATGTTCCCATATAAAACTTAAAATAATGTATGGTATATATAATAACGACAATAATGAGAATGTGAAACCTAAATAAGTTGCTATGTACAATGGTTTAATTGTAAACGAAGTAATCCCCTTTAATGCCAACCTAACTAAGGTTCGTGTACTGTACTTTGTTTCGCCAAAGGCCCGTTTATCTGGAATGTAAGGGATACTTTTTTGGTTAAATCCTACCCATTTAATAAGACCTCTGTAAAATAAATCCTGCTCCTTTAAATTATTTAAAACCTTAACCACACTTTTATCTAATAATCTAAAATCGGAAATACCATCCTCTAGTTTTAAATCGGACAATTGATTAATCAGGTTATAAAACAGTCGCGAACTACTTTTACTTAGTTTACTGGCATGTTCATTCTCGGTTTCTCTGAATGCATAAATTATTTCATAATTACGCTCCCAATAACTAATCATAATGGGTATTAAAGAAGGAGGGTGTTGTAAATCGGCATCTATAGTAACAGCCGCATCCCCTTTTGAGGCATGTAAACCTGCAGATAGAGCATTGTCTTTACCAAAGTTTCGAGAAAAGTTAATGAACTTTACATTGTCATCTATTTCACTCAATCTTTCTAATTCATCGGCTGTATTATCTTCACTACCATCATTAACAAAAATGATTTTGTACTTATAATCTAAACTGGCAAAAACACTTTTTATTGCCTCATTAAAAGGCCTAATGTTTTTTGCTTCATTAAAAGCAGGTACTATGATGTCTATTGTTTTCAAAAAATAAGTTCTTTTTAATTCAATAATGTAAACGAAATTAAGTACAAGCCTTTATTTGTAAATACTATTAATTTCCACGCTAAACTTTTCTGTAACTACTTTTCTACGTAAACTAAGTTTAGGGGTCATTTCACCTGTTTCAATTCCCCACTCATCAGGCAATAAAATAAACTTCTTTATCTGTTCCACCTGATTAAAATGGGTGTTGTATTCTTTAATAATGTCTTCAAAATGTGATAGTACTATTGGATTAGAAATTACTTTATGATTGGTTTCAAACGAAATATTTTTATCACTTAACCATTCTTTTAAAGTACTAAAAGAAGGAATTATTAAAGCAGCAACAAATTTTTGATCTGCACCTATTACCATCATTTGCTCGATAAAAGGACTTTCTTTAAACTTATTTTCAATAGGTTGAGGGGCAACATATTTACCTCCACTTGTTTTAAACAATTCCTTTTTCCTATCAGTAATTTTAATGTTCCCTTTATCCCATACACCAATATCACCAGTATGTAGCCACCCATTTATTATAGTTTTTGCAGTAAGATCGGGTTGTTTGTAATAGCCTTGCATAATACAAGGACCATTTACCAAAAGCTCGCCGTCGGCAGCAATTTTTACTTCAATCTCATTCAATGGGGGACCAACAGTTCCAAACTTATGATACTTGGGAGTTTTACGGTTTACACAAACAACAGGGCTATTTTCTGTAGGGCCATATCCTTCGTAAACGGGAATATTTGCTGCATTAAAAATGCGTAAAAGCTTTTGTTGACAAGCCGCACCACCAGTAACTATAAAGGAAACATGACCACCAAGTGCTTCTCTCCACTTAGCAAAAACTAGTTTATTGGCAACGGCTAATTGTAAATTATATAAAAGGTTATTTTTTACTTGGTTATCATATTTACCGGCAACACTTACCGACCAAAAGAATATCCGTCTTTTAATTCCTTTTAGTTCATTGCCTTTTTGGATAATCTTCTCAAAAACCTTCTCCAACAATCTTGGCACGGTTGTAAAACCATTGGGTTTAACTTCTCTTAAATTATCGCCAATGGTATCTAAACTTTCAGCATAATAAATACTATTTCCACTAAATAAATAAATATAAGTAACCATCCGCTCCAATATATGGTTAAGTGGAAGGAAACTTAAAACTTTCCAATCAGGTCTATCTTCAAATGGAAAGCTATCCTTACTTATTCTAACATTTGCATAAATACTATCATGACTCAACATTACTCCTTTGGGAGTGCCTGTAGTACCAGAGGTATAGATGATGGTTGCAGTATGAGAAGTTGGAATTTTGCTTTTTAGTATTTGAACCTTTTCTTTATTTTCAGTAGTTTCTAAAGAAAGAATTTCTTTCCAATTGCTAACATTGTTAACAGGGCTAAAGGAATAAATGCCTTTAACGCTAGGAATATTGTGTTTAATATCGTTTATTTTATTAAATAAGGCTTCATCACCTACAAACATGTATTTTACCTCGGCTTCATTTAAAATAAACGCTATTTCAATTGAACTTGTGGTGGGATATATTGGGATTAATATAGCGCCAATTTGTTGAACAGCAATATCTGTAATAATCCATTCAGGTCGATTGTTACTTATGATACCAATTTTATCTGCACCCTCAGCAGTCATATTGTTTCCTGAAATACCTAATTCTAGTAAACCTGCACTTAGGTTATCAGCCATTTCTTTAACCTGAATTGTACTATAACCTTTCCAAACACCATTTTCTTTTGCAACAAGCATATCTTCTTTTGGAAAATGAGTCAATTGATACTCCACACAATCAAAAAGCCGTCCTTTCATTTCCATATAAGCTACAATTTTTTAATATTTATTTTGTTTAAGAAACGGGTTATAAAGTTTAAAAATAAGATTAATGTATATACAATCGTTAATCGTTAATATAATCAAAAAAAATTGGTTTTCAAAAAAGGAAGAATTGTTATCATTATATTCAATTTGTGTTATTTAACCATTTACAGGTTAAGGTTCATTAATGATTGGTATAAAACAGCAATTTATATACTTGGTCTTTAGTAAATTCTTTCATCTCGCCAGGGGCAATGCCATCAATTGTTATTTTTTTAATTCGATATCTAATAAGTCTTAAAGTTGGAAAACCAATGCAGGCAGTCATTTTACGCACTTGTCTATTTTTTCCTTCCTGTAGAACAAGCTTAATCCATGGTGCAGGAATTTCTTTTCTAAAGCGTATTGGTGGATTTCTTTCAGGTACAGGTGGCTCGTTATCAAAAATGGATGCTTGGCAAGTTTTAGTTTTATACAATTTACCATCCATATTAATTTCTACTCCTTTATTTAAATTATTAATGCCCTCAAAAGTTATAGCTCCGTCCACTTGTACCCAATACTCTCTTTCATGTTCAAATTTTGGGTTCAACAAACGGTTATTTAATAACTTATCATTGGTTAAAATTAATAATCCTTCACTATCATAATCTAATCTGCCAACAGGATAAACATCTATAGGAACTATAAAATAATCTGCAAGTGTCTTTTTCCCTTCAATTGGCGAAAATTGAGATAATACCAAATAAGGTTTATAAATTATAAAGTAGCGAAACATAACAATGTAAAGAAAAGGTATTCATTCAAAAAAGTGTTTATAATTAATTTTTGTTGAAGCAAACATGTTTTGTTCTTCTGTATCTAAATCCATTAGTTTCGCCGCAAATTTAAAAAATATAAATATGTCATTAGTAGTAGTGGGTTCAATGGCTTTTGATGCTATAGAAACTCCTTTTGGTAAAAGTGATAAGATAATAGGTGGTGCAGGAACATTTATTGCTTGGTGTGCCAGTAATTTTACAGCGGTTAAACAAATTTCGGTAGTTGGTGGAGACTTTCCACAATCTGAATTGGATTTGTTAACAACAAGAAATGTTGATTTGGAAGGTGTTCAAATAAAAAAAGATGAAAAAACATTCTTTTGGAGTGGAAAATACCACATGGATATGAATACTAGGGATACTTTAGTAACCGAGTTGAATGTTTTGGAAAATTTTCAACCTGTTGTTCCTGATAGTTATCAAGATTGCGAATTTTTAATGTTGGGTAATTTGGTGCCTGCTGTTCAAAGTAGTGTAATAGATCAATTAAGAACACGCCCAAAATTGATAGTGATGGATACTATGAATTTTTGGATGGAAATTGCTATGGATGATCTTAAAAAAACCATTAGTATGGTTGATGTATTAATGGTAAACGATAGCGAAGCAAGACAATTAAGTGGCGATTATTCATTAGTACGTGCTGCTCAAAAAATTTCTGCTATGGGGCCTAAATATGTTATTATTAAAAAAGGAGAACATGGAGCTTTATTATTCCACGATAACAAAATTTTCTCTGCACCAGCATTACCCTTAGAAGAAGTTTTTGATCCAACAGGTGCTGGTGATACTTTTGCTGGTGGATTTATTGCTCATTTGGCTAAAACTAGAGACATAAGTTTCGAAAATATGAAGACTGCTATTATTGTTGGAAGTGCAATGGCTAGTTTTTGCGTTGAGAAATTTGGAACAGAAAGGTTAAGAGGACTAACTAATGAGGAAATTAAGGATCGAATTCACCAGTTTGTTCAATTATCATCCTTCGACATTAATTTAATATAAATCTCATAAAAAGTAAACAGTATTCCCATCTAATAGGTTTAATAAAATAATAAAAATAGTTAAACAAGGTTGTTTAGCAAATAATTATAGTTTAATTATTTATTTAAACAACTTTTTATTCTTTGTGTTGTAGTTAGTATTATGAATATTTTTTCAATAAAAGACCTTGAGTTACTTAGTGGGATAAAGGCACATACCATTCGTATTTGGGAAACTCGTTATGATTTTTTAAAGCCCCAAAGAACAGAAACTAGAATTCGTTTCTATTCTAATGCCGAATTAAAAACGGTGTTGAATATTTCTCTTTTAAATAGGTATGGTTATCGTATTTCTGAAATTAATAAGATGACGCCTGAGGAGATAAAAACTAAAATTATTACCCTTACGCATGTAGAAGCTCATCAAGATCGTGTTGTGAATGATATGATTAACAACATGATTGATATTAAACCTGATGATTTTGAAGCATCTTTAGACACTTATATTGCGCATAAAGGAATTGAAAAAGCCGTTAATAATGTAATATTCGAGTTTTTAGAAAGAGTTGGTTTACTATGGCAAACAAGTCATATTAATCCTGCGCAGGAACATCTTGTTATTAATATAATCAGGCAAAAGTTAATACTTGGTATTGAAAAATTACCTAAACCTATTAATTATAAAAAGAATGTTGTCTTGTTTTCTCCTGAAGGCGAGTTTCATGAGATTAGTTTATTGTTTTTATATTTCATGTTGAAATCTAATGGCATTAAGGTTACTTATCTTGGGGCGAATGTTCCGTTAAAGGATGTAAGTTTCATTAATGAAATGGTTCATCCCGATTATATTTTTTCTCATATCACTGCTCTAGGTCAAAATTTTAACCTAGAAAAATTCCTTTTAAAGTTAAGTACTATTGTTACTAATAAAAATATTATTTTAACGGGTCCTTTAACACAAGGATATAAGAAATTTATACCTGAGGGTATACAAATAAAAAATTCTTTATCAGAAGTTGTTGATAAGATAGAATCAATTAAGAAGTAACTTTCTATTTTTTTTAGTTGAACTCATTTTATTATTAATAATCACCCAATTAGTAATTAATTTAATTAGCCGCATGCATTATTTGCCTGCGGCTTTTATATGTATAAGAATGAAATTTATCAATAGACTTTTTCCAAAATGCATGAGAAATAAAATACGAGTATTTCATTAGGGTTTTTGACCCTAATCATAATAATTTCAGTTTAAGGCAAATAAGTCAATCAAATAATTGTATTATAAGAAATGGGCATTTAAAGTTTAGAAGTATTGATGAATCTAGGTTAAAAATAAATATTTTTAAAATTTAGTTTAATCTTCTTTTATAAGACTAAAACTGTTAACTTTATTTTAAAATAAATCAGCTATTATGAAAACGATTTTAATCCCAACAGATTTCTCTGAAACTTCAAGAAATGCAAGTTTATATGCCATTAAAATGGCTTCTGAAATTAAGATTCCCAAAGTAGTATTCTACCATTATTACGAAACACATTTAATTTATTCACCTACAGGTGAACTTGACGAAATTTCTAGTATTGAACCTGGAAGAATTAAAAGTATAGAAGGGCTTACTGCCTTTGTAGATTCCCTTGGTAAAATTCCGAAGGATGTAGAAGTAGAAATGTATCACGGGGCAAGTTCAGTTAATGAAGGAGTACAAGAAGTTGTAAATATAACTCAAGCAGATTTGGTAATTTTAGGTATTAAAAGTGGTAGTATTCTAAAGGATGCCTTGTTCGATTGGAATACTTTATCTGTTATTAAGCTTATTAAAATTCCAGTATTAGTTGTTCCTAGTACAGCAACCTTTAAAAAGTACGAGAAAATTACTTTTTTGAGTGATTTTAAAAATGTTGAAAATACACCCGTACATGAAATAAACACTTTGTTTGAACATGGTGAAGTTGATTTTTCTATTTTACATCTTCAAAAAAAGAGCGAATCTGAAGCTTATATTGCTGAAGGAAAATTAAAATTATCAAAAATCTTCTCCGAATATTCTCCAACCTTTTATTTTAGTGAAAGTCATAATTATACAGATGATATTATTGACTTTGTTGCACATAATCAAATAGATATTTTTTGTATTATTCCAAGAGAACATAGTTTATTGGCAACAGTTTTTAATAACCATACTTCAAAATTGGCACATCATATTCAAGTTCCTTTATTAATAGTACATCAATAGGTTATTAATAAATTTTTGATTATACTAATTCCTTCATTTTAATAAAAATGGAGGAATTTTTTATATGCTTAACCTAAATACTTCGCTACAATTGGCACTCTTCTTCCTACACCATAAGCTTTAGGACTTACCCTTATTATAGGACAAAACTGGTTACGTTTATATTCATTGGTATTAACAAGCTTTAATATTCTATCTACCAAAGCATTGTTAAAACCCAAACTCTTTATTTCTGCAGGTCCCATCCTTCTTTCAATATAATGGTACAATATTTTATCGAGTATATCGTAATCTGGCAGACTATCACTATCTTTTTGATTGGGTCTAAGTTCTGCGCTTGGTGCTTTAGTAATAATATTGATGGGAATTATTTCTTTATCTCTGTTTATATATTTTGCAAGTTCATACACTTGTAATTTATAACAATCACCCAATATACTTAAACCTCCTGCCATATCACCATACAAAGTGCCATAACCTGTAGATAATTCACTTTTATTGGAGGTGTTTAATAATACATAACCAAACTTATTAGCTATGGCCATTAAAATATTCCCCCTAATTCTACTTTGCATATTCTCCTCTGCAACATTAAAAGGGAGATTATTAAAGATGGGTTTAAGGGTATTTATCATAGAAGTATAAGTGTCGTTTATTTTGACAATCTCATAAGGGTTACCCAAGTTATTACTCAATTGCACGGCATCGGTAATAGAGTGATTAGATGAATATTCCGAAGGCATTAGTATTGAATGTACCTGTTGCTTACCTAATGCTTCGCATGCCAAAGCAAGTACTACTGAAGAATCTATACCGCCACTACTTCCTAAAATAGCGTTTTTAAAGCCCATTTTATTAAAGTAATCTTTAATACCTAGTATAAGTGCATGATAGATTAAATGTATATTTTGGTTTTCTAGAAGTTGATTTGAAATTATATTTTTTGTTTCTACAAAAGGTTTAACCGCTTCCTCTGTTAAAATATCTCCATCATTAGTAAGTATTACTCCTTTAATAGATTCTTTAAAAGAAGGTAATAATAATTTTAAATTACCTATATTATCTATCACCATCGATGCTCCATCAAATACTATTTCGGTTTGGCTTCCTACCGCATTACAATAAATGATGGGTAAATTATAGCGCAATACGTTTTCTTTTACCACCTCAATTCGCTCTTCGGTATGTAAATAATCAAAAGGACTAGCGCTAATATTAATCATCAAGTTGGGCTGCTTTTCTATTAATACATCCATTGGACAAATTCTGTACAAGGGATTATTGCCTGTATTCCAGATGTCTTCACAAACAGTTAAAGCAATTTTTCTTCCTTTAAAATGAACGATATCCCATTCGTAAGCAGGTTCAAAATACCTATATTCATCAAATACATCATAAGTAGGTAACAATGTTTTATGAACCTCTGCAAGTATTGCTTGATTGTATAAAAAGAATGCCGCATTAAATAAGGGCTTGCCCTTTGTATTTGGATTTCTTGCGGGGCTACCAATTATTACCCCAATAGTTGTTGCATGCTTTTTTATTTTATCAATTGCTTCATAGCATTTATCTATAAAATCATTAAACTCTACAAAATCTCGTGCAGGATAACCACACACGCTCATTTCACTAAATACTATTAAATCGGCCTCTTGTGTTTTGGCGTATTCAATTGCAGTTACAATCTTCTCGACATTATATTCAAAATTTCCTATATGATAATTTTGCTGCGCTATATAAATCTTCATTGTACGAAGTTAATAGTTGTTGCCCAAGAATTTAAATAGAACACTATTTATACTCGTACACTTTATAATCCCACGGGTTAAGTTTTAAGGTATAAGTAGTTTTAAGGTTTGCTATTTTGTTCGAAAAGATTTCTGTTACACTTCCATTTAACCCCACATTAGTTACGGTTGTTGATACATTATTTTTACTCAAATTCAAAATAACCAACACTTTCTTTCCTTCTTTTTCTCTTAAATAGGCATACACTTTTTCATTATCAGTGGTAGCTACTCTATTCATGCTTGCGTTAGCATCAAGCGCAATATTGCGTTTCCGTAAAGCTAAAAGTGTTGTATAAAAAGCCTCTCTTTTAAAATTTTTAAAATGTATAGGGTCTTTATAAAAGAAGCTAATGCTATCTAAAACAGGTTCTTCTTGGCCGCTATAGATTAAGGGTACCGAACGTTTAACTGTTTGTGTAAACACAGCAAAAGGTGCATGTGTTTCACCAGGTGTAGTGCCATAGTCTGCTTTACTCCAACTATTTTCATCATGATTACTTGTAAAAAACATTCTTAATGCATTTTTAGGAAAAGTACTGTCAATTTCCTTTAAGCTTTGTTCTAAATCATTTGCATTTTTTGTTCCCTTCACAATGTCTTTCATCACATTAAAGTTAGGCCAAGTGTAGGTGGCATCAAAACCTGCTTCATGTATCCAAGGCACAGAAGCCTCGGCAAGCATAAAAATGTTTCTTCCTTTTCTAAGTTTAGTTATACATTTCTTCCAGAATTCTTTTGGTACTTCACTCGCCACATCGCATCTAAAGCCATCTATATTACTTTGTTGTAGCCAAAACGCCATAGACGATACCATACTATCGCACAATTCGTTGTTTTTATAGTTTAGTTTTCGTGCATCAGTCCAATCAAAAGGGGATATTGCTTTGTGTGTAATACTATCCTGTACATAAAAATTGGGTTTTGTTTGTAACCAATAATGATCGGCGGCTGTATGGTTAGCCACCCAATCTATAATTACTTTAAAACCCATGGCATGGCATTGTTTTACCAACTGTTTCCAATCATTTAAATTTCCAAATTCAGGATTAATAGCTTTATAGTTAGATACCGCATAATAACTACCTAATACTCCTTTTCTATCCAAAACGCCTATTGGGTTA
>Ga0007836_1000193_pt1 | contig 14862 bp, 15 predicted proteins | sample CryBogCBE23Oct07_FD_71205 | JGI IMG/M metagenome (GOLD analysis project Ga0007836, IMG submission 71205) | Freshwater microbial communities from Crystal Bog, Wisconsin, USA - CBE23Oct07 | ecosystem: Environmental > Aquatic > Freshwater > Lake | place: Crystal Bog, Wisconsin, USA | collected...
TGCAGGGGCATTTAGTTTATGTAGGAAGCCCCCCTGCATACCTGCAGGGGCACTTAGTTTATATAGGAAGCCCCCCTGCTTACCTAAAGAGGCAATTATTTTATGCAGCAAGCCTACTTACTTACAGAAAAAAGTAATTTATTTAACGTATTTCTCTTGCAGTACTTTTTATTCATGCATTTAAAATAGTCTAGATGATGTGTTAAGCAATTAAGCAGTAGTATTCTTTTTACAATGGCCAACGTTGTAATGCCATTTGTACTGCCAATGCAAATACACCTCCACTACAATATAAAATGTATTCTCTACGATTCCATCTTAATAAGCCTGTTAATAGCCAGGTTAAGGTTAACATTCCCAATACAATTAATAGTTGTCCTACTTCTAAACCAATATTAAACGCAAACAACTGAACGATAATGTTACTGTTTTTGCCCAATAAACTCTTTAAATAATTGCTAAAGCCAAGCCCGTGGATAAGCCCAAAAAATAAAGCAAGGAAATAAATGAAAGGGAATTTGCTTTTAAACTCAAACTTTTGTACAAAAACATTACTAATGGCAGTAATTACAATGGTAATTGGAATAAGGAATTCAATCCATTTGGTGGAATAATGTACTAAATTAAATGCACTTAAAGCTAAGGTGATTGAATGACCAATGGTAAAAGCTGTTACCAACACTAGTACCTTTTTCCAATTGGCAAATTGATAGCGTAAACATAACGCCATAATAAACAATATATGATCTATTGCTTCCCAATCGGCAATATGTTGTTTGCCAAGTATAAAGTACAATTCAAATTCATGCATAAATTATAAAAGATGGATGAAGCTTTAAAAGTATTCATCATATTTGCTTCTAACAAAAAACTTATTGTAATGGTAAATATAATGGTAAGATGGTGTATAGTTAGTTTTTTTGCCTTCATCAATGCATTTAATGGAGTAAAACCAATTACAACTAACACTTCAATTATAAATAAGCACCCATTTTATGTGTCTGTTATTGAAATTAATCACAATGCCAAAGCTAAAACTGCCGAAATAAGTATTAGAATCTTTACGGAAGACCTAGAAAAAGCCTTATCAAAATATGGTAACACCAAAGTAGATATGTTGAAGCCAACTGATAAAGCAGTCACTAATAAATTACTCAACAATTATATACAGCACGTACTACACTTAAATTTAAACGGAATTGCTGTGCGCATGAATTACCTAGGTTATGAGCAACAGCAGGAAAGTATTTGGACTTATCTAGAGGTTGAAAACGTTGTTGCCCTTAAAAAGGCTGCTATCAATTGTAGTTTGATGTACGATTATCAGGATAAGCAGATAAACATATTTCATTTAAAAGCTAATGGAAATGAGAAAAGTTACAAACTTGATTACCCCCAAACCGATTTTAGCATTGAGTTCTACAACTAGATGAATGTTTATTAAGTTACATTTTGGATAAGGGCATCAAAGCTGCTAATACCAATATTTTTTTGAGTAATAAAGCCTTCTGCGTATTGTACGCCTATTCGTTTCCCCATTAATAGCGCCCTTCCCTTAAAGGCTTCCATAAATTGCGGATTAGAGATATATGTTTTGGGCTGAGAGGTATCCTTGTTTGTAAATTGTGTTGTATAACAAAGTATTGCTTCCATTTTCTTATCAAAGCTATTGGTAATATCCATCAAGAAGTTGGGTTCTAAGTATCTATCTTGTACATAATGAAACACATATTTAGGTCGCCAAGCAGGTTGATTTTCACCATTAATGCTGGTTATTATTTTGTGCAATCCTGCCAAAAAAGCTGCCTCGCTTACCAAGGTTGCGCTTCGGCCATGATCTGGATGTCTATCTTCGGGTGCATTGCACAAAATAATTTCAGGCTGATATTTCCTTATTGTTTCTATAACCTTTAACTTGTTTTCCTTATTATTTTCAAAAAAGCCATCTTCCATACGTAGGTTTTCTCGGGCATGTATGCCCATTACCATTCCTGCATTTGTAGCTTCTTCATATCTGGTTGCAACTGTTCCTCTAGTACCAAGTTCACCTTCAGTTAAATCAATAATACCCACTTTTTTACCTTCGGCAATTGCAGCTATTATCGTACCTCCGCAACCTAATTCAACATCATCAGGATGAATACCAAAAGCTAATATGTCTAATTTCATTGTGTTTAATTTATATAGAAAATTAATTGCGGATAAAAATAAGGGCTTCTTTATTAACAAAAAGTTTTGAGCAAAAAAAATCCCGTTATGTAAACGGGACTCTTTAAGTTATTTGTACCAAGAAGATGATTAGTCTTTTTTGGCATAACGTTTTTTAAACTTGTCAATACGACCAGCAGTATCAACCAATACGTTTTTACCAGTATAAAACGGGTGCGAAGTATTAGAAATTTCCAGTTTAACTACTGGATACTCTTTACCATCTTCCCAAACAATTGTTTCTTTGGTGTTGGTAGTTGATTTGCTTAAAAATGAAGTTCCGTTACTCATGTCCTTAAACACTACAAAACGATAACTAGTAGGATGGATACCTTGTTTCATAAATTTAATTTTAGGTTGTACGGATTTTGCCGTACGATTATTTAAAATTTGGAGCGCAAATGTAGGGGTCAACATCCAAGTATCCAAACTAAACTTTTATTTGTTTTTATAATACTACTAATTGTACCCCTTATAAAATGATTTAAGTGATAAATAGGAAGCCAAACCCTAAATAGGCAAAGAATACACTTAATTGTAAGCGATTTTAATTCTCCATATCGCATATCCATTTCTTTTATGTATAAATAAATTAGTTCTAGATAATGGCTTAGGTGTACTAAATAATTTAATTGCATTTATTTTAAAATGCTACATAATTTAGCAGCGTGTTTACTTGAAACAAACAAGATTAGAAACTATATTTAAGTATTAGTAATGATAGCGATTTTAGATTGTAATAGTTTTTACTGTTCGTGCGAACGTGTTTTTCGTCCTGAACTTGCAAAAAAGCCCGTAGTGGTTCTTAGTAATAATGATGGCTGTATTATTGCTCGAAGTGATGAAACAAAGGCGCTCGGTATAGAGATGGGAGGTCCCTATTTTAAATCGAAAGTAGCTATAGAAACACATGGAGTAGCTGTTTTTTCTAGTAATTATAATTTGTATGGTAATATGAGTTGGCGGGTGATGGAAACATTGCGTTTCCTAATGGGACAGCAAAATGTGGAAGTTTATTCGGTTGACGAGTGTTTTATTAACCTATCAAAAATACCGAAGGAACAACTATTTGAAGTAACTACTAATATGAAAGAAACGGTAGAACAATGGACTGGCATTAAAGTATCGATAGGTGTTGCACCTACCAAGCTATTGAGTAAAGTAGCGAACAAGCTTGCTAAGAAAAATAAGGCAGTAACAAACTGTATTTTGATTTTGGATAGTGCCCGAAAAATTGAACAAGCTTTGCAAAAAACGATGATAGAAGATTTGTGGGGAATAGGACGACAATACGCCTTTAAGTTGCGTCTTAATAACATGATTACTGCTTTCGATTTAAGCAAGAAAGATTTAAATTGGGCAAAGAAACATTTGGGTGGCGTGGTAGGAGAACGGCTGTTGAGAGAACTTAAAGGAGAAAAATGCATAACCATGAAAGAACCTCTTACCGATAAGATGATGATTGCCACCACAAGAATGTTTGGCAGTGCAGTAAGTGATATAAAAAGCATTAAGGAAGCCGTTGCTACCTATACCGCAAGGGCGGCCGAAAAGTTAAGGCGACAGCATGGCGCAGCAAGTGTTATAAATGTATTTGTTATAGCTAAGGAACAAAATACTACTTCTACAAGGTTTAGACATGGATCTAGTATTGGCAGCTATACTACTTTACTAAGGGCTACCTCATTAACTAACGAACTTATAAAGCCTGCCGTTGCGCTAGTTGATGAGCTATTTGAAGAGGGGAGGAGTTATAAAAAAGCTGGCGTAATACTAAGTGGTATTATACCAGACGAATCCATACAGGGTAATCTTTTTGCTCCTGCCATTAGTGGTAGTCAACGAATGTTGATGAGTACATTGGATAGTATTAATAGCTCAATGCGGGATGATGTATTGAAGTTTGCGGCAAGCGGTACTACTAGAAACTGGAAGATGCAAAAGAATTTTAATAGTCCTTGTTACACTACTCGGTGGGATGAAATAAAAAGCGTACGTTAAACGTTGGTTTATGATTTGTACATAGTAAAGCGTGTTGGTCTAGTTTGGCTATTTATTAATAGTGTTTTCTATAACCATGCCACTATATTTTTCAGCATCAAACGCATGTTTCCATCGTCTGTGAGTCCAAAGATAATTAGCGGGACGAAGTCTTATTTGTTCTTCTAAAAAGTTTCGAAATGCAATGGTGATTGCACCTTTGGGTAGTAGTTTGGGTTCTTTGGTGAAAGTAGATAATTCACACTGGTAATACCCTCTTTTAATTCGGTAGGTTGTTACCATAATGATGGCCGTATTCTTAGCAACAGCCATTCTCTCTAAACCTGTAAAAAAAGGTGCCATCTTGCCAAAAAAAGGAAGCCAATAACAGTTACTAAGGTCGCCGGCGTTTTGATCGCCACCAAGGGCAAGTGCATACCTGCCTTTAGAATATTTAAAGAACTCTCTATTAAAGTTAAAAGCTGATATTAAGCCACTACCAAACCTTTCTCTTAACTGGTACATTAACTTATTGAAAACTTTATTGGTTAAGGGTAAATAAACCCCCATAAAAGGATAGGCAGAATTAATACAAAATGCAAGATTTACAAATTCCCAATTGTAAAAATGCCCCCCATGTAATTGAACATTTTGTCCACTTTCAAATAAATCATTTAATACTTCATAATTACCAACAAACCTTTTGTTAAGTTCCTTTTTAGAAATAGACAACAATTTAATGGTCTCTAATAGGGTATCAATTAGTTGACTCATAGACTCTTTTGCAATAGTTTTTCTTTCTTCATCAGTCTTTTCAGGAAAAGCAATAAGCAAGTTGTTCATCATAACCTCTTTACGATAACCTGCTAGATAGTAAACAATAAAGAAAATTGCATCGCTTAGTAAATAAATAATAAACCAAGGCAATAAAGAAAGAAGATAAAAAAAGCAATAAACTAGGTAATACATTATAGGTGCTGTTAATTCTTTTTAGTACTGTCAATAACAGGCTTAATATCTTGCTTTAAACTATCAATTGAAGGTTTAATAGCTTTTAGGGTATCAGTAGGTAAACGCTTAGGGCTGACACTATCTGTTGAAGGGCTATCAGCTTTTATTTTAACGCTCTCAGAAGGTTTTTGTAAAGGAGCTACTATTGGGGCAGCTACAGAAGTTGAATCTTTTTGAGGTGCTACAGAATCTGTTACTTTATTTTCTATCTTCTGAATAGGCACTATGGGGGTAGTGGTATCCTTATTTGTAACAGGAATAACACTAGGCTTTGTAATAGAATCAGCACTACCCAATTTTATTGCAGCTGCAGGTTTTAAAGCTGTTGTGTCAATTGTTTTGACGATTGCTTTTTTAATTTCTTCTGTAGGAGGTGGTATAATTACAGGTGTTGCTTTTACAGTATCTACAGTTTTAGAAATGGTATCCTTGATGGTTGTTCTATTATTTACTATTTCTGGTTTCTTATCAATAGGAGCAGGGGTAATTACCTTAACTGCTGTATCAACAGTTTTGGCAATGGTATCCTTTATGGGAGTAATTGTATTATTTGCTATTTCAGGTTTCTTTTCAATAGGTGTAGATGTAATTGCTTTAACTGTATCAACAGTTTTGGCAATTGTATCCTTAATGGTCGTTCTATTATTAGCTATTTCAGGTTTCTTTTCAATAGGTGTAGGGGTAATTGCTTTAACTGTATCAACTGTTTTGGTAATTGTATCCTTAATGGTTGTTCTACCATTATTTATTTCAGGCTTCTTTTCAAAAGGAGTAGGGGTAATTGCTTTAACTGTATCTACGGTTTTAGTAATAGTATCCTTGATGGTAGTAATTGTATTATTTACTATTTCAGGTTTCTTATCAATAGGTGTAGGGTTAATTACCTTAACTACTGTATCTACAGTTTTAGTAATGGTATCCTTAATGGTCGTTCTATTAATTGCTATTTCAGGTTTCTTATCAATAGATGTAGGGTTAATTACCTTAACTACTGTATCTACAGTTTTAGTAATAGTATCCTTAATAGGAGTAATTGTGTTATTTGCTATTTCAGGTTTCTTTTCAAAAGGAGTAGGGGTAATTACCTTAACTGCAGTATCTACCGTCTTAGTAATAGTATCCTTAATAGGAGTAATTGTGTTATTTACTATTTCAGGTTTCTTATCAATAGGTGTAGGGGTAATTGCTTTAACTGAATCTACAGTTTTAGTAATGGTATCTTTCTTAGGTTCCACTAACGAAGCTTCCTTCTGGGATTGCATATTATTTTGAGAAAGATTATTTAAAGCCAAAGAATCTTCATGAGTTAAAACTTTTGCACGTTGTGGCTTTTGTTGTACTACAGAATCCTTATTAATAATAGCAGGTATAGGTGTAATGGTTGGCGTAGTAACTGGCGCTGTGACAGGTGTGGTATTAACAATTGGTTCAGTTGGGGTAATAATCTTTTCCGACTTTTTCGTTTTCTTTTCCTTTTTGCTTTCTGTTATAATTGGTGCAGGAGATTCTGTTTTCACATTTACGGAATCATTATCCGATTCAGTAAAAGTATGTTGCGTCTTTTTCTTCTTTTTGTCATTCTTTGGTACTATAACAACAGTTGGGGCTGTCTCTTTAACAGGTTCAGGCTTCAAACTTGTAGAGTCGGTAGTAGGATTAGTAGTTGGAGTAAGTACTAAGGAAACCTTCTCTGTTTTCTTTTTCTTTTTATCTTTTTTAGCAGTTACAACCAGCGGTGGTTCAACAGCCGTTGTTGTTGTAGAGTCGGTAGTTGTAAGTGTATTAGTGGCTAAGGAAACCTTCTCCGTATTCTTTTTCTTTTTATCTTTTTTAGCAGTTACAACCAGCGGAGGTTCAACGGCCGTTGTAGTTGTAGAGTCGGTAGTTGTAGGTGTATTAGAGGCTAAGGAAACCTTCTCTGATTTCTTTTTCTTTTTATCTTTTTTAGCAGTTATAACAGGTGTTGGCTCAACTAAAGTAGTGCTAGTAGAATCGGTTAATAAATGTATTTCTTCTCCTTTCTTTTTCTTCTTTTTATCACCCTTCTTTGGTTTGTTTGCTATTGTATAGCTTTTTATGGCATTAAGGCTATCCTCACCAGTTAATCCTTTGGTTAAGTTTGCAAGCGTACTGTCTTCAATGTTGTTTGTAACACCTTTTTTGCCTTTAGGTTTCTTAGGATCTTTTATTATACCTACATATCTTTTTAACGCGTTAAGGCTATCAACGCCCGATAATCCTTTTGTTACTTCACTTAAAGCACTATCAGAGTAGAAGCCAGCTTTTAACCTTTTCTTATCCGCCCTCATGGCTTTATGTATAACCAAGTAATTTTTAATGGCAGCAACACTATCTTTTCCAGTTTTACCAGTTGTTAGTGTTGCAATTAAACTATCATTTAAACCTGTATTGTTTTTGGGTTTTATCAACTTTTGTAATAATGCAAACTTTTTTAAAGCATAAATACTATCCTCGCCTGTTAAACCCTTCATTACATTGTTTACGCTATCAGACATCTTTAAAGATTTTAACTTCCTTCTGCCTTTCTTTGAATCTAATAGTTGAAGTAAATCAATATTTTGATCTGATATTTCCTTTACCACATCAGTGGGGTCAATCTTTTGGTGCCAATCTTTTGGTTTTATTTCACCCTCAAATTCAGCCATCTCTTTAGGCGTCTTTACACAATGTTCCTGATGCAAACTATCAAAACCACACCATTCTAAAGGTATATCAATCATTGTTTTTATATACTCTCCTGGTCCGTCTTGTAACATTGGCTCTTTTTTTATGAAACCAATAATATGACCATCAACAAAACGTAACATGGTTTTAATTACATATTCTATTCCATCTTCATACGTATTTTCATGATAATCCTCTTTAAGAGAATCCATTTGCGCCTTATTGTATTTCTGAATAGTTTTAATTAAATCGGCAGGTAAGCTAGTTTCAGTCAATTTATGAATAGAGGCAGGGTAATCCTTTTTGGGTTTCGGTGCTTGGTCGTAAGGGCTTGGGGTTAATTTTTTTTGAGCTGAGGTTTGAATGAAGGAAACTACTGAGAACAAGAAAATTAGGCATTTTAATAAAAAAGTAAAACCTAAAGTTTTCTGCATAATAAATTAGTGTATGGTAGTATTTAATGTATGAATATAAAACAAATGTAATAGCAATTTAAGCTCTTGTAAATATTTTTTTAAAAAAGCAATTTAATCATTGCCGAATTAAACAATTGTTTGGGATAATTCCATAATGATTGCCCATTCTTCCTCGGTAACGGGTTGTACAGATAATCTTCCCATTCTAACCAATGCCATGTTGCTTAACCTCGAATCTGCTTTTACCGTAGCAAGACTAACAGGTTTATTTAATGACTTAAATGGTCTAACATCTACCACCACCCAATTAGTATCATCGGTAGTAGGATCTTGATAATGCCCTCTTAACACCTCTGCAATGCCTACTATTTCTAAGCCCTCATTACTATGATACCACAATAATAAATCGCCTTCTTCCATTGCTTTTAGATTGTTGCGAGCCTGATAATTGCGCACCCCATCCCAATAAGTTTTACCATCTTTATTAAACTGTTCCCAACTATACTTAAAAGGTTCCGATTTTATTAACCAATAAGCCATAAAAAAAATGTTTAGTTATCCATGTTATAAGCCAATACATCTGCAAGGTGTATCACCTTTATTTTATCACCATTGTTGTTTATTCTGCCTTCTACATGCATTAAACAACTCATATCTGTACTAACTATGTATTCTGCTTTTGTTTCAAGCGCATTGGTAATCTTTTGGTCTGCCATTGCAGTACTAATTGCATTAAATTTAACTGCAAAAGATCCACCAAAGCCACAGCATGTTTCAACATCATTCATCTCCACAATTTCCAAACCTTTTACCATACTTAATAGTTTTCTAGGCTCTTGCTTTATGCCACATTCTCTTAACCCTGCACAACTATCATGATAGGTTATTTTTGCATTAAAAGTAGAATTTAAGGTTTCAACCTTTAAAACATTCACCATAAAGTCGCTAAACTCATAAGCCCTTAACCCTATTTCTACTGCTTCTTTATTAACAGTAGATTGTTGGAATATTTTTGAATAATAATTTTTTATAAAACCAATACAACTCGCACTTGGTGCTACAATATAGTCTGCCCCATTAAAATCATTAATAAATTTTGAACATACGTCTTTGCTTTCTTCCCAAAAGCCAGCATTAAATGCGGGTTGCCCACAACAGGTTTGGTTTTCATTATAGCTTACATTACATCCAACACTTTTTAAGACTTTTATCATATTAAAAGCCACTTGTGGGTATAATTGGTCAATAAAGCAAGGAACAAATAGTTGAACGTTCATCTATATATTTTATGGTTCTTTTATGAACGATTGATTAATGTCAATCATCTTTAACGCAGTTATAGCAGCTTCTTCTCCCTTATGGCCATGAATACCCCCTATTCGTTCTATAGCTTGTGCTTCTTTATTAACGGTTAATATTCCAAATATAACTGGCACTTTTAAGTGTAGGTTAAGTTGAACAATGCCATCAGTTACTGCCTTACAAACATAATCAAAGTGTGGCGTATCCCCTTTTATAACCGTACCCAACGCTATAAAAGCATCGGCTTTGTGGGTAGCATGATCATTGTAACTTTTAATAGTAAATGGAATTTCAAAAGCACCAGGTACAGTAATAATAAAATATTTAACCTTAGCTTTTTCTAAAACACCAATAGCACCTTCCTCTAGTTTATCTACTATTTGTTTATTCCATTCCGTTTTTACTATAACTACAAAGGCATCCTCTATGCTAGGGATGCCTTTGTTTAAAGATGTATTACCAGTTGAAGCCATATTATAACTCAGGTTTTTCTACACTTAAACGTGCAATATATTTATCTATTTGAGTTCCTTTTTCGCTCTTAGGAAACTTGGTTTTAATTTCTTTGTACAACTCAACTGCTTTATCTGCTTTACCCAAGGTTTCGCTTAACAAACCTGCACGAAATAGGTATTCTGCACTTCCATTTTCATCGCTTTCAAAAGTATGTGCGGCTTTTACATAATAATCAAACGCATCATCTTTTTTACCAGACTCTGCATAAGCATCACCCAAACAACCATAAGCCACCATTTGTACTTGTTTAGCATCTGTTTTAAAGTCTTTTAAGTATTCAATTGCCTTCGCAAATTCACCTAATTTCAAATAACTTACCCCTGCATAATATTTACATAGAGTAGCACTTTTAGTACCACCATAGTTGCTCATAACATAAAGAACACCTTTGTTAGTGCCATCGCCTTGCAATACTAGCTTAGAACTATCTTGCGAAAAGTATTGTTGAGCTTTATATAAAAGTTCGGCAGCTTTCTGTTCTTTGGGTTTCAAAATAAATTCATTATACCCAAAAATTCCTCCTAAAACTAGCAATATTACCGCTAATCCAATGCCTATTTCTTTTCCAAACTTTTTAATAAATTCTTGAAATCTCAACACTATTTGGTCTCCATCTAATTCTGGCAAATCAACCTTATTTTCAATCATGTTTTTTTGTTATTAAGTACTTTATTTTAAGTGGTTATTTGTTTTCTTTTTAAAATTAGTCAACAATAAATGGATAGTTATTATCTATATAAACATCTTTATATACTTCACTATCATCTGGCCATGGGCTTTCCTCTGCAAACTTCACGCTATCTTCAACTAGAATGTTTATTCTATTGTCAATAGCTGCAATTTCAGTCTCCGTAGCATAATCATTTTCAAAGATGGTTTTTAAAACTTTTTGAATAGGGTCTTGTTCCTTGTATTCATCAACTTCATCTTTACTACGATATTTTTGAGGATCACTAATTGAGTGTCCTTTGTAGCGATAGGTTTTCATTTCTAATAAAGTAGGTCCATCTCCTTCTCTAGCACGCTTTACTGCACGCGCTACGTTTTCATGAACCAATTCTGGAATCATACCATCCACTTTATCAGCAGGCATGTCATAAGCGTCAGCTAATTTGTAAATATCTACAACATTACTAGTCCTACTAATAGATGTACCCATTGCATAATGGTTATTTTCACAAATAAATATCACAGGAAGCTTCCAAAGCATTGCCATATTAAATGTTTCGTGTAAAATACCCTGACGGGCAGCACCATCACCAAAAAAGCATAGTACCACATTGGTTGTACCTCTATATTTTTCAGCAAAAGCAAGACCCGCACCTGCACCTATTTGCGCCCCAACAATACCATGACCACCAAAAAACCTATGTTCAGCACTAAAAAAGTGCATACTTCCACCTTTACCTTTTGATGATCCTGTTGCTTTACCATACAACTCAGCCATAGCAGCATTTGGTGTAATTCCTTTTGCTAATCCTAAACCATGATCGCGATAAGCAGTAATATAAGGGTCATCATGTGTGGTAGCTGTCATACAACCAGCAGCAATTGCTTCCTGACCAACATAGGCATGAAAGAAGCCACGAATTTTGCCAGCCATCTTATACATTTCTTCGGCCTTTAGCTCAAACTGACGTATAAGTTGCATTAACTCATACCAATACAAATAAGTTTCTTTTGAAAATTTTGCTTGCACCTTTAAAAATTTTGAGCGGCAAATATAGGAGTTAAACCATTTAAACGAATCGATATATAATTGAGCGAATAAAAAGTATTGTAATAGTACTGTATGATGTTAGAAAATAGTTGATAACATCATAATGCCTTCATTTTAGACTCCTTGAATGAAAATGCTTGCTGTTTGCTCTGAAATGCTTGCTGTTTGCTCTGGAATGTGAAGACCCCACCCCAACCCATCTCCCATAGGTAGGGGAGTAAAAATCGGAAGATAAATTGACACAGCATTCTATAAATTTTTTACAATTGAATGATGGATCTCAATTTTTACTCTAAAGTTTATAGGGAATAAAATGTAATTGATATTAGATAATTGATATGGGATAATTGATATTCTAGAAGTAAATGATTCATCATTAACTACTATCCACTATCAAAGATATTTAATAGGGTTTCTTTTGGCGTGTAGGATGTATCTTTTTATATTAATCCAAAAAGCAAGAATCATATAGATAATAATGGGGGAACCCATTGTTAGGAAGGAAATATAAATAAACCAAGTTCTAATTCTTGAAGAAGCAATTCCTAATTTGTCGCCAATAGCAGAGCAAACACCAAAAGCATACATTTCTAAAAATTCTCTTAACTTTTTCATTGTATTGTTCTTATTTATAAGTATGCAAATTAAATAAAAGAATTAAACTAATTTCTAAAATAAATTTGACAACCAATAGATTTTGTTTCTTTCTCTAATATATCATTTCCTAATAAAAGTTCTTTAACAGCATTTTCTAAGTAATTGTTCTGTACTAATTCGGGATGTGCACCATTATCATCAATAGCACCTTTATATTTTATGAGCCAACTATTATTTACTTTCCATATTAAAAAAGCATGGGGAGTTCTTTGTGCGCCAAACTCTTTTGCAATGGTCTGCATTCCATCATACAAATATGGGTAGTTAAAATGTTCTGAACTAGCTTTCTCTACCATCTTATTGTACGTATCTTCTTCATACGAAATGGTATCAGTTGAACTTATGGCAATTAATGGAACTCCTAGTGGACTGTATTTAGCATTTAGCTTATTTAATCTCTCGGGATATAATTTAGCAAAAGGGCAATGATTACTAGTAAAAACAATCATAAACCCTTTTGCTAAAGGATAATCTTTCAAGGATACGTATTTGCCATTTATGTTTAGTAGCTTAAAGTTGGTTATTATTTTTTCACCCTGACCTAAACCACTAAGTATCAAACAAAACAAGCAATAAAAAAACGCAATCCCTTTTTTCATTATTAACTAATTAATTATTACTTATTGATTAATCTTTTATAAACTTCTTTATAACTGTCTTCTTAGTTCTATCATCAGTTACTTGTAAAAAATATGTTCCTTTAGACAAACTACTTATGTCTAATCCACCTTGCAATTGAGGTCGAGGTAACATGTAAACAGTTTTGCCCAATTGGTTTACAACCCTCATATAATATATTTCATAGGAAGGATCTTTGAAACTAAAGTATAATGTACTCTTAGCAGGATTGGGATATACACTAAATTGAAATGCCTCACTACTTTTTTCTACAGATTTAACTTCTGAATAGGTGAATTTTCCATCAGCATCGGTTACTTTTAGTCTGTAGTAGTTAATACCATATAAAGGGGCTTCATCAGTGGCACTGTAAGTATTTGTGCCTGGCAAACTAGTAGCGTTTACTGTATTAATAGTTGCCCAAGTAATATCATCGGAGCTACGTTCTACTTCAAAATATTTTGTATTAAGCTGGTTGTTTGCACTCCATTTTAATGAAACGGAAGTATTGTTGTAGGCAGCAGTAAAGCTTAATAGATTCAGCGGAAGGCTACTCGTATTCTTCACAATAAATTGCCCCATCATTCCTTCATCTTCGTGAAGTGCAATATGGCAATGGTACATAAACGGATGGGCAGTATCTGCATAGTCGTCAAACTTGGCAATAAACTTTACAGTTTCTTTACTTTTTACCAAAACAACATCTTTCCATCCTTTCTCATAGTCTGATACTGCAACGCCATTTCTACTTAAAATATAAAACTCAACATCGTGAATATGGAAAGGGTGTGCAAAAACAGACGAACTAGTAATAGACCAAATCTCGGTATTGTTTAAAGGAACTGTATTATTGTTGTAGTTGTAATTAAATATTTTATGACCAATTATAAATGCTGTTGGGCCTAACGTTGTGATAGTAGTCCCCCTACTAGAACTATCCGATATGGTAATAGTACGGGTAGTATTTGCTGAACTTAAACTTGGGAATACATTGGTAGTTAGTTTAGTAGGTATTGAAGTGATTGCACTACTATTTGCTGCACCAATATTTAGGTGAAGGATATTAAAATCTGTTTTATCTAAGGCATTTGTAAAAGGACCACCTCTACCATTGAAACCTTCGCCACCTGCAATGGTGCTTGCAAGTGTAGAATTGAATGCCTTTAAGTTTACGGTTGTACCTGATTGTCCTGAACAGTTTATTAAAATTTCCACCCTTTCGCCAGGTGACAATATATATCTTGTAACAGAAACTGGTGCATCTAACAACCCGCCATCGGAGCTTATAACATTAAAGCTACGACCATCACTAAATCCAAGATTATATGAACGTTCTATAGCTGCATTCAAAACTCTTAAGCGTACCACTTGAGCAGGGATGGTGTATTGGGGTCTAAGTACACCGTTTACCATCATACTGTCACCATAAGGAACAACCGTAAATTGATTACTAGAAAAAGAGCGATCGGTAAGTGCCAAGGGAATATCATCAACACTATAAGTTCGTGGAAGTGCAAGCTTAGATTCGATGGTGTCTCTTACAATAATAAATCCACCAATGCCCTTAGTAATTTGCGATTCACTCATCATGTGCAAATGTGGGTGATACCAATAAGTTGATGCACTATTAGTTACCTTCCAATAGGGTTTCCAAGTAGTGCCAGAAGGAATTACTTGGTATGGACCGCCATCCATCACCGCGGGTAAATGCATACCATGCCAATGTAAAGTGGTAGAATCATTTAGGTA
>Ga0007836_1000195_pt1 | contig 14784 bp, 14 predicted proteins | sample CryBogCBE23Oct07_FD_71205 | JGI IMG/M metagenome (GOLD analysis project Ga0007836, IMG submission 71205) | Freshwater microbial communities from Crystal Bog, Wisconsin, USA - CBE23Oct07 | ecosystem: Environmental > Aquatic > Freshwater > Lake | place: Crystal Bog, Wisconsin, USA | collected...
ATTGTTGCTGCAAAGCCCCTGATTATATCAATTATTTTAAAATTTACTTTCAAATTAATTTTCCAAAACTTTTAATAGTGTTTGCTCCAACTGCTTAATTTCAATGGTTATATCACCCCAACCTAACTTATTTTCACCTATTGTTTTATTTTCTCCTACTATATACCAATATTTGAATCCTAATTGGTTGGCAAGCGTGTAATAGCAATCGGTTCTAAAATAATCGGGAGAAAAAATCTCTACAATCTTACAATTAGAGGCAAATACTATATTAGATAGTGCCGCACCATGATAAGAAATAATGGTAGCTGCTTGCGCACAAATGTCTACTTGTTCCAAGAAACTTAAAGTGGACATTGTTATGATTTCAAAACCGTTTTTTTTAAGGAGTTCTATTACTTTGTCTTCATTAATTATTTTCCTATTTGCTACATCTTTCCGGGTGAAATAGATGTTCTTTTTTACATTGGTTGTAGTATTTTTTATAAAGCTATTTCTAATAAAATTTATTGACCATTTTGGCACTAGCCCCTCACTACCTGGTAAAGAAGGTATATAAAGGTTTTGAAACCATACTTTTTTATTTGGTTCTATTTTATACAATCTTTCTTGTTCAATTCCTAGGGCTGCTAACATATTAACCTGGGTAGTAGTGATAGAAGCAGGAACTATAAAAAATTCAATGGCATCTAAACAATCATCTAATAATGCTATCCGAGGTACTACATCAAATAACCAATGATAATAATTAGTGCATTGAGGACTACATAAAAGGGCAGCCATTTTATTGTTTTTCTCAATTGAAAAACTAAATGAATAAAAGGGTTTAAAGATATAGCTCTTTTTAAGGGGGGAAATATCAAAATTGTGTACTAATTGGCTGAAAATTTCATTTTTTTCCGTAAAAACAATACCCGAATCCCCAAAAACAAATACTTTATTTAAACGAACCAAAAAGGATTCATGCGTTTTTACAACCCTATTTTGTCTGAATTTGCTTACATCATTATCATCGAAATTTTGAGGAAGTAGGTTTTTTTGCATTTCACTTTCATACCTTTTCTCAAACCAAATACCCCCTCTTAAATGGTACCATTCTGTTTTTTTATTTAATTTTTTTAAATAGCTTTCTATGCTGTGAATAATACCCCTTGGATAAATAAATGGATATTGCATGAAGACCAACTTGAGTGGTCGAAAAAACTGAATGAAAAAAAGTAAGAATCTCCTGATAAAAAGCACTTAGATTAATTATTATAAGATTTAAATTAAAGTTGTAATAAATTAATTTAATTATAAATTATTTTAACTTTTAGATTATGAAAAACCAATTTATTTAAAAATTAACTAGTTAATTTTAATTTAGTGAAACTAATAAAAGCTGATGCTTTCCAACCAAATAGAAAAGAAATCGTTCTATAAAAGGTAGTATGCGTGTAGTATTTTTTTGGACAATTACCCAACTCTTTAGATTTTGCTTCGGCTAAACTAGATAGAAATTTAAATTGTGGATAGCAATTTACAGCTAATTCAAGATATTGTGTTGCCATAGCCATCTTAGCATACGCCGAATTTGATACAGCAAGCAGTTGATTGCATTTTAAAGAGGTACTCAAAAACATGCTTTCAAAGGCTTTTTTGCTTTTTTGGGAACTCAGATTATTACCTTTATTAAATTTTCGATAGTAATTAATTGCATTGGGGGCATACCTTGTTCCACCACTTGCTAATAAAACCCTACAAAAAAACTCCCCATCATCATCCACGGTTATTTCTTCATTCCAAAATCCTGCTTTATCTATGATACTTCTTGGAGTAAGCCATGCGTTTGGCTGAATCATACTTGCACTACCCCCATAACCACCATACAATTTTATTAAAAATTCTGTTGTATTATCAAATTTCTCTTGATACCATTCATGAATCACATCCAATTGCACATAATTTTCTCCATCTGTAAAATGAACAGTGGGGCAAACAGACACCTTATCCATATTATTTACCAAGAGATTTACTTGGTCTTCAATTTTATTAGCACTCAATAAGTCGTCCGCATCCAAGAATTGTATAAAAACGCCTTTAGCTTCTCTTAATCCATAATTTCTTGCTGAACTTGCACCATTATTGGGTTGAGAAAATATTCTAACTTTTTCATTTTGTAAGGTCTTAATTATTGATAAGCTGTTATCTACACTACCATCATCAATAATTAGTATTTCTAGATTTTTATAGGTTTGTTGTAGAACATTACTAATAGTTTCAGCTATATAATTTTGGGAATTATAAACCGGGATGATTACTGAAACTAATGGCAAATTGTCCACTTGTAAATTATTGGCTTTTTCCAACGTTTATAACTACTTGTTTCTTACCAGAAAATATCTCTTTCCATCTTTCTGTTACAGTATCTAAAGCGGGGGGCGTATTTTTATTAAACCAAGGCTCTTGTAACATTTTCTGATAGAGGCTTTCGTTTTCATCAATTTCTACAATCCTATCTACCAACGCTTTGTAATTAAGGTTTTTAAATTGCACTTTCATTTTAAACTCTCTACCTAAATACTTAACCTTTCGCTTAACACTGTACCCTAAACTTTTATAGAATTGTGGTCTGATATCCACAAAATCCATTTGCACCTTCTTTTCAAAATTTTTAACAGCAATACTATACTTGGGTTCTAATATATCGAAAGCATTTATAAAACTTTGGGTATTAAAAATATCTTCAATATATGGATCACCACAATAAATAGGAATGCTATTCATTTGCATCGCATCGTATAATTTTTCGGTTTGATAACCAGGATAAGAATAATTTTCGAAAGCAATGGTGAATTTATACGTTTGTAAAAACTGTTTTTTTCTATCCCAGATATCACCTTTATAAGTAGAATCTATGCTAGGCATATTATTCATAGACTTACCTGGTGCATCAACTTTTTTATATTTAGACAACTCTTTATAAAACGCTTCTCTATAATTAACTTGATGGCTATAAAGAAAATTGCAGAAGTTTTTTTTTGTATTAATAATTGATTGAACATCAATACTATCAGGCTTTATTAAAAGTAAAGGGTTTGTATTATGCCATTGAATCCTTTTATAATTGGGTTTATTTACCTCTTCTTCTCTTGGAACGCCAAATACCCATTCACAATTTTTAAAATCAGGTGTTATATTTTCGCAATAATAAGCTATCCTACAATAGTTGCCCTTTGGGGGAATATCATTGCCATAAGGTCCAAAAATTATAAAATCGGGTTTATTGCTTTCTTCAAAATCAAAATAATCAGAAACCCTATTTATATCAAAAACCTCTCTCTTAAAAGTTTCAAAATAAAGACCATTCAGAAACTTTAACTTTATAACTGGCTTCATTATTTTTTGGGAGCTAAATAAAATCCGTCTTGTATGCTATTGTTCTTTAAAACAAGGTTAGAATCAGGAAATACCGAACAAGGTATATCGCAATCGCCTATTTGCCATTCATCCCCTGTTGGGGCGTTTTTAACTATATTAATTTTCAATCCAGATTTGGTTGTATACACGCTCATGTTTTGTTTTGGTAAATCACCTAAAGGTTCTAGGTCTATATTCCAATTTCTAACGATTATTAGAAAAGAACAAATAAATATAAACACATGAAATTTATTCATCCACTTAAGCGACAATTCATTTAAAAGATAGGCCAAGGAAATGATACCTAATCCCCAAAAAGTAAAAACCGCAAACCTAACATCTGGTGCAGTAAAAAACCAAATAACGATTGAAATACCAACGGGCAAAAGAATAAATAATAGGTTAGTTACTTTTGCTTTTTTATATTTCAATGTTAAAAGAGTACCCAAAAACAAAAGCAGGGGTACCATAAATCCTACCGTAGTTAACATTCTTTTTATCCAATTGGGTAACCAAGAATAATTATAAGCTGCCTCAATTCCTTTGGGACCATGCAGGTGTGTTCTTGCAAAACCCTTAATGTAGGCCGAAAAACCTATTAATTCTTCTTTGGGCATTTTCCAATCAACAGGCATGCCTAAAAATGAAAGGGGAAAAGCGATATAGCCACTCGAAATTATCCCTCTAATAGCCCATGGAATGATGAGAACTAGAAAAAACAATATTGAAATACATACCATTTTAATATCCCACAACTTTAAAGTATAAAGCCACCATAAAATAACCACTAATACCCCAATGGCTACCCCAACAAAACTCATTTTAAGGATTACCCCCATTACACAGGAAAAAGAAAGTAGAAAAATGTCTTGAAATTGAATATTTTTTTCTTCCACACAACTAATTAGATCGGACAAAATTTTAAAAGTAAATAGATTTACAAATACATCTGGCGTTGGGCTACTTAAGTTTTGAACCCCCGCATTAATACAAAGCGGTAAAAACAATAATTGTACTATTGAACTAAGGCTTAACTTTTGGTTTAGTTTAAAGTGATTTGCGTTCTTAAAAATAATTTCGGCACATATTATCAAAGCCAATAATCCGTTGGTAGCACAAGCTCCTCTGTAATTATTCCAAAAACTATTTAAGAAAGCAGGGAAAAGAAAAAAAGATTGATTAAATCCTAAATAAATAAATAAGTTACCCATTCCCTTGGTAACAGGATAAATATTAAACCACTTTAAAGTATAAAAATGATAAACAAGGGTATCATAAATAAAAGAGTTATCAAGACTAGATGTACTTAAAAAAATTATCACAAGTAAGAACAAGGTCCATACTACCTTATTAAGTTTAAATTCTTTATACCCTATGATTGTTTTTTTTAGCTTAAAAATCCCAAAAATTGCAATGGGTAATAAGGTAAGACTACTATAAAAATTAATTGGAAAAAAGAGGTTCCATACTTGTAAAAAAGCAACAGTGATACCTAAACCATACCAAAACCAAGTAAAGTATTTTGTATTCAAAGTACCTGCCTTATTCTTAAAAGGTGCAACAGCAAAGCCTACACCAGTTATATAAAGAAATATTAGTAACCAAAAGAACGGTAATGTAAGGGCTTGAAATAATAAAGTACTACTCATTTATAAAATTTGTTAAGCCTATTTAGAAAACAGATTGTATTTAAAAATACAAAAAATGGCTCTCACACCATCCTTCCAATTTATTTTCTTCCCTTCATCAAATGTTCTACCGTAATAGGAAATACCTACTTCGTAAATTTTAATAGGTTTAATTTTTGCAATTTTAGCAGTAACTTCAGGCTCAAAACCAAAACGCTTTTCTTTAAGATTTACAGATTGTATTAGCGGGGTTCTAAACAACTTATAGCATGTTTCCATATCTGTTAAATTTAAATCGGAGAACATATTTGATAAAAAAGTTAAAAACTTGTTACCTACGGTATGCCAAAAAAACAATATTCTGTGTGGATTACCTACCATGAATCTTGAACCATAAACAACATCTGCCCCTACTTCAAAAACTGGCTTCAATAATAAGTTGTACTCATTGGGATCATACTCCAAATCGGCATCCTGAATTATTAAGTATTCGCCAGTGGCTTTTTTAATACCTGTATGCAAAGCAGCACCTTTACCTTTATTATATTCATGCTTATAGTATTGAATATCTAGATCTTGGTTTGAATTTTTATAATTTAAAATGGCTAGTTCTGTATTATCAGTAGAATAGTCATTTACAATTATTATTTCCTTTTTTACATTAAAATCAAGTTTTGCAAGTTTTACTTTATCTAAAATAAAGTGTATAGTAGCCCCTTCATTATAGGCGGGAATGATGATTGACAGTTTTTTTAAACCCATTTGAAGTTATTATTTAAATGTGTGTTTCTTAATTAATCTCTTGAAATAATTATCTTTATTTTGTATTTGATAGTTTCCATTGCATACAACAGAAAATTGTGATGTTCCCATTTATATTTATAATGTGCCAATCCAATATACTTTAAATAGACTTTTTTCTTTGAAGACACCTTTGCCAATGTTTCACTATATAGATGATCTACAATTGAGTTTTTTATAAGCGCATTTTTTATTTTGAACTTTTGTAGTGTTAATCTAAAATCGTCATCACAAAACCAAAACTTAAAGTGTTCATCAAAAAGACCTGTTATTTTAAATAAAGCCCTTTTAGTAAAAAAACACCATCCTGTAAAATAAATACCGTTGGTGTAACCATAGTTTATATTATTCGAAAACCTATTTAATTCTCCCTTATGAAAACTTGGGCAAAAAGTATTTAGGCATAATAAATCTGAATCTTGTGCTATAGCATTAAACATTGCCGAAGCCCACCCTTTTTCAAAAACTAAATCATTATTACAAAAGCAAATAAATTCTGAATTTGTATTTTTTAATCCAATATTTAGGTACTTATGAAAGCCAAATTTTTCTTTAGGATAAATAGTTAATGTATTTGGATATTGGTAAGGTGCTAAGCCTTTTTCCGATTCAATTACCAAAACATGAAATTGAATAACACTAGGGTCTTCTGATGCTAAAAGGGTATCAATTGTTTGCTGGGTTAAACTTTTTAATTTCTCCTCTTTAGCGTAACTTAGGATAATAATATCAACAGAAAGCATATGTTTAGTTAGTTATTCCGATAATTAAAAGATAATAATGATAAAAAAGAAGCCCAAATACTTAAGTGTTATCAATAGACCTCTTCGGAAATTGAAACTAGCTATATTTTTAGGTATCAGGTGTAACGTAAATCGTCATTTCGAGGCACGAGAAATCTAACCAGAGGCAGTAAACAATTTTGAAAATGCCTTTCTTTTATTCAGAATGAGATTTCTCGTGCCTCGAAATGACGTTATCGGGTGGCAAATTCAATTTCCGAAGAGGTCTAATAATATTTTATTTCAAAGGGTTTATCAAACGAAGCAGAAAAATTGCTAAATCTTAATTAATGCATTACAAACTTCATAAAATTGGTAAATTAAATATTTTTAAACCCACTTATTTTGTATAAACTAAAAGAACTTTAATTAATGCATTTGATAAACAATCGTTTATTAAATCAATGACATTGTCCAAAGCGTTATCATCAATATAAACAGCTAATACCTTCAATAAAAATGGCATATAGTATTCAGATTTTTTGTTTCAATAATACTATAAGCTGTTTTATAAAAATCTGTTAGATTAATTGTTTCATCTGTGTTTAATGCTTTATTCTCTTTGTGTTTATGTCTATCTAAAAATTTACCTACAGCAATTTTTATTCTTGACCAACTTGAAATTTCAGCACCATCACCAGCATAATCGTATAAAAATGCCCCTATAGCACCTTCTTGCAATAACACATTTTTGGGAGTTACAGAAGTTACATTACCGGGGGTATCTACGCCCATTGCCATAAAACCAGTATAATAAATAATATTTGCTTTTAAATGAGAAATTCTTAATGAGTATTCCCAATCTAACATTGTAAACTTTGTATTATACAACCCTAAATAAGCCAAACTACTTCTTCTAAGTATCAAATAAACATCGCTAAAAGTGAAGGATTTAGTATTGCCTGCTTTCCAATCTTTAAAAAAAGAGAATCGAGTATTTTCAGTTTGTATTTCTGTATTTCCCAACCTAATGGTTAGTGAGTTAGATATACATGCATCCACATTTATATGAGCCAACATATAATTTTTACACTCCCTTATTGCCGAATAACAAAAAACATCATCATCAATAATCTTTTTTATCAATACTCCCTTCGCCAAAAGCATCGCTTTATTCCAACCGTGTGCCTGATTTTTATCTGGTTCAGATATATATTGTTGAATTAATCCTTGTTCATAAAGGCTTTGCAAATACTCCTTAGTCCCATCATTACTATTACCATCAACTACTACAATTTCTTCATCAGGCAATTTAATTTCAATTAACTTCTCTACAGCTATTTTAAGAAATTGACATCTATTTCTAGTGCATATAATGTAAGAAAGATTGTAAATATTATTTTCCATTTAAACTTTGCTTCATTTCATAAATTTTTTTATAATAGTCAACAGTCTTAAAATTTTGCTTTAAATAATCAAAACCAATTGTTCTCCATGTTATATGATGTATTTCGTAAATACTACCTTCTCCTTTTTGGTATTCATTGTAATGTTTTGACCAATACTTTAAATAAATACCAATATAATAAAATGCTTTCTTTAACCAATAAAAGGAAGGCAGCTCCTTAAATTCATCTGAAATAGCTTTTTCATAAAGATTTAGAATTACGTAGGTTTTAGCAAATCCTAAGTGTAGCTTTTTAAGGTAGTTCCATTCCAGTCTATTTTTGGGAATAAAGTGCTTAAATTTCAATCCTTCATCATACCATATTTTGTACCCCGAAAATTTAAATTGATAACACAATTCCGAATCACCTCCAGATGATAATTGCCCCATCTTCCTATCCGACAAGAAAGAAGAAGTTTTAATTTTATTATAAATACTCTTTCTAATACCCATTCCTGCTCCATAAACACTATTCATAAATTGTGAATGTGCAGCTTGTGGGAACGCCGCATAACTTTCAATAAATTTATTAAACCAAATTGGTGGTTCTACTTCTGTAATAGGCGTTCCATTACCACCAACAATAGCTATTTTATCGTCTCCTTCAAAAATGTTGAATAGGTCATTAACATAATTTGATGCCAACCAATTATCATCATCGCAAAATATTAGATAATCAAATTGTGCTTCCTCAACCCCTTTTTTTCTGGCTGTTGATAAACCAGGAATACCTTCTTCAACAACTTTAATAGGTACAGGGTTCCCTAAGTTATTCCATTCATCAATGGCAACTTGGGCAGTATTATCGGTTGAGTTATTGTCAACTACTATTAATTCCCAATAAATAACACATTGTTGTAACGCAATATGCTTTAAAGTTTCGGATAACCTGTTTGCACTATTGTAACAACATATAATTATAGAAACCCCTCTTTTCAGCTTTTAATCCCTTTAAAATTATAAATATTCAGCGTTTCGCTTTATTGCAATCGTATAGGCATCTTCCATCATCTTTCCTACTTTATCGCCATTATATTTTTCTAATATGGCATTTCTTGCCATTGTACCTATCTCAATACACTTTTGAGGATTATTTGCTAATAAAACAATTTCGTTTGCTATACCAACCAAATCATTTGGTTTCTTTATTATTCCACAATTGGGGTTAGTCAACATATCAACCATTCCTCCTTCACAACTACCTATAATTGCCCTTCCCGCACTCATTGCTTCTAAGCATACATTAGGAAAATTTTCCCATAAACTAGGAAAAACACAAACACTTGCCTTTTTATAAATTTCAGGAATATGCTCATATTCTACTTTATCAATAAATTCAATTGAATTACTATACTCTTTACAATTTTCTAAAAGATACTCTTTCATTGTAATACCAAGTAAAGGATAGTATTCAGTTTTGCCTACAAATAAAAATTTAATTGTCCTATTTAATTTTAATACCATCGGTATTATTTTGGCAAATAAATGTACCCCCTTACGGTATTCTAATCTACCAATAAATAATACTGTAAAATGTTGTGGTATTCCACTTATATTAAGTAAAGCTTGGTTGGGAACATAAACATTTGGAATATCTAGAATTTTTTGTCTCTTAATTTTCCATTTTGTAGAAACAATATCCCCCAGAGAAACAGAAGGTGTAAGGATTAAGGTAGAATTTTTTGTAAAGTAGTACTCAGGATCATTTACTTTATTGTATATCCAAAAGGGGGTGGAAATATTTGCTTTTCGAAGCCCTCCTACTATGAATTTAAGTTTATCCCAAAAAGTAAGATAAGAATTATTTAATTTCTTAATCAAATACCAAGGAGTATGCAATTTTACAACTATTGGTAGTTTTGGATAGGTCTGTTGAATATGAAGTGCGTCAGTTTGAAATTCTGGACTTTCTACAACATCAAAATCAATTAGTTGATGCCTCTCAATAAAAAAAGGTAAAATGTTTTTTGAAAACTCTATGTCTCTACCAACAACTTTAGTTACGAATATGTTTTCTACATTTTCAGTACAATTTTTTTCTAGACTTCCACAAAATACCTCTACATAATGACCTCTTTCTACCATGAGTTTACTGGCTAAATAGGTATATGTTGCAATTCCACCCCTTGCAGTATCAGGAGGATACTCATAAGAAATAAATGCAATTTTCATTTTTTAATCTTAGAGGTAATTACCTTAAATAACTCTGTATATAGCATAAAAAAATATTGAGGCTTTAAGGGTGGAAAAAGGTATTTGATAAAATTGTGTTTAAACAGGTATCTTTTGTCGTGGACCCATTCTTCCACTATCCATTTATGCTTTAATAATTTAAAGTCTTTAATTTTAAAGACCCTCATAAATAAGTCAATCACAAAAAAATATTCTTTGACTCTATTAAATTCCCCCTCTAATGATTTCACAGATCGTGTTGTTACTCCATGAGACCTAAAATAATTATATGGCTTAGCAACAAAAACAATATTGCCTTGAGCAATTATATTCCCCCAAATAAGCCAATCACCAGCATATTTCATTGACATGTATATTGCTGGATTAATTTGTAGAAAACAATTTTTTTTAAAAATAACAGCACTAGCATTGGGTATAAAATTTCTATAAATTAAGTAGTCACTTATTTCACTAATCCCATTATTTTTATAATCAGTTTGCCATCGAGTAACATCTAAGCCATCTGCCCATTTATTCAATCCAACAATATCACCTTCTCTATTGATATTAATACTCCTTGAATAAGCTAATACCACATTTTCATCACTTTTTAGTGCAGCGATTAATTCTGTAGCAAATTCAACATGCGAAACATCATCACTTTCTGCTATCCAAATATAATCTGCTTTTGCTTGTGCAATTCCCTTTTGCCATTGTTTAAAAGTACTTCCACTATTTATTTCATTATATATAATTGTTGAAACCTTGGGATGATTTCTGTATTGTTCAATGATTACTTTACTGGTATCCGTACTACAATCATCTAATATAATAAGCTCAAAGTCTTGAAAGGTTTGGTTTAAAATACTATCAATTCTTTTCGTTAAAAAAGGTGCATGATTATAATTAGGAACAATAACTGAAAGAAATAGAGGATTATTATTCATGAATTATTTATGACTACTTGGTTACCGTATAAAATATGGGCTTACTAATACTGCAGAATTAAAATTGCTAATGTTATCCAAGTGATTAAACTTAATAGAAAATTTATTAATTATTGAAATTAATGATAGCGTTGGTTTACTTTTTATACAACTTTAAAGAAGAAAAAATTGTTACTCCATAGAGTGAAAAAAAGGGCTAAAGTTTCCTATTTATATAGCTAAATGTGAATAAAAAGACTAACCACATAGGCCTATAGGCACATAGAAGTATTGCTCTTGTAATCTAATAAGGAAGTTAATTAAGAACACATCGCAATGCTGGATCTCGGCATTGACCGACGTCTTTTCAAAAGAATTTATTTAGTAGGCACAATTAAACTTTGTTTTGGAATTTTTAATAAGGTATTCAACAAAGAACATTTAAAATCAGCACAAGGTGAACCAAATTTTAAACATCAAACATATTTTTGTATTTAATAGTGTTGGTGCACAATTATCAATAAAAAAAATAAAATCATTTAAAAAGTATCTAGACTAAGCATATTTGTTGATGGTTTGAGTAATACAATCTATTATTTTGGGTGCAATGATATTTACATCATAGCCTGCAACCAAATCTTTGGCAACTTTTCCTTTATTTTCAACTTCAATTTTATTGCTCGAAAGTTCAATAATCTTATTTGCCATTAATAAAGTGTTTCCATAGGGAATTACCCAACCTGCACCCTTTTTTACAAATTCGGGCATACCACCTGCATTCTTAAAACATAGTATAGGTATTGAAAGAGCTGCTGCCTCCAAACATACCAAAGGAAAGGGATCTTCTCTTGAGGTTAAGGCAAACACATCAAATATTTGAAAATAATCTACAGGGTTTGCTTTCTGCCCTGTAAAAATGATGCTACTAGTTATTCCTAGTCTATTTTTTTCATACTCAAATTCATTTTGGGTTTGTTCATTTACAAATCCTACCCAAATAAATTTTATTTTTTTTTCTGGGGCAATCGTTTTTATTAATAATGCTAAACTTAAAAAATAGTCTACTCCTTTTCTCCAACCCGTAAATCCACAGCCCCCAACTATAAATTCATCAGTGATTCCTAATTCAGCCTTAACTGTACTAATACTGAGCTTAGGCTTTTTGAGTTCTTTAACTTGTATGAATGGAGATATCTGCGTAATGCAATCTACCTTTACAGCATAATTATTTAATAAATTTTCTTTAGTACTTAAAGAAACAGCTATGTAATGATTAATTAACTGCAATCGATTTTTGGACATACTTGCAGGAAAAAAGACTTTAGTGCTGTATTCATTTTCATGAACATGTACAAGAAAAGGTACGTTAATGTATGGTTTTAAAACAGGAATAAGTTCATTACTATCTATTGTATTTGTATAGGCTAAATTAAAAGAAGCCGCTTGTAGCTTTTTTATAATTTCATATTGCCGTTGATTCATTTTTTTTAACCGCCCATATACTCTATCTATAAATTTTTGCAACCAATTATTGGCACTAGCTTCATACCATATATAGGTATCAGCCAACAATCTAAAATCTTGTAATAGTTCACCTCCACTCTTTAATAATATAGTAATCTCGTAGTCTTTATTGTTTTTCAACCATTTTATAAAGTGCAATAATACAATGGGTGCACCTGTTTTTGAAGCATTATGAGAAACAAATAGAATTTTATATTTCATTTATTAAGCTAAGAATTTGATTGGAAAACTCTTCTACAGCATCTCCACTAATAACTTTCCTTACACTCAAAGCAGCATTTTCACCCATCTCTTTCCATTCATTTCTTCTATTCCAAGCTCTTTCTAGATTCGCATCAATCTCAAATAAATTACTCGATTTAGCAATAAAACCATTTACTCCATCATCAATCAATTCCGAAGCACCCCCAACATTTGTTACGATGGGCAACCTACCACAATACATAGCTTCTATTAAAGCTAATGATTGCCCTTCCATTCTAGAACATAAAATAAATGCATGGTTATTTTCGTAAATCATTTTTAAATCACTTACAAAACCACAAAAAGTAACATTATCCAAATTGTATAATTCTTTTAATCGCTTTAATGTTTCTTCATTGGGTCCTTTTCCATATAAATTTACAATTAAGCTTCTCTGCTTCCACTTTTCAGTTTTTAGAACTTCAAAAAGCATATCATGCCCTTTATGAAAAGAATTTAAACTTGCTACAAAAGCAATCTTGTATATTGATTCATTATTAGGATAGGGAATAGCTTTATTTTCCTTAGAGGGATTGCGTATAATCCTAGCATTAATAAAAGTAGTACCTGTTATTGCTTGTAGTAGTTGCATACTTTGATTAGAAACAAAAAAAGTAGCTTGCGCATTTGATAATATTTTTACTAGGTTATTTACAAAAGCATCTCCCCAAACCGATAATTCATTTACCAATTGAATAATGTAACCATATTTAATTTGTCTTACGCCACAAGCTTCACCCCAATCCAAACCATCGGCAATGCTCCCTTGATTTATTATTACAATATCAGGCCTAACTTCATCAAGCAAACTAAATGCTTTTTTCTGCTTTTTGAATATCCTATTAATAGCCCTAATATAAAAAGGAGTAGGGATTGGCGATGTTCTAAAATCTACTTTACACTCTGCCTCCATTAATAAAGAAATGTGGTTGGGAATAGGCTGCCAATATTTAACTGACACATAAACCTCATGACCCTGCTTTTTTAGCATCAGGGCAGTTTTATACCAAAGTTCCTCACTTCCCCCCCAAGGCATCCAATCATTCGTTGAAACAAAGAGAATTTTCATAAAATATGGGATTGAAACTTTTTATAAAACCGTTTACCAATTTCTATTGAAGGTTTTTCTAAATAATTATAGCTAACTTCAGATATTAAATATATTATACCAAAAGAAAAAATACTTGTTGTACAATAATTTATAGGTATAAAAGAAAAATGTTTTTGCAAACCAAATCTTAATATATTAATCAATGGTCCATGTATTAAATAAAAACTATAACTAATTTTTCCTACACGACTTAACCACACCTCTATTTTTGAAAGACTATTTTTTGTGCTAATATAAGAAGCAATCAAATAAACTAAAAAAACTGAAACATACAAATAAACAAAATGCAGTAAAACTTGAAAGAAAAATATTACATAAAAGCCTACTATAAAAACAAAAACAACAGGAAATGAAATTTTAATTTTTTTATTTTGAAAATAAAAATTTGACAACCATGCCCCCATTCCCCAAATTACCCAACTTTTTAATACAAAAGCAGTAAAGACTATATCTGACATTGGATTTATATGACAAACACCTTCATAAATACTGAATATTAAATTTAATGCAATTAATAAAATCAGCAGATAATTAATACCAATTTTTTTTAATAGTAATAGGAAAAAGGGATAAATAAAATATAATTGTGCTTCAAGTGCTAGACTCCAATATGCTCCATTAATTGAATAAACATAATTACGAGAAAAGTTTTGAAGCAATAAAATATGTAGTATGAAATTGTTTAAGTCAATTCTTGATACTCCAAACCATATACAAAAAATTAACAAAAAAACTATGTATGGAGGATAAATACGCCAAAAACGTTTATTGAAAAAAGATTTTACTGAAAACTCCCCCCCCCCCTTTAAAT
>Ga0007836_1000196_pt1 | contig 14778 bp, 8 predicted proteins | sample CryBogCBE23Oct07_FD_71205 | JGI IMG/M metagenome (GOLD analysis project Ga0007836, IMG submission 71205) | Freshwater microbial communities from Crystal Bog, Wisconsin, USA - CBE23Oct07 | ecosystem: Environmental > Aquatic > Freshwater > Lake | place: Crystal Bog, Wisconsin, USA | collected...
GAATAAAATTAATGAGAGTATGGTTAATAAAAATGGTGTCTGAAACTTATCGGACACCATTTTTTATCTATTTTTCTTTTTTTAAATCATATAGTACCCCTTTTATAATCACTTAGACTTCAAGGGTTCTTTACTCTTCAAATAATACTTTGAAGAATTACGAGATGACATGATTGGCCAACTTTTTAAAAGTTGACAAATCTAATGAACACCACGGGGCATTAATTTCTGATGAGTCCTTTTCAAGGATAGTTTCCCAAATATGGGGATTGCAACCACAATACCAAATACAGGTTTATTACTGCAACCCACTTAAATAGGGCTTGCTCAACAACTCAGAAAAAGTAGTTTTTAAAGATAAATTGGTCATTTTAAAGGTTATTTTTCAACTTTTGCTGCAAGGGTTTTAATGGATTTCTTCCTATATTCTTGCATCTATATATTTAACCCAAAATGAAAACGGTGGAAATCCCTCTAAAATGCTACCTGTTTTTAATGAATCGAATCCAAAACTGCTCATTTTTCTCAAAATATTCAATTTTTGAACTAGATTGAGTTGTTGAGCAAGCCCTATTTAACTAACATAATAGAAAAAAGCATGATAGGTAAGGTAAAGTAGGGTTTTAATTTATTTGCTGAATGAATTTTTCAGCGGGTATCACTTTACAGTATAATGGCGTTTGCCTAAATTGGTGCTTAAGAATCTAACTTTTATGTATTGTATATTTTTAGTATTGACTGAATGTTGATAGATGTTTTATCATAATTTATGTTAATATGAAAATGGTTTGCGAAAATTACAGCGTGTGAGTCATTTACAATAAATGGTAACAATCGTTCTAGTTAATCAAATTGTTTTATGGTCGATATAATTTAATAAATGAAATAAATAATTGGGAATAAGTGGTATTTATGACTCCAAAATTTAAACTTTTTCAAATATTAATTGCGACTTTAAAAAAGGGCGTTATTTGTCTATTTTTTTCAATATATATTACTATTTGTAAGATGTTATTTGAGCCCTGTTTTTTGCATCATTATTCATGTTTTTCAAAAAATGCAGGTGCTTTGTTTGTCTGAATGTTAAATTTTTGCCCTAAAAGCTAACAATTTCTTAGTATTTAATTAACGTTTATAAAAAAATCTCTATATTGCTCATCTAAAATAAAATGAACATGAAGAAAATCCTACTTTTAATGGTAATGGCTGTAAGCTTTTGCGCTGCATCCATTGCACAAATGAGGCCCATAACTGGGAAAGTTGTTGACAAGGAAGGCAAGCCTGTTTCTGGTGCTTCCATTGCGGTAAAAGGTCACCAAGGAGGTACTGCTGCAAATGCAGATGGTGACTTCACAATTAATGCCAAAACTGGCGATGTGTTGGTGATCTCTTCTATTGGTCACGGTTTAAAACAAATTAAGATTGGTTCACAATCTTCTATTAGTATTGTACTTGACAATGCCGATGCTGTAATTGGCGAGGTAGTTGTAACAACAGGTTTTGGTGTGCAAAAGCAAGCAAAAGAAGTTGGTTACTCAACTGCTACCGTACAAAGCAAAGAATTATTAGTAGCTCGTCCTATCAGTGTAGCAAATGGCTTGACTGGTAAGGTTTCTGGTTTACAAATTTCTACTACCAACAATGGTTTATTCGCTCCTACCCGTATTACTTTACGTGGTAACCGTTCTTTAACTGGTAATAACCAACCTCTGTTAGTGGTAGATGGTGCTATTTTCTATAATGATATCAGTACAATTAGTCCTGAAGATATTAGTGATGTTACAGTTTTAAAAGGTGCAAGTGCTGCTGCTATTTATGGTTCAGATGCATCTAATGGTGTATTGATTGTAACTACTAAAAAAGGTGTTAGAGGTAAAGCAACTATTAATTTTTCAACTACAGCACAAATTGAATCAGTTGCTTACTTACCAGATTTACAATATGAATATGGTAGTAATGGTGGTGAAAAAACAGTAAGCGATTTTAATGATTTGTCAACCTATATACCTTATGAAAACCAAAGTTATGGTCCAAAGTTTAATGGTAAATTAGTTCCATTGGGTAGACCTTTAGCTGATGGGAGCCTTTTAATGGTGCCCTATAGTCCTTTAAAGAATGAGAAGAAAAAGTTCTTTGCCCCAGCTTTAACTACTCAAAATAGCTTTTCTTACCAAGCGGGTGATGACAATAGTCGTTTCTTTATGAGTTTGCAAGATGTAAATTCTAAATCGGTAATGCCAGGCGATTTTGGAAGAAGAGATATCTTTAGAGTGGGTGGTTCTAAAACTGCTGGTGTATTTTCTGCTAACTATTCTGTATCTTATACTTATAAGTTAAAGAATGTAACAAATACGGCTACTGTTTACCAAAACGTAATGAATACTCCTCAGCACGTTCCTCTAACTAGCTTAAAAGACTGGCAGAATAATAAATTTGCTACCTTGGATGGTTTTTATAACGATTATTTTGACAATCCTTATTGGGATATTGACAACAGAAGAAACATTTCTAAAGACAATAACATCTCTGCTAATGCTCAATTTAATTTAAAACCTGTTAAGTGGTTAAACATTTCTTACAGATTAGCATTAACCAATTTGGGTGACAGGTATGAATATAAAGCTAGCCCTCAAACATATTCCGCGTATTCTAGATCAGATGCGCATGTGGTTTACTCAAAGCCTGATGGTAGTGGTTTAGATACAGTACTTGAGTCAGCAAAATATGTTGCTGCTGCTGCAGGTGCTAACGGTATTGCTGCTTCATATTATTCATCTTCTTCTAATAATTTTTTATTGACTTCAGATTTATCTGCAACATTTGATCACAAATTAAGCAGAGATTTCAGTATCAAGGCAGTGCTAGGTACTAGTTATGATGATAATAAGTTAGATGCAACGTTTACTGGTGCTACTGCTCTAGCTGTACCTGTTTACAATGTAAATAACGTATCGGGTATTCCTTTAAAGGGGTCAGGTAATGTAGAAGCAAGAAAGTTTGGTATTTTTGGAGATGCGACGCTTGATTTTAAAAGTTATGCCTATGTTCATGGTTCTTATAGAACTGATATAGACTCAAGGTTTTCCAAAGACAACCGTCTTATTCCTTATTATGATGTAGATGCATCTTTTGTAGTAAGTGACGCATTTAAATCTATCACTGATAATAATATTTTAAGTTTTGCAAAAATTAGAGTTGCCCATTCATTAACGGGTAATGCTTCTGCTTTAGCAGGAGGTTCAGCATATATTGCTGATGGAGCTTATAAAACTTCAGCAACCTATTTACCTTCAGGTGTTACGAACGGCGGTTATGCTCAAAATACTAATTTGGGTAATCCAAATATTAAGCCTGAGCAAGTAGTTGAAAATGAAGTAGGTATAGAGTTAGGGTTGTTTAAAAATAAAGTTAACTTGACTGCTTCTATATACAAGCAAGATTTAACTGATGGTATTGTTGATGCAAGTACAGCAACATCTGCAGGTTCTAACACTGCTTTATTAAATGCTGCAAATACCACTAACAAGGGTATAGAATTAGATTTAAAAACAAATTTGATTAAAACAAAGGACTTCTCTTGGGGTTACAACATCAACTATACTCATTCTCAAAACAAAGTAGTTTCTATTAATGGCGATTTACAATCTTTAGCATTATCTGGTTCAATAAGCTTGCAAGATCAGTATGGCCCAACTGTAAATCAGAATGGAAATGCCTTTGGTGAAAAAGGACAAGCCTTTCCTGTAATTGAAACACGCGATTGGGTAAGAGATCCAATGGGTAGAGTGGTGGTTGATCCTGTAACTGGTAACCCAAGCAGAGATCCTAACTTAAAAGTTTTTGGTCAAGCTTCACCTACAGACATTCTAGGTATGACTACTTCTTTTGCTTACAAAGCCTTCACTTTAACTGCTACTGCAGATTACAGAGGTGGTAACAAAATTTTTAACTCAATTGGTCAATACTTAGACTTTACTGGAATTAGTGCAGTAACTGCATCTCAAGGTCGTCAACGTTTTGTATTCCCTAACTCTTCTTATTCCGATGGTAATGGAGGTTATATTGCTAATACATCTAAAACAACCGATGATGGCAACTTTAATTTTTGGCCTGGTTTGTATAGAAGTGTAGGTGGTAATTATATTAGTAGTGCTGCATTCTGGAAATTGAGAGAAATCTCATTGTCTTATGAAATTCCTAAAAAGGTGTTATCATTCACTAAAATTATACAGAGAGCTTCTTTCTCTTTATCTGGTCGTAATTTAGTTACTTTAAGACCAAAGAGCAATGTATGGACTGATCCTGAATTTAGCGAAGGAACAGGTAATGATATAGGTAGAACATCTGAGAATCAGACGCCTCCAACTAAAATTTATTCTGCAACCTTATCTGTAACACTATAATTTTTTATAATATTTAAAAATGATAATCATGTATAAAAATAGTAAATCACTATTCCTTGTAGCAGCAACCATTTTGTTGTTGACTACTTACGGGTGTAAGAAGGGAACTTTTGACATTAATGATACCAATCCTAATGTACCCTCAACAGTAGCGCCCAGTTTAATTTTACCTTCTGCCTTATTAAGCACTGCAACCATTGCCTATGGCAACCCCGGTGGTGGATCACAAACAGGAAACGACTTGTTTAATATTTATATGGGTTATTGGGCTGTAAGTGGTGACTATATTCCTTCGGCAGCACTTTTAACTTACAATATTACCAGTGACTTTGGTGGTTCAATTTGGGAAAGTGCTTACCCAACTATTCAAAATTTAAAGGCAATTAATACTTATTATGCAGGTAGTAAAGTGGGTAATAATTATGCAGGTATCTCTTTGATATTGCAAGCCTATTTAATGGAAAGAATGGTTAACATTTATAACAATGTGCCTTACACACAAGCAGCAAATAGCGGTACTAACTTTTTCCCTGCTTATGATGATGCAAAAACAATCTACACAAGTTTAATTAGTCAATTAGATTCTTCTGTTACATTAATTAATTCTGCTACTGCTGCAACTGACAATCCGGGTTCTGCAGATTTAGTATATGGTGGTAAAATGAGTAGTTGGGTTGCCTTTGCAAAAACTTTAAAGTTGAAAATGTTATTGCATTTAACACAAACCAGTGATGGTGCTACTTATATACCAGCTCACCTTACAGGTGCTGTTCCTTCCGATTTTATTGGTGCAGGTGCTGATGCTGCTGTTAGTGGTTTGTACAACAATGGTGCTGCAGCTAACCAAAATCCTTTGTGGCAAGAAATAGGATACACCACCACATTGAGTGATAATGGTAATAAAGCTTACTTTAGAGCTTGTAGTTATGCTGTTAATTTCTATTTAGCAAATAATGATCCTAGAGCTTCCTTGTTTTATACTGTAAATACTTCTGGAGCTATTAAAGGACGTGCTTTTGGTAGTACCAAATTAGAACACAATGCCGATATTTCAGGATTAGGTGGTAATGCAACAGGTAATCCTCAAACAAGTGGTTTATTACAGTCTGCTGCTCAACCTGCGGTTTTGATTTCTGCTTCCGAAAGTTTGTTTTTACAAGCTGAGGCTGCACAAAGAGGATACATTACCGGTACTGCTGCTACGTTGTATCAGTCTGCTGTTGCTGAATCTTTTAGACTTCTAGGTGTTTCTTCTCCAACTAGTGCTGCTGCAACTTATACTGCTCAAAACAGTGATGCAGTTAACTTTACTACTTCTGCTGACAAAATAAAGACCATTATTACACAAAAATGGGCTGCTAATAACACTATTGATCCATTAGAATCTTGGAATGATTGGAGAAGATTAGGTTATCCATCTGATTTGCCTATTTCAATTTACCCAGGTACTACTGCAACACACATTCCTTACAGGTTATTATACCCAACAAGTGAAAATAACTACAATAAGGATAATGTGGCTAAGCAAGGAACAATCAATGCTTTAACTTCCAAAATATTTTGGATGCCTTAATTAACTAACTATTTAAAATTTTATTTATGAAAAGATTATTAATGATTACTTGTACTGCTGTGGTAGCACTTACAGGTTGTTTAAAAGATTCTACCATCATTACCAATGGATTTAATTCCTCAAGTTCAGTGGTAGAAATACCAGGAAGTGGTCTTGAAAATTTTGCTGGGGCTTCAGTACTAACTGCGGGTGTAACCGATTATATTAAAGGTTCTTTTACCGTGAATTTTGCATCAAAAGCTTTATTAAGCACAGATTTAAGAGTTATTGTTGGGCCAGATACCGCAGCTAAATCTGCTTATAATGCAGCTAATGGGACTACTTATGAACAAATGCCGGATTCTTGTTTTACTTTGGTAGTAGATACTGTTTTAATTAAAGCAGGTAAAGCAGTGAGTGATTCTTCTGTTCAAGTATTAATTGACCCAACTAAGGTTGATCCTTCTAAAAGTTACATGTTAGCACTTTCTATCAAAGATGCCCAAGGACAAAAAATTAGTGGAAATTTTGGTACCGTGTATTACCACACAATTGGTAATCCATTAGCGGGCGCCTATCAATGGGATTTTACAAGATACAACAACAATACGGGCACAGGTGCAAAAAGTAGTGCCTCATTCGTTGGTGGTTCTGTTAGCTTATTACCCGATGACCCCACCACTGTTGAAGCTACCTCTGGGTACTATACTGGTACTGCACGTTATGTAATAACATTTAGCAACAATTCAGGAACACTTAGTAATTTGGGTGTTTCTTTGAACGCTAAAGATGTAGCTAATGTTTTTATTGCTAATGGTATTAGTGTAACACAAAATCCTGTGATAGTAAATGCTGATTTTAATAATTTAGATTTTTCTTTCCAATATGTAGTATTTAATGGTAGTGCATATAGATGGTTAGTTGATAGATATTATAAGTAGGCTTAAATAAAGGTTACTACATTAAAAGGGTTTGTCTTATTCTTAAGGCAAGCCCTTTTGCATTAACGCTTATTGAAAAATTCATCGTTTTCAGTAGAAGTGGATAAAACTGGTAAATGTTACGTTGAAATTGTATACGACTATTTATAGCTATGTATTTTATCCTAAAGGTTATGCTTCATACTAAAAGTAATTATTAAAATTTGTCCACCTCTATTAATAATTTACCACAGATGGTTGCAACTCTTTTTATTAACTTGCGCCTACTATGGATAAATTTGTTGTTTCGGCACGTAAATATCGCCCCCAAAACTTTAATACAGTAGTTGGTCAAAGCCATATTACAACTACGCTTAAAAATGCAATTAAAAATAATCAATTAGCACACGCTTTTCTATTTTGTGGTCCACGTGGGGTGGGTAAAACTACTTGCGCACGTATATTGGCTAAAACAATTAATTGCCAGAACCAAACTCCCGAAGGGGAAGCTTGCAATGTTTGTAACAGTTGTGTTTCGTTTGATGCGGGTGCAAGTATGAATATTCATGAACTAGACGCTGCAAGTAATAACTCGGTAGATGATATAAGAAGCTTGGTAGACCAAGTTAGATTTGCACCGCAAGCAGGAAAGTATAAAGTGTATATTGTAGATGAGGTACACATGTTGAGTACTAGTGCCTTTAATGCTTTTTTAAAAACATTAGAAGAACCCCCTTCCTACGCAATTTTTATTTTAGCTACAACCGAGAAACATAAAATATTGCCAACTATACTCAGTCGTTGCCAGATATTTGATTTTAAAAGGATTACGACCAACGACACTGTAGAACACTTACAAGAAATTATTGGAAAAGAACATATTAATGCCGATAAAGCTGCTTTACAAGTAATTGCTCAAAAGAGCGAAGGTTGTATGCGTGATGCACTAAGCATTTTAGATAAGATAGTAAGTTTTACAAGTGGGGTAGTTAATTATCAAAATACTTTAGAGCACCTTAATATACTAGATCATGATTATTATTTTAAGCTATTAGAATCTTTACAAGCCCAAGATTTGGCAGGCGCAATGCTGCTTTATGATGAAATAAATAGAAAAGGATTTGAAGGTGATATGGTATTAAATGGGCTTGCCGATTTTATACGCAATATATTAGTTTGTAAAGACGATCGTTCCATTGTTTTATTGGATGTGGTAGAAGGGATGCAAGCTAAATATAAATCGGTGGCAGCCGCTAGTAGTGCAGGGTATTTGGTAAGTACTTTAAACGTGATAAATGAGGCGGAGATAAACTTTAAAATGGCAAGAAACAAACGCTTACATGTAGAAATGTTGTTGATAAAACTTAACTTTTTGCAACAAGCTATATCTTTATCCATGCAAGAAGGCCAAGTAGTAAAAAAAAAACGAGTTGATACACCAATAGCTATTCGTTACAAGCCCATTGAGCAGATACAAAAGGTAGTAACGAGTAATACTCTAGTAAATAAAGGAGGTAAACTAGAAATTGAAGAAAAGAATTCTACTGTAACCACTCATGCTTTATCTGCTATTAAACCTGCTATACCAGAAAAAGGTATTGTACAACCACAAACTACAACAGCCTCTACACCTGTTGTACAAGTAGTTTTGCCTGCTGCAATACCTCAACAAATACCCGCCGCTGCGCCACAGCCTACCGTTGAAGCCACCAGAAAAAGCGTACTAGATTTATTACGTAATAAATATGGGGATAGTTATACTATTCAGGAAGTAAAAGACCCAATACCTTTAGAAGAACAAAGTTTATTAGAACATTGGGAACATTTTGCAAATAAGGTAAAAGATGAAGGTAAAATATCACAAGCAAATGCCTTTACACAATCTAAATTAGAGATTGTTGATGATTCAAATTTTATCATTCATGTAGATAGTTCTTTGCAAGAGAAATTTATTGATCAAGAAAAAATGTATTTATTAGAATACTTGCAACGGCATTTTTGCAATAAACAGATAGATTTTACATACTCACTTCGTGAAACTGTGCGAAAAGACTTGCCGTTAAGTATGACTTTAAATAGTAAACAAAAGTTTGATAGAATTGCTGAAAGATACCCGTTACTACGTGTACTAAAAGACAATTTAAGGATGGAAATTGAGTTTTGATATTTCTTGTGGAATAGGTATAGGGGTTGTGTGTGGAAGAGGATAATAGGGGAGGCGGGTATCCCTGTTGAAACTGATTAATTGATGGTTCTTTGGTTGTTATTCAGCCTTTCACAAGCTTAAGCTTTCTCCTAAAGTGTTAGGTACTTGTATAATTTATTTAGATAGAGAAAAATGGTAGATTGGAGATAAAAACTATTAAACCTTAGAATCCTTTATTAAAAGTACAGTTGCATAAGCTATTAAACCTTCTTCTCGCCCTACAAAGCCCATGTTTTCGGTAGTTGTAGCCTTAATAGATATATCCTTAATAGTAATCTGTAAAATATTCGCAATGGCTTCTTGCATTAAAGTAATATAAGGTTTTATTTTAGGAGCTTGTAAACAAAGGGTTGTATCAATGTTTACTATTTTATACCCTTCTCTAACAATTAAATCGTATGTTCTTTTTAATAATATTTTACTATCAATGTTCTTAAATTCAGTAGAAGTATCCGGAAAATGTACACCAATATCACCCAAACAAAGTGCGCCTAGCAACGCATCACATATTGCATGTAATAAAACATCGGCATCACTATGGCCTAATGCACCTTTTGAGTGAGGTATTTTAATACCGCCTATCCATAAGTCCCTTCCTTCAACCAACTGATGAAAATCTACTCCAGAACCAATTCGCATAAATATATTTTTGTGATACAAATAAAAAAGGAATCTTATTACTAAGATTCCCAACTATATAGCTTAAACAAATTAATTTTCAGGTAATGCACTTGGTTCAGTAGCTACTCCACCACCATCTAAATCGAAGGTTAATCCAAAGCGTAAAGTATTAGAAAGTGGGTTCTTGGTAATTCCATTACCCGATGGAACTAAGTAGGAAATATTAATTCCAATTACATTATATTTTAATCCAGCACCAAACGTAAAGTACTTACGATTTCCTTGGGTAACATCTTCATAAAAATATCCTGCTCTTAAAGAAAATTGTTCTGCATAAGTATATTCCAAACCCGCAGAAATTTGTAAGAGCTTAAAATTATTGCTAAGGCTTCCATTCTTAAAAGAACTAAACCAACTGTTTACCACACTCTTAGACCTGTAATCGGCAAGGCTTGTAGAATCTACTGTAGGATCTTGAGTAGAGGTGGGAGGGGTAGGAACTAATAATTTATTGATATCGGCTGCAAAAGTAATGCGGTTACTTTCATCAGGAACTGATGTATAGGCTATTCCAAAACCCATATTGGCAGGTATATAATCTTTATTTAAAGCATCATTTGTATAACCAATCTTTGAGCCAAGGTTAGAAAAATTTAAACCCCAACTAACACCTTCCCCATTTTCGCTTGGAGCATTTTTAAAGATGGATACATCACCCGCAATTGATGTTCCAGATTTGTAAACTACACCATTTGTAGCTCCATTAGCAAGGCTACTATTAATGTAGCGAAGTGTTACACCTAATCCCAACTTTTCACCCAATTTACGCGCATAGCCTACATCCAAACCATATTCTTTGGGGGTAAAAGCATTTAAATTATTACCACTGTAATCTGTAAATTGTATGTTACCTAAACTAAAATATCTACCAGAAACAGAAATTACATTCAACTCATCTAATTGATAATAATAGGAACCTGATGCAAGATATACATCGTTTAATCCTAAATCTTTTAACCATGGAGTGTAAGTGAAACCGCAAGCAGCCCTAGATTTAGCAAATGGTGTTTTAGCAAGGTTCCAAAAGCTAGAGTTAACATCCGGAGTAGTAGCAATACCTACATCTCCCATACCACCTGCGCGGGCATCTGGAGAAATTCTTAAAAAAGGAACGGCCGTGGTTACTATATTTAAAGAAGGAGCATCCTGTGCATTGCCAACTAAAAAACAACTAGTTACTAACACAAATAGTAAGCATTTAATGGATGAATTTGTCATCTGATCTTTTAAATTTAATTGCAAATAAAGAAAAAGAAACCTACAAATTATAAAACTTGAAATTTAAATTGTAGATAAGTGTAGAAATCAACCATTAATGCCCTTTAGATAGATAAAATGAGTTAGCAATATTTTAAAATTCTTATTTGCAAAGCAATATTACATTAATATTGATACCCAGTTTACTAATAATGCTGCAAGGATTATAAAGTAGTCTAATTAAAACGCTTATTTAACAGAATTTAAAGAAAATGCTTTTATTTAATATAACATACAAAAGCAAAAATTATAGAATTATTGTATAGTTTGTAAGAGAATATTCATTTTAAACAGAAAATTTATTCATAAAAAGCAGCAATTGTTAGAATTTTAAATCTATTGTTAAAATGAGCAATAAATTTTACAGTATTTTAAACTTATTCTTCTGAATATTAGGGATTTATACAAATTCTCCTATATTCGCAACGGCTTAGTGAATATTAAAAATAATTGCTAACAAAACTTCAAAGTATAACTTATGCAAATGTTAAAAGGTTTAAGAAATTTAGTTTTCATATTAACTGCAATTAGTGGTTTTTATGCTTGTAAGTCAACTAAAGAAAAGTCTAGTGCAACTGGTGCAGTTTACAACGATAAAAAGTTTGGAGGCTTTCAAGTTGCTAAGCCAAAAGATGTTAAAGTGGCTCCAGGTCTTGTTTTTGTACAAGGGGGTACTTTTACAATGGGTGCTACTCAAGAAGATGTAATGGCAGATTGGAACAACATTTCTAGAAGGGTTACCGTTAACTCATTCTTTATTGATAGAACTGAAGTTGCTAACGTACATTATCGTGAGTATTTATATTGGCTAGAGCACATGTTTACGGATACTCCTAAATATAATGCTTTATTAAAAGGTGCTCGCCCAGATACCTTAGTTTGGAGAAGTGCATTATCATACAATGAACCTTATGTTGAATATTATTTCCGTCACCCTTCTTATAATTATTACCCAGTAGTTGGAGTAAGTTGGAGACAAGCTTACGATTATTGCATTTGGCGTACAGATCGTGTTAATGAATATGAACTACAAAATAGAGGGTACATCGATTCAAAACAAACTGCTAAAAGCCGCTTTGGTCAAAATGATAATAACTTCAATACTAAGAGTTATTTAATGGGCGAATACCAAGCTAAGCCAGGTAAAATGGTAAAATCTAAATCAAATCCTCTTAAGGATGAGAGTGGTAAACCAAGAAATCCAAAATTTGAGGATGGTATCATCTTCGCCGATTACAGACTTCCAACTGAGGCAGAATGGGAATATGCTGCTTATGGATACATCGTTGAGAATCCTCAACGTAAAAAGGGTAAGGGAACTAGAGGTGAAGAAAATATTCAAAATAAGCAAGTTTATTCTTGGAAGAATGATGGGTTCACTAGTTTGCGTTCTACAAAAGAAGGAGCTTTTCAAGGGGCTTTCTTAGCAAACTTTAAGAGAGGAAGTGGTGATTACATGGGTATTGCAGGTGGTTTGAATGATAACGCTGCTATAACAGCCCCTGTTAAATCTTACCTCCCTAATGGATATGGCTTATATAATATGAGTGGTAATGTGAGTGAGTGGGTTGCCGACGTTTACAGACCTTTAACAAGTATCGAAGCTGATGATTTTAACCCGCTTCGTGGTAATGTGTTTAAAACTGTTGATATGAGTGGTGGCACTGGAAACTTAAGAGATAGTGTGGGTAGAATTAAAATGAAATTAGTACCAGATTCTTTATTAAGAGATAGAAGAAATTATCATGGTCCAGCAGATGCTATCAACTATGTTGATGGTGATAGTACTAGCCAAGTAGATTATGGTTATGGTGTTACAAGTCTCATCTCTAACAAATCTCGTGTTGTTAAAGGTGGTAGTTGGAATGATAGACCATATTGGTTAGCTCCAGGTTCAAGAAGATTTTTAGAAGAAGATCAAAGTAGTAGCACTATTGGTTTCCGTTGTGCAATGACACACTACGGTGCAACCGAAGATTTAAAAGGAAGTACCAAGGCGGGTAATATTTTCCCTAGCCGTAAAGCAAGAAGATAAGAAGTATATGTACTTAGCATAATTGGAAAAAGCCACTTGATTTATTAAGTGGCTTTTTCTTTATTTGTTGTTTTAGGAGTCTTATTTTTTTGTTACAGCAGTTCCAGTCTTACCTTATTTAAAAAGGTTTTAATCTTACAAAATCAATTAAGCCAATTATTTTTTTCATTTCAATCATTAAATCATAAGTATGATGGTGGATAATCAAAGGCAAATAGAGTTTATCTACTCAATTTTTAAGCAATTTCCTTCCATACAAACAGATACCAGAAAGCTACAAAAAGGAGATATTTATTTTGCGCTAAAGGGTACAAACTTTAATGGCAATCAATTTGCTTTACAAGCCTTAGAATTAGGTGCAGCTTATGCTATAGTTGATGAATCAATTTCTGAAGAAAATAATCAAATAATTAAGGTTGATAATGCGTTGCTAACACTACAACAGTTAGCTAAATACCATCGTCAACAATTAAACATACCAGTTATAGCAATTACAGGTAGCAATGGCAAAACCACAACTAAAGAACTAGTGAGTGTTGTATTATCTTCTCATTTTACAACATATACTACTCAAGGTAATTTAAACAATCATATTGGTGTTCCCTTAACCATTTTACAAATTAAAACCAATGCACAGATAGCTGTTGTAGAAATGGGAGCAAACCACCAGAAAGAAATTGAAGGGTATTGTCTTTACACTTTACCTACCCACGGGTTAATAACTAACTGTGGCAAAGCGCATTTAGAAGGCTTTGGCGGTGTAGAAGGTGTTAAAAAGGGAAAAGGAGAGCTTTACGATTTTATTAGGGCGAATGATGGTTGTATTTTTATAAATGGTGATTACGATTATTTGCAGTTAATGAGTAGGGGCATTAATAAGCGAGTTGTATATAGTACCCATGATGGGGATATAGTCGGTAACATTATCGCCGAAGATCCATTTTTAATCGTCAGTATAAAAGATAATGCTGACTTATCTGCCATTAACACCCAATTAGTGGGTGGCTATAATCTTCCAAATGTATTGGCGGCAGTGGCAATTGGTAACTACTTTAAAATTCCTTTTTCTAAAATAAAGAGTGCAATAGAAAGTTATGTTCCCTCTAACAGTAGATCTCAATTAATTAAGGCAGGTTCAAATAATATAATAGTAGATGCATATAATGCTAATCCTTCTAGTATGAAGTTAGCAATAGAAAACTTTGCTAAAATAGATGCACCCCAAAAGATTGTACTTATAGGCGGGATGAAAGAATTAGGAGAAGATAGTATAGAAGAACACCAGGCAATTATTAATTTAATTAATAACTATACATGGTATAAAGTAGTGCTAGTAGGCAATGATTTTGATAAAGTAATTCATTCGTATCAGTATTTTGAAACATCATTGCTCGCAAAGGATTGGTTTGTAAAGCAGCAATTTTCTGATGCTTACATCCTCATAAAGGGTTCTCGAAGTATACAAATGGAAAAAATAATTGAATAAATTATTGCTTAAATGGCAATAGTATAAACACTATTCCTAGTTTATCATAAACGGTACAGGGCAAACGCATATAAATTTAAAGTACTTAAAATAGACTAATACGCGCATCTCCACCAGCACTTACATAAGCCACCTTAGGGAAATCCGGTTTTAGCGGAGCTAAAATTGAGAAAAATCCGAAGGGATATTTTTCTCAAAGGGTTAACCGTAGTGGCGTTGTATATACTTTGCCCCTTTA
>Ga0007836_1000198_pt1 | contig 14614 bp, 11 predicted proteins | sample CryBogCBE23Oct07_FD_71205 | JGI IMG/M metagenome (GOLD analysis project Ga0007836, IMG submission 71205) | Freshwater microbial communities from Crystal Bog, Wisconsin, USA - CBE23Oct07 | ecosystem: Environmental > Aquatic > Freshwater > Lake | place: Crystal Bog, Wisconsin, USA | collected...
TGTTTTTATTCCAAGGGCAAGAAGATACTGCAGGATGAAAACTAAACTTAGTTTCGCTAGTATTTATAGAATTAGATGGATGAAGATTAAAATAATTAAGCATCTGCTCTATCCTAACCGAACTTGTAGGCGGCTTCATTTGGTTGGCAACAAAACGACGAATGTTACTATAAGATGCCCTATCTGTATTGATAGCAAAGCCTGTTTCGGGATGGGTAGCTGCATTAACAAAATCGTTTTCAATAAGGTTATTATACGAATCACCCATATCCGTAAGGGTAACTAAATCTTTATGTAGACCAAGATTAGTAGTGAGTGAATTTAGCCGGTTTAACATCATTTGAGAAGAATTATTCATCATTTTCAAAGTGATAGTCTGGAATTGCTGTGTATTAACGCCCATTTTACAAGGTTCATACCCCTGCATTAATACTGTAATCGTATCAATAGCTTTAGGGGTGGGCAAACCAAAGGATCCGTCATCACCACTGTTAAACAATAATTGCCCCTTTGTTTGGAGGTATATCTTGGCACCAAATAATGGTTTGCCCTTTTCGTCCTGTACTATTCCTCTTAAATAATATTGACAGTAAAGCGTATGCTGCAGTGTAATACATAATAACAATAGCGTGAGCAACTTCATTTAAATATGATTTAATGTATAAAGTAAAGGGAATTTAAGGCATCTTGTTATTAATATTATATTATAATTGTATCAGTATCACTTCTTTTCAAGAAAAATTATTAAATAATACCTGCTCTTTTACCAATGAACTTAAAAAAACACTTAATATTGAAGAAACATTCTGAATTAATATCTGCTTTATGAAGTTTTTTAGAATATTGTTATTTTTTTTTATTGGCTTACTAATTATCATTCTGATTATTGCAGGTGTAGTAAAAAAGACTTACTCCACCGAGAGAGAAGTTATTATTAATATACCAAAGCAAACCGTATTTAGTTATATCAAACATTTAGGAAATTTAAATAAGTACTCAAAATGGGCTACGATGGATGAGAGTATCCAATATTCTTACAAGGGGAATGATGGCGAAGCTGGCTTTGTTTACAGTTGGGAGAGTGATGCAGATGGAATAGGTAAGGGTAGCCAAGAAATAACAACTATCAAAGAAGGGGAACGAGTAGAGAGTAAAATTCACATTGAAAAGCCATTTGAAACAAATGCTACTTCTTATTTTATAACTGATTCAATTGCGCCTAATAAAACCAAATTAAAATGGGGGATTATTGGCAAAATAAAATACCCAACGAATGCCTTGCTTTTGGTAATGAATATTGATAAGATAGTAGGGAATGATTTGGGAGTTGGGCTTGATAATTTAAAAGTATTATTGGAAAAAGAACCTATTTCACCACCGCTTAAATGAATTGAATGATTAAAATGTTTTATTTATTTTACATGAAGATAACATTCTAGCTTTTACATCTGGCTTACCATTTTCTTTTTGCATACAATAGACGGTTATTAAATACACCTTAAGAAACCAAGTACTATTTATACTAATTAAACAATTTATATTCATTTCTTTGTTGATAATTAAAATTGCTTTTTTAAAAATTTAGTTCCCTTAATATGACCAACAAAGGATGTATAGGCGTTTTTGATAGTGGCTATGGCGGGTTAACTGTTTTAAAGGAGATTATAAAACAATTGCCTCAATACAGTTATATGTACCTTGGCGATAATGCCCGCGCTCCTTATGGGCCCCGAAGTTTTGAAACTGTTTATCAATACACGTTACAGAGTGTAAATTGGTTTTTTAATCGGGGATGTTCACTAGTAATACTAGCTTGTAATACTGCATCTGCAAAAGCGTTACGCTCCATTCAGCAAAAGGATTTACCCACTATTGCCCCTCATAAAAGGGTTTTAGGTGTTATAAGACCAACTACCGAAGTAATTGGTCAATTTACAAAAACTAATAAAGTAGGTATTTTAGGAACATCGGGCACGGTTCTATCTAATTCTTATCCCATTGAAATTGCCAAATTTTATCCTTCTATACAAGTTTATCAGGAGGCTTGCCCAATGTGGGTACCATTGATAGAAAATAAAGAATTTGATAGCGAAGGAGCTAATTTCTTTATTCACCAAAACCTAAAACAACTATTTAGTAATGATTCTGCCATAGATACCCTTTTATTAGCTTGTACGCATTATCCTCTATTAATTGATAAACTAAAACAGTTTACACCCCCTAACGTTGCTATTATTTCGCAAGGGGAGATTGTTGCTAAGAGTTTAGCAGCGTATTTGCAAAGGCATCCTGAAATTGAAAACAAATGTTTACAAAATAGTACCATCGAATTTTACACCACAGATAACAATGTGGAGTTTGATGAAAAAGCAACCCTCTTTTGGGGGAATAAAATTAAATCGAAGCATACCATTCTACAATAAGTAACACCTTCATTTTTAGGGAAGCCCTTTATTAAATAATACCTGTTAAAATTGTATTTACAAGTGCATCAGCGTTATTACGCTTTTTACCAACGTATTGGTGCTCGTTAATATTACCAATACTCCCACTGCTATTAATGCTTTTTTTACAGGTATTTTTCCAACCAATCTAGCAGCAATTGGCGCGGCTACCACTCCACCTAATATAAGACCAAGCACATCAAAAATGGGTATGTGTTTTAATAAGATAAAAAAAGTAGTAGCACTTGCAAATACAACAAAAAATTCTGCCAAACAAACAGATCCTATTACATAGCGGGTACTTTTCCGTTTAGATATAAGTGTACTAGTTACCAAAGCACCCCAACCACCACCGGCAAAAGCATCTAAGAAACCACCTGCACTTGCCAACCAACCTGCCGCCTTTACTTTATCTTGAATTAACACTTTTGCAAAGGCTTTTCTAATAATGTAATACCCTAGATAGATGGTATAAATCGATAATGGAACTTTTACATAAATGGAATATTCTTTAGCTTTCACAGCCAAAGCAGCCCCTACAATTGCACCTAACACGCCTGGTATTGCTAAGGCTTTAAATAGCTTTTTATTAATATTACCAAACCGGTGATGACTATATCCCGAAACCCCACTACTAAAAACCCTTGCAGAGTGTACCCTACTACTTACAATTGCAGGATTTACCCCTATAGCCAATAAAAACGTAGTTGAAATGGTACCATAACCCATGCCCAAACTACCGTCTGCCATTTGAGCCATAAATCCTGCCACCAACATTAATAAAAATGATTTAGTATCAATGTATTGAGGTAAACTTTTAATACCAGTTATAATTGTACTAAAAGATATAAATGAAAAAAGTGTATGTCCCAAAATCATGATGACAAACACCAACAAGCACCACTTAACAATTTCTTGCCATTTCTTTTGTTCGGGCTTGTCTTCTTTTAAATATTCTTGTTTAGCAACCAAAGTTTTGGTTACTTCATTTAGGGTATTCACTTTATTTTCAAAATCACCTTTTAATTGATTTCTATATTTTTCCATGTTAATTAATAATTCGTCTATTTGGTTGGGTAATAAATCTATCAGCATTTCTTTAAGGCGCTTAGCAATCGTTGGTGATTTACCATTTGTAGAGATGGCTATTTTTAAGTTGCCTTTGGTTACAATACTTCCTAAATAAAAATCGCACAATTCTGGTTTGTCAGCAGCATTAATAAGAATACCCTTTTGTTTAGTGTCTCTAGCAATCATCGTGGCGAGTTCAACATCATTTACTGCTGCTATCACTAAGTCATTTCCCTCTATATCAGCAATTTCATATCCTTTTTCTATAAGTAATATATTGGGGAACGAAGCAGCAATTTCTTTTATTTCATCACTAATGTTTTTTGCGACCAAGGTTATTTTTGTAGCAGGCGAGTTGTTAATAACAGTCTGTAATTTCTCTAAACCAATAATTCCCCCACCTACAATTAATAGTTTAAGCTTCTCAAGTTTAATAAAAACGGGAAATAGGTTATTAGTTTGCTCCAATGAATTAAAATATTAGCCTACAAATTTAGTAGGTTGTTTTCAATAAATGGAATCTCTTCTACAAAAAAGAGGATAATAACAATAAATTGTATTCATTTTAGTTAAAAACTTAAGTAAGCAATATTCTCTATTACTTTGCAACTATGGCACTATTGCTAAATATTCATCCCATCAACCCCAATCAAAGGCACGTTAATACAGTGGTAGATTGTTTACTTTCTGGTGGAATTATTGTTTACCCTACCGATACCATTTATGGTTTAGGATGCGATATTTTTCAGCATAAAGCCATAGAGAGAATTGCAAAAATTAAAAACATAGAACCCTCAAAAGCGCAGTTAAGTTTTGTTTGTAATAGTTTGAGCGACTTAAGTAAATACACAAAAAGTATTGATACCCCTTTGTATAGATTATTAAAAAAATATTTACCCGGCCCTTATACTTTTATTTTGCCTGCAAGTAAAGAAGTACCCAAAATTTTACAAACTAAAAAGAGTACCATTGGGTTGCGTATTCCAGATCATAATATTGTAAGCACCATTACACAACAACTAGGACACCCAATACTTTCGGCATCATTGCCAGGTGAAATGGTGGAAGAATACACTGATCCTGAATTAATTTACGAAAACTTTAAACACTTAGTAGATATTGTGATTGATGGAGGCATTGGAGGCATGATACCTTCTACCATAATAGATTGCAGTAAAGATGAATATGAATTGGTAAGAAAAGGAGCCGGATCTTGGGAAGAATAAAATACTTAGAATAACAAAAGGGGAGCGATAAATGTTAAGTGATGATTTAAAATAACAAACATCCTTTAACGTATATTCTTCAAGGGATGCTTTTTTAAAACTCTTTTATCAAAATATTAGTCGAGATATTGAAATGTTGCTGGGTTTAAGGGGAGTTGGGAGAAATAAAATAATGTTACTTATATTTGTTAGAATAAAATTTTAATTATGGATACTCAAACAGTTCAAATGGATTTACAACCAAAAACAATTGATTTAATAGAAAAATTAACTACTCAAACGGGCGCAACTAGTAGTGCTCAATTAATTGTATCATCCTTAGAACTAACAAATGAACTTATTAAAACCGTTCAAGGAGGAGCCAAAATTTATATAGAAAATAAAGACGGAACTAAACAATTACTAAGCATAAGTGGATCTATAAAATTATAAATAACATGTCTTTAGAACCTGAAAGATCAACAACTATAAAACAATTAGGCAAAGAACAGATAAGTGAGATACCGAATAAAGAAAATAAAATTTTTACACAAGAACCCCCAAAAAAGGTAAGTGAATATGATATTTTCCTTTTGGCAAAATGGGTTTTAATTGTTGCAACAGCTATATATTTTATTCTTGCAATAATAAGAATTTTTTATTCAGTAGATGATGCCAAAGAACCTGGTGTAAAAGAAGTTTGGGATTATTCTAAAGTAATATTAAACTCTATTGTTTCCTTAGTTTTAGGTCTATATTTTGGCTCTAATAAAATAAAATCAGAAAAACCAGTCTAATTAATAGCTTGTCTATTCTTTACGCTTAAGTATTAAATCAATTCCACCTTTCTTTTTTTTTAAACCCTCCTCATTCGGCAGAAAGCAATTACCATAAAATGCTAATTACCAAAGCAATATCTTCCAAGAAATCATTTTTTATTATTTTGGTTTTAAAGCCTAGCTTATTTGACAAAGCTACCAATGGTTATACTTTCTCATTAAATTCTTTTTGTAATAGCAAACGCTCCATTTTTATATTTTCAATCAAATGCACAATAGCTTCTTAGCTCATTCACTCCTAACGGCTTCGCATTTAAAACTTAAAGAATTAAGTTAAAATGGAGACATGTTTTAAAAAAAGAGGAAACAAAGTATGCTAATCCTTTATTTCCTCACTAAACAGCTTTTGTTTATTAACAACTAAATTCAACTACTTTACTTAAAACACTATTGCCAGCCCTGTTGGTGGTATAACAAATGGCGTATAGTTGCGTAACTTTTGGCAAACCACCCATACTTAATTTACGTTGCATACTCGATAAAGTATAGTAAATAACCCCTACAACAGGCTCAAATTTTACCACATTACCCAACTGCATAATACCCGAAAGGTCGGTAGCTACTATTAAATTATAAAGAATATTATCTCCTACTAAAAGTTCAACATCAAAATTCATTACTCCAGCAATATCCGGATTATTTGTTGTTAATATTGGTTGCTCGGTTGCTTTTCCGGGTGTAGAATCACCAACAGTTGCATTAAAGCCAGCATTTTCAATGATAGATTTAGCACCTAAAGCAATGCTTTCAACATAATCTGACCAACTATCAATTGTTCTTTCGGTTAAAATAATTGTTTCCTTTAAGGCAGCCGAAGACCCCTTTACTTTTGTTAATGCCAACAATTGTGCTTTTCTAAACAGTTCAATTTGCGCATTTCCCTCTACATAAGTAAGGGTAGGCAAAGGGAAATCACTACCCGTTTTGCTCATTAAATCATGTACATTTTGATAAAAGGGCAGCTTATCTGCCATTTTTAGATTTTTGTATTCACGAGAAACTTTTTGATATAGTACCATTTTTTTGGGGCGTTATGCTTATTTAATCACAACTCTACAAAGCTAACCTACGGTTGTAGTTACTTAGGTATAATAAAATGAATTAGTTAACAAAATCTTAAAACTTTAACATAAAAAAGCTAAAGAGTGTCTATTATTATCTGCTTTAGTAAAATAAATCCTAAAAAGCTTCTAAAAGTGTGGGGAATACTTTAAAAAGCATGGAATAAAATTTGAAAAGTTTGGGGTAAACTTTTCAAAGTTTGGGGTAAATCTTGAAAAGTTTATAGTAAACTTTAAAAGGTTTGAAGTATACTTTGAAAGGTTTGGAGTAAACTTTAAAAGGTTTGTGGTATACTTTTAAAGACTTGAAGCAAACTTTGAAAGGTTTGGAGTAAATTTTGAAAGACTTGGAGTAAATTTTGGAGTAATTGAAAAAAAAATTTATTCTAAAAGGCAATTGTATTTAAACCAACACCAAAACACTAAAAGTGTATTGGCAGAAATAGAAAAAAGTAAATAATAAAATCCATACAAATCAGGATATACTCAGTACTTGGTGAGAGATAAAGTTAGATTAAGATGTAGCGTTGATAGAAGCGTATTAAACCAATTTGTAAAGCAAAATATTAAACGCTTCCCTACCAATTTCTTGTTTCAACCTACCAAAGCAGAGACCGATAGAAGGAAATAGTAAGCAAATGTGTTTATAAAACCTAGGTACTTACCCAAACAAACTACCTGCTACTTCATTACCCTTTGCCTATACTTAATAAGGTATGGCAATACTAGGTAGTATTTTAAACAGCAACAAGGCAATTAAAAATAGTATCGCTATTAATGGTGCATTTTTAAAAGAAAAAATAGTATGGATTCAAGATATAGATATGAAGAAAAAACGTAAAGAAATAAAGAAACGCATGAGTGAAAAGGATTAGCAACTAACCATAAATTTAGTAATAGAGCGCTGCAGGAATTTTTAACCACTTTAAACACAAGCATTGTAGACTTCCGTAACGCATCTATTGTGTAATAGGCATGTATAAATGTTGTTTAATTTTCTATAAAATTTAAAATACTATCCCCAATTCATTTTTTGGTATTGTATTTGGCTAGTATTGGTTTTTCTTTGCGCTAAGTTTAATAAAGTAATTAATTTTTGAAGAAGTCGTTTAAAATAATAGGCAAAATAGCACTTGCTATCATTGCAATTTTGTTATCCCTTTGGATGGCAATACAACTTCAACCTGTTCAAAATTTTCTAATACAACAAGTAACCAACAAATTATCTACAGATCTACATAGTGAAGTAAGCATAAAAAAGATAAGCTTCTCATTTTTTGATAAACTTAATGTTGAAGGTCTTTTGGTTAAAGATAAAAAGAAAGATACCCTTTTGTATGCAGGTGTTTTTACCGCCCACGTTAATGACTTCTTTTTTTTAAGGCAAAAAACCGAGTTAAAATATATTGGTCTTGAGGATGCCGTAATTAACCTTAACCGAACCGACTCCGTTTGGAATTATCAATACATCATAAATTATTTTTCTAGCCCAAAGGATACTAGCAAGAAACAAAAAGAAATTCATCTGGATTTAAAAACCATTGATCTTAAAAACATCACATTCAGCATGAATGATATATGGGATGGTCAAAAAATTTCCGCCCACCTAGACAGATTAATACTTAATGCCAATAAAATTGATGTTAACAACGAAAAATTTGATATAGACAAGCTAGACATTGATGCCCCTTCTTTTACACTTTACGATTTTAAAGGGTTAAATCCAGATTCAACCAATAACTCAATAGACAAACCTATTGACCATAAAAAACGAAGAAACCAAAGTAATATCTGGTTTAAAACAAATGTAGTAACCATTAAGAATGGAAGTTTTAAGCTTGAAAAAGATAATGAAAAACCCGCTAATCACTTTGATGGTGCTCACGTAAATATATTCAACATCAATTCTACCTTAAAAAATATAGTTTTTAATAAAGACACCCTCCACACAAATGTTGAAGTTAACGCCAAAGAGCGCTGCGGATTAATACTTAAAAAGCTTACTGCTAATTTAGTAGTTACACCAAGAAAAATAGAGTTTTCAAAACTAGATATGCTTACTAACAAAAGCCATTTGGGGGACTATTATGCGATGCGTTATAAAACATTTGGCGACTTTAAACACTACCTTTCTAGTGTTGTAATGGATGCTAAAATAAAAAATTCAACTGTATTTAGTGATGACATTGCCTACTTTGCCCCAAATCTTAATAATTGGAAAAAAGAAGTAAGCCTCTCGGGTAACTTTTTAGGTACCGTTGAAAACTTTGAAACCACAAATTTATTTGCCCGTACAGCAGGCACCACTACCACAGTACAAGGAAACTTAAAAATGAAAGGTCTTCCTGAAATAGACCAAACTACAATTAACTTCTCGAATGGGTTTGTAAAAACAAATAGTGAAGATTTAAAAGTATTTATACCAGAGTTAAAAGAAGTTGAAGTACCTAATTTAAGTACCATGGGTACTATTTTATTTAGAGGCAGTTTTGATGGAACCCTTACCAACTTTAATACAAAAGGTGTTATTAGTAGTAACATTGGGGCAATTGATGCAACAATAGATATGAAGTTTCCTAAAAAGGCGGAGCCCGTTTATGCAGGATCACTTATTACTAAAGGGTTCAATTTGGGTAAATTTGTTAATAGCACACAAATTGGTTTAGTAGATTTTACTGGTACCATTTCGGGCAGCAGTTTTGATATCAATAAAATAGATACCAAATTATCGGGTACTTTTAGTGAACTAGAATTTAATGGATACAATTATTCTAACATAACTACAAACGGAGATATTGTAAAAAATTACTTTAATGGGGATGTTAAAATTGATGACCCTAACCTAGACTTTACAAGTACGGTAGTTATTAATTTAAGCAATAAGCAACCATCCATAAATGTTTTAGGCGATTTACATTCTTCTAACTTTAAAAACCTTAAACTAACAAATGATGAAATAGAATTAACAGGACTACTAGATTTAAACTTTACAGGTAGAAACATTGATGAATTTGTAGGTACAGCCAAAATATTAAATGCCAGTTTGTGGCATCAAAAAAACAAATTAGAGTTTGATTCACTAATATTAAGCACACAACAAAACGAATTAGGCCAAAAATCGATAACGCTTAACAGCAATCAGTTTTCTTTAAACATAAGTGGTAAAAATTACCAGTTATTAGATTTGCCAACTGCTTTTCAAACCTATTTAAGCAATTATTTTCCATCCTATTTTCCTACCCCTACTGTTTCGGCAAAGAATCAAGATTTTAAAGTTTCATTTACTACCAAAGATTTTGACAGCTATGCAAAGATTATTGACAAAAAATTAGGGGGGCTAAACTATGCAACCATTACAGGTAGCGTAAACACAAATACCAATGAATTTGATTTTGAAGCCAATATACCCAATTTGTCTTACGGCAAATACCATTTAAACGATGCAAACATTACTGGTGATGGATCTTTAGATACCATGAAGCTAAGTGTAGACATATCTAATATTAGAATTGGAGACAGCATTAATTTTCCCAATACTAATTTAAATATTGTATCTAGTAATGATTACTCAGATGTTCAGCTTAAAACAAAAGCAAATAAAAATTTAAATGAAGCAAGTATCAATGCAGGTATAACTACCCTAGAAGATGGTTTAAGAATTGATTTTAATCCCTCGTCTTTTGTTATTAATGAAAAGAAATGGAATCTAGAAAAAACAGGAGAAATAGTACTGCGTAAAAACTTTGCAAGTGCCGATAATGTAAAATTTACCCAAGGGCTTCAAGAAATAAAGGTGGAAACCCAATTTGACAATGAAGTAGGGAATGCCAATAATTTAATTATTAAACTAAAAAACGTGGTATTGGGAGATATTACTTCTCTATTTATGAAGAATCCACAATTTGAAGGCCTTTCTAATGGAGAAATAAGGTTAAATGATTTTTATGGCGACTTTAAAGCAAATGCTTCTATAAAGGTGGATCAATTTAGAATGGATACAGATTCTATAGGTGCTATTAATGTAAACGCCGACTATGTAAATACTTCTGGATTAATTAATTTCAACTTAAAATCTCCCAATAAGAATTTTAATTTAAATACCACCGGATTTTATAATGTAAAGGACTCTATTGGTAATCCATTGTATATCAATACACAATTGAGTGAAGTAAAAGCAGGGCTTATTCAACGTTTTGTTGGGGATATATTTTCGGATGTAGTAGGAAGTGTGAATGGCAATTTAATAATAAAAGGCGATCCAAATAACCCAACACTGCTAGGAAAAGTAAAGCTATTAAATGGAGGGTTACGGGTTAATTATACCCAAGTATATTATACAATTGATAGCGCTACTATTAATTTTGAAGATGATGGAATAAATTTTGGTCAATTAACTATCAAAGATAAATATCAAAATACTGCTCTAGTAAAAGGAAAATTATATGAAAAGGCTTTTAAAAACATAAAATTCGATTTTGGCTTAACCACCAATAAGCTATTATTAAATGATACAAAAGCCAAGGACAACAAACAATTTTATGGTAACGCCATTGGCAAGGCAAAGCTTTCGTTTAAAGGACCAGAAAATGCTACTGTTCTAAAACTGGTAGCCGAAGCAAATGATAGTTCGCATATATACATTCCAAACTCTTTAAGTAAAGAAAGTGGCGATGCTGGGTTTATAGTATTTAAAAGTTACGGCACAGAAATGCAAACCGAAGACAAGAAAAGTAATTTTGATTTAACTGTCGACTTAGATATTACTGCAAATAAATTCGTAAAGATTGATGTTATTCTTGATGAACTAACTGGAGATGTAATTAAAGCGGTGGGTAATGGAAGATTAAAAATTGTTGCAGGCACTTCTATACCTTTTACCATGAAGGGAAGGTATAATATAGACAAAGGAAGCTACGATTTTAACTTTCAGTCTTTTATTCGGAAGCCTTTTGAATTGCTAACCCAATCTGGCAATTACATTGAATGGACGGGTGATCCATTAAATGCAGATATACATATTGATGCTCAATATACCGCCGAAAGGGTAAGTGTTAGCGATTTGATTACCTCGCAACAGGTTTCTGTAAGTAGTGCAACTAAATCTTACAGGGGAACAGTTTATGTAATTGCCTCTTTAAGAGATAAACTAACAAAACCAACAATAACCTTTAGTATAGATTTCCCACAAGGTAGTCCAGTAAAAACAGATGCAGTGTTTAATGAGTTTTTAAATAGAATTGAATCAGACCAGGGTGAAATGCTTTCGCAAGCAACCTCCTTAATTGTTTTTGGCGCCTTTGCCCCTTATGGTCAGGGGGTACTTACAGGTAGTGGGGGAAGTAATATTAATAATTTTGGAGTAAATACTATTTCGCAAATTGTTACGAAACAAGTAAACAAAGTTGTTTCTAATATTTTGTATAAACTTACAGGAGACAAAAGCTTACGTTTCGATTTGGGCTCTTCTGTTTACAGTAGCTCTAGCATCCTAGATCAGAGTAGTGGTTTAACCTCTACAAATAACAACCATCTTGATAGAACAAACCTTACGGTAAAAATAGGAAAGAGCTTTTTTAACGACAATGTAATTATAACTTTTGGCGGTGATTTAGATTTTAATGTAGGAGCCACCTCTGCAGTTGCAAATGGAAATTTCCAGTGGTTGCCCGATTTAAATATAGAATTAGTACTCACACATGATAAACGCCTACGAGGGATTGTATTTAGCAAAAACAGCTTGGATATCAGTGGCACCACACTCGGAAAAAGAAATAGGCAAGGTGTTAGCCTATCGTACAAGCTAGATTTTGACAGGCTATTTGCTTTAAAGCCCAAAGAAGTTAAAATACCTTACAGAGGAGATAGTGAAGACGATTAAGCTATATTTTGCTGTGTAATACTATATTTACCAATTTTTAAATAATTAGTTATGCGTTTTCCCTCCCCCGTTTCTCTTACTTGGATTGCTGAATTAATTGGTGCCCAATTAATGGGTAAGTCTGATGCCGTAGCTACAGGCATTAACGAAATTCATAAAGTTGAAACAGGTGATTTGGTATTTGTTGATCATCCCAAATATTATGACAAGTGTTTAAATAGTGCTGCAAGTTTTATTATTATTAATAATAGTGCGGTATCAATACCCGAAGGAAAAGCACTTTTAATAGTAGATAACCCCTTTGAAGCTTACCAAACTATTACCAACCATTTTCGCCCCTTTAATCCTTCTAATAAAGCTATTAGTGATGATGCAGTTATAGGTGAGGATACTGTGATAATGCCCCATGTTTTTATAGGTAATCATGTTACTATTGGTAATAACTGTGTTATTTATCCCAATGTAACCATTTTAGACTATTCTATAATTGGGGATAATGTGGTAATACAATCGGGTACTGTTATTGGTGGCGAAGCCTTTTACTATAACTCCAAAAAGAACAGAGAGGTTTGGTTTAAAAAAATGAATAGCTGTGGCAACGTAGTTATTGAGAACAACGTGGAGATTGGTTGCAATTGTTGTATTGATAGAGGCGTAAGTGCTTCAACAACTATTGGAAAGGGAAGCATTATAGACAATATGGTTCATGTTGGTCATGATGTTATTATTGGTAAAAATTGCTTAATAGCTGCACAGGTGGGTATTGCAGGAGCAACAACCCTTGAAGACGGTGTAACCTTATGGGGACAAGTGGGGGTTAATAAAACAATTACCATAGGTAAAGGCGCAGTTGTTTTAGGCCAAGCAGGTGTTACAAATAGTATTGAAGGAAATAAAACTTATTGGGGAACGCCAATAATGGTAGCTATAGAAAAACACAGAGAGAATATCTGGTTAAAAAGATTGCCAGATTTATGGAAGAAAGTGATGTCTACAGAATAGTGAACTTTTTAATTTTTGTTGAATACAAATACAAAAGGCTTAATAGATCTTTCTCTTATTACTTGTTGAATAAGATGCGGCTTTGTAATTATTTTGTATTTGTTTACATCAATAATTTCGTTGGCAACACAAAATGTATGCAGGTTTTCGATGGTGAAAAGTAAATTATTTAAGAATTTCAATTCTCTTTCCATAGCAGCAACATTTGGAACATTAAACTTAGTAAGTACAAGCAAATCGCGATTTCCTGCTTTCATAACAAGTGTATTGTGAGGGGTAAGAAATTAATTAATAACCAATTACTTTTCTTGTTGGACACATGCATTGCTTTTTGTAAGAAGATTTAGAAAAAACTTTGCACGACACCAATCCATAAATAAAAAATAACATTAAAAAGATAGTCCTGTTCATTTTTGTTTGCATAATATTCATTCAACAATATATAAAACCAACCCCTACTTTTAACCCATTAAAGAATATGTTTTATGCAACTTTCAAATAGCAAAAAAGCACTCATTTCTCCTTTAGATTGGGGGTTAGGGCATACAACAAGATGTATATCTATTATAAGGCTACTACATGACAATAACTACACTGTATTTGTTGCATGCAACAACACACAAAAATCACTTTTACAACAAGAGTTTAACACCATAAATTTTATAAACTTAAAAGGTTATAATATTAGCTATTCCAAGCAAAAAAACTTTTTACCATTAAAGCTTATCAGCCAATTACCTAAAATAAATATTAGTATTTATAAGGAGAATAAATGGCTTAATAAAACAATTGAAGACTATAATATAAACCTAGTTATTAGCGATAATCGCTATGGCTTATTTACTACCAAAGTACCTTGTATATTCATTACGCACCAATTAACTATTAAAGCCCCTTTTAATTGGTTAGAAAGATTATTACAGAAAATAAATTATAGTTATATAAATAAATACAGTGAATGTTGGGTGCCAGATTTTGAAAGTGCTAACAATAATATAGCTGGAATTTTATCTCACCCTAACCACATGCCTCATATTCCTGTTTATTATATTAATCCTTTAGCAAGGTTTAAAAAAGATACTACTATTAAAAGAAGATACAGCTTCTGTTTTAT
>Ga0007836_1000199_pt1 | contig 14559 bp, 7 predicted proteins | sample CryBogCBE23Oct07_FD_71205 | JGI IMG/M metagenome (GOLD analysis project Ga0007836, IMG submission 71205) | Freshwater microbial communities from Crystal Bog, Wisconsin, USA - CBE23Oct07 | ecosystem: Environmental > Aquatic > Freshwater > Lake | place: Crystal Bog, Wisconsin, USA | collected...
CCAAACAAACGATCGGGTTGTGTAAATCGCACTTTCGGTGCAAATGTAAAGAAACGTCATTAAGTTTTTTTGCAGTGCGAGTACTGGTGGGTAATTTACAATGACGGGGAAACCTGAGGCATTAAAAAGATGTCATTAGCAGCTTGTCGAAACCAGGATACATTAAGATTCATTATTCCTCATCCTCCGAGCTTTTAGCAAAGTTGGCACCACCACTTGCATCTATATCTTTTGCAACACCCTCTCCTTTATAATATACATTGCTGCCTCCACTAGCCTCTCCAGTTATTTCTTTAGCTACCGTAATGTAAATGTTTGAAGCTCCACTAGCATCTACTTTGCAGAAATTGGTTTTTAAACGATATGCTTTCATGATACAGGCTCCACTTGCTGCAATATTTGTATGGGTAGCATTACCAGATAATTTAATTTTACAAGCACCACTAAGGTTAATATCTAGGTTATCTACCTGTACACTACCCTCAAAATTACTAGCCCCTGTTAGCCCAATAATTAAATTAGGGGTGTTTATGTTTTTTCCCACTATGCTACAAGCACCCGATGCATCTACTTTATCTAGGTGAGTATAGGTTACCTCTGCCTTTATTACAGTATTGTTATTCCAATTGAAGTTAATGTCATCAGTATATATTTTAAGCACTCCACCCACTACTTTGGTCTTCACTTTACTTGCTAATTCAGGAGTGCTTGCAGTAATATTTACCCCTTCTTGGTTGCCTTGTACAAGGTGTACATCAATAGCACCCGAAATTTCTATTTCATTAAAGTCTTCTATCCCACGTATGCTTTGGGTAGTTGAAGTGGTATCGGCATCCTTATTGGTATCACGATTAATTTTACTTTGACAGGATAAACCAAGCATAAATATAAATGACAATAAAAGAATCCTTTTCATAAATAGTAGTTTAGTTATAATGTTTAAAAATAGGATAAATTATGATTCTTCCATCAACAGCAGGGCAAAAGCATATAAATTTATTATACTAAAAAGCTGCTCCTGTAATAATTAAGCAGCCTTATTAATTCTTTTTGCCTCAAAGCCGGCGGCTACCCCCAACCCCTGAAGGGGCAAAGTATATACAACGCCACTACGGTTAACCCTTTGAGAAAAATATCCCTTCGGATTTTTCTCAATTTTAGCTGCGCTAAAACCGGATTTCCCTAAGGGGGCTTATGTAAGTACTGGTGGAGATGCGCGTATTAGTCTATTTTAAGTACTTTAAATTTATATGCGTTTGCCCTTCAATTTATAGCTTGTTCAATTTTTATTACCTTGATTTACTTTAGTTTTGAAAAATAAATACACACTATGGCATCATTTATAATTACTTGTCCCAATTGTAATCACCAGTTTGAACCGGGAGATACGATGCGGGATGAGATTGAAAAGGAATTAAGGAGTAAAATGATTGATTGGCAAAAGCGAAAAGATGAAGAGTTTTTAAAAAAGGAAGCCATTTTCCAAGACCAATTACAGCAGAAGGAGAATGATGTAAACAAAAGATTGCAACAAGAAAAGATGAAACTGCAAACACAATTGCAAGAAACGATTACTAAAACCGTTGCAGCAGATTATGAAAACAAGTTAAAGCTGTTGCAACAATCCGCTACTGATACCGAAGAAAAGTTAAAGGCAGCACGTAAAAGAGAGCTTAATTTTATGCAAATGGAACAAGCTTTAAAAACAAAAGAAGCCGAGCTTGATTTGAATGTTCAGATTCAATTGCAGAAAGAAAGAGAAAAGCTAACGGAAGATATCAGAAAAGTAGAGGAACAACGTATTGCCGCTAAGGAAAATGATTACCAACTAAAAGTAAAGGAACTAGAAAAGCAGTTAGAAGATCAAAAGAAATTGGCGGAAGAGATGAGGCGTAAATCTGAGCAGGGTAGTATGCAATTGCAAGGCGAGGCACAAGAATTATTATTGGAAGAACTATTGCAAAGCACTTTCCCATTTGATAGTATTGAGGAAGTAGGAAAGGGAGTACGTGGTGCAGATTGTGTGCAAGTAGTTAGGAATAAGTTTGGGGTAGATGCAGGCAAAATTATTTATGAAAGTAAGCGTACCAAAGATTTTGGTGGCGATTGGATTGAGAAACTAAAGAATGATATGCGCAATCTTGGTGCGGATATGGCGGTGATTGTAACACAAACTTTACCCAAAGACATGGATAGGTTTGGAGAAAAGAATGGGGTGTATATATGCACTTTTAGCGAGGTGAAAAGTGTGGCTTTATTGTTACGCAATGCGTTATTGAAGATTTTTGAAGTAAGAAAAAATCAGGATAATAAGGGAGATAAGATGAGTATGTTGTATGATTATCTAGTGGGAAATGAATTTGGCGAACAATGGAAAGCACTAAGGGATGGTTTTATGACCATGAAACAAAGTATTCAAAACGAACGCAATGCGATGGAGAAATTGTGGAAGGCAAGGGAGAAAGCTTTAGAACGGGTATTGTTAAGTGCAGTACACATTAAAGGTTCTATTGAAGGTATTGCAGGTGCCGATGCAGTAAACCTAAATTTAATGGATGAAGAAGAAAGCTTATTGTTAGATTAAGATAGTATTTACTGGAGCGAAGTATCTTATCTAAGGATACTCGCATTGCTTTCTTTAAAATAGCAGGGTGTTTAAAGGTTATCAAGATTATTGATATGACAATAAAGTTTACTTTTAAGATAAGGATGATACCATGATTTAGGGTTAGCTTAAGCGGTGTAAGCTTCCACATCCACTTTTGAAGGCTTCCGATTGGGTGGGGTTGTATTAATTAAGTTATTGAAATTCTAAAAGAGGTCATTAACTACTTGTAGAATGGGGATAAGAAGGATTGACCTAATATAAAAGCTTGGTTTAGACAGGCTCAACTTAACAGTCGCCCTTAACTTGATGACAAAGACCTTGAGATTTAATTGAATTAAAGCTTAAATAATAATCCATATTCGCTCTGCCAATTCCTTTTAATTCACACTTAAACAATACCATATTACATGATTAATCTTACTGAAGAGAAATATACCGCTAACAAACCAAGTAGGAAGAAGCCAATCTATCCTGTAAACAATGATTTGCGTAAATATTTAACCAAGTATGGTAGAGAGGTGTCTTTGCCTATACACTATGAAGATTTAACTCGGTTTACTTACACTACCCCTTTAAAAGATAAAGCAGGAAACGAAAGTTATTGGGAAACAGTATCTTATGACATGCGTGAATGGGATTATTTACGGGAAGGATTGGTAAAGGTGTATGCCATTTTAAAAACGGAAGGTGATTTTAGCTTTGTAAATCAATTGGATGTTGAGCGTATAGACTTCTGTTCCTTTGGAAATAGTCAACCTTTTAGGATTAGAATTATAAATAAGTTTAACGCCAACTACGATCACTTTTATATTAAAAGAGCGGATGCTAGTAGGGTGTACGGATTAGAACTAGAGCATCTTTTGTCGCCCAACCGCATTACTTATTTCACCAATTTGCAAACGCTTATAGAAGAACATATTACAGGTATACCAGGTGATGAGTTTATAAAGCATTATTTGCATCATCCAGATACTAATCAGGTAAGGTTTGCCAAAGAGTTTGTAAAGTTTAATGAGCGTTGTTTTATGCATTTATTGGGAGATATGCGTAGTTATAATTTTGTAGTAGACATTACGCCTGATATAGAGAATATTCAGTACGTAATTAGAGCCATAGATTTTGATCAACAAAGTTATGAGGGAAGAAAAAATTTGTACTTGCCACAATTTTTTAAAGATAACTACCCATTAGTGGAAGTGGTAGGTAAGCTATTAAACAAAGAAAGTATTGTTCAATATCAGGCAGAAGAAAGAACAAAGGTGGTTTTTAGATTGGCATCATCCATTTTTAGAATGAAGGAATTGTTAGATATAATGTGCTACGATACTATTTCTACCCTTGAAAAAACACAGCGACTTGCAATAGAACTCTCCCAACACTTTAACCAGAAGAAGTTTTTACGTGCTAAAACAATGGGTCAAATTGTTAAAATTCAAATGAAACAAATACTATTGAATAAACTTAAAATGGTACCCAAAACAAAAATTAGGTTTGATGATTAAACCTTAATATGGGTAATTAAGTTCTTTAATTCTTTTTACAGTTCGCATTTTTGCAATTTCAACATTATCTTGCTAAGCGAATACCTAATAATAGTCAATTGGAATCGCCTCTATCAAGTATGCTTTTTATAGGAATTTGTGTTTAACATTATCTTGAAATGCCGAAAAAGTCGTTAAATAGCCGATTATTGAAAAATGTATTGGATAATAAAACTTTTTTTTAATACTTTCGCTCGTTAGTGGAATTAAATACTATGATAAAAAATATAATTGCTATAATTCTTGCCTTTGTTTGTTTAACAGCATATAGCCAAAATAGACCATATAAAATTGTTACTACCCAAATTTCAAGAGGTCAAGTTGTAGGAAAAGAATACATTGAGATGGTTGTTGTTGGGCATAAAACATGTAGCGAACAACTTGGTGGTGATAGTATTGCTAGTTTAAGCAATATTCGGCTTTATGATCATAATGGATTACTAACCTATAATCAAGGTGGTGATACTGTTCCAGGAATTGCTTCTGGAAGTTATTATTTCCCTAAAACTCCTGCGTTCGATTCGATACCTTACGGATCGGTAATCTTAGTATACAACGATGCAAATACAAACAATAAAATAATTTTTCAAAATGATAGTACGGGATTGATACAATCAAGAAAAGGGATCCTTCCTTTTCCTTTGTATGTTATTCCAATAAGTTGGTTAAAACTGGTAGATAGTACAACCCAACCTGCCCCTGATTCTATTCTGCAAACGCCATTAGGGGTTAATGTAAATGCAAAACAAGTAGCTTATTTAACCATTCCTGTAGATACTCCCAATTTTGTTAACAAGCCTTCTTATTGGAATATAAGTGCGGGTAGTAAAAATGAAACCCCTGGTTATTTTGCGCAGGCTAATATGACCGATTGGGTTACAGGTTTAGGTAAAGTTGCAACAAGTATTTTAGATGTATTATTTAAGGTATCGCCCAATCCTTTAATTCCTGGTTGTGATGGGTCACAATACTTTTTTAAGGCTACACCAACACTTAAGGACTCTATTACATTTCAATGGTTTTATAACGATAGTTTAGATTCTGCCGCACGTACTGGTGTTGATTCATTTTTGTTATACCATGGGGATTCGGTACATTTAATTGTTCATACTACTTTAAAATGCATTACTGGGCATAAAAATGAAATTATTAAGGGCTATAAAGTAAACAATCTATCTCCTGATGCTGGTTTTTTGCGATTAACTATTAAGCCTTCTCCTGCTGCTTTGGTTGATACCCTTAAATTAGTATCTGATACTTCTACACTTAGAGACAGTTCTACCTACTATATGACATTTTGTAAAGGAACAATAGCCAATTTTACTCCTTTAATTAATGGTAAATCTCTCAAAGGAAGTACTTATGATTGGTATCGAAATGGAGTTATAAAGGATTTTGCAGTAGACTCAAATGGTGTATTTCATGATAGTACCTTAGCCAATCATGACACCTTAATTTGTTATTTTACTTTTAATGGTCGTTGTGCCGTTAATCCACTAGATACAGTTAAAATAATATTGACTGTTTTAGATTCTATTGCACCTCCAAATGTTACGATAAAGGGAGATACGGTTATCTGTTCATCAGCAAAGGATAATTTTTTTGCAACTTTTTCACCCACGTCTATTGGAGATTCTACCGCCAAAGACAGTTTAACTTGGTGGGTTAATGGAGCATTAGCTTTTTCTGATACCATCGTTTATAAAGACGGAGATTCATCTAAAAAAGTATTTACTACTTCCACCTTAAATAATGGTGATTCGGTTCAAGCAATCTTATTGACAAAAAAGTTTAATAGTTGTCCTTACGATACAATGCTTACATCAAAAAGTAATGTAATCACCATAAAAGTAACACCGAGTATCACACCATTAGCTAAAATTATAGCTTCTCAAGATGGTATATGCCCACTTAAGAAGGATTCAATTTTATTTAAAGTTGATACGACTAACGCTTTTGATGGTAACAATCCTATTTTTAAATGGTTTGTGAATAATGTGTATATTAATAGTGACAGTATTAGTTATCTAAATCCTGCGTTACTAAATATTGGTGATACTGTTAGTGTTCGGGTAAGAAATACTACCGACAAATGTTTGACTGCTGATTCTGCTGTAGGTATTTTTCCATTAGTGGCTTCACCTATATTATCTCCTAATGCTGCCATTACATCAAATCCTACTTTGTTATGTGCAGGGTTAACAGATTCGGTTACTTACACCGCACAATTAATAGCTAATTTTGGTGTTAGCCCTATTGGTTCTTGGTTAAAAAATGGTAAAGATGTAACAGACACTACTCATCCATTGGCTTATGTTTATAAAAATCTTTCTGCTACAGATACCATTCAATTTGTTTTGTTAAGTAATGTTTCTTGTGCCGCTCCAAAGCCTGATACTTTTGCAGTGCCAATTTCCATACAACCAATTGGTACTCCCTCAGTTTCAATTTCGCCTCTAAAAGATTCTGCTTGTTTTGGTTCACCAATCACTGTAAAAGCAAGTGCATTATTTACTGGCACTGCTCCCTTATTTGATTGGTATTTAAATGGCAACTTAGTAGCTTCTACCTCCGATTCTACTTTCACATTTAACAATCCCAATAATGGGGATTCTGCATTTTGTCATGTACATAGTAGTGCCAATTGTAGAACCAATAACGATACACTTAGTAATACAGTTTATTTTACTGTATTGCCTTTACCTACAGTGGGTTCTATTTCTGGTAGTCAAACTGTATGTGTTAACTCATTTACTACGTTAACCGATACTATTCCAAAAGGTGGAATTTGGTCATCATCTTCTCCTTCAACTGCAACAGTTGATCCTGTAACAGGTAAATTAAAGGGCTTAAATGTAGGGTCAGCCACTATTTCCTACACAATTACAGATAAATATAATTGTCAAAATTCAGCTACGTCTCCTTTAACAGTATCTATTTCAAATTTTCCTGATATTACTGGTCAAAATAATGTTTGCGCTGGACAGACAAATGTTTTATCTATTTCAACACCCGGTGGTAGTTGGGGTACTAGTGATTCATTAATTGCAACTGTTGATAATAATGGTACTGTTACTACATTAAAGAATGGTAACGTTGTTATTTATGATACTTTAAACGACCCCACTTGTGGTATTACTATAAAGTCTTTTAGTTTAAGTGTTGGACCTCCAATTGTTGCAGATATACAAGGGCTAAATAGTATTTGTGATTTAGGTTGGAACACTACTTTAACTGAGACAACACCTGGTGGTTTTTTCCATAGTTCAGACACAACTATTGCGGTTGTTGATTCAGTTTTAGGTATTGTGACAGCTAAAAGCTTCGGAATAGATACTATTACCTATAGTCTAACAAATAACTGTGGTACTACCACCAAAAGTATTTTATTTACAGTAGGTAAGCCTGTTGTTAGTTCAATCACAGGTTCATCCTCCGTATGTACTGGCTACACCGATTCGTTATTTAATATGGCTAAAGGAGGTATTTGGACTGTAAATAATTCATCTGCCTCTATCAGTACCTCGGGTGTTTTAAAGGGTATTAGTGCTGGTTCGGCTGTTGTAACGTATGCTGTTACTAACACCTGTGGCGAAACAGATTCAACATTTAATATTACTGTAGTTAATGCGCCAACAAGACAACCAATTTCTGGAAGTTCTACAGTTTGTATTGGTAAAACTTATCAGTTTACAGATAATGAACCCAATGGCGTTTGGAAGAGTAGCGATTCTTTAGTTGCAACAATTGATCCTTTATCAGGATTATTAAAGGGTATTAATAATGGACAAGCTACCATTTATTATAATGTAGAAAATGTATGTGGTACTAGTCAAGATAGTACAACAGTGGTAATAGGTGCTCCTATTATTGGAGCATTTAGTTTTAAGAATCCAATATGTCAAAATGAATCCATTACAATTTCAAGTACTGTATTGGGTTCCACTAACTTAATTTGGTTAAGCCAGTCACCTAATATAGCTAATGTTGTAGATGTTAGCCGAGGCACCATACGTGGGGTATCTGGTGGCACCTCTACTATTACTTTAATTGCTAAAAATAATTGCCCAGGAGGTATTTCTTCAAAAGATACTACTTTAACTGTTGTTGCCTTACCAAATGTTGCTGCAATTGCTGGTAAGGATAGTATTTGCAAGGGTACAACTACACAATATACTAATACGGCTACTAATGGGGTATGGATAAGCGATAATACTACTGTGGCTACCGTTAATAATAGTGGCCTAGTTACTGCTGTAAGTGCTGGCACTGCAACCATTAGTTATAAAGTTACTAATTCAACAGGGTGCGATAGTACAGTATTTAAGAAGATTACAGTTGTAGAATTGCCTACAGTAGCTGCAATATCTGGAAAGTTGAGTATTTGTTTTGGTAGTACCACTTATTTAAATAATATAACTCCAAGTGGAGTTTGGAGTATTGCTGACGCATCTGTAGCAACTTTAGTTGATAATGTAAATGGAGTATTTGTTGGTAATGCTGGAGGCAAATCAACAAAAGTTAGTTATACGGTAACTAATAGTGTTGGGTGTGTTAATAAGGCAGACGCTGTTTTAACTGTCAACGCTATTCCAAATGTACCATCAATAAAAGGTACAGATAGTGTTTGTATTAATTCGAGCATTACGCTTACTAATGATTCGTTAGGTGGTGTATGGTTATCTGGAACACCTTCAGTTGCTTCTGTTTCTAATGGGGTTGTTAATGGTTTTGCTTCGGGCACTACTGTTATAACCTATACTGTTTCAAAAAATGGTTGTGACAGTTCGGTCTTTAAAACTGTAAAAGTTAACGTGAATACTGTGGGAGATATAACTGGAGTAAGTGCGAATGGTATTTGTTTAAATGCCACTGCCCAGTTAGCTAATGTTACTCCAGGAGGATTGTGGAGTACCCTTTCTAAGGGTTCTATCACATCAATTACAAGTGGTGGATTGTTAGCAGGCAATGCTGTAGGGCAGGACACTATTAAATACATTGTTTCTAATTATTGTGGTATTACCATTAAAGCAATACCAGTAATTGTTGGTGCGCCTACAGTTGCTGCTATCACAGGTAATAACAATGTTTGCGTGGGTAATACCATTCATTTATCGGATATTACTTTAGGTGGTGTATGGAATACCGATGCACCCGCAATAGCTACTGTAGATGTTAATGGCAATGTTAGTGGCGTTGCAGCAGGTAAAGCAAATATTGCATATACGGTTATTAATACAGGTGGATGCTCCTTTACGGTTACTAAATCTATCACCGTTAATGCATTACCTACCGTTACTAATATTGTTGGTAGCAATGTTGTTTGTATAAATAACACCACAACTTTAGCTAGTACACCTACTTCTGGTATTTGGACAAGCGTTAATAATGCTGTTGCTACTATTTCAGCTACTGGTGTGGTTACACCAGTTTCTATAGGTAAGGATAGCGTCTATTACTCCTACACAGATATTAATGGTTGTAAAAATAGTACTGGATTCTTATTAACAGTAGCGCCATTACCGGTAGTAGCCCCCATAACAAGTGATACTCTTTTTGTTCATGTTGGGTTAACTACAAAACTTTTAGATGCTACCTTAAATGGAGTTTGGATTTCTCAATCTACAGATATTGCTACTGTAAATAATACAAGTGGAGTAGTAAAGGGAATTAAAGAAGGTAATGCAGTTATTACTTATAAAGTAACCGACCAAAATGGTTGTATTGATTCTAGTAACACTAGCGTTCAAGTTATATATCAATTAAATGATGTGTATGTTCCTAATTTCTTGTATCCAAGCAGTTCTAATGTAAGCAATAGAACATTTAAGGTTTTGGGTAAATACATTACTGCTATCAACTTTAAGATTTATACGCAATGGGGTCAATTACTTTTTGAAACATCCGACATAAATTCTGTTGGTTGGGATGGTACTTTTAAAGGTAAAGCGCAGCCCGTAGGCGTGTATGTATACATAGCAAACATTACCTTACAGAAGGGCGAGGTTGTGCAAAAGAAAGGCTCTGTTAATTTAATTCGTTAGTAAGATAAAAAGCATGAAAAAACTATTTATAATAATTTCTTTAGGGATTTCCTTAATTGCCAAGTCTCAGGTTGATCCCCATTTTTCACAATATTATATGCACCCATTATGGTTGAATCCTGCTTTAACGGGGGCAATAAATGGTGATTATAGAGTATGTGCCATAAATAGAAACCAATGGGGGTCTATAACCAATTCTTTTACTACCGTTGGTGTTACAGGTGATATAACCACAAGTAAAGAAATAAACTTTGGTTTAAATATATTACAAGAGTCAGCAGGGGATGCTGGTTTTAAATATCAAAATGCACAAGGTTCTATTTCCTACTCTGGTATACACTTTGGGAAAGAAGGGCTTAAAACCATTTCTTTTGGATTACAAGGTGGGTTGATAAATAGGCACTTTGATTTCTCCAAGCTTCAAGGGGCTACTCAGTTTAAAGATTACTATGGTTTTGACCCCTCTTTATCTTTAAATGAGTCTTTTAGTAATAAATCTGTTACAGTGTTCGATATGAGCGCAGGCCTTGCTTATTATGATGCAGACCAAGATAAAAAGGTTAATATTTTTGGTGGATTATCGGCAGCCCATATCAACCAACCAAAAGATCCTTTTTTCTCCACTAGTACACAATCTACTATACCTATGAGGATGGCATTACACGGTGGTGCTAGAATCGTTGTTTCGGATGTAGCTTCACTAGTTCCCAACTTTGTTTATGTTTATCAAGGTAACACTTACGAGTTTATGGCTGGCGGATATGCACAATATACCTTAAGCGATTTGATAGATGTAATGGCTGGAGTAAATTACAGATATAAAGATGCGTTCTATCCTTACTTGGGATTAAACTTTAATAGTCTTATTGTTGGTTTAAGTTATGATGTTAATGCTTCTAACTTAGGTCAAGCAGCAAAAGGGGTAAGTAGTTATGAGTTCTCTTTAATGTACACCAACAGGAAGGGGTCGGATAAAGGATATTTTAAATGTCCTAGATTTTAATATTTTGGTTATTAAGTAATGCTATAAATGATTAAGTGATGTTGAATAGGATAATAATTTTGGTTCTTTTTGTTGTATATAATATTAATGCGTTTGCACAATCTTCTATTGCTTTAAAAAAGGCAGATGTCTATTTTAAAGATAGTTCCTACTATAACGCCATCATTAATTATGAAATTTATTTGGGTATGAGGGAAGCACCTGTAAATTATTCTCCCTACACCAACAATAAGAAGAAAAAGATTCTTGAATTTGAAGAAGTAGACTTCAATAAGCCAAATGCGTTAAATGTATTTTATAATTTAGCACAGAGTTATCGTATGTTGAATGATTACAGCGCAGCTCAAAAATGGTACAACAATGTGCTTCTTTCTCGAACCACAAAATTCCCTTTAGTTAGATTGTATAACAGCATTTGTTTGCGTGCATTAGGGCATTATAATGATGCTGAAAAAGGGTTAAAGAAATTTGTTCAAGATAATGCCGATAATAAAGAGATGGTTGATATTGCCAATGGTGAATTGAATAATATCTCCTACATAAGACAACAAATTGAAACAAGACGACCTCCTGAATATTCACTTCATAAATTAAAAGGCAACTTAGATCAAGTAGAAGGTGCGTATGCTCCTGTAATAATTGATACGACTATTTACTTTACGTCTGCAAGAATTGTAGATACTGTAAACCGAAATAGTAAAATAAACATGCATGTTAATCATTTATTTACGAATACGCTAGAAGCTAATGATGTTGTTACAGGTAAAGCCTCTATCATTAAATTTCCTTCTCGTTCTTCTTCCAATGAAGGAACGCCTACTATTTCGGCAGATGGTAATAGTTTGTATTTTACAAGATGGGAAGCTAAAAATGGCAAACTAAATGCGTCAATTTATTATAGTAAAAGAAAGAATGACTCTATTTGGAGCGAACCCACTAAGCTTGATGAGCATATCAATAAAGTGGGGTATAATAGCATTCAACCTTTTATTACCCAAGATGGAAAGTATTTATTGTTTGCATCTGATTGTCCTGGTGGAGCGGGTAAATATGATATATGGGCAGGTGTAATAGATTCTGCCGGTCATGTAAGTGAGCCATTTAATTTGCAAAATATTAATACAAAGGATGATGAAAAGGCTCCTTTTTATCATTCAAATACTAAGACCCTTGTTTTTTCGTCTGATGGTAGAGTTGGTATGGGTGGCTTTGATTTATATAGTTCAAACGGTGAATTACAGTCTTTATCTACTCCTGTAAATATGGGAGTGCCTATAAATTCTGTAAAAGATGATAATTATTTTTACAGTGCATCTAAGGATACTTTGATGAAAAGAGCTTATGTAAGTTCTGATAGAAAAAGTGATTGTTGTTTTGAAATCTTCTCGGTACAAAGGCTTCCTAAAAAGATTTTTACACAAAAGGTTGATGGTTTAATATCCGATAAAATTACCCACAAGCCTATTCCTAATGTTACTGTTATTATTAATAATTGGGGTGATAGTACAAAAGATAAAAAGATTGTTGCTGGAACTGATGGTTTGTTTTTGCTAAATCTTACCGATTCTATGAGTGGTTTTACTTTAAGAAAGAAAGGGTATAAGGACAGATTTCAACCCTTTAGATATAATAGCGATCTATATGCCGATACCATCCATTCAGTTGAATTTGAGTTAGAAAAGCTTCCTCGTGTTAAGATTAAGCAATATGTAGATGCGATAGTTACTGACTGTGATACCAAAAAGCCAATTTCTAAAGCGTACATTACTGTTATTAATAAGTTTGATACTAGTAAAAACTTTGTTTTATTGTCTAACAAATTGGGCAAATTTAGTTGTGAGGTATCCGATTCTATCAATGGTTTATGGTTTGAGAAGAAAGCATATTTTGATAAGAGTGTAAGTATGAGAATAAATTCTGAAAACTATGAAAGTGATACTACTTACACGGTTAGCTATTGTATGAATTCGTGGAAGCCTGTAGATAATCCAAAAGATCTAGAAGATAAACCTGTAGAACCTATAAGAGATCCAATTATAGTAAGTAAAGTAGTTAGCACTATTAATAAAACAGATTCAACAGTTATTTATTTTGATTTTAATAAAACTGATTTAAAAACGGAAGCTGTTGAAACTTTAGATAAGTTGTTAGCTATATTAAAAACGTATCCTACCATATCTTTAGAGCTAGATATTAGCGGGCATACCGATTCTAAGGGTTCTGATGAAGTAAATATCCGTATTGGTCGTGGTCGTGCATTGGCTTGTTTAGATTACTTAATACAAAAGGGTATCAGCGAGTCAAGATTAAAATTGAAGTCTTATGGTAAATCAGTGCCAGTAGCACCTGAGTCTATAAATAATAAAGACAACCCAGATGGACGCGCTAAAAATAGACGTGTTATCATGAAAGTTAGAGCTAAAGTGGTAGCCGAAGAAAAAAAATAAGCAGTTGATTATCATTTCAAACAAAGGGAAAGGCTTTGCTTTTCCCTTTGTTGTTTATAATAACAGGTATTATAAACTTCTTTCCTTTTATACTGTTACACTTACTGTTTTAAGGAAATGAGTAAAGAATTAACAATGGGGCAGGAAAATAAAATTGTAGTTGCCATAACGGGAGCAAGTGGTTCGGTATATGCAAAAGTGCTATTAGATAAATTAACTACTTTATCTGCTCAATGGAAAGAAATTAGTATCGTTATGAGTACTAATGCAAAAGAAGTTTGGCATACCGAAATGGGTAATGACCATTATAATAACTATCCTTTTAACTATTACGACAAGTTTAATTTTAATGCCCCTTTTGCTTCTGGTTCAGGTAGGTACAATATTATGATGGTTGCCCCTTGTAGCATGGGTACGCTTGCTAGGATAGCTAATGGTATAAGTGATGATGTTATTACTCGTGCCGCTGATGTGATTTTAAAAGAAAGGCGTAAACTAATATTAATGATAAGGGATACACCTTATAATTTAATACAAATAAAAAACATGGAGACTGTTACCCTAAGTGGCGGTATTATCTTGCCCGCTACGCCCTCATTTTATAGTTTACCCAAAACTATAGAAGAAGTAGCCGCTACCGTTGTAGATAGAATGTTAGACATTGCAGGTTTATCTATTGATACCTACCGTTGGGGAAACCAAAATTAAGCCCATAGATCGTGGTTTCTATTCTAATATTATTCCTTTTCGTCCCATCATGTTTTCAACATTTGGCTAATTCTACTAAATAACACTATTGTTACGGCTGGTATCGCCATTGTTACGGCTGGTATCGCCATTGTTACGGCTGGTACGGCCGTTGTTACGGCTGGTATCGCCGTTGTTACGGCTGGTATCACCATTGTTACGGCTGGTA
>Ga0007836_1000200_pt1 | contig 14548 bp, 11 predicted proteins | sample CryBogCBE23Oct07_FD_71205 | JGI IMG/M metagenome (GOLD analysis project Ga0007836, IMG submission 71205) | Freshwater microbial communities from Crystal Bog, Wisconsin, USA - CBE23Oct07 | ecosystem: Environmental > Aquatic > Freshwater > Lake | place: Crystal Bog, Wisconsin, USA | collected...
TAATGAATTAGAAGATGTTTGCGAAGGGGTTTTTAGGTTGAGCGAGTTATCTAATCGTACAAAAGACAAGATTGTTAGTTATGGCGAATTGCTATCCTCTAAAATAATTTCTTTCTTTATACAAACTTCAGGCACACCAATCGAATGGATTGATAGTAGAAAAGCTATCAGCACCAATAGTAATTTTGGCTGTGCGGTGGTTGATTTTGTAAAGACAACCAACAATGTTTCTGCCATTATTGACAAATCTGCACACAATTTATTTATTGCCCCTGGTTTTATTGCTAGTGATAATAAAGGATTTACCACTACTTTAGGCAGGGGGGGGAGCGATTACACCGCGGCTATTTATGCTGCTGCAATTAATGCAGAGTCCGTTGAAATTTGGACTGATGTAACTGGAATGATGACGGCCGACCCTAGATGGGTGCCTAATGCCCGCACTATTTCTTTTACTTCCTATCGCGAAGCGATGGAGTTATCACACTTTGGTGCAAAGGTTATTTATCCGCCCACTATTCAGCCTGCAATGGATAAAAACATCCCCATCTGGATAAAAAATACTTTTCAACCCAATGAAGCGGGCACTTTAATAGAACACGTTTCTCACGCACCCATGTCCGACGAAGGCAGTGTGATTACTGGAATTTCTAGTATCAATCATATTGCTTTATTAAGTTTAGAAGGCAGTGGAATGATTGGTATTCCTGGGTTTTCTAAACGTTTATTCGAAGCTTTAGCATCAGTACAAGTAAATGTTATTTTAATTACGCAAAGTTCATCCGAGCATTCTATTTGTGTTGCGGTAAATACGGTGGATGCAGAAAAAGCTAAAGGTGCCGTTGATGTTGCTTTTGAAATTGAATTAATGAATAAGAGGGTTGACCCTTTAAAAGTAGAAACCGATTTGTCTATCATTGCCTTGGTGGGAGATAAAATGAGGAGTCATCCAGGTATTGCAGGAAAGATGTTTAGCGCATTAGGCCGTAATGGGGTTAATATCCGTGCGATTGCACAAGGTTCCTCCGAAAGAAATATATCTGCCGTTGTTTCCTTTCAAGATGTAAAAAAAGCAGTAAACGTATTGCATGAAGCCTTTTTTGAAACAACTTACAAACAACTAAACCTCTTTATTTGTGGCGCAGGCAATGTGGGCAGTAAGTTAATAGAGCAAATTAAGAAACAAAAGGAGTATTTAAAAATACATCACAACCTACAAGCAAGAGTTACGGGTATTGCAACTAGCAAACGGATGTTATTTGCTGATAATGGAAATGAAATTAATCTAGACAATTGGCGCGATCAATTACAGGATAGCGAGCCAATGAACCTAGGCACCTATTTACACACTATTATTAGTAAGAATTTGCGAAATAGTGTTTTTGTAGATGTAACTGCAAATGGTGATGTTGCGGGCATTTACGAAAAGATTTTATCTAAGAGTATTGCAATAGTTGCTTGTAACAAAATAGCCGCTTCTTCTCCTTATTCTAATTATAAACACTTAAAAGCTCTTTCTAAATCTTTCAATGCCCCCTATTTATTCGAAACCAATGTGGGTGCTGCCCTACCTGTAATTGGCACCCTGAATGATTTAATTAAAAGTGGCGACTGGATTAATAAGATTCAAGCAGTTTTATCAGGTACATTAAACTTTGTTTTTAATAATTATGATGGCACTACTCCTTTTGCCGAGGTAGTTAGAGAAGCACAAAGACAAGGCTTTACAGAACCTGATCCACGTTTAGATTTAGGCGGAACCGATGTGATGCGTAAGATTATGATTTTGGCAAGGGAAATTGGTGAAGAGATGGAGATGGAAGACATTAAAAACACACCATTCCTCCCTGCATCATGTTTTGAAGGTAGTGTAGAAGACTTTTACACAGAAATGGAAAAGCACGAAGAACATTTTAAAGCCTTGTATGATGCTGCAGCTAAGGAAAATTGCAAGTTGAAGTTTGTGGCTCAGTTCGAAGACCAGAAAGCTTCGGTAGGATTACGACACATTCCTCCTCATAGCGATTTTTATCATTTATATGGAAAAGACAACCTTGTTTTGTTTTATACCGAGCGTTACCCCAACCAACCAATGGTTATAAAAGGTGCAGGTGCTGGAGCAGATGTTACGGCTAGCGGCATTTTTGCTGATATCATGAGGGTTGTTTAGATAAATAATTCTGTATCTAACTCTTTACAAAAAGAGGCTGTCTCAAAAGTCAAGCATTTTCACATTTGATTCGGACACCTGATGGAGACTTTGGGTCTTACAGGCAATTGTGAAAGCACTTTTTTACTTTTGAGACAGTCTCTTTTCTTTTAATTAAACCAAAATTCACTAATCATTACACCTAATTACACAAGCACCTTCATCTTGTTTAGCACTCATTTCTTCTGTATAACCATTTGCTACTTCTATCCAAAATACATTTACTGTATAATAGTGATGAAATACCAAATGATTTTGTTTGCAACAAGAGAAATCTTTCTTTTGATCGTAAAACTTACCAAATATTTTTGTGAGCGGTGCAGTAATCGTGGCTGTAGTAAGCATTCCTGTAACTAATACAAGTGCTAAGCTAAATTTAAAATGTGTTAACATAACGGTATATTTTATTGATGAATAAACTTTTTATATGTAAATGATTTTCTCATTAACAGTACAAAAGTGAACTTTATTACACCCCTAAAAAACCCCTTGAATGAGGGATAGCCCTACGTATATATAAAAGCCAATGGTTGAACAAGTTGCTACAAGCCCATTACCTGCTTCATAGAGTAAATACCTTTCTTACCAATTATAAACTCGGCAGCCAATACTGCACCTCCTGCAAAACCCTTACGATTGTGAGCGGTATGAATTATTTCGATGGTATCTATTGGAGAATTATAAATTATTTTGTGTGTACCTGGTGCAGGGTCAATTCTTTTACTAATTATTTCAAGGTCCTCTTTATTATTACTAATGTGGTTTACCCATTGCTTTTTTGCCTTAATATTTTTTAACACTTGTTCTGCTAAGGAGATAGCGGTACCACTTGGTGAGTCTTTCTTTTCAGTATGGTGTATTTCCTCTAGCATAACCTCATATTCTTGATGAGAATTCATAAGGTTGGCTAAATAATCATTCAATTCAAAAAATAAATTAACCCCAATACTATAATTACTTGCATAAACCATAGCACCGTTTAGCTTATTACATTCTTTTACAACCTCATCCCATTGGTTTAGCCAACCTGTACTACCACAAACAACGGGCAAATTGGCTTCAAAACATTTTTCAAGGTTCTTTGCAGCGCTATGTGGACTTGTAAATTCTATAGCAACATCACAGCTTTTAAGGTTACTAACGGTAAAATCTTCTTGGTTGTTTGCATCAATTTTTAAAACAACTTCATACCCTTTAACTAAGGCTATTTCTTCAATTGCCTTACCCATTTTGCCGTATCCTATTAGTGCTATTTTCATGTAAAAAATTATTCAAGTAAATGACTTGTTCTATGTTTTGGTGTTTTATAATTAATTACCATATCTAACCCTGGTATTTTATTTTGCAGATTAAGGGATGGCTTAATGTGCATACTTAAATCGTCGCTCACATCAAAGTCTTTTAAATGCCCAAATACAGTTGCATCTGTTACATTAACACCCCACAAAATAACAAACCAAAGAATAGAATAATCTCTATCTCTCCTAAATGAATTTCTGTACGATTGTAAAGCGTATAAATCTAAGCTCTTTAGTTGCGGGTCGATATTTGCAAAGTTTGCCGAGTCGTTGTTAACTCTTACCTGATATGCATACTTTGTTTTTTTATAGAAGGAATTATTATAAAAAAAAGTATAGGCAGGTATAGCTAAAGCACCATAAACAATTGGAATTTTCCAATACTCATGATTATATGCTTGCCCCCACCCTGGTATTAAAGCAGAACGGCGAGTTGCAACTTGAGGAATGTGTTTCTTTTTTAGGCTATTGGATGTTATGCCACTCTTTAAAGAATCTTTTACAAGGGTGAAGTTTGAATAAAGTGTATCTCTTTTGGATTGCCCCATGCCTACCATCGCAAGATTAAAAAAAAGTAATGCTAATAAGATACGGGGTGTTGGCATAAAATTAACTTATAGAAATACTCATTTGATCAAGAATCTTGTTCAACTCCTCTAAAGAAAAATATTCTAAGGTTATGCTACCTGTTCCATTTTTATTAACCGCCATCTTTACTTTGGTACTAAAATGAGAGGCCAAATTATCTTCAATTTTTTTATAGGCAGGTGGCAAAGTATTATATTCTTTTTTGTCGGAAGGCTTTTGCGTTTTGTAAAGTGTTCTAACCAATTCCTCTGTCTGGCGTACACTTAAACCTTTTGCCTTAATTTGATTATTAACGTACAATTGATTCTCAACGGTATCTATATTTATTAAGGCACGTGCATGCCCCATTGAAAGGGTGCCATTGCGAACAGCTAATAAAATATCTGGAGGAAGTTTTAAAAGACGAATGTAATTTGAAACGGTTGCTCGTTCTTTACCCATGCGCTCGGAAACCTGCTCTTGGGTATAATTAAGTTCGTCCATCATGCGTTTGTAGCTTAGCCCAATTTCTACAGCATTAAGGTTTTCTCTTTGCAAATTTTCTAACAAAGCCAATTCCAATAATTCGCTGTCATTAGTTTCACGAATATAAACTGGCACGTCCTTAATACCCGCTATTTTACTTGCTCTAAATCTCCTTTCTCCCGCAATAAGTTGATAATTGCCATTTGCAAGTTTTGATACCGTTAATGGCTGAATAATATCATGTATTTTAATAGAGGCTGCTAATTCATTTAAAGAAACCTCATCAAAATCTCGGCGGGGTTGTTTTGGATTAACAACTATATTTTCTAAAGCTATTCTAGTAGATGCTGTAGCTTTTTCTACTACTTCGCTTTTTAATTTTCCTTCGGTTGTTTGTAAATCTGTATCTATATTCTGCAACAAGGATCTAATACCCTTGCCCAATAAATCTTGTTTAACTTTAGATGTTGCCATTTTGTATGATAAGTCTTCTTAAATAGATAAAAGAAGTTGGTTAATAGAAAAATAAACCTTGACAAATAAATTAACTAAATACTCGCTCTTGATTGGTCATTTTAGTCATTTCATTTTTTTGAAGTATCTCTTTTGCAAGATTTAGATAATTAACAGAGCCTTTGCTTTCAGCGTCGTATAGAATAACAGGTTTGCCAACACTAGGTGCTTCGCTCAATTTGCTATTTCGGTGAATGATGGTAGCAAAAATAATATCATCAAAATGCCTACGCAATTCACTAACAACTTGGTTACATAATCTTAACCTACCATCGTACATCGTCATTAAAATACCTTCAATTTGCAAGTGCGGGTTTAGTCTGCTTTGAACAATCTTAACGGTGTTTAGTAATTTCCCTAACCCTTCTAAAGCAAAAAACTCACACTGTACTGGTACAATAACACTATCAGCAGCAGTTAATGCATTTACAGTGATTAATCCTAACGATGGCGAACAATCTATTACAATAAAGTCGTACTTATCACGAACGTGTTCAAGGATATTTTTCATCACATTCTCGCGATGAGGATAGTTTATCATTTCGATTTCCGCACCTACAAGATCTATATGACTTGGAATAATATCTAAATGAGGTATCTCACTTTTTAAAATTACATCTTCCGCCTTTAAGTTATTCACCATGCAATCGTACAGACTACTAGTAATATTGTGTAAATCAAACCCTGTACCTGTCGTGCTGTTTGCTTGCGGATCTGCATCAACTAATAAAGTTTTATATTCAAGTACAGCAAAACTCGCAGCTACATTTATAGCTGTAGTTGTTTTACCTACTCCCCCTTTTTGATTGGCTACGCCTATTATTCTTGCCATAGTTAGTTTTTCTACCTTGCTAAGCAAAGATTATTATACATTTAATTTAACAAACAATTTGTCTTATCTACTCAAATACCATTTGGTTTAAAGTCTTTGTAAGTTGGCAAATGTAAAAGAATAGTCCACTATTTTATTGTCAATCTTATGATAATTATCTTATGTGGGTAAATTTATCTAAATAACAGTAGATAGTTTGGAAAGGAGTACACAAAAATTTTACACTTTAATGTTACAACCCTCCAATTATGTTAGAGCTTTGAACCATATAAAGTTTGGCTATTTACAAAAACCTGCGTACTCCCCTCTAACGCTCTATTAAGTTTTATTTAATGGTGATAATACTATGTAAGGCCATTAAAATATTCCTCAATAATAATTCTTTTCTGCTTCATCATTACTTGCCACGCATTGGGTTTTTGCATTAATTCGCCTAAATTTTTAGGGATAACCTGCCAACGTAGCCCATATTTATCAATACACCAACCACATGGCATTTCTTTACCTTGTTGGGTAAAATAGTTCCAATATTTGTCAATTTCGCTTTGGTTATCGCAATTAACAGCAAGTGCTACAGCGTCATTAAATGGGTGATGTTCTTTTGCTGTACACATCAGGGTATACTTTTGTCCAAATATGTTACTTTGGCACATCTCTGTATGTCCACTTGGTGTTTCTCCTAGTGGCATTATTGATCCTGCTTCAAAGTCATCACCAAAAATATTTTTGTAATATTCTACAACTTGTAAAATCTTTCCCCCGTAAACACTAAACCAAAGACAGGGAGTAATTTTATTTTCCATTTTTATTAATATTTGGTTCATTTAATGAATCATTAGTTTTCCAACGCCTTTCTTAATTATCCTAAAGGTATTTAATAGTTCCTCCTATTTATTGTTATCTACTTTAAACTCAATTCTATAAATGTCTCCGTTTAGTAAACTATAAAGCTGTTTTTACCTATCTATTGTTTAACGGCATCATAAAAACAAATTATTAAACCCATGCCTCAAAAACTTTTTATAGAACTGAAGTGAAATAATTACAGAAAATTAAACTAGAGTTACACTTTTGCTTATTCTCGCATGTAAAATACAAAAGTTAAAAATTTACAATCCCTTAAAACCTACAACTTCAAACCAATTACCTACTAATGCGAATCAAGGGTTGAAAGTACCTTAAGATACGAAATGTTGGTAGAAATAAATTAATGGAACAGTCATAGTACCGTAAGTATGTTTCAAGCCAAAGTTTACTTTAACAAATACATTGTTGTCAATCATTTTTACTTTGTATGTCGCCCCATACGGGACTTTTACCCCAACTTTAGGATAATCTATCCTACCGATATTTGGTGCGTACGGTACTTACCCCTGCTTATTTCAACGCTTAATTCGCAATACTATCTACAACTAATTATCTCCACCCCCACTATCCATACCTCGATCTGCTTTTGTATTCTTACGCTTAAATAAGCTTACATCTATTTTGCCAAAACGATAGTTGAAGTTTACTCTAAATAACTGAGGATCTCTGTATCTAGCAGTTTCTTGTGTAAAATAGGTGGCATCAGTATGGGTTTTAGTGCCCGATTTAAAAATGTCGTTAATACTCATGGTTAAAGAAGCTGTTCTACCCTTTTTCCAATTCCAATCCTTTTTTATAGACACATCCACATCAAAATAGCGTGGAAGAATGTAGCCTTGCGCTAAGGTTGTTTGCATACCACCAAATAGGTTCATACCACGACCACCACCGCCGCCACCATAATTATTATTTTGTGGTATTAATGACTTAGAACGGCTTTCGGATGTTATTTGCAGGCTTAAGCCCTTCATGATTTTAAAAGTAGAATTCATTTTAGCAAACCAAGTAACCAAATCATTACTCACACTTTGGCCAGGTATTGTTGCATTAATTTTAGAGTCGTAAAAGTTTAAATTTAATAACAAATCCCACCATTTAACTATAGGCATCTTATTGGTTAATTCTAACCCATACGTGTAACTATTGTTTGCATTAATATAACTGGTATAGTATAAACTATCTATTGTTGATGCATTAGGAGGTAAGTTTTTATCTATATCCTTGTACAAATATTTAGTTATTAAATCGGTAGAATATTTAAAATATACACTAGCTAAAAAATTGGAGTTCGCTTTGTAATTGTTGTTATAATTCCACTCTAGGGAGTTAGTAAACTCAGGTTTTAAATTAGGATTACCTACAGAAGGGTTCTGCGGATCGGTAAAGTCGTAAGAAGGTAATAATTGAAAGAAACTAGGCCTGTTAATTCTTCTAGAATAGTTAATTTGAATATCCTGTTGGTCATCCACTTTGTAGGTTATAAAACTACTTGGAAACAAGCTTAAAGGATAGGTTACATTAACAGGGGTTGAATCGGCACCTGACAAAGTATATAACCGACCCGAATAATTAGAACTTTCTGCCCTAACCCCTAATTGAAAGCCCCACTTATTTACTTTAAAACTATAATTTACATAGGCCGCATAAACTTGATCATTAAATTTATATTTACTACTAGCATAAGGACTTAATAAAAAAGTATCTTTTATAAAAGTTCTGTCTACATACTGTAAATTGTCGGTTTTAAATTCACGAATTGCCGCCCTTAAGCCAGCCTCAACTTTAGAATCATCATTTATTTTATTTTCATAATCCGATTGAATAGTAAAATAATGATTGTACCCGCTACCATTGCTTTGTTGTTTATATAAAGGATACAGTTGAGTACCACTCGCGTTGTTGGTTTGAGATACAATATCAGCTATACTACTGTTTGTACTTGAATTGTAATTTAAATCGGCTGTAATATCATGACCCTCTTTTGTAAAATTGTGTTTAAAACTTAATTGCCCTCCAAAGTTTTCAAAATCTGCATCGGTATTTGTAACCCTTTTACTAGTAGATACAAAAGAATGAAGTTGATTGGTGTCTATTGACTGATTTGAAATACTATGAAACTGACCATGTGCATAATTAACTGCACTACTAATGGTGTTTCTGTTATCTATAAAATAATCTACCCCACCTCTGTAAAATTGAAAATGACCATTGTTATTACCATCTGTATTTGATATTACTTGGGTGCTATCTGCATCGTAATAGGCGGTATTGGTGTTTGAGGTAATAATAGATTTACGTTGGTTATAGTTTGCACTAGCATTAAAGTTTATCTTTCCTTGACGGTAGTTTATATCTGCACCACTATTTATTTTGCCCCTTGCATCTACTCCCAACCTAACATTACCATTATACCCGTTTCTTTTATTTTTCTTTAATATGATATTCAAAATTCCTGCATTACCGCCACTTGCATCATATTTTGCAGAAGGGTTGGTAATAATTTCTACTTTATCAATAATATCTGCAGGAATCTGATCTAGTGTTAGTGTAGTAGGCCTGCCATCCACAAATATTGTAGGTGAGGCATTACGCAGGGTTACGTTGCCATCAATATCTACACTTACCGATGGAATACTTTTCATGACCTCTGTTGCTGTTTGACCTGCACTACTTAAGTTTTGATCTACGTTAAAGGTCTTTCGGTCTATACCCATCTCCATCAGTTGCTTTTTGGCTGTTACGGTAACCTCGGCCAATTGTGTTTCATCATTTTCTAGTTTAATATTCCCTAAATCTTTGTCGGCTTTTTCTAGTATTGCCTGCATATCTGGAGCGGCGCCAGGTGTGGGCATCTTAATACCAAAGGCTACGGGTGTCTCTAATTTTTTATATCCTACAGAAGTAGCTCTAAGTGTAAATCTTCCCATGATAGAAATGCCTTCCAAACTAAAATCTCCATTATTTTCGGTAATATCGGTTTTAACGATAACCTGCTTCCATTCGTTTGTAATCGTATCAAACTTTTTTCCTATTAATTGTACCGTTACACCGCCCACACCTTTGTTTTTACTATCCACTATTTTACCATAAAAATGCCCAATGGTTAAGTTGGCTCCCCCCCTTCGTCCTCCTTTAACACCACCTGGGTATTGTGCAGATAAGAAAACACAACTTGAAACAAAACAAATGAGTAATAAAATTTTATTCATGATAAGTATATATAGATGCAAAAATTTAATAAAAGCTAGTAACCAATTAGGATTAATATATCAATGGTAAAAAACTGATTTAGTTGACAGCTTTAAGTATTTGTCGGTGAAATTAGGGTTTGTACTTTTTTAAGCTACTTCTATTTCGGTCTTTGTTGTTTGTAAGTCGGTATAGAGGGGTGGGAAAAGTAATCTTTGTGATTTAATTAGGAGAAACTACTCAGGCATTATAAAACGGATGGCATCCAATGTTTTTTAACACCAAGAACACAGCCGAAGTAAAGACGATGTATACAAAGGAGTTTTATATTCTTTAAAAGCACTTGTGTCCTTTGTTGAAAACCTTGATCTTTGTGGTAAAATAACCTGAGTAGTAACAAGCTTTTTAATGCGCATCAAACCAAAGAGGGGTGGCATCATCAAAGTCGCCATTGTAGTTAATAAACAATTCTTCGCCTGCTTGTATCTCTTTTACAGTTTTTATCGTCATCGTCATGGCTTCATAATCCATTTCATATTCGCAATTTGAATGATAACTATGGTTATACATCGAAACAAATCCCAACCCAATAACAGCACTTTCTTTATTTTCACCCCACTCAAAAATGTAATGGTACAACTTTGTTTTCTCAAGATGTAGCCTTTCTTCTTTTGTAAATAGTAGTACAGGTGATATTTCAATGGTGGTATCCACCTCAAAAAAACTAGTTGTAAATACGCCTAATCCACCATCGCCCCCTTTTACCGATGGAGCTATAACTAAATGTGGTAATATCATATTGTAAAAATAAAGCGTTGGGCTTTTATAGCTAATAGGAAAATTTTAGTTTAGGCTTCTTATTAATAGTTCAATTACATTGCGCTATTATAAAACAGCTAATGATGAATAGAGTATCCATCTGTGTACTATTAATTTTATTTAAAAACTTAGTAATGGCACAAAATGCTACTTATTCATTAAAAGTTAATATAACGCCATATTATGCCCATCATGAACTTTACTTAAAGGACTCGAGTTTTTCATCTAATGATTTGGATAGTGTAGAGATTAGTTTATTTAAGTTTTATATTTCAGCAATTGAATTATTACAAGACAATAAAACAGCTTTTAAAGAAGAAAACAGCTACCATTTAATTGATGCTACTAGTGATGGGGTTAAACAAATACAATTAAACTTGCCCGCATCTTTAAAATACAATCAAATAAAATTTAATGTAGGTATAGATAGTGCCACCAATGTAGCGGGTGCAGAAGGTGGAGATCTAGACCCTATGCGTGGTATGTATTGGACCTGGCAAAGTGGTTACATTAATCTAAAACTAGAAGGAACCCACCCACATTGTAATACAAGAAACCATGGCTTTACCTTTCATTTGGGCGGCTACCGTTATCCTTATAATACGTTGCAAAGCATTGTATTGCCTGTTATTAATAAGGAAAGCATAACCATTAAAGCAGATGTAAAGAAACTATTGCAAACAATAAATCTATCAACAACCAATCAAATGATGACTCCAGGAAAGGGAGCATCAGACCTTTCCCAACAAGTAAAAGCAATGTTTAGTACGTATGAATAAAACAATTGCCATACTTACCGTTTTATTTTTATCGTTACCGCTTTTAACGTAACACACCCTATTGCCTTTTACATTCCTAAAGGTTGGCCTAAACCTATATATGACTTAACCAAGAACCCCCTCACTCAAGAAAAGATTGAACTTGGCAGGGCATTGTTTTATGACCCTATACTTTCTAGAGACAGTACCATATCCTGCAATAGTTGTCACGCACAATATTCGGCCTTTACGCATATTGATCATCCTGTAAGCCACGGTATTGACAATAAAATTGGGAATAGAAATGCACCCGCTTTAATGAATCTTGCCTGGAATAGTTCTTTTATGTGGGATGGTGCTATCAATCATGTAGATATGCAAGCTTTGGCCCCCATGAGTAATAGCCTAGAAATGGATGAAACTTTGGCGAATGTTGTAACCAAGCTTCAGCATACAACACGATACCCTAAACTATATAAAGATGCTTTTGGAGATAGTATGATTAATGGTGTAAACACGCTAAAAGCTATCTCACAATTTATGCTTTCATTGGTAAGTTGTCAATCAAAGTATGATAGTGTGATGAGGCGAGAAAGTAATTTTACCCCACAAGAACAAAATGGTTATATACTCTTTAAAGCTAATTGCTCCACTTGCCATAAAGAACCCTTATTTACCAATGATAAATTTGAAAATAATGGATTGCCTATGGATACCTTTTATAAAGACCTTGGCAGAATGAAAGTAACCAATGACTCCGCAGATTACTTGCGCTTTAGGGTGCCTACACTACGTAACGTACAATACAGTTTTCCCTACATGCATGATGGCAGGTTTAAAAGACTGTCCGAGGTATTAAACCATTACACCAAGGGCATTGTGCCCTCCAAATCATTATCTAAACCATTATTAAAGCCTATCCTACTATCGTCTAATGACAAAGTAGATATCATTGCATTTTTATATACCCTTACCGACCATCATTTTCTTTATAATGAGCAGTTTTCTTATCCAAAAAATACTTTATCTCATTAGCGAAGGGTTATTATTAAAGTAACGTCCAAACACAAATAAAATATTAACGATGAAAAAGAAAACTACCCTATTTACCCTCTTGTTATGCGCCATTTTGGGCAATGCCCAAACCAATCCTGCCATCACAAGCTGGTTATTAAATAAAACCGGTGTTAAAGCTAGCCACTATGTAAAAGGAACGTATACCCCCGTTGCTGACACAGACTCTGCCAATGTAAAAACGGTTTATTACTCCTCCACCTATGCCTATATACGTGTTAATGGGTTACCTGCGTATGCTACAGGGCCTTATTTTGATAAGAACCCAAATAATGCAGGCACACAGAATGCTATTTTCAAGATTCCTTTAAATCCGCAGGTACAAAGCGGTAGCCACACAAGTACCACAGGTGGTAATATTGGTATTTTTATTAATGGGGTAGCCTTGTTTGATTATAGAGATGGTTACTCTTGGAATAGCACAAATAGTACTTTAGCGGGCGGACCTAGTGGTGGTCAGGGCGATGGCGTTTGGAATAGGGATGCAATTATTGGAGAATTGATTGGTTTTGATTGTGCCAAAGGACATCCCGCCGGTACCAACTACCACCATCATCAAAACCCAAGTTCTTTTAAGTTCGATTTAAAAACAATCTCTACCGTATGCAACCTTTACAACGCTGATGGTTTATACACCATTGATAGTACCAAACACTCGCCATTGTTAGGTTTTACCTATGATGGCTTCCCTATTTATGGGGCTTATGCCTATAAGAATGTAAATGGAACAGGGGGTATTGTACGCATGAAATCGAGTTATGTTTTAAGAAACATCACCAAAAGAAATACTTATGCTGATGGAAGTTCAGTAAAGTCTGGTCCCGATGTGAGTACTACTTATTACTTGGGTTATTTTAGAGAAGACTATAAATATGACACTACATCTACCGCTACCCCCGATTATTTGGATGAACACAATGGACGCTTCTGTGTAACGCCTGAGTATCCTAAAGGAACCTATTGTTATTTTACTACTGTGGATTCCAATTGGAATTCGGCATATCCGTATGTAGTAGGCCCTACTTTTTATGGCGTATATGCCAATGCAAAAGCTACTAGTGTTCCCACAACGGGTGTTACCCAATACACAGGCAGTAGTTTGCCCATAAATTTATTATCCTTTTATGGTCGTGTTAACAACAATAACATCCTATTAAATTGGACAACAACTAACGAAATATCTAGTAGTAGTTTTGATATTGAAAGAAGCAGCGATGGACAAACTTTTACCAAAATTGGTTCGGTAGTAAGTGCAGGAAACGCTACAGGCACAGGCAGTTACACCTACAACGATATAAACGCTTTTACAGGCACTGTTTATTATCGTTTAAAAGAATTGGATATAAGTGGTAGCTTCAAATACTCTAACGCTATTAGCGTGGGTAACAACACAGAGGCGTTCAATGTAAAAGTATTCCCTAACCCCACTGCTGATATATTGATTGTGCAAGCAAATGATGTAGTGAAATCCGACATTCACATTCGTCTCACCAACATAAAAGGACAAACACTAGTAAACAGAACCATTGCACAAGGAAGTACGCTTGCTATTATTGAAACTGCCACCTTTTATGCAGGCGAATATATTTTAACTGCTTATGATAATACAGGATACACAAAATCGGTTAAAGTAACTTTAGCTAAATAATTACAAATTACTGCGAATTAAGGGTTGTGCTTAAAGCATTTGTTAGCAATAACTCCAATCCTTAATTCGCAGTTTATTTAATCAGCATTCATCATGTACAACTCACTCCTCACCCCTAACAACTAATAATGAAACTTATAGGTTGAGAGTACCTCTAGGTACGAAATGTTGGTAGGAATCAATAGACCTCTTCGGAAATTGAAACTAGCTATATTTTCAGGTATCAGGTGTAACGTAAATCGTCATTTCGAGGCACGAGAAATCTAACCAGAGGCAGTAAACAAATTT
>Ga0007836_1000201_pt1 | contig 14476 bp, 13 predicted proteins | sample CryBogCBE23Oct07_FD_71205 | JGI IMG/M metagenome (GOLD analysis project Ga0007836, IMG submission 71205) | Freshwater microbial communities from Crystal Bog, Wisconsin, USA - CBE23Oct07 | ecosystem: Environmental > Aquatic > Freshwater > Lake | place: Crystal Bog, Wisconsin, USA | collected...
CGTTATTAAAACTTAACTGTAAAGATCTGTTCTGATCGCTATTGGCTGCAAAACCTGCTTTTAACGTTGCGTTGCTTCCGTTGTTAACGGCATATAAACTATCAATTTTAGAAGAATAGGTGGCCGAATTATTAATTTCGCTTGAACTCCAAAATTCGCCTTTATCATAAGAGGAAGAGTAAACATATTCGCCTGCATTTGCTGCGAAACCTCTATTAATGATGTCCTTAAAATTGGTTCTTAATTGGTATTTAAAATAAGGCTCAGGGCTACCTGGATTGGTAGGAATACTGTTGGCAACGTCATTAAAACGAAGGTTGGCAGTTGTTGTGGTATTAACCGTAAGAAAAAACGCAGCCGTATCACTCTGTAAACTTAGTTTATCACTCAACTGAAAACTGGTATCCCTATATAAATATTTATCTGCTTTACCATCATTCTGCTCGCCCCAAAACTCAATATAATCGTTGGTGGTTAACGCACCAGTACTATTGGTAATATAAAGGGGTACTTGCTTGCCATTCCTCCACAACTGAAACTGTTCTGCAGGGGTATTTTGTAAGTTAATAGTAGTTAAAGAAGCCTGCGAAATACGGTATAAACCCGTAACCCCTATTTTAAATTTGTAATAGGTTTTGCTGTAATCAATCCACTCGTTATTATACGTTTGTGCCATTAATTGTTGGCTTGTAACGCTACAACTGATGAACAATAAAAGATGAACTATTTGTTTGCGCATGTTATTTTTTGTAATGAATTTTTTGTTACTACCAAGTAAGCTTTACCATAAAGTAAACAAAGGTTAAAACTAAGTAAACAAGGGCACTATATTGAATGAACCCTTATTTGCACCCTTTGGGTTTATTGTGGTAAAAAACGATGGATTTAATCCATTATAAATACCTAAGTAGTAACTATTTTTTAATTAAATAGTAAACGTTCAATTGTTTTAAATATCACAGCATAGGCTATTTAAATATGATTATTTTATTTAAAGTTCTATTTCTTCTTTGGGTTTGCGTGTATGTGTACTTTTTACCTTAAAATGAGTTTTTGTACGAGAAGCCGCACTTGTATTTCCTGTTAAATCTAACTTTAAAGAAAATACGTGGGTGTACAATGGATTACTTTGATTGGCAAGATTGGTAAAAGCGTAGTCTATATGTACATCGCCCACCTTGAAACCTGCACCCAAACTAGGTTGATAAATCCACACTTTTTTTTGATTGGTAAGGTCGCCATCACTTAAGGCCTGTTGAAAGTTGGTGATACCTGCACGTAAAAAAAAGCTTTCATTAAAGTTAGCTTCTACACCAATAGAGGGGTCTATGCTAACTGCCGAACTGCTAATGATTGTATTACGTTTACCATCAAAGGTTAGACGTAGATCGGCCTCCGCCAATAAACTAAACTTTGGGTTAATAATAAAGTTATAACCCCCTGCTACTACAACGCTAGGCGCTGTACTTTCTGTACTTTTAACGGGTATATCGTTATTGGTCAAGTATAATATTTGTTTTTCCTGATCGGTAAAAGTAAAGTTCCAAGCATTAAAAGTGCTAGTAGCATCTTTAAGGGTAGCTGCCAATAATACATTCTCTTTTTTAAGTTGTACACCCAAATCTAACCCAAAGCCCCATGCTTGTGCAAACGTACCCACCTTTCGGTAAATTACTTTGGCATTACCACCAATGCTCATATCAAAGCCAGCAAAGTCATTGGTCTTTTTGGCATAACTTAAAATAAAGGCATTATCTGAGGAAGAAAAACTTGTTATGTTGTTGTAGTTAATGCTTCCATCGGGCTGCACCAAGTAAAGGGTATTGGGTATATCATCTACCCCAAAGTGTAAAACTGTAAAACCTAGTGTACCCTTTCCATTTTGGGTAGGGATGGCCACCGCAGCATAATCGTACTTGGCAATTCCCGAAAAGTAGGAGGCGTACATAGCGACAACCTGTGGATGATTGGTAACATTTGTTAAACCTGCAGGGTTCCAGTATCCGGCAGTAGCATCGCCCACGCTAGCAGATAGTGCGCTACCCATTGCCAAGCCTCTTGCCCCTGCCCCAATGTTGAGGAATTCATTAGAATATTTTCTAAACTGTGCCTCTAAATTTACAGCAAGCAACAAGCAAGGTAAACTTAAAATAAAGAGCCTTAATAGCTTCATAATTAATGATAATGGGTACGAATGTAAATTAATCCCATTTTATGAGAGAAAAAGAATTAAGTAGATGCTGCTTTTTGGGTTTTTATTTCGCTCTTCGTATTTTTTAGAGGATGCAGGATGCAAGTTACTGGTTGCAGGTTACTAGATACAGGGTATAGGGTCATTTACGGAAGCTCCGTATCAACTAACGGAAGCTCCGTAACGCTGATTAAAAGCCCATTATCCAGCCCTAATTATTCTACTCCTTGGTTCGTGTCTTCACGAACCAACTAATTCAACAATAAAATGTTCGTGAAGACACGAACCAGGGCGTAGATTTGTATTGACGCTACAAGCAAACGACCGTAACTATTTAATTAAATGTATAACAACCAACGGGTTAAATAAATATAAACGGTAGTAAAAAAACGGTAGCCTCAATTAATGAGTTGGTAGCAATGGGTATGACAAACTTAATTTTCGTTTTTTTAAGTTTTACCAGTGACACTAACAAAGCATCACATTTCCAAACATTACAAACAACAAAAATGTCTTCAACTACATTAAAAATTATTTCTACTGAACCATCTTATTTGCCCAGCAAAGAAATAATTAACGATGCAAAAATTCTGCTTAAAAAGTTTCATATAGACGACCAAATTGAGTTTGTAACTACTGACACAATTGAATTTGTAGACCAAGGAGAAAATTTTGAAAGCGTTTCTTGTAATTTATGTGGATACAACATTGAAATTGAAGATTGGCAGTACCTAATGGACCAAGCTCATGAGAACCAGTTTACAAACCTGTCATTTACAACTTCTTGCTGTCATAAAATCAACTCGTTAAATGACCTAATCTACAAATCACCAGCAGGCTTTGCTAAGTTTATAATAAACATTTCAGATGCAGAGGATAAAATAAAAGTAGTGGATTTTAAAAAAATGCAAGATATACTAGGGACAACTCTTAGAATAATTTGGGCTCACTATTGACTTATTGAATTAATTCACTGCCCCAACCTACGCCTTGGTTCGTGTCTTCACGAACCAAGGCGTAGACACATTGAATTTGGACATATAAATTCCCTTAGATTTGTATTTGCATAGGTTTTAAACAACAGGAATAATTGGCTGAAATCATACGTGACAAAGGGTTTCTAAAAAAAGCGAAAGTTTGAAACAGGATAAAACCTTATCATATTTAAGAGTTGAACTAACATCGCCTATTGGCGATGAGTTTTAAAATCCCTATTTTGTAGTTCATTTATTGAAGGCAATTTTAAATGACAGACACTTTTATCATAGAGTTAGGACAAGAACTTCCAACCAAAGAAGATTTATTAACTATTTTAGAGACATACAAACAGGTGACAATTCATTATTCTGTTTTACCCAATGACTATGTTTTCAATCTTACATACTCACTTCCTGACAAAGCAGTTTATGACAGAAAATGGGATAAAATAGTTTTCGTTTCGCCTTCTATTGACAATGACAAAATTCTTCAAAAGAAACTGGAATTATATGAATGTGCCAAAGCATTTAGACAAGACGCAAATTACCTTATGGGACTAATGGCAGACAAATTCAGTATTGACTTGGAGACATTAGACGGATTACACGAATTGAAACACAAGAAAAGTGAAAAACAGCGAGGAAAATTAAATGGAGACTGGAACTATTATTTACACGGTGCTGAATGTCAGTTTGAGAATATAAAAACTAAGCAGGTAGTTGAAGTTATCGTTGTGACAAAACCCGAATTTGGATATTTAGACTGTTACTTTTTTTATAACTATATGGCGACAACAGAGAAGTTTAAAAATTTAGCTTTGTTTTTCAGCAACAACTATTTGAACATTTGTAAAGCTATTGACCTTTTAGCTTTGGAAGGAATTTTGACAAGAGTTGACAACTTGTTTATTCAAAGAAATCTGATTGCATTGTAACAGAAAACACTGCCTACAAGATATGGGTTGGCATTATTGGGGACGAATATTGCCTCAACATTTGTTCTTTATTGTGCTTCAGTTCTGGATGAACCTCATAAATTTGGTAGAGATTAAAATAGTTGCAATATTGCAATCATTAGGCTTTGGTTATGGGCAGACGGAATGCAAATTCACCAACAACGCCTAGCCTTTTTCGTTGGCTACACCTTGATTCGTGTCCTCACGAACATTTTATTGTTGAATTAGTTAGTTCGTGAGGACACGAACCAAGGCGTAGCGGTAATGCCGAAAACTAACAAACATAAAATAATTATGAATCAATTAAGATTACAAAATTTCCTGATTACAGTTTTACTTTTTGTAAGCAACTCATCACTATTTGGACAAAAATTAGAGCCTAAAAAAAGGCTGCTTGAAGCCGATACCACCATCACTTCAAAAATTATGGGAAAAGACTATCAGTTGTACATTTCTTTTCCAAGAGGTTATTCAACTAAGGATACAACTAAATACCCTGTTTTATACTTATTAGATGGGCGGGTATACTTTCCTATAATTAATTCCGCAAGAGGGGAAATGGATTTTGGTAACGAATTGGAAAAAGTAATTATTGTTGGTATCGGAAGCGGACTTGACGGAGCATCTTGGTATGTGAACAGAATGTATGATTATACAACATCAAAAGACACTGTTTTTGACAGAAAAAACGAAAAAGAGCTTGGCTTTCCAAATGGTACACTTCAATCGGGTGGAGCAGAAAAATTCTTACAATGTATTACCAAAGAAATAATTCCGTATGTGGATTTACATTATAATACGAACCGTGATAGAGGAATTGCCGGGCATTCATTAGGTGGATTATTCACTGCCTATTGTTTGCTACATTCAAAAAATGTTTTTACCCGTTATGGCATTAGCAGTCCTTCACTTTGGTGGAATAATAATGAAGTAGGAAATCAAGCAGATTCACTTTTCAGCAAAAATGAAACTTGGGATATACCTCCAGTTAAAATATTTATGTCAGTCGGACAAAAGGAAGGTCCCTTAATGGTTCCTACAATGACTAAATTCAGTACCCTGCTTGAAGACCAGGCTTATAAAAATGTGACACTTACTTGGCATGTATTTGATGATGAAACCCACTTATCGGTAATTCCTGCAAATCTAAGCAGGACACTTTCTGTATTATATGGAAAGAAAAAGTAGAAAGCACTACGCCCAAAAAAAGTGTTTAGGAAAGTGCTTGTAGGAAGTAATTGAGCAATAGTGCTTTCTTTTAGCAGTAGTTTCAAGACCTAACATACTTGTAGAGCACCTTCCCAAACACTCATTCGTTAGCTGCCATAAAAACGACTATCAATGAATGACATTTCTATAGCTACAATTATTGACAAACACTTAAAAATTTGGATTGACAATGGAATAAATTTGTTGCCAATAAAGATTGAAGCTGAAATGGTTAACCCAAGCGAACTGCCAAACAATGAAGGTTGGCAAAAGTGGTATCCAATAGACAGTACTGTTACTGACAATGAAATTGAATACATAGAAAATGAACTCGGCTTCCGTCTACCTAGTAGCTATAAGACTTTTTTAAAACATAAACACTTCTATGAACTTTATATTTCAGATGCTCGCTTTTCCGGACAGGAAATAAAAAACTGGAATCAACATCTTTTAAAAATGGCTTTTAATGGTTATCCAAAAGAATTTTTAATTGATAAAGGATATATCCCATTTGCTGACTGGAACGATTGGGGTCTATTGTGCTTTGATACAAATGAATCATGCGTAGATAATGAATATCCAATTGTTCTTTGGGATCACGAAAGCTGGGATAAATTTGAACCCTTTAGTTATAATTTTCTCAATTTACTTATAAAACTAGACACAGAAACTAACATTAATGGCAGCTAACAACACTATTGTAATTATGGATGCTGACGAAACAAACTAGGGTTATGCACTATATATAAACCTTTAAGTAGGAGATGTAATACTAATTGGGCTTAGTTATTACTTTGGACTTTCTAGTATTAATTGTGCTTTTGCAGGGTAAGTTTAAATATACTTGCCAACATTTTCACAAACACTTCTTATTACTAGCAAGTGCATTGAGTGTAGCTAAAGAAAAAATAATCGTAAATGGATAAACAAGAACTTCCAGACAGACATCAAAAAACAAAATAGAGTTTTAAGCCTTTAAAGGTTTGTTGATTTTTTAAAATTAAACCAAGAAGTTTTATGCAACCTAATGCACTAGACAATATATATTTACTCCAAATTAATTATCTATGGCAAAAGCTATTTTAACACACAATCCCTTGTTGACTAAAGAGAAATTAAAAGAAGTTTTAGCTTCTCATTTTAGTAGTTTAGGTTATGAAGTTGATTATTCCGCATTAATTGGTGCAGATATTTATATTAGAAAAAGTGGCTGGACAGGTGTAACAATCAAATTAAAACAAAAAACAGACTCCACATTTCTACGCATTAATGGTTATGCCCCTTCCTTAGCAGTTAGATTACTTTTATATGGCATTATTACGATGCTTATTCTTCTACCAAAATGGAAAGGTTTAGAGAAAGAAGTTAGCGATTTTGTAACCTCAGAACAATTTGATAAGGATAGTAAGTTATAATTACAGTAACCTGTGTGTATAGTTTTTACAACTACAAGGTATACTAATAATGACCTGTTATAAAAATACCTATTGGATTTATAACGGTTCATTTACACTTCTCAACCAAAGCGTTGAAACATTCTATCTAACTGTTCTTCTTTATAAGCTATAAAAGTGGGGCTACCTGTAGGCGTAGTATTTGGGGTATTGCACGCAAATAATTCTTGTACCAAACTTATTATTTCCATATCCGTTAGTGGCTGACCGGCTTTAATGGCTTGCTGCCTTGCCATACATCTCACTAGTTTTTCGCGCGCACTAAATTTTACTTCGCTATTAAAATGCTTAAACTGCTCTAACAAAAGTTCTATACTGTTTTTTTCATTGCCCTTCAAAATATCCGCAGGTACCCCTTGTATCACAAAAGTATGGTTGCCAAATGGCTCAATAGCAAAGCCTATTTGCTGTATGGCTGGCAATAAATCTTGTAACAAAGCTGCATCAGCCGCAGCAAGTTCTATTGTTACAGGAAACAAACTTTGTTGGGTAATCATATTGATACCGTGGGATGCTGCACTGTATTTTTCGTATAGTACCCGCTCATGCGCTAACTGTTGATGTACCAACAAGAAACCTGTTTGCGCAGTAACCAACAAATAAGTATTGTGCAACTGTATACATTTTGCATTGGGTACCAAGGGCGAAGAGGTGGGGGTCAACAAATTGGTCTTACTAGCATGAAGACTAGTTTGGGTTTCAATTTCAGTAAAGTGTGACAACTTTGTAAACGGCGGCTCTTTATCTTTATTTAATTCGCTAGGTTTAAAAAAGTCTTTCCAATTCTTTAATTCACTCTTATCCGACGCATCAATAAAATGAGCTTGTCCCTTTTGGGTAAAGGTTCTAAACATATTACCTTCAGTCGTTTCATTTTGTTGCTTAGTGGTAAAGGGTTTACTAATCGCGTCTAGCGATTGTATGTCGGGATTGAGTGTAAAATCTAAAGAAGGGGCAATACTAAACTGAGCGAGTGCATGCTTTACCGCACTTTGTACAAAAGCATAAACAATCCGTTCGTCCTCAAACTTAATTTCCTGTTTAGTGGGATGAACATTTATATCAATCTGCGAGGGATCAAGATCTATAAACAAAACATAACTAGCAAAACTATCTTTAGCAATCATATCACTAAAAGCACTTGTAACGGCATGGTTTAGATAAGCACTTTTTATGAAACGATTGTTTACAAAAAAATATTGGTCGCCCCGGGTTTTCTTTGCTGTTTCTGGCTTACCAACAAAACCATTCACGTTCATATAATCCATTTCTTCTTTAACGCTTACCAATTTGGAGGCGTAATTACTACCCAATATCTGCACCACCCTTTGTTTTATACTACCTACCTCCAAATGAAATTGTTCTAACCCATTAATGGTTAGGGAGAAAAACAAGTGGGGAAAAGCCATTGCTACCCTAATAAATTCATCAATTATATGGCGCGTTTCAACTGCGTTGGTCTTTAAAAAGTTTCGGCGTGCAGGTACATTAAAAAACAAATTTTTCATACTAATAGATGTACCGTTCGCACATGCGCAAGGTTCTTGCTTTACTACTACACTGTTTTCAATCAATATATAGCTACCCAATTCTTCTTCGGCCTTTTTAGTCTTTAATTCTACCTGAGATACTGCCGCAATACTTGCCAAGGCTTCCCCTCTAAAACCCATTGTTTTAATGCTAAACAAATCATCAATGTTTTTTATTTTGCTAGTGGCATGCCTTTCAAAACTCATTCGGGCATCGGTCTCACTCATTCCTTTTCCATTATCAATTACTTGTACCAGAGCTTTACCCGCATCCGATACAATAAGTTTAATGATGGTAGCACCTGCATCTACCGCATTCTCTAATAATTCTTTAACTGCACTTGCTGGTCTTTGTATTACCTCACCTGCTGCTATCTGATTAGCAATATTATCTGGTAATAATTGTATGATATCTGACACTAAATAGTTTTAAAATGAACGTTCAAAATTAAGGTTTCTATTTTCACCTAAAAGAATTGCCTTTATCTAAGGTGCATAAATGCTTTTGTATTACGTGTTTCGTAAGCTTACGAAACTCCGCGCAGTACAACAAAGGGTTTCCTTATGCAGCGAAGAACTTTAATGTACCATTTTTCCTTTGATGTTAATTGGCAAAAGAACAATACCCTTAATTTTGAATCAACAATAACAATATGAAAATAACTTTTTGGTGCTTGCTATATAGTACGTTTCTATGTTGCATGGGATGCAAAAAGAATAATTCTACACCAGAAACACCTATTGTACCCGAAAAGCCTTTTACTACCTATACCATATTAAATAGTACGCACTATGCGCAGGGCTATGACTCTACCCACTTTGTGTTTATTTCTACCAACGATTTAAAGTTTACTGTAAAGTTTGATAGTTCTTGTATTTACACTAGTCAATATATTGACAATAGCCAGGATGTAAACAAACTTTATGGATTTTCGGATAACAGAGCCTCTCATCACGATTTTAGTGCTAGAATAGGATGGGCATGGTACTATAATGCTTTAAGACTATTTGGTTACACTTATAATAACAGTGTACGCAGCATTACTCAATTAAGTATTGTGCCTATTGGCGCGGAAATAAGTTGTAGAATACAAGTTGATACAGCTAGTAAAAATTATTTGTTTACAATAAACGGGCAAACTACAGCAATGCCTCGCGCAGCCACAACTCCCCAAGCAATAGGTTATAGATTATATCCATATTTTGGTGGAGGATTAACAGCACCACATGATGTTACTATTATGATAAGAGAAGAACAATAAGCGTTGGCTATTTCTTTCCTTCAAAAAAGCCTTGCTTCTTAAGTATGGTGGTTAAAATGCTTTTTCTAATGGTCCAAAGAGGCGCATTGTGTTCACCTTCTATATTTAAAACAAAAAAGTAAGGGTGATGATTTTCTTCTATCCAACCTACAATCCAACCAATGCTGTTGCCATTTTCTTTATAACCCAAGCCTGTTTTGTAATACAATTTATAATTTGCATTATCTTCTTGCAGCATTACTTTCTTTACAATATCCTGTGTGCGCTTTTGAAAACCTAACTGATTAAAATAAAGTTTTTTAACTAAACCAAGTTCTTCATCAGGTGTAATCTTCAAGGTGTTATTTAACCAAAAAGTATCTATTGCTCCTCCTATTTTCCTGTTACCATATTTTATACTATCTAACCATTGCTGCATAGTATCTTTCCCAATACGTCTTGCAACTTCTTGATAGTAGGGCACACAGGATAATTTAAAAGCTTCTGCCATGGTTAAATCTTTATTCCATTCTTTTATGGTATCTCCATTATCGTGCTTACGAACCACACCATCCCACTTAATGATCATTTTTTCATTCACTATCCTACCCGTTTCAATGCCAATTAATGAGTTAACTATTTTAAAAGTAGAGGCAGGTAAATAGGCGCTATCCTTATAACGAGATAAATTATTGATGGTGAACTGTCCCGTTCCATTATCATATAATGCAAAGCAACCCACCACTTTACTACTATCAAACAAACTTTTAATGCTATCATCCTGCGTAACATTATTTGGAGAACAACCCATTTGCGTCAATACAAACAGTAACAATAGGGACGATAACAATGCTTTAAATAACTTCATTTTCTATTTTTTAAGAGCCGCAAAACTAGGCTTAATCAATTGACGAGCATGGTAAATGACTACTGTAGACCATAAATAATTTACGGTATTATATTCAACGCAAACAAATTTGAAAAATTTAAAAGGCTGAAATGTCTTAGAATTAAGCAAATCAATCATTTCGTTCATTAAAACCATTTGATGATTGGTATACCCATTTGTTTAAAACCCTATAAGGATGCTAAACTCTTATAGGGTTTTAAACATGCTAAAATTATAAACCCAATACAACTTAGGACTTTTCTCCTTCAAAATAATCCATCTTGTGTTTAAAAAGCACATTAAAGGTTGTTAATGACCCATAAATACGAGTAATATACTGCTGCATATTAACTTTATCTTCATCGGTTAACTTTTCATGGCTATTTATGCGTTGTTCTAAAACCCTTAATCTATCTCTAAGCATCACTATCTTATGAAAAAATACATCTATAGGTATTTCTTTTTCTTTTAGTGAATCCGATCCTGGCTTCATCACCAATACACCACCTGTCCATTTATCGCCTAAGGGTACTACTTCGTTTACATCGCTCCACACACGTAAAATCTTCATCAAAGCATCCTCGGCTTCGCTAAAACTTTCTTTGTACTCTGGTTCTATTTTTTCGATAACCTCCATCGTAAAGTCTTTATTAACTGTTTTAACCCCTTTCTCAATAAAACAAATTTCATATACTCTTTTATGCATCCTAATAATTACACCCGTTCCAAAAACCGGATGGTTTACCCTTGACCCTACACCTAGTAATTCCATAATCTTTTTTTTAATTAATACGCAATGCTATAAATAGTTTACAGATTGAACAAGAATCTTTTTTTCAAGCGATCTTTTTTTTACGATAAATTCATATTAAATCAAGAAAAGGAATAAAAGAATGTAGTAATATCATGACAATTAGTTTTGCATGGTATTAAAAGAAGAATATATCTTTATTTTTGTAATAATAAAAGCTTATTTAACAATAAACATTCATACACCCAAAGAATTAGAAATGATTTCTTTTAAAGAATTAGAGTTATTGATAATAGAAGATAACCTTGGGGATGCCATTTTGGTACAAGAGTACCTGAATGATTTTTTGAATGAACCTAAAATTTCTATTTCTGAAACAAGTACCGAGGCACAGCAAAAACTAACGAATGAAACTTTTGATGCCATTTTTTTAGATTTGACTCTTCCAGATAAAAGCGGAGAGGATTTAGTAAAAGAGATTGTGTCATTAGCACATTTTACTCCCGTTATTGTTCTTACCGGTTATTCTAATCAAGCGTTTGGGATAAAGGCATTATCGTGGGGCATATCAGATTATTTGGTTAAAGATGAATTAACTGCAAACCAACTTAATAAAAGCTTAACCTATAGTATTGAAAGAAAAAGAATTGAGAAAAAGCTTTTATTTAGCAATGAACGATACGAAATACTTGCTAAAGCAACAAGTGATACGATATGGGATTGGAATGTTATTAAAAAAACAGTTACCTCTAACCAAGGTATTACACGGGTATTTGGATATACAGAAGCAGATATTGAATTAACCGAAAAATGGTGGCGGAGTAAGATTCATCCTGATGATTACAAAAAGGTAATTGGTACATTAACCGAAAATATTGCCACAGCAACTTCCTTACTACAATTAGAATATCGTTTTAAATGTGCAGATGGAAGCTATAAATACGTTTTAGATAGGGCTTTTTTAATTATGGATATGCATAAAAAGCCCGTGAGGATGATTGGTGCCATGCAAGATATTACAACAAAAAAAATTGAAGAAGAAAGACTTAGGCTATTAGAATCTGTAATTACCAATGCTACTGATGGTATAGTTATCACCCAAGTAGTAGATAATAATATTAACAACAGCAGCATTGTTTATGTTAATGAAGCATTTATAAAATTAACCGGCTATGCTAATCAAGAAATATTAGGCAAGACGCTACAATATTTAAATGGTCCTAAAACCACTGATGAAGAGTTATTAAAACTTAAAAATGCTTTTATTAAAGGCGAATCTTGTACCATAGAAATTGTTAATTACAAAAAGAATGGACAAGAGTTTTGGGCAAATATTTCGGTTGCGCCTGTTGCAGATAGTAAGGGCAATATTACCCATTGGATAGCCATACAAAGGGATGTTAGCGATAAAAGAAACTACCTATTGGCGATAGAAGAACAAAATAAAAAACTTAAAGAAATAGCTTGGATACAATCGCATGTGGTAAGAGCCCCTTTAGCTAGAATAATGGGCTTAGCAAATATGCTGATTGAACAAGTACCAATTGAAGAAATTAAAAATGATGAACTAGTAGAAAGCATTTCTACTTCGGCAGAGGAACTTGATAAAATAATTAGAGAAATTGTTTATAAAACCGAAAACGTTCAAAATCAAACTAAATTATGAGCTTACAACTTTTAATAGTAGATGATGATACTACCATAAAGATATTACACAAAGCAATTGTAATAAGGAGTAACCTATCATTAACTCCCTTAACTTTTAGTGATGGCAAAGAGGTTTTAGATTATTTAAATGAATCTGCCAAAGAGGAAGACAACTATTTAATACTACTCGATATAAATATGCCTGTTATGAGTGGTTGGGAGTTTTTAAAAGAAATTCAAACTGCAACTTATGCCAATAGGTTATATGTAATAATGGTTACTTCGTCGGTAGATAGTGGTGATAAGGTAAAATCTGAAACCTTTCCACAAGTAATAGGATATTTTGAAAAGCCCTTACGGGTTGACTCGTGTAATAACATTAAATTAATACCTGGTATAGAAAAATATTACAGTTAGAATTTGTTAGTACGTTTGGAAAGCAGGGTTACCGAAGGTTTCATTCAAAAGGGTTTTCATTGTTTGCCCTTCGGGCGCAACGAAAACCTAGATGTTGTGTGTTGTTATTTTGGTTTAAAGAACTCTATGTTATTAGATAGTTTAACTGAAAAATTCTTAGCCCCCCATAAATCAAAGTTTGTTAAGTCGAATCTCTGATAAGAATTGTCCTCAGTCAATCTGATAATAAGAAATTTTTTAGAACCTCTTGCTTGCCCTTTAAAAAATATTGCTGTGTCAGCAATTTTAATCCATTCAAAAAACTGTTTGCCAATCTCAATACCATCTTTATTTAAGTAAATTTGAAAGTTTAATTTCTTGTCAAAATAGAATTGCCTGGTAAAACTAAAAGTTAATAAGGCGTAAAATAAAGACATAACAAATAACGGGATTTTGTCTTTGGTTGGTAAGTCAATAACAATTTTAAATGTTGATAAACACAAAACGAACACTAAAAAAAGAATAACATTATTGACTATTAGGTCGGGCTTAAATTCCTTTTCGCTTACCATCAATTTTTGTAGTTGTCTTGGTCTTGCAAGTTCCATCGTCGATTTAATCATTGATTTGTTTGAAACAAACTTCTCAAACTTGCTCTGATTAGTAAGTTCTTGCTGAAGAATTATGTCAATAGAATTATTTGTTTCAACCATTTACACTCTTAGAATTTAAACCGCTAGTTATAATTACAGGCAACTCTTGTATTATAGCACCATTCTTCTTTATAAAAGAGCCGAATATTTTATTAACCAATTAGCAGTCAACACTCTAAAAAAGTATACGTCTCATTTGTTATGGTACGCAAATGCAATTATACAACCTTTTATATTTCTATATTCTACTTGTCCAAGGGGCTTAAAATATTCAATAAGTCTTGGTTTCTCGTGTATAAATAAAGTAGGGTTGTTTTAAAGTCATTCTGCTCAACAACCTTTCTGCTTCCCCCCATAAATTGAAATAAAATCTTGGAATGATACCTCTTTCTAAAAAGAATAGGGTAACGCCTAAACATATACCCACCTTGACCTTTACACCCTCGTAAAACGGTTGTTATAAATAAGGTTTTATACTGCTAGTTCTTCAAAAACCATTCCTTTATATACCTCAGTCGCCATAATGTGCTCAATAGGGTATCCCCGATTCTGAATAAGGTGTCCCCAATTCTAAATAGGGTGT
>Ga0007836_1000203_pt1 | contig 14416 bp, 16 predicted proteins | sample CryBogCBE23Oct07_FD_71205 | JGI IMG/M metagenome (GOLD analysis project Ga0007836, IMG submission 71205) | Freshwater microbial communities from Crystal Bog, Wisconsin, USA - CBE23Oct07 | ecosystem: Environmental > Aquatic > Freshwater > Lake | place: Crystal Bog, Wisconsin, USA | collected...
GATCTTGGTTCTCGCATTGGCGTGGTTACCCGCCAAGGATTGATTGGTTTAGTTCGTCAAAAGTATGGAGCACGCGCAGGGTCATTTAGCGCCGTCTCGTTGATTTTGGCAAACCTAGGAACAATGACGGCAGAGTTTGCCGGTGTTGCTGCAGCAGGACAACTATTTGGAATTTCACGCTACGTAACCGTTCCCCTCACTGGATTAGTTATTTCATATTTGGTGTTACGAGGTACTTTTAAGAAAGCCGAGAGAGTTTTCTTTGCGCTCTCCGCAGTTTTTCTTGCTTACATAATTGCTGGGTTCATGGCACATCCAAATTGGAGCAGTGCATTTAAGGGCATGGTTACACCTTCAATGCCACTAAATCACCAAGCGATAAATATTGCTACAGCAACTCTTGGAACGACTCTTGCTCCATGGGGTTTGGCATTTATCCAGTCATATGCTGTTGATAAGCGTCTAACGAGAGATGACCTTAAATTGCTTCGCGCAGATGTTTGGGTGGGTTCACTTCTTACTGGCGTTATTGGATTCTTCGTGGTTATCACTTGCGCCGCCACTTTAAACAAAGAACATATTTTTAGTATTACAGATGCTTCTCAAGCAGCAGTTGCGCTTAAGCCATTAGCTGGATCGCTTGCAAAATATATCTTCGCTATTGGAATTATTGGCGCAGCGTTACTGGCAGCATCAATCTTGCCTCTTTCCACTGCATATTCTGTGAGTGACCTAACAGGCTCACCTGCAGCATTGGATGATAATTTCCAAGAAGCTCCTCTGTTCTACTCAACATTTGCTGCAATCACAATCATTGGTGGGGGATTGATCATGATCCCTGGCGTCTCATTGGTTTGGATCTTAATTTCCTCACAGATCCTCAATGCAATACTACTTTTGCCGCTTCTAAGCTATATGTATGGAATTGCAAAAGATAAGAAGCTGATGGGTGAATTTGTAGCTAAACGTTCATCGTTAAATATTTACGGCTTAGTCATCGCTCTTGTCGGAGTCTGCGTAATTGCTCAGTTCTGGTTCTTGTTCCATAACTAGAGCCTATGAAAACACAAGAGCACACAGCCCTGCCTGAAGGTAGAGATATCCCATTTCTATTGTTGGGAATACTTGGAATCGGCTCATCTGGTCCCGTTATTGCAAAGAGTGTCATGCCAATATCAACGCTCGTATTTTGGCGAAATCTCGGTGGGGCTTTGATTATTGCGCCATTTGCCTATCGGAAAAAAGAGTGGAGAGTTCTTAGTAACCGCCCTGCACTGAAGTTATCTGCTCTTTCAGGAGTCCTCTTAGGGTTTCACTTTCTGGCCTTTTTTGCAGCTATGCGTTTTACAACGGTAGCCGCCGGAACAGCGCTTGCATCTTTGCAGCCCATCTTTACTGCTCTTTATCTGAAGTTTAAAGGAGCAAGAATCTCTGCTCAGTCGATGATTGGCCTCTTCTTAGCATTTGGATCAGTCATGCTTATTACTGGCGTCGACTTCACCCTCTCTACAAGAGCATTCACTGGTGATCTATTTGGCATCTTGTCTGGGGCGCTTGCCGCTGGATACGTGCTCATTGGCTCGGGTGTTCAAAAGACGTTGTCAACATCTACTTACACAACAATATGTTACGGAACCTGCGCACTAGTCACTTTGATTACCGCTCTTGCAACTAAGTCAGAGATTCTTCATTTCCAGCTCAATCAATGGTTCTTGCTATTTTCATTAATTATTGGGGCACAACTGCTTGGTCACAGTTTGTTTAATCTCACTCTCAAGCGCGTCTCTCCCGTCGTTGTGTCCCTCATCGTATTTTTTGAGGTTCCTGTTTCAGCAGTCATTGCACTTATTTGGCTTCATCAAAAGCCTCAGCCCGGAACAATTCCAGGAATTATTGGACTGCTTATTGGGTGCGCAATATTTGTTCTTCGAAATAAGCCAATCGAGGTCTCAGTTGATTGATTTACACACTCACACAAGTTTTAGTGATGGAACAGATTCGCCAAGAGAAATCATCAATAAAGCACTGGCAGCTGGAATTTCAACTATTGGCCTAACAGATCATGACACAGTCGCAGGTTGGGATGAAGCCATCGCTCACCTTCGCCCTGGGCTTGCACTTGTTCCCGGAGCTGAGATTTCTTGCCAGACTGAAGATGGAATTAGCGTGCACATGCTCGGATTGCTCTTTGATCGGGAAAATAGGGAACTTGCAGAGGTATTAGAACAAACGCGCGAAAATAGAGTTGGCAGGATGAACAAAATCATTTTGCGTCTAAATGAAGCTGGGTATGAGATCACGATGAGTGATGTGCAAGAACAACTTTCCGATGGCGCCACCCTAGGTCGGCCACACCTTGCTGATGCTCTCGTTGCAAAAGGTTATTTAAAATCGCGAGAAGAGGTTTTTGCAGAGCTTCTTCATAATGATTCACCACATTACGTTGCTCATTACTCACCCACTCCTGAAGTAGCAATTAGGTTGATTAAGGCTGCCGGGGGAGTTGCTGTTATCGCTCACCCAATGGCATCACTTCGTGGGAGGGTAATTTCAACTAATACGTTTAAAGATTATGTTTCTGCTGGTTTGGATGGAATAGAAGTATTTCACCGCGACCACAGCGCAGATCAGAGAGAATTGCTTAAAAGTATTGCCTCTGAGCTAGATCTTGTCGTCACAGGTTCAAGTGATTACCACGGAAATGGAAAACTCAATCAACTGGGTGAATCGACTACAAGCCCTGAGGAATTTTTGAAGCTTGAATCTAGGGCTGATTCCCGCCGAGTTATAAAGTTGTAAATCCAACCTTACGTTCTGCTGAATCGCCAATTTCAATAAAAGCAATCTTGCCAGCAGGAACAAGAACAGTGCGGCGTCTTGTATCTGTAAGTTCTAGAGAGGTCTTCTTTTCAATTGCTTCATTGGCAAGTGATAGGACTTTTTCTGGGGTTGTCTCTGTTTCGAAAACTAATTCGTGGTTGGAATCGCTAATACCAATTCTTACTTGGATTGATTGCTCAGATGATTTTTTAGTGGCCATGGATTTAGTTTAGTCATGAACTAGAGCGAGGGAAACCTGAAATTCCTCGCCACTGCAAACTTGCGACAAGCCTCACAGCTGTATCACGATCAATTTTGCCATCTCGAGAGAGCCAGTGGCGCGCAGTCGTCTGGGCAGTACCAATAAGCCCAACAGCAAGGAGCATCGCCGATTCCTGAGGCATCGCTGTATCCGCTCTGATTGCTTCACTAAATGCCGCCGCGCAGTCATTGGACATTTTGTTCAATCTCTCGCGTACTTGAGGTTCAACACTCATGTCACTTTCAAAAAGTAGTCGAAATGCTTCGCCCTCGTCATTTATAAAATCAAAATAAGCATTTACCGTCGCCAATACACGACCTGCATTTTCTTTTGTAGAGCTCACGGCAGTTTGAATTTCAGCAACAAGTGACTCACAGTGAATATCTAGTACTGCCAAATAAAGATCTAGCTTTGAAGGAAAATGTTGATAAAGAACGGGTTTACTCACACTCGCCCTATCTGCAATCTCATCCATAGCGGCAGCGTGATAACCAGCAGCTGTAAAGATTTCAAGGGCGGCAGTGAGCAATGTTGCTCTCCTCTCATCGCGTGGTAAACGCAATTTAGCGTGAGGGGCCGCTGGGGTATTGAGGTGGTCGGTGCTCATTAGCGAGATCGTATCCCAATCAGAGATAATCAGCCTGTGAATAACACCGAGCCACTTCCAGACGAGGTTTCTGCGACTGACCTTTTATAGCTCTTTGCTATCGGATCCGACTTTCAGTTAGTCGACGTTCGAGAAGAGCACGAATGGCAAGAAGGGCATATTGAAGGTGCTACATGGATTGTCATGAATAAATTTGTTTCAGGCAGTGCATTTAGTGAATTAGCAAAAGACAAGCCAATTATTTTTCAATGTCGTTCAGGAGTTCGCTCAAGTGATTGTATGGACATCGCTAGAAGCGCAGGGTTCTCAAATACTTCAAACTTAACAGGTGGAATTTTGGCTTGGTATAAAGCGGGCGGGAAGTAATGTCGCTAAGTTTGTTACTCGTTCATGCACATCCAGATGATGAGACCATCGCCAATGGCGCGACTATGGCTGCATATATTGCGCAAGGAGTTTCAGTCACTCTTGTTACCTGCACCCGGGGAGAAGAGGGAGAAGTTTTAGTTCCAGAGCTCGCTCATTTAGCCTCTTCTGCCGACAACACGCTTGGTGATTACCGCGTTGGTGAATTAGATCGGGCTATGGAAAGACTCAATATAAAAGATCACATTTTTTTAGGCGCTCCGAATAAAAAGTATCGAGATAGCGGCATGATGGGCACGGTTCAAAATGATGCGCCTGGTAATTTTTGGAAAACAGATCTTGATGCAGCAGCAGCAGATCTTGTTGAAGTTATCCGAGATCGAAAGCCTCAGGTACTTGTCACATATGATGAATTTGGTGGGTATGGACACCCCGACCACATTAAGGCCCACCAGGTGGCAATGAGAGCATCAGAGTTAGCAGCTGATTCTTCATATGGAACTGGCATTCCATGGGAAATTTCTAAAATTTACTGGACAGCAGTCCCACGTTCTGCAGTTAAAAACGGCCTCTCCAGCAAGAAGCTTTATATGAAAATTCTTCTTCGTGTCTTTAAGTATGTTCCCTCAAAATGGATCACGATGCCTTTTGTTAAGCCAGATGAAGTTGTCACGACAGAGTTCGATGGCAATGCCTATACAGCGGCGAAAATCGCAGCCCTTAACGAACATAAGACGCAGCTCATAATGGACGGATCAAAATTTGAATTTTCTAAAAATCTTGCACTTGAAATCGATGGCACCGAGTATTACACGCTAGTCAAAGGGGAAAAAGCTGGAGTTCTTACGCCACAAGGCAGAGAGACAGATCTCTTTGCGGGAGTTAAGGGATAGCTTCCCAATCTTGTCCCTGAGCTGAATCAGTAACTTTGATCTTAAGTTGGGCTAATTCATCTCTTAATTGATCGCTTAATTTAAAGTCTTTATCCTGGCGAGCTTTACCTCTTCTATCGAGCAATTTCTGAACATCATCACTGAGTGCAATTTTTTGATCACTACGTGTTACCCCGAGACTAAAAAACTCATCGAGTTTCTCAAAGACATTTGCCTTTGTTATTGGTGAGATGGATTCATCTCTCTCAAGCGCTCTGAGTTTAACTATTGCTCGTGGTGTATCTAGATCATCATTTAGGTCTGCAATTACCTCAGCAATGAATCCTTGAGCAGCAGCGCTATCTACGTGGACCTCCTGAGCCTGTCGCCACTCTTGATACTTTTTACGCCAACGTTTGATAGTTGAATCTGCTGCAGCAATTGAGTCCCACGATAAATCCATCTGACTTCGATATCGATTTTCAAGGAAACATAAGCGAACCGCCACGGGATCAAACCCACGATCAATAACATCTTGTACGAGGACGACATTGCCGGCGCTTTTAGACATCTTACGCCCCTCAAAAAGGAGATGCTCACCATGAACCCAATGGTTGACTACCTCATCGCCACTGGCTGCATTTGATTGAGCTCTTTCATTCTCATGGTGAGGGAAGCGAAGATCGATTCCACCCACATGAACATCAACCTTGTTGTTCAAATATCGCATTGACATTGCTGAGCATTCAATATGCCAACCAGGAAAACCTGAACCCCAAGGCGAATCCCAGACCATCGTTGTTCGTTCTCCCGCTGATTTCCAGAGAGCCCAGTCTGCATGAAACTTCTTTGCTCCATCATTGTGATATTCATACTTATGTCCAGGCTTAAGTGATTCTAATTTGTTCCCACTGATGGCCCCGTAGGAAGGAAAAGTTTGCGCCGCAAAGTAGACACTTTTATCAGTGCCGACATACGCATGAGAAGTTTTAACAAGCTCAGCGATGAGCTCCTGCATTCCTTTGATTTCTTCACTTGCTCGTGGGTAAACATCAGCTGGCGCAATATTGAGTCGCATTAAATCCTGATGAAATAACTCTTCATACTTTCGGGCGATTACAAAAGGGTCGATCTTTTCCTTCTTCGCCTCAGCGACTACCTTGTCGTCTCCTACTTCATTGCCTTCAAAGTCTTCACCCATATGTCCAACATCGGTAATATTTTGAATGACTTTTACTTTAAACCCATTGATCAAAATTAGCTTCGCAATTAAGTCACTTAAAAGAAATGTTCGTAAGTTGCCAACATGGGCATCTCGATAGACAGTTGGGCCGCAGCAATACATCCGCACGTATTCACCATTGGAAAGAGTTATCTCTTTATTGACCCTCGATTGCGTATCAAATATTTTTATTCCTGTAGAGATTTCACTCATTGTGTTCACCTGAAGAGACTACTTTCCATAAGGCAACACGAGCGGGGTCAAAGGTGATCAGTGAGCCATCTTTCTTGCGCACCTGCGTCACCGATTCAAGGTGGCCAAGGAGGTCGCGAAAGCCACCCTCCGGGTCAAACAAGCGAATGCTGACGCGGTGGCCAATCTCATTTTCTGAAGGGCTGTCCTTCATAACTGGCCTCCTTCTCGAGGTGCATCCACTATTGTCTACCTATTATTCTTGCCTAACTGGCAGTAACCGCCACTTGAGACCAAGTGTCAGATACGCCAAATGAAACTTTGAAAGGAAGACCGTGACCTACGTAATTGCCGAACCTTGTATCGATGTGAAAGACAAGTCTTGCATCGAGGAGTGTCCTGTTGATTGCATTTATGAAGGTGGCCGGATGCTTTATATCCAGCCTGATGAGTGTGTTGACTGCGGAGCATGCGAGCCTGTCTGCCCAGTAGAAGCTATCTATTATGAAGACGACATTCCAGCAGCATGGAAGCAATACGGCGATGTAAACAGCGGCTTCTTTGTAGAACTTGGTTCACCAGGTGGTGCAAGCAAAGTTGGTGCGACAAATAGTGACCACGCAACTGTTGCTGCGATGCCTGCGAAGGCTGGCGAGTAAAAGATCAAACTCCCGGATTTCCCCTGGGATGTACTTGCTCCATATGGAGTGCGGGCAAAAGCACACCCTGAAGGCGCGATAGATCTTTCTGTAGGAACTCCAGTCGATTCAACTCCTGATTTTATCCAGCAAGAACTTTCCAACTCTTCAAACTCTCCTGGTTATCCACTAACAATTGGCTCTCCTGCGTTGCGTGAAGCAATGCGTAGTTGGGCAATTAATCAACTAGGCATTACAGGCGACTTTGATGTTTTACCAACAATTGGCTCCAAAGAATTTATTGCATGGCTTCCCTCCATCCTTGAATCAAAGAAGGTTCTCTATCCAAAGATCGCTTATCCAACATATTTAGTGAGCGCCCTGATTGCACATGCAAAAAATGAGGCAGTAGATACTGATCCCACTAAGTGGCCGGAGGCTGATCTTGTCTGGGTGAACTCGCCTTCTAATCCAACAGGCAGAGTTACACCCTTTTCTGAACTTGAAGAGATTATTAAATATTCACGTAAAAATAATTCAGTGATTGTCAGCGATGAGTGCTACATCAACTTCCCGGCAGATATAAATGCTGCGCAGCCAATTTCAATATTTAAAGCCGCTGCGGGGAACAATGAAAATTTACTTGGGGTTTACTCGCTCTCTAAACGATCAAATATGGCCGGTTATCGCGCAGGGCTTGTTGTCGGAGATAGCGCCCTCATTGCCAAAATTCGTGAGGTAAGAAAACATGCAGGAATGATTCTTTCCGCCCCGGTACAGGCAGCAATGATTGCCGCACTCGGTGATGAGAAGCATGTGCAGGTCCAAGCGGAGCGTTATGCCCGCAGGCGTTCCATCCTGCGTCCAGCCCTGGAATCACTTGGTTTTAAGGTCGAACACACAGCAGCTGGTTTATATATTTGGTGCACACGAGGTGAAGCAGATATGGATTCAGTTTCATTTCTTGCCGATCGCGGTGTTCTTGTAACACCCGGTCATTTTTATGGAGAAGCCGGGGCGAAATATATTCGCGTTGCACTGACTGCTACTGACGATCAAATTACCCGAGCTGCGGCAAGAATGACTGCGTAGAGTGAACTCATGAGTCAGGTGCGGTCAGCCATTTTACTTGTTGGGGGTTTTGGAACCCGTCTGCAACCGCTCACATTTAAAACGCCTAAGCCAATGCTCTCTGTGGCAGGTATTCCTTTTACGCAACATCAAATCATTAAAGCCAGAGATGCAGGAATTAAAGAGATAGTTCTTGCTACCTCCTATCTTGCAGAGATTTTTGAGCCCTACTTTGGTGATGGCTCTCGCTTTGGAATCAATGTTCGTTATGCAGTTGAAGAAGTTGCCCTTGGCACAGGGGGAGCAATAGGAAATGCAGCAAAAATGCTTCAAGAAGATGGTCCGGTTGTGATCTTTAATGGTGATGTTTTAAGTAGTCATGACCTCAAAGGACAGATCAATTTCCATGTTGAAAATAGTGCAGATATTTCACTTTATCTGACAGAAGTGGCAGACGCCCGTGCATATGGAGCCGTTGAGATGAGCGGTGTAAATATCACTTCGTTCAATGAGAAAATGGAAAATCCTCCAACAAATATTATTAATGCGGGTTGCTATATTTTCAACCGCGAAATGGTCTCCACTATCCCAGAAGGTGAAGTTATAAGTGTTGAGAGGCAAACCTTTCCGGCAGCCCTTGCATCTGGGAAGAAGTTATGCGGCTTTGTTGATCGCTCTTATTTGCTAGATATCGGAACACCGGCTGCGCTTTTGAAAGCAACCTCTGATTTAATTTCTTGAGTTGCTTCCTCAGTGGCCTTTGACGAGTTACTTGCATCGGGTGCCTATAAGAGATCGGGCACAGCCCTGATTAGTTCAACAGCAAAGATTGCGGGCTCTGCATCGGTGGAAAATGGAAGCTTTGTGGGTCAGGGAGCCAGGGTGGGAGAGGGAGTAAAAATCTCTCATTCGATTATTGGTGACGGCGCATTGATTGGCGATCGCGCTGATATTGACTCTTCATTTGTTGCTCAAAGCGCCGTATTTCCTGCCGGATCCATCGCAAACGGCCAATTTTTCGGCTTTTAGGCTCATATTTACCCCCAGAAGGGGACTTCTGGACTTGACTAGTTGGACTTACACGCGTGTAATTCACCCAAGACGTGCAGAGGAAGCCCCGCCGAAGCATCAGAGAAGCAGTGAACTATCTATGAAGTATCTAGGAGTACATATGTCAGAACGTCCAGCCTTTCTACCTTTAGAGTCACTTGGCCAGGGGACCCCAGACCTTTCATGGCAGGAGCGCGCATTGTGTGCTCAAACCGACCCAGAAGCTTTCTTTCCTGAAAAAGGTGGATCAACACGTGAAGCAAAGCGTGTGTGTTTATCTTGTGATGTCAGGTCTGAATGCTTGGAATACGCTCTAGGACATGACGAGCGTTTTGGTATTTGGGGCGGACTTTCAGAGCGCGAACGCCGTCGCCTCAAGCGCCGTTCGGCTTAATTACCTCATCTTCGTTTTAGTGGGTGCCAACTATGGCAACTAAATCTTCAGCGCAGAAAGATGATTTGTTTGTTACCGCAATATTGGTAACTCATGACGGTGCAACTTGGCTTCCTCAAGTAATTGCAGCCCTCTCATCACAAAGCAGACCAATCGATCGAATTGTTGCCGTTGATACAGCGTCCATAGATGCCTCGGCAAAACTTGTGACCACCTCTGGAATACCTGTCATCAAAGCAGATCGAGAAATTGGCTACGGAGATGCAATTGAATTAGCGCTACAAAATTCACCTCGGCTAGATGAATCTAATTCCCCAGGTAAAGAGTGGATATGGCTTATTCACGACGATTGTGCCCCAACGAAGAAGGCGCTGAGCCTGTTAATTGGTGCTGTGAAAGACCGCCCACAAGTTGTTATTGCAGGACCAAAACTCGTCGGCTGGTCTGACCATGAGCATCTTCTTGAAGTTGGTGTTTCAATTGCTGGCAATGGTTCTAGATGGACCGGGCTTGAACCTGGTGAACAAAATCAAGGTCAACATGATCAAACAAGAGAAGTTCTAGCGGTGAGTACAGCCGGAATGCTTGTCAGACGTGATGCATTTGAGGATCTTGGAGGGCTTGATCCAAACCTTGCGCTCTTTAGAGATGATGTGGATTTAGGTTGGCGAGCCCACGTTGCCGGTTTCGGTGTTATTTGCGTAGGAGAAGCAACTGCTTTCCATGCTCAAGCATCAGCCACTGAACGACGCAGCGTGGATGTTTCAGAGGCCTTTTTACATCGCCCGCTATTGCTAGATCGTCGCAATGCAGCATATGTCTTATTAGTTAATTCATCTTGGTGGATGTTGCCATGGGTAAGTCTTCAAATAATCGGGACATCACTTCTGCGGGCATCTTTTGACTTACTTGCCAAGCTTCCAGGTTACGCGGCTGATGAAATTGTTGCTGTTGGATTATTACTTATTCACCCAGCGGAGTTATTTACAGCCCGTAAAACCCGTAAGCAAAAGCGACTTCTGAGTCCTAACATCATTAAGCGTTTCATTCCTCCACGGGGAAGTCAGATTCGCGCAGGTGTTGATCGAGTAGTTACGACTCTGTCTCGCAGATTCCGTGATGATGAACCAGAGCAAGCACAGTCACAAAGCTATGCAAACATCGGAACCATAAATGAGGAATTTGATGATCAGGATCTTTCAACTCCGATTAAAACTTCGGTAATCAAAGAGGTTCTTCGTCGGCCAGAATTTTTCTCACTGATTGTCATCACTCTCATCTCATTTATTGCGGGTCGTGCGCGTTTTGGCGCTATATCTGGAGGAGCCTTAGGGGTTTCTCCTGGAAGCGGAATGGATCTGCTGCGTGCTTATGTCAGTTCTTGGCATCAAGTAGGAATGGGTTCAGCTATTTCAACTCCTCCATGGGTTGCACTTACTGGGCTTGCTGCAATTCTCAGTTTTGGTCACCTACCCTTGCTGATCTCAGCACTATTTCTTTTTACACCGCCACTGGCTTTTTATATTTTTTACTCTTGCCTACGAAATATCTTGAAAACTCGAATTGCTGCCACGATTGGTGCTTCTGTATACGTTTTGACGCCCTTACTTTGGGGATCACTCAACCAAGGTCGGCTTGATACCCTGATTTTTTATCTAGTCGCACCTTGTTTTCTTTTTATACGACCATTTTCATCAGATATTGATACGGCAACCTGGCGTAGAGTCTTCGCGATCTCACTTTTTGTCGGCGTAATTCTCACCTTCTCACCTTTGCTTTTTGGACTCTGGACTATTGCTCAGATTGCATTAATGCTTCAGAAATTTCTTGAGGCCCGATCGGAACTATCAACTCAGTCACTTTTTGACACTTTAGAGAGCGAAGAGTTCAGACCAGTTCTTCGTAGGCTGGCAATGTTTCTTGTTCCAATATTTATTGCATTGCCATGGTCGGCTTCTCTTTTTGTCCACCCAACTCATTTTCTAGTTGCTCCAGGAATTCCAAGTCAAAATGGTGGCATCACACATGTTCTTTCGCTCAACTCAGGAGGCGTCGGAACTCCACCAGCATGGCTTCTTGCTCCTCTCGCTATTTTCTTAATCTCTGCGCTACTTATTCGGGCCGTGCAGCTTCAAGGTTTATTCGCTTGCGCTGTTCTTTCATTAGCCATACTTCTTAATACTTATCATGTGAGCGGGAACGGGGCAGTTGCAAATGTCTGGATTGGGCCACTGCTTCTCATGATCTCAATTGTGATCATTCCAGCCATCCTTTTGCAAGCAGAAGAAGTAATCCCAACCCTGCGTAACAGCAGATTTGGATTGACACACATCGCCGTTGCTGGCGCTGCATTACTTACGGCAGTGTCTGCAGCTGGAATGATTGTATGGATCTGCTTGGGGACTTCTGCCTCACTAGTTAAAGCTGATCAGCCAGCAGTTGTTCCTGCATTTGTCTCTGCTCTTGAAGATACCTCGATTCGTCCGAAAACACTTGTGATCGATTCAAATTTGCAGGGAACTTCTTATTATGTTTCACGAGGAAGTGAAGTGCGATTAGGCGATGCAGATGTGGCATCTTTGGTTCCCCTTGCCGTCCAAGACGCAATTAGTCAGCTTGTCACTGAAGGCAGCGGTACTGCGGGTAAAGTTTTGGGAAGCTTCGGTATTCAATATGTTTTTGCTAAAGCTCCTGTACCAGCATCACTTGCACGATCGATCGATGGTGTTGGTGGTTTTACACGAATGTCGGCTACATCTGCTGGTGATATTTGGAAGGTTGTTGGAGCGGCGCCGAGGGTAATGTTTACAAATTTAGCTCATGAAAGCTTCCTAGTTCCAGCTAGTCCAATCGGAGCATCGGCAGTGATTAACGGTCCTGGACTCATTACGGTTGCAGAGAAGTATGACAAGCGCTGGCATATGTTGCTTGATGGTATTCAAGTTCCAATTCAACATTCTCAAGGTGACCTACCAGTCTTTACTGCAACACATGGTGGACATGTAATCATCCTTTTTGATGGGACAACTCATAGAGCATTAATCTCATTACAATTTCTATCACTCATCATCGTAATTGTTATGGCGTTGCCATGGGGTCGCCGCCGCCGCGAAGTTCCTGTTGAGGAGCTGGCATGAAAACTATTAAATTGAAAATCCCAAAGATAAGACTCGGCAATTCATATCAGATGCTGTTTGCTCCAGTTTTGCTTCTCATCGTCTCTCTTATTGCAGTATCAGTTCCTCAGGCAAAACAAGTGCTAGCAGTTTCACATGATTATCCGCCTGTTATCTGTCCCGGTGCTCTTTCAGGTGGGACGCAGACAATCTCTCTTCCTACAAAGAATTTACAAATTAGAGGAGTTGGCTCAAAGTCTTTGAAGTTATCTACAACCCCACTCACTCAGCTTGGATCAAATTCAAATCCAACATACATATCTGGAAACTCCGGATCTGAAATTGCATTCAACACAATCGGTGGCTCAATCAGCGCAGCTGCCGTGTGTAGCGTGGGAGGCCCAAGTGAGTGGTTTATTGGTGGATCAGCAGGGGTAACAAGTGCTGGTGTTCTCAACATAGTTAATAGTGGACTGAGTGAATCAAGTGTCATGATCTATCCATACACTTCCAAGGTTGCACTTGCCCCAATCCCTGTGAAAATAAAAGCGAACTCTGATTCAAAAATTTCACTCTCTAGTATTGCCCCTGGTGAGAGTTCTGTTGCTCTGAATGTCGTCACTCAGTCTGGGCGGGTAACAAACTTTTTACTCGATCACCAAAAGCAAGGCCTTCGTGAGCTTGGCGCAAGTTTTGTTAATCCAGTTTTCTCTCCGACAAAGAAAGTATTTATCGGGGGACTATTTAATGCCACGGGAAAGAATGCCTCCACATCACACCTCATGCGCTTTTTAGTTCCAGGAAGTATTAATGCAAATATTTCAATGACTGTTTACTCTGGCGATGGCTCTTTTACCCCTGTTGGATTTGATCAGCTATCAATTACCCATCAGAAAGTGATAGATATAGCGCTTCCCACATTTAATGCCTCATCCCCATTGGGAATTGAAATCAATTCCGATCAACCGCTTTTTGCTTCAGTTCTTACAAATCCTCAAGCACGCGGTGGAAGTGATTACGCATGGGCAACACAACTCTCACCTATCTCTAAATTTGCACTGAACCTTGCGGGTAATTCGGCAAGCTTTGTTTTCATGGGCCAGCAGGTTTCATTAGGCCTGAGTTGGCAAGGTGCAAATGGCAAGACGCAGCGTGCATCTTTGGATAGTCCTGATGTTGTTGTGTGGAAACCAACGGAAACCATCCGTGGGTTAACCATCACTCCTAGGGTTAAAACACCGATTTATGGTGGAGCCGTACTTACGAACCCTGGGGGAACTTCTTTGAACTATCTACCTCTACTTGCAAATCAAGTACTTGCTGGCGCTTCCTTGCCAACGCTGGATATTCGGACACTGACACACGATTAATCTGGCGCGTCTATTAAATCCACATGTTTATGAGGCCGAACCGATAGCCTTTACATTGTGAGAACACCTCAGCGATCAACAAGAACTTGCTCCCGTGCAAGTTGTCGAACGCCTGCAAGCATGACCCTCACATACATTTATTCAGATTCAACTGCAGTTCTTGGTCCTCTGGCAACATTCGCTGAACCTCATGCATATGACTTGTGCCCACTTCACAGTGAAAAGCTCACAGTGCCAAATGGTTGGTCTGTTGTTAAATCTGACATCCAAACTGACAGCGTTGGCCCAAATGAGGATGACTTAATGGCGATTGCAGATGCAGTAAGGGAAGTTGGCACACATCAGATGCAAGACAATCTTGCGCAATCCAAGCCATCTGAAATTGGTCGTAGAGGGCACTTACGCGCACTTCCTTCAAATTAAGGTTTCTTGAAAG
>Ga0007836_1000206_pt1 | contig 14374 bp, 6 predicted proteins | sample CryBogCBE23Oct07_FD_71205 | JGI IMG/M metagenome (GOLD analysis project Ga0007836, IMG submission 71205) | Freshwater microbial communities from Crystal Bog, Wisconsin, USA - CBE23Oct07 | ecosystem: Environmental > Aquatic > Freshwater > Lake | place: Crystal Bog, Wisconsin, USA | collected...
AATAAATGTGTAGAAAGTAACTCTACTTTACACTAATTTATTTTTACATTGTCTTCATAAGGTTGCTTTCAGGAAGTTAGTAGTTTTTTTTCGTTACACATTTGTTATTGCACAACTTTGTGTAGGTCTTTTTTATAAAGTATAATTTATAATGAAAATCAAGGGTTGAAGTACCTTTAGGTACAATTTATTGGTAGCAATCAGAGATGTGAGCGGTGTAAAATACTGTAGGTATGACATATCCTTCAAGTTTATGGGATAGATTACTGATATGCGTCTTTTATTAACCAATATGCCGTCCCAAAAGGGACTTTTGTATTATTTATCAATGAATTTTCTACCAATATTTCGTACATAAAGGTACTTGTATGTACTATTTTAACCCTTTATTCGCATTAATAAGCCCCCACTTTAAACCACTTATTAATTGTTTAAGATAATTGATAACAGTTATTGTAAATAATTACAATCTTATTCTTAAAGTAATTCTTTTTTTAGACTTTAAGCATACTAAGGGCTTTTACTTTAAGTTCAGGGCTTTTAAAACAGAGAGTTATTCTATCATAAAAAATCAAGGACTCTGTTTTAACGGGGGCATCTTAATAGATGTATTATAGTCTAATTTTTGGTGGAGTAAGTTTTCTTAGGAAATATTTATTATAGTTTGATTAAAAAAATATTAAGGAAATTAATACCCTTTTTCACTTCTTTAATGAATAATGTTGCCTATCCTAAAGTTAAAATAAAGTTAGGACTCCATTCAACAAGCATAAACGGTTATTTTTGAATCTAAATTAAAAAGCAACAGATATACTAGATCTCTACTCAACAATTTTTTGAATAAAAGCAATAGTTAACTAATTTATACTGCTATTGCACGTAAATAATTTATGTTTGTGGATTATAGCTATCTATATTTTAAGATGATTAAAAAAGCGGCTTCTAGTTTTATTGTTTTGGTGAGTGTATTGTTATTTATGCCTACTTCCAAAGCCCAACCTTTCTCCTCAGTAGACCTTTATAAAGAGAAGCCAACCAAATACATCAACAGAAAACTAATTTCGGAGAAATCTACCGAAACGAACTTTGGGACTGTAAAGCACTTTTTACAAAACACTTTTACCCATTACAACTTTTATTTTAATGCCAATAACAAAGTTCAAGACATTTTAAACAAGGCAAAACAACTACACAAAGACGATTATACGCAATTGTTGCCCTTTTATAATTACAGTTTAGAGAATACTGCTAAACAAAAAACAGATATAGACTCCATTATTTACAAAGTAACCGCTGCCGTTTTATTACATGATTTACGTGACGATTGGGTAGATAATATGTATATGTTGATGGGTAAAACCTACCTTTTAAAAAACGACTTAGATTCTGCCGGATATGTTTTTCAATGGGTAAATTATGCGTGGGCTCCAAAAAGCGATGGCTATGATATACCTATAGGAAGTAACATTAGCAACGATAAAGGCATATTTAGTATATCTACTATTGAGAAAAGAAAAGCACTTAATAAAATATTAGGCAATAACCAACCTAGTAGAAACGAAAGTTTTGTATGGCGTTTAAGGGTATTGTTAGAGCAAAACAGAATTTCAAATGCCGATGGTTTAATTGCAATGATGCAAATAGACCCCTATTTTCCTAAAAGACTACAAACACAATTGCACGAAATGGAGGCTTATTCCTATTACAAACAACAAGTTTGGGATAGTGCGGCTTGGCATTTAATACGAGCTTTACCTGATGCTGAAAACGTATTTGAAAAAGCAAGATGGGAATATTTAATTGCCCAAATGTTACACCTGTCTGGTGGGAAAGATTCTTTAGCAGCAACCTTTTATGAAAAGAGTATTGTTCATACAACAGATCCATTAATGGAAATATTTGCTAGGCTAAACCTAGTATCGCTCGATGCTAAAAAGAAAGGCTACACCTTAAAAGACAATATTGCAGAATTATATAAACTAGGGCGTAAAGACAGATTTGCTCTGTATAGAGACGTAATTTATTATGCAGCAGGTAAATTGGAGTTGGAGAATAGAAACTTAAAGGGTGCAATTACTGCTCTTAAAAAGGGTTTAAAGTACGAAAACACTGACAATCCTAGTCAAAAACAAAAAACCTTTCTACTATTAGCTGATACTTACTTTGATAATAGCGACTACAAATTAGCGAATAATTATTATGATAGCATTCAAATGGTTGGTTTATCAGCTTTAGAGAAAACAAGGATTGATGAAAGAATAGCAGCACTTAAAATAATAGTTGCCAATATTATAACCATTGAAACACAAGATAGCCTTCAACATATTGCTGATATGCCAGAAAATGTAAGAAGGGCATACATTAAAAAGTTACTTAAACAACTACGCAAAGACCAAGGAGTTAAAGAAGGAGAAATTATTGATTTTGGTAGTGATAACGATCCTACAAATAACAGTTCCTCCTCACCAATTGCCGTTTTGGACAATAATAGTAGTGGAGTATTCTATTTTAATAATCCCACATTGGTAGCTGCTGGTTCAAAAGAGTTTAAAAGTAAATGGGGTAACCGACCAAATGTAGACAATTGGGGTAGACAATCTGCTTTTGGTAAACAAAACGCGCCAACAACTCCTATTATGGATGTAGGACCTGGTGCGATGGACATGAATGTATCAAGTGATGTTGACGACCCGACTCCTGTTAAAAAAGTTGGAGCTAATCCTGTTGATGATGTCCCAATTGAAAAAGACCTAACATTTGAAGGTTTGATGCGTAATGTTCCGTTAAGGCAAGAGCAAAAAGATAAGGCTGATACTGCTGTATCTAAAGCTTTGATTAGTAATGGGATAACTTTCCAGAATAATTTAAAAGATTATCAATCGGCAATTAATAACTATGAATCATTTTTAAACCGCTTTCCTAATCATAAAAAGGCAGAGCAGGTTCATTTTAATTTAATATATTGTTATGGGCAGTTAGGATTGTCTGGTAAATCGGACTCTTTAAGTAATTACCTCCGTACCCATTACCCCAATGGAATTTTTACAGCTTTGTTATTAGAAGGTCATCGAAAGAAAGAGATTATTCAAAGTGATACTACGGTAGACTACCAGACTACTTACTTAACTTTTGCTCAAAAAGAATATCAAAATGCAAACATTGCCAAACTAAACAATGATAAAAAGTATGGTAAGATTACTAACTGGACACCTCAATCACTTTACATTGAATCAATTGATTATATACTTAAATATAAAGATACTACTGCAATTAACAGATTACAAGAAATTGTAGATAACTACTCCAAAACCCCCTTGGCCGAAAAAGCAATTAGAATGATAGAATTGCTTAGATTACGTTTAAAATATGTTGCAGATAGTATTAATACCAAGAAAAGAGAAGATCATATACGAGATAGTATTGCACATATTAATCTAGATTCTTTAAGAAAAGTTCATATTGTAGATTCTTTAAACAAACTTCATTACGATGATTCTTTAAGGATGGCTAGCATGTTAGATTCAATTGGTAAACTAAAGAATGTAGATTCATTAAGGAGGGTTCATTTAGGGGATTCTATCAAATTGGCGAATCTATCAGTATCGTTACGTAAGCAACACACAGCAGATTCTTTGAAACAGTCAAGTTTAGCAAATGCATTACGACGAAAAGAACTAGAAGACGCTTCACGAAAAGCTGCCTTGGCAGATAGGTTACATAAACAACATATTGCCGATTCCTTAAGAGCGGTAAGTTTAACAGATGCAATGCGAAGAAAACGTATTGCTGATTCGCTTAAAAATGCAAGCTTAACCAATGCCAAGTGGAAGAAGTATTTGGAGGACTCGTTACGCAATGCACAATTGGCTGATGCAATGCGAAGAAAACATATTGCCGATTCACTTAGAGATGTAGGCTTAGCCAATGCCAAGTGGAAGAAGCATTTGGAGGACTCTTTACGAAATGCACAATTGGCTGATGCAATGCGAAGAAAACATATTTCCGATTCACTTAGAGATGCAGGCTTAGCCAATGCCAAATGGAAGAAGCATTTGGAGGACTCTTTACGCAATGCACAATTGGCTGATGCAATACGAAGAAAACATATTACAGATTCCCTTAGAGAATTAAGTTTGGCTGATGCAAAATGGAAGAAACACTTGGCTGATTCCTTGGGTAAACATTACCGTGCAGAGATGTTGAAGAAAGCTAAGAACATTAGTGATAGCAGTTTTATATGGGATCCAAATGAATCACACTATGCTGCTATACAATTAGATGATGTAATTAGGGTATTTATTAAAACTGCTGCTAGTGATTTCAACAAATATGATTCGGCTCATTTCCCGAACGAAAAAATAGAAATTGCTTCTAATGAAATTACTGATAGATATTCTTACATATACTTTGGTCCTTTAAATAATGCTGCAGCAGCCGTTGCATATATTAATAAAATTAAACCCGATGTTTCAAGGATTATTATTCCTTGGCTGCCTAAATCAAGGTTTAAATTTACAATCATTAGTGAAAGCAATTTAATATTATTGCAGCAAAATAAGAAGGTGGATGAGTACAATAAGTTCTTAAAGAAATTCTGCCCATATAAGTTTTAAATGAAAAAAAATAATACAAGCATGCGTAATGCGGTTAAAATATTCTGGAGTCTGTTTTTTGGGTTACTGGGATTAATAGTTATTCTAATAATAATGGCAAATTTTGGGTGGTTAGGTGATATGCCTTCCATTTCTGATTTGCAAAACCCTTCCGCCAAACAATCTACACAAGTATATGCGCAAGATGGAACTTTAATGGGCAAATATTACTTGGAAGATAGGATTAATGTAGAGTATAAAGATATCAGTAAGTATGTAGTGAATGCTTTGATTTCAACTGAAGATGAACGCTTTTATGAACATAGTGGTATTGATGGCAGATCTTTAATGAGGGCATTTGTATTTCTTGGTAAACAAGGTGGGGCTAGTACTATTACAATGCAAACGGCCAAAAACCTCTTTATTAATTACAAAAGGAATAAAGTAAAACGTATTTTTCAAAAATTAAAAGAAGCAATTATTGCAGTTAAGCTTGAACAAAATTTTACTAAGGATGAAATAATTACCCTTTACCTAAATACAGTACCCTTTGGAGATAATGTTTATGGTATTCGTAATGCCTCTAAAACCTTTTTTCAAAAAGAACCATATGTATTAAATGTTGAAGAAGCAGCTGTATTAATAGGTATGCTTAAAGGTTCAAATTTATATAACCCAAGAATTAATCCCAAAAAAGCTTTAGATAGGCGTAATGTAGTTTTAGACCAAATGGTACGAAATAATAATTTGGATGAGAATGTAGCGGCTAAACTTAAATTAAAACCTATTCAGTTAAACTATAAAAAACTAGATGAAAGCACGGGACTAGGTCCATACTTCAGGATGATTTTGGGTGAGGAAATGAAGACTTGGTGTAAATCGCACAAAAATGCCAATGGAGATAATTATGATTTGTACCGAGATGGTTTAAAAATATATACCACTATTAATCCCCACATGCAATTATATGCCGAAGAGGCTGTTGCCAAGCACATGAGTTACATGCAAAAAGTTATGAACGCTCAGGCATATATAAAAGATGGTTCTGTTTGGAATGGTTATGAAAATGTATTGAAAGCTGGAATGAAACAAAGCGATAGGTGGAAGAATCTTTTACACGAAGGATGGAAAGAAGAGGATATTGAAAAGAATTTTTACAAGCCCACTAAAATGAAGGTGTTTGCTTGGAATAATAAAAGGTCAACAGATACGGTGATGACGCCTATGGATTCTATTAAATACCACCGCCAAATGATGGAAAGTGGTTTTATAGCCATGGACGCAGCTAGTGGAGAAGTTAGGGCATGGGTTGGTGGAATTGATTTTAAAACCTTTAAATACGATCATGTTAATTTTAACACCAAACGTCAGGTGGGTTCTACCATGAAGCCTTTGTTGTATAGTTTGGCAATAGAAGAGGCTGGTTTTACACCATCTACCGTGGTTTACGACCAACAACAAAGCTTTGGTAGCTATGGCTTGGTTCCTGCTACTTCAAAATCTTGTAGCGGTGCTGCTATGCCAATGGCAGAAGCATTAGCTCGTTCTAAAAATTGTGCTACTGCTTATATTATGAAACAATTAGACAATACAGGTAACAATGCTGCCAAACGTTTTGTAGACTTTTTAAATAATAAATGTGGGTTACAAACCAAAATAGACCCAAATCCTTCCATTGCGTTGGGTGCTTGCGAAATTTCATTATTCGAGATGATGCAAGCTTATAGTATGTTTCCAGGTAGAGGCTTTAATGTGAAACCAATATTTATTAGTAGAATTGAAGATAAAAATGGAAACATTTTACAAAGCTTTTTGCCACAGCGTAAAGAAGTTATTACCGATGTAACAGCCTACTCTGTTATTAAAATGATGCAGGGTGTTATGAAGTTTGGTACAGGCAGAAGTATAGTTAAATATGATATACACGGAGAAATTGCTGGCAAAACGGGTACAACCAATGATAATAGTGATGCATGGTTTATGGGTTACACCCCCCAATTACTTTGTGGGGCTTGGGTTGGTAATGACGATCGCTTTATTCGTATTAAAAATACTGATTTAGGTCAAGGTTCTCAAGCTGCAATGCCAATATGGGCTTATTTTTATGAACAAGTACTAAAAGATAAAAATATTGCGGGCATAGATCCTAACGCAACTTTTATAAAGCCAGATGTAATGGCTAATGATATTAATTTTGATAAATTCAACAACATTCCTTCTACATTAGGGGCTGAGGGTGATGATATGGGTACAGGCAAATCGGATGATTATGGAACAGGTGAACTTCCTAAAGATTTAAAACCTTCCACCGACTTAACGCCTGAATCACAATTACCTAATGATAATGGAAATATACCCAGTAAATCTTCGCCCAAAAAGGATAAATTACCGGCAATATTACCAGATAAAAAGGGAAAGCAGACACCTAAAGCAGTAATGCCTAAACAATAAATGAGGTTATTCAATAACAAAACCCATTACTTTCATTCTAGTTTTAAACTTGGGAACATTTTCAATAGGTACTAATAAATTAAAACCTTCGGCTTTTAAAACTAGTTTCTTTAATTCAACATCTTGAGCAATCATTTTGTGTAGTTCTTTATCATCAATAGGTAATGAATAGGTAACTACTAGTTTATTTACTTTTATTAAAGAGGCACTATGTTCTAACTGATTAAAAAATCGTTCCCAATAAATAGGTATGGTATTATTAATCATCAATTTAAAGGACGCAATTTTGTTTTGTACATCTTTTTTGGTCTTACATTCTTTTAAAAATATATTAGTTGTTACTCTATACCGATGTTTACCCAATTTCTCACAACAATTGTTCAACATTACCTCAGCAATATCTACATTACCACTCGATATGATCATTAAACTGTCTGTAGATAAAGTGAATGTAGATACATAAGTAACCTCTTTATAGGTATATTCATCTGTTTTTCCTAAAACATAAGCACCTAAGGAGGTTAATTTACAATACATTAGCCCATCATAAGCTGAATAATAGGATACCCCTAATTTGGAGGTATTTACACCTGCATAAGCTAACTCTACTAAACCCCAAGCAGCGTATAAAAACAGGGTTCCTTTGATAAAAGGGTCTGAAATAAATGAATTATATAAATGAACCTGTAAATAAGTTTTATCATTAAGGTTAGGCAATATTTCCTCATCATAATATAACCTTCCAATCGCGGTATGCGTTTCAATTGGTTTTACATTAATAGCACGGTGCTCAATAAATTCTAAAATATTAAGACTACTCACCCATTTGTCAGTGTGTAATTGTTTAATTATACCTTGTAATGCTTCTTCCACCCCACCTCTATTGTCATTAAATACATCATTTACAAACCCCCAACCTTTTAAATGAGATAAGATATATTGAGATGAGAATGAATTTAAATAGTGCTCTTTAAACAAGTATTTAATGGTTTCAACACTATCTAATGACAAGTTTTTTTGTTGAAATCCAAACAATAAACCCGCAATTAAATTGGTTCTTACTTTATTTAACCCCTCTTCCTCTCCATTATAATACTCTTTAATGGAACAGTTCTTTTGAAACCTGCTGAGTGTAGTTTCCATTGGTCTGCCTGTTGCAGAATATTTAATATACCCTCCTAAATAATAGGCAATAAAAGTAGGTAGCTCTTCTAAAATATGTGGATGTGTGTTAAACACATACCGACTAATTGGAATTGTATCTACTTCTTGAAAATAATAATGTGCAGGTTTTGGATAATAATCAACTAACAGTTTTTTTAGTTCTATGTTAAGACAAAGCCTGTATTGGGTAGTACTATTTAAAAAGGAACCATTTAATACCAACTTAGAAATAGAAAAAAAATTGTACTCGGGCAACAATTCACTCTCCGTTATTCCACCTTGTTTATTAAAAGCAATTACTTTTATAATAGGAACGCCCAAATATTTTTGCAATTCTGCATCGGTTATAAACTCTTTCCACAACAATTTTTCTATTGTCTTCTGTATGGTTATGGGTAAGGTTTCTTTAAATGCTTGATAAATATGCTTATTGCTAAAAACCGAGAATGCAATGGTCATGACCTCTGGCTTACTGAATGACTTTTTATTTTGTAAAACCTTGGTAATTTTAAGGGTGCCTGCATCCTCCCAAGTTGGATTTAAATTGGTGTTTTTTAGATAAAACTCTTTAACAAACTTAAAGAGACCTTTTTCCAGAGAATCTTTTGTGTAAACTGCATCTAAAGCAGTGAGCGATTGAATACTTAACATGATAACAATGTTTTATACACCCAACATAAATTGAATATCATCCTCATTTATTGCCTTTAACGAGGCACTATCGGCCGAAATAATATTATTAAATATCTCCGACTTCTGCTCCTGTAACATTAATATCTTTTCTTCAATCGTGTCCTTAGTTATTAATTTATACGTTAGCACTGTTTTATCTTGACCAATACGGTGGGCTCTATCAATTGCTTGGTTTTCGGCTGCTTTATTCCACCATGGATCAAATATAAATACAACGTCTGCAGCAGTTAGGTTAATACCTGTTCCTCCTGTCTTTAGGGTTAATAAAAACACTTTGCAATTAGCGTCAGATTGAAACCGCTCCACCAATTCCTGTCTATTTCTAGTTGCACCACTCATCGTTACATAATCTACACCTTGTTCTTCTAGCTTTTCACCAATTAGTTCTAGTGCCATCAAAAAATTTACAAACACCAACACTTTATGTTTATTGGCCAATGCATCCATCAATTGTTCCATCAACAATTCAACTTTCGGCGATTTAATTATTCCATTACTATACCCCTCCGGTGTAGATGCCAATTGTCTTAATTCGCTCAACGCTTGAAACACAAAGAATTGTGCACTCTCAATACCTTTACTTGCCACTTGTTGGTTAACAACTTCTTTGTAATATTGTCTACGTTGTTCATACAAACGTTTTTGTTCGCGGCTCATCTCTACATATAGTACCTGCTCAATTTTATCTGGTAATTCTTTTAGTACCTCTTTTTTTAATCTTCGGAGTATAAAAGGGTATATTTTCTTGCGTAAATCAGCAGTAATTACTTCGTTATTATCTTTTTGAATGGGGTTTAGATATTGTAATTGAAAATTATCCATACTTCCAAACATGGTAGGGTTTAGAAAGCGAAACAGTGCATATAGTTCGCCCAAATTATTTTCTATGGGGGTTCCACTTAAAGCTATACGATGGTTTGCTTGCAACAACATGATCGCTTTAGATGCTTGAGAAGCGATGTTTTTGATGTTTTGCGATTCATCTAACACTACATAATTAAAAACAAGTTCTTTAAGTGTTTCAATATCGTTACGCACCATCGAGTAGGTTGTTAAAATGATATTGTGTTCTAATGCTTCCTCTAAATTTCTACCTGTGGCATGGTAAACATAAAAACTAATATTGGGCGTAAATCGTTGCAACTCTTTTTCCCAATTAAATAATAAACTTTTGGGCATCACAATTAAGCTAGGCAATGTTTCTTGGGGATAGATAGAAGCCAATAAGGTTATGGTTTGTAAGGTTTTACCCAAACCCATATCATCAGCAAGGCATCCACCTAATTCTACTCGTTGCAAATACTTTAGCCAGTTATAACCCTGCACCTGATAAGGACGTAAAGTAGCGTTGATTGTAGGCAGCGGTTCATTTGTTTCATTGATATGATTAAAGCCATCAAAAATATCTCTCGATTTTGCAAAGGCTTCAGCAGCAACTTGATCATCAATTAAATCTTCAGCCAAGGGGAGGTCAAAAAAAGAGATCGTTACTTCATCTTTATCTTTCTTAAACAACCGTTGTAGCTTCAACATATAATTTTCATTTACCAAAGCGTGCGTTCCATCATTTAACAGAATGTATTTATTTTTATTATACTGTTGTAGTGCATCAAACAAAGCAAACTGCTCATCATTAAAGTGTAAGTTAGCTTCACCATGTAAAAAATCAAGCCCATGATCTAACCTTAGATCTAACCTTGGCTTTGCCGTACTAACTTTAAACATCTTAAGGTTTTCGGCACCCATTATTTTATAAGAAGTAAGCAAAGAAGCGAGTTCATTAAAAATAAAGTTAGATGCAACGGAAAATGGAATAATAAACAAATCTCTATCCATTATTATCTCTTGGTCTTCATCTCCCTTGGTAATATGTTTTTGAAGCAGCTTATTAACTTCTAATATGGCTTCGTTATTATTCTTTTGCTCAATCAATTTTACTTCTATCAACTTCTCTAAATCGTTGATAGCTGCAAAATGCGTTAACTCATAATCGTTTAATAAACTAGATTCAATACTTGGCAATACTTGTGCAACGCGCATACAAAGCGCGTCATCTATATCTATTTTTTCGAAAATTAAAGCTGGCGAAGTAGTAATAGGATGTGCAGTATAGTTTACGGTGTAATCTTCATAAACTAATTCAATATGTTTGGTGAAAGAAAAGAATATAGAAAGAAATTTTGCTAGGTTGCTTGTTAAAATATGGGTATTAAAAAAGGTAAGTGCTTTAAAATTATTGCCAACAGGCGGTGTTTCAATCACTTCGCCCTCCACAAATAAATGATTTTCATTAATAAATACAAATTTGGTAACTACTTTGTTATTAGTCCACAATACTAACCTAGAAGTATTGTTTAAAGTATTGGGCAAAGTATTAATTAATAATCGTAAGCTTCCTTTGCTAGGTGATAAGGTTATCTTTTTACCCTCTTCTGTTATCCAAAGCTTACTTTGTAAGAGTAATTGTATTAAAGAATCATTTTCGTGCAAGTAAACTTGGTTACTAGGATGTTCCCAATCAACTACAAAATCTCCTCGCTCTCTTATTGTTTGTACTTGTTTTAAAATGGTACGTTCAACCCCACTATATAACTGAAAATCTACTTCAATTACTTCCCCTTTATGGTTACGTACCTGTATATAAGCACCCGATTCATCAAAAAGCAAACAAAAAACAAGGGGAATTGCAATGCCACCGGTACCGGTAGTAGTTGACTTTTCTTTTTTAAATACGTCGAAAACTGTTTTTACAGCCATAATTATTGTGTGGCGCTGTATATGCGCTACCCATTAAAACCTAAACTTGAAAATAGAACATTACCGCAAAGTGTTGATTAAAGCTCTGTAACACCACCACTAATCACAAACTTCATAGCATCGGCCGCAGTTACATTTTTTAGGATTTTTATTTTATTAGGAGGTACAAAAAATAAGATACCACTTATTGCATAGGCATGTGGTACATAAACAGCTACATGGTCTTCTAAATCGAAATTAGTAACAGACTTTTGTGTAATAAAACCTATACGCCATATATTTTCTCCATCAATATTTACCAAAATGGGCTTGTCGAATTTCTTTTTATTGCCAGCAAAAGCTTCCATCATATCTTTTACAGAAGTATAAATTATTTTAACTCCAGGTGTTTTTTCTAATAAACTACCAAAAAAAGAAACAATTCGCCCAAATACAAAGGAAGAGGAAATCCAACCGGCTAACATTACTACTACTAATACGACTAAAAAGCCTAGTCCTGGAATCTTTTTAAGATTACCCTCAGTATCTCTTCCAATAAAACTTGGAATTATATTGTGTAAGATGTTAGGTAAAATATCATCAACCGTATTAAATAGGAAAATGACAGCCCAAATAGTTACGCCAATTGGCGCCAAAATAATAAGACCTTGAATAAATGTTTGCAACAAACGGGAAAGTATATTTTGTGTTGCTTCTTTACGTTGTTCTTTGTTAAATAGCATAAAATATCTTTTGGGTGTAAAGTACGTCACAAATTATGTTATTGGAAAATAGAATTGTAAATAATGAAATTGTCAGTAATTTGTTTTAATGTTAAGCATGTTACCCAAAAAAATAGAAAGCTCTTTCTAGAGCCTTGTTATTAAATTTCAACGAGCCAATAAGTTGAATGTTGAAGAAAGTTGTAGGTAATAAGTTTTATATATAAAGTAAAAAAAGGATGAAGAAAGAATAATGATGAATGAAGCAGGGCATTTATGGAATACAGTAAGACTTAATAAGAAATTGAAGATTCCAAAAAGATTTCTTGCCCTTTTATGAGAACGGTTATTACAATGACTACCTAATTTTTATGAGTCATAAGTAAAAATCATTAATATGGTTTAATTATAAGCATCATTAGGTCTTTTCAACTTTACTTTTTCATCTAAACCTTACATTTGTTACTATGCACTATACAGTAAATAATCATCGGTATCAGTTTAATGATTTAAAAGATTTATTGGCGAAAGCTACACCATTTAGAAGTGGAGATGCTTTGGCGGGTGTTGCTGCCGAAACGTATGAACAGCGTGTAGCTGCACAGTTTGCATTAGCAGATTTGCCGTTAAAAACCTTTTTAACACAATCTGTTATTCCTTATGAAGATGATGAAATTACTCGTTTAATAATAGATGCCCATTGTGCTACATCATTTTCTTCAATCAGTCATTTTACGGTGGGTCAATTTAGAGATTGGTTATTAACCGATGAGGCAAGTACTCATAGTTTAACACAGTTAACAATGGGTTTAACACCCGAGATGGTGGCCGCAGTTAGTAAACTTATGCGTAACCAAGATTTGATTCAAGTTGCTCAAAAGTGCGAAGTAGTTACTAAGTTTAGAAATACCATTGGTTTAAAAGGGAGGTTCTCTACAAGATTACAACCCAATCATCCTACTGATGATATTAAGGGGATTGCTGCAAGTATTATAGACGGTTTATTATATGGTAGTGGCGATGCAGTGGTGGGTATTAATCCAGCATCTGATAGTGCTCTTGCGGTTGCTAAGTTGTTGTATATGTTAGATAAACTGCGCACTAATTACAATATACCCATACAATCGTGTGTATTGTCGCACATTACTACCACGCTACAATTAATAAACAAGCAAGTACCTGTTGATTTAGTGTTTCAATCTATTGGTGGTACAGAAAAAACAAATAGCAGTTTTGGCATTAACTTATCTCTTTTGCAAGAGGCTTACGATGCTGGCTTATCGTTACAAAGGGGTACGGTGGGTAACAATATCATGTATTTTGAAACAGGACAGGGTAGTAGTCTTTCTGCCAATGCACACCATGGGGTAGACCAACAGACTTGTGAGGCAAGGGCTTATGCGGTGGCCAGAAAGTTTAATCCTTTGTTAGTAAACTCGGTGGTTGGTTTCATTGGCCCCGAGTATTTGTATGATGGAAAGCAAATTATAAGGGCAGCATTGGAAGATCATTTTTGTGCTAAGATCTTAGGTTTACCTATGGGGATGGATATTTGTTACACCAACCATGCCGAAGCCGATCAGGATGATATGGATAATTTATTGGTATTATTAGGCGTGGCGGGTTGCAACTTTATAATGGGGGTACCCGGTGCGGATGATATTATGTTGAATTACCAATCTACTTCGTTTCATGATGCTTTGTTTGTGAGAAAGTTATTAAAACTGCGTCCAGCCCCTGAGTTTGAAGCCTGGTTAGTTAAGCAAGGTATAATGGATGAGGAAGGTAATTTATTGCCACCGCAAAAGGAATTATTAGGGTTAACTATGGGGTTATTTTAATAGGGGATAGGTTTGAGGATGTTTAATTGGAAAGTAGTATGTAATTTTTAATTTAAAGGGTTTTAATAATAGACCTCTTTGGAAATTGAAACTAGCTATATTTTCAGGTATCAGGTGTAACGTAAATCGTCATTTCGAGGCACGAGAAATCTAACCATAGGCAGTAAACAAATTT
>Ga0007836_1000208_pt1 | contig 14327 bp, 16 predicted proteins | sample CryBogCBE23Oct07_FD_71205 | JGI IMG/M metagenome (GOLD analysis project Ga0007836, IMG submission 71205) | Freshwater microbial communities from Crystal Bog, Wisconsin, USA - CBE23Oct07 | ecosystem: Environmental > Aquatic > Freshwater > Lake | place: Crystal Bog, Wisconsin, USA | collected...
AGGAAAGGTCTGACGCCAGACGTCAGCTGTCATCGGGCTTCCTGCCATCGTTTCCCGGATCTGCCAGGCACAAAGGGCTTCGGCTGCCTGCCAGCGCTTCTCAAATTCGGCCTCTCCCGGAAACGCCAGCAGCGCCAGCAACCCGGCTCCGACCTCAAAATCTTCCATAACAGCAAAGTCAAACAGAACGATCCGTACGGGCTCCGGCGTGCCGTCAGAGAGCGGGCTCGGCCGCCCGGGCAATACCAGCTTCAGATCGGATGAATCGTCCATCCCACATCCCCATTCCATATGTGTAAAGCTCACATCCGAAAATATCTCGCCAATAATTCGAGATGACTGCGAGAATTTCGCGCTAAAAACTTGGCTAAGTTATCAGACAATACTGCAGTTAAATAAAATTGAGAAGATGATCGAATGACGCAACAGGCAGGTTCTCACGAATGCCGCGCAGGCGAAGGGAAGCATCGCAGCCAGCATATCCTGCTTTCAATAGCAAGCTGACTTCCTCTTTGCTAAATTTTGATAGGCGAGTTCGCAAATTCGCGGCCGCTTTTGCATCATTTGCCGAAATACGAACAGTATCCGGCAGATTGTAAGATTCGATTGGCGTCTGGATCGACCAATAGGCCACCCGACGCTGCCCCAGATTGTTCATCGCGAACAGGATCCTCAATCGCGAGAATTCAGCTTGCTGCTGAATTAGGTTCAGTGTGCGATAGGTTTGTCCGATCCAACGCCCGGTCGGTTGGCCGAGCTCGGGAACTGTCTTGCCAGCGTTACTAACCAGAACCGTGCGGCAGCGCTTCCAGACACGCTCGAGCCCCAAATTGTCGTAGACGCCGCCGTCCGTCAGCATGGCGCATCGGGTGAAGGGCTCCTTATGAAGATCCGCTCCCTGCATAGGCTGAACGGTGTTCTGACCGAATTCCAACCGGACGGGCGACAGCAGTGGCGGAAATGCCGACGAGGCGGCAACGACCCTTGAAAGGGGAAGATCCGGGCGATCAATGCGCCCGACCCGATAGTCAGCCGCGTAATCCTTGGCGAACCGCCACGCACTGCCGGTTTGCAGGTTCGTTGCCATGAAGGTGAATCTCGGCCTATCGGCAATATCCTGCAGGCCATGTTGTTCTATGTCCTGAAACGGCTGGGGCTGCTGTCTGACGCGTCAAGGAGGACCCACGGCGGCAGCATATTGTGATTTCAAACCACGACGAGGTGCAGTCGGCGCTTGCAATGGCGGATGTATATGACGCAAAACAGGTATTCGTCGATACGCCGCGGGGGAGACATTGATGCGCCTTGAAGATCTGAAGCCCGGTGCCCAGGTTCGAGGTATTGTTCCTCAGCATGCGGTTCATGTGATCTCGGCCGAATGGATTGGTCAGCAGGCCGTCAACCTCGTTTATCGAAGTGCCGCCGGCGGCATCGCCGAAACCACGCTTTACCGCGACGACGAGCATCAGCTCGTATCAGAAGCGCGCGGACGCCTCTGGTCGTTTGATGCTGACGGCGCGAAGCTTCGGCTCGTGACCGAGGCCAACCGGATCAAACTCGCACATTATTTTGATCCTTACCTCGCCATTCACACCAGCCTCGTCGACCCGCTGCCGCATCAGATTTCTGCGGTCTATGGTGAAATGCTGCCGCGACAGCCGCTCCGGTTCTTGCTGGCCGATGATCCTGGCGCCGGAAAGACCATCATGGCTGGCCTTCTGATCAAGGAACTGATCGCCCGCGGCGATCTGGAGCGCTGTCTGGTTGTTGCCCCGGGCAGCCTGGTCGAACAGTGGCAGGACGAACTTGGCGAAAAATTCGATCTCGAATTCGACATTCTCTCGCGCGATATGATTGAGACCTCGCGGTCAGGCAATCCATTCGATGATAGAAACCGGCTGATTCTTCGCCTCGACGTGCTCGTCCGCAATGAAGATCTGCAGGAAAAGCTCGACAAGGCGCGCGAATTGGATCTGATCATCTGCGATGAAGCACATCGCATGTCGGCCACCTATTTTGGCGGCGACGTCAAATACACCAAACGCTACCAGGTCGGCCAGAAACTTGGTCAAATGTGCCGCCACCTCTTGCTGATGTCAGCAACACCGCATAACGGCAAGGAAGAAGATTTCCAGCTGTTCATGGCTCTCCTCGACGGTGATCGCTTCGAGGGGCGCTTTCGCGACGGCATCCACTATGCCGACACGGCCGATATGATGCGCCGGCTCACCAAGGAAGAACTGCGCCGTTTTGACGGCCGGCCGCTGTTTCCCGAACGCCGCGCCTACACGGTCAAATATCAACTCTCGCCGAAGGAAGCCGCTCTTTACAGAGCCGTCACTGATTATGTCCGCACTGAGATGAACCGGGTGCAGCGGTTCGCTGAAGGCGACAACAAGAAGCGTAACAATGTCGGCTTTGCGCTGCAAATCCTGCAGCGCCGCCTCGCCTCATCGCCGGCGGCAATCTATCAATCACTGAATCGCCGCCGCGAACGGCTCGAGAGCGAACTGGCTGAAGCCCGTCTCGCGGTTCGTGGTCGGCAAACCGGTCTCGGCTGTCAATCAGCATTAAATATTGACCCTTTATCGGCGTTTAAAATTGACCACTGTGAAGCGTGCTGGCATGCGCACTCGCCCCGGCTGAGCTGGTCGGGGTTGCTCGGCGGAGCTAGTGTCGAGGCTTTCATCCAGCGGAGCCTCGCGCCAATCCGGGCGAGCCGTGAGGCCGCAAGACAGCTGTTGAAAGAAGCCAGATTATAGCTGTCGCCTATCTTCGTAACCTAGCCAAACCGAACGTTTTTGAGACGAAACATGAGAGGTCACAACGGGAACACCAGTGGCCTCGTTTCGTATCTTGAAACTGGTCTTGAAACATGAGTTTTATTATATCAGTCTTTCGACGAGAAATGAGAATCCTCGACATTGAAGAAGCGGCCGCGTTGACCATTCCGGATGCTAGCACGCGCAATAGCAATACCAAGATGAGGTTTGCCAGTGCCCGCGCCTCCGATGAGGACAGCGTTGCGCTAATTGGCGGGAAAGACGCCTGAGCCCAGATCACGCACCCGTGTTTCGTTAATGGGGGTGCCCGTAAAACCGACATCATCAATATCTTTACCTGTCCCCTCTCCCAGCCTGAGGCCGGTGTGCAGGCCGTTGGCTCAATCAGATAATAACTGCACATCTGCATGAACCGGCGATTGTAGGCTCGCGCTTCGCTCGCAGAGACAGGCACGCGCAAACATCATCCGGCTGTAACAAAGCCGGACATGTGCCACGTTCACAACAACAGTCGTGGTGTTGATGCGAACCGTTTCATGGCTCTAGTCAAACTGATACGCTCCCCCCCCCCGGAGCAAAAGAGAGCGGGATATAAGCTTGAGCCGTGATGGCACCACGGTACCCATTTCTTCGAATATTTGCGCACAGCATTATAACTGCCCTGAAAGCCAGTATCGCGATGGTGCTCGAATCGACGAACCAAAGTCAGTTGCTGACGGGAGGGCTTACCCTCATTGGCCAGCAGCAGCTCATCAAGATGAAGCTGCCAGGACTTAAGCGCTCGAAGGAGCTGGATCTCAGGCTCATATTTAAACTCGGTCGTATTGCTGCAAAGTATCTTGCGAACCGTATTGCGCGAGATGTGAAGCTCACGGCTGAGTTCTTTAATGGATCGTCCCCGAACAAAATGCTCCCGACGAATACGTGCAATGGTATCCACGCCCTTCATCCTCAATCCGCCCGCTCAATGACAAAGCAGGCACTTTAACGATAGTAAGGGGGGCAATATTTAAAGCCTATGACCCCATTAAGGGGTCAATTCTGCATGCCGATTCACAATTGGCGATATCTGCGATCATTAAACACCAAACGGATGCCAAAACTATCTCAGGAGTGCAGGATATGCGCCAGTCTAAACGCATGAGGCTCTAGGTTGGCAGTTTTGAACAAGACCGAGCCGGGCAAACCGAAGATGCTACACGCATGACAGAAGCACTTGCCCTTATTGTTTTCCTCCTGCCCCTCGCGTATTCGCCAGGGCCAGGAAACTCATTCTTTGCTGTCAACGGCGCGTTGTACGGTGTCCGAGCCATCGTGCCAGCGCTAATCGGTTATCATATCCCAACATTCATTGTGACCTTCGCCATTGGCTATGGCTTGTCTGTCAGCTTCCTAGCCGATCCAAAGGTCGGTTTGGTACTCAAAATTTTGAGCTCCGCCTACATGTTCTGGATCGCATTTCTTTGCCTTAGAGCGGCCATGAGCAAGGCAACGAGAGATGGCGATGGGATTTCGAAGAAGGTCGCGCCTCCATCGTTCGTTATGGGCGCAATATTAATGCTCTCCAACCCGAAAGGTTATGCCATCATAGCTGCGATGCTTTCTGGCTTTCTTGGCAAAGACACTTCTCTCCTACATCTGTTCTTTATCACCGCAATTTTCACGCTGAACAATATGGTCGCGTTCCTGGCGTGGGCATTTGCTGGGAGAGGTTTGACCAAACTTCTGAACGGCAGAATTTCGTATTTGATTTACGGAGTATCATTCCTCGCCGTAGGTCTTTGGATGCTCCTACGCTGATTGACAGGATGGTTATGATGGAAGTTGAAATGCTCGATTTGCTTGGCATCGGGTTTGGTCCTGCCGGCATTGCGCTAGAGCGTCGATCCTTTGCGGGCGGCCGGTTGGCCCATATTTCTACACGAGCTATCTGGGGTCTAGGTTGGCCCTTGAGGGGTTGCGCATTGGACATAGAGAGCCGGCTGAATTCTCCCAAATGCTGTCTGCAGGACGCTGGCAAAGCCCTTACGGAGTGTTACAGTTTGCTTCGGTCGGGAGGTCCGTTGGGATGCACTGGCGGCTCTATAGAGTGTGCAGCAGATAGTGAACCTGCCGTCCTTAGCGCCGCTTGCGCGACAGGCGCAAAACAGACGTGGCTGTTACGACTCATCCTCCGATTAGCGCCCTGAATCGGGTCGGCGACGTGCCCACAAATTTCTTAAATACCTTCGTCATGTGACTTTGGTCAGTGAATCCGTTTTCAAGTGCAAGATTCACCAAGCTATGATGCTCCAATATCCCAGCTTTCACATTCTCCACGCGCAACATAAGTTGATATTGGTGCGGCGGGATTCCAAATGCCTTCTTAAAGCCCTTTATGAGATTTAATGGCTTGACGCCAACCGAACTCGCAAGCATGTTTGTATCAAGATTCTCGTGAAAACTGGCATCGATAATAGACTTGGCCTTTACAATGTCGGCTCTGCAGCGCTTGTCTTTTCTAAATCCCGAGGCGTGTCTCGAGAAAAGATCGGATAAGGCTACAGTGAATTCGACCGTCCCCGGGTCATTCAATCCTGCGGTTCGCCAACGCTGTAGATGTTTCATACCGGCGAGAATCGGGTGGACCAAAGAGGGTTCGGATACAAATGGCTTTTCAAAAAGATATGGCGATTTCCGCCTGCCTTCGATCCCTATAAGCCCATGCACGAAGTCGATATCCAGGTACATGATGCTGTATGACGAGCCGCCGTCGGTTACAGTAAAGCCATCATGGATTTCTCCCGGGGAGATGCAAACTATATCTCCTTCCTTGCCAATATGATTCGCACCCCTGTAGAACATTTTCTCCACCCCACCGATCAGGATTCCGACTGAGTAGCAATCATGATAGTGTCTATTAAATGAGAAATTTCTAATATGGCCGGATAACACAGATGCCACCTCCGTTCTGTAGATTATCCTTGGTAATGGGTGACTTATTCCAAAGGACATGAAGCGCACTCCTTTTCACTGGACACGTCGGTTCGTTTGATTTTGCTCTAATGAACTGCCGAGGGAAAGCAATCTTGAGTGCGGAATGGGAATGGAAGAGCTGGCTCGGTTTGTTTGAACAGTTTCGGGTTTTTTTAAGTGGATTCCTGCCTCGGTCAGGCCGCCATCGGGATTGGTAGCTGCGCGGTAAAATAGGCCTCATCTGGCGTCTGCCGGTCAAGGCTCGAATGAGGTCGACGGGTGTTGTAGAAGCCGTCGATGTATCGGCTAAGCGAAGCGCGCGCTTCCGGGACGTTGTCATTGGCCCCCAGGTAGACCTCCTCATATTTGATGGTTCGCCAGAGCCGCTCGATGAACACGTTATTCTGCACGCGATTTTCCAGCCCCCTGGACTTGTTTGGAAAATCGAATTCCCTTCAAAGCTCCCATGCATCAGCATCCGGGCGGTTTGGTATGATTCCTTCATTCATTACCTCAACAGGAATCCAAGAATAGCAGGACAGCGGTCTATCCGAACAAATTATTCGGTATCCTCGCCTTCTGCAATTCGGTCGGCGGCTGCGCCCGGGGCAGAGTCGCATTGGTCAATTTGAAGAAGAGAACGCCGCACCCGTTCGGCATTATAGGGTATGCAGCCCTAGCAAACTCACAAAGCATGTGGGACACGTCACCCAGTGAGGCCGGGTGGGTTGTGTCAGAAAGATACTCTTCGATACAAGCCTGGAAGTGCAAAATATCCTCGGCCGCCTGCCGCAAGTGGAACCTCTCCAAGGTAAAGCTCTTATGAATTCGCGAACGTCCGATTTCGGATATCCGTCGAGCTTCGAAGGACACGGTCATTGGACGATCTCTCCAAGCGTCGCTGAGTTGGGTCGTCATTACTCGAAGGTTTCCAACGCTGGACCGACCCACTCCGCAGCCCAACGACGACATCGTCTGCGTTACGGCCAAAGCTGAAGCTGTTGACTACATCTTCTGTCGAGAATCTCGCCACCGGCTCAGATGAACCAATGTTGTAGAGGACAAGTGCCCCGCTTTCGTCGGCACGCGCCGCAATCCAATCACCGTCGGGGGCAATTTCAATCGATTGCACCCGGTCAGGCAAACGCCATGACGTTACTTTGCGAGTCTTGATGTCCGCGAAAGTAAGCGTGGCGTCGTCCGACAGACCCAGCACGAAGGCCCCGCCAGGTGAAACGGACAGCGCACTCGCAGATTTCGCCGACCAGGGTCGTGCGAACAACACCTTCTCAGGATCCGTGGCGGGAGCGGCTCGCAGAACGCCGTCGCTGGAACTCGTCCAGATTATGTCTTGCCCGGGCTCGAAAGTCGCTGCGGTCGTCTCCTTCGCTCATTCCAAGGCGGCAGGATTGGCGGCGGCACTTGGACCATCAGTCAACGGTCCAACCAGTTTGGGAGGCGAGTCCCCGAGAGTACAAAGGCACCTGATGGAGAGATTTCTACGGCGACGAGCCCGGCGGGGAGCTGCACGGCGCTGCTGAAGTAGGGGGTTCCCAAAACGTCGCTTAGGGCTGCGGTAACGAGGCCATTCGAGGTGCCGCCTTGTTCCCGATCTATCAAATAGGCTTGACGCGCAAGACGGACAGCGCGCTCGTCATGGCGCTCATAGGAAATAGAGCGGGGCGCCACCGCGGCGAGGGATGGCGTAAGCGCTTCTTGAGCAGAGGCAACTGCTTCATTGCGTTGCCACCAGGCAATACCCGCCAGGAGAGTCGTTGCGATAGCAGCAAAAATGGCGAGTGCAAAACGAATCTGGTAGTTTCTCCGCTCGTTCGCGGTAGACGTGAGCAGGAATAGATTGACATTTGTGCTCACAAATTCGGGGTCGGTTGCCGCAACAGTCTGGGCTCTGGCAAGTCATCGCCGCTGAAAAGATATATTCTACTCTGCACTTATTCGAACTCTATCAATCGCCTTGCAACCCGATATGATTCAATTAAAGTGAATGACGCTCCGCAGGGTACACTTTTAAGGAAAAATCCCATGGCCAGCAATCTGTCCGATTCCGCCCGCCAGATAATCCAACGGTGCTTTGAGGGGCAGCCTGTCATGGTTTTGGGGAGCGGGGCGTCTGTTCCCCATGGTCTACCGACCATGAAGGATCTGTCAGAGTATTTAAAAGCAAATGTCCAACCCGTTCCAGCCGAACAGAATATCTGGAAAAACATAGTCGCCAAATTGGAGAGTGGCGAAGATGTTGAAGCTGTGCTTGATGCCGTGCAGAGAGACAGTGATCTCCTGCAAAAAATAGTCGAGTCGACCTGGGTCCTAATCGAGGCGAAAGACCGGGATGTCTTTGAGAACAATCAGGGTTCAGCGACCTCAAAGATTTTGTTTCGGCTTGCTGAGACCAGCGGTCGCCGCGTGGATGTTGTCACCACGAATTATGACCGGCTGGCCGAATACGCTGCGGAACATGCGGGTCTGCTGTGGTTCGACGGATTCGGGCCCGGGTTTCGCCGGTCGCTTTGGAGTGACGGGATTCCGGTCATCAGGCGATCGATGGCGTCTGGCGTACCGGCTGAGCCGACCGTTGCCATCTGGAAGGTGCATGGATCCCTGGATTGGTTCGAAGATCCTCAGGGCAACATCGTGTCCATTCCACTTCGAACGGCCATTCCGTCCAGATCGTTGCCGCTCATCATCACCCCCGGGCGGTCCAAATTCGAGCGCACTCATTCCGAGCCCTTTCGCTCGATCGTGGCGGAAGCAGATGCAGCCATGAAGCGGGCGGGCGGAGCGATCTGCATCGGCTATGGGTTCAACGACACCCACGTCCAGGAAAAGTTGAAGGCCCGCCGAAGTTCTCAGAGCTTTGTCTTTGTCGTCGTCGCCCGGTCCCTGACACCGGCGACAAAGCGCTTTCTGTTCGAAGAGACGTGCAAGAACTTCGTGGCGATTGAGTCGATCAAAGATGCAAATGGGAATGTGTCAACAACAGAATGCTGTGTCTATACCGCCGACGCGCCCGCGGGCGAACGGACCAAGGGCCTACTTTGGCACCCCGAAGCCTTTGCGTCAGAGGTGCTTTGATGGCCGATCCTGTCTTTATACTTCCGGACCAGGAGCGCCTCGGCACCGTCGATACGGTCGATACGGCTTCCGTCATCGTTCGTATCCACGAGAAAGACAAAACGCGACGTATCACCGTCAATCGGCTGGTCGCCATTGAAAGCAGCCGCCCCGGCCAGAAGTTGATCGGGCTCGTGCAACGCATCACATGCGCCGAGGACGACGACGGTCACACCACGGAACCGATCAGCTCTGCCTTGCCGCTGGAGCGGGATTCAGCCCGGATTTCGCTCATCGGTACCTATATTCCCCGGCTGCGGAGCGCCCGCCATGTCTTCCGGCGTTCCCTCGATATCGTCCCCGAGATCGGCGCCGTGTGCTGGCCGATCGAGGGCGAAAACCTGACCCGTTTCATGCGTGTCCTGGCGCGCATCGACAGCTCGACAGGCTCGAGCCTCTCTCTCGGGACCTATTCACTCGATGACCGCGCGGAAGCCTATGTCGACGGCGACAAGCTGTTTCAGCGTCATGCGGCCATCGTCGGCTCGACGGGCTCGGGCAAGAGCTGGACGGTGGCGCGGATTCTGGAACAGGCGGCGAGCTTGCCTAACGGCAATGCGATCGTGTTCGATATTCACGGTGAATATGGCTCGCTGGTCGATGATGGCATCCGTCATTTCCGCATCGCCGGGCCGGCGGACACGGGGGCGGACAAGTCAATCGACGATGGTGTGCTGCATCTGCCGTTCTGGTTGCTCGGCTATGAGGCCATCATTGCGTTGTTTGTTGATCGAAGCGACCAGAACGCTCCCAATCAGGCCATGATTTTCACGCGGGAGATCAAAGCTCAGCGCGAGCGTTCTGTTGAGCTTGCCCTTGGAGCAGACGCCGCAAATTCTGTCATAATCGACAGCCCGATACCTTTCAAGGTCTCAGACCTACTTTCACGGCTTGAGCAATTGAACAGCGAGCGAGTTCCAGGCAGCACGTCGGGCGGAAAAGCCGGTGACTTCAACGGAAAGCTCTCCCGCGCCATCGCCCGCCTTGAAGCCAAGATCGATGATCGTCGGCTGGGATTTCTATTTGCGCCGCCCGACGCGACCTCCGACTTGAACTGGCTGACGAAACTCGTCTCCGCCCTGATGGCACCCCGCGCCGCCCAGCCCGGCCGGCGCGGCGGCATCAAGATTATCGACTTCCAGGAAGTCCCCTCCGACATCCTGCCACTGATGGTCTCGCTGGTCGCCAGTCTGGTCTTCACCGTGCAGCAATGGCAGCTGAAAGGCGATCTACACCCGATAGCGATCATTTGCGACGAAGCGCACCTCTATGTTCCCGATGATCGTTTGGGCGGTGCCGACCAGGTCTCGGTCGGCATCTTCGAACGCATTGCAAAGGAGGGCCGAAAATACGGGACCGGCCTTGTCATCGTCAGCCAGCGCCCATCGGAGGTGAACCGCACTGTGCTGTCGCAATGCGCGAATCTGATTTCCATGCGGCTGACCAACGCGGAGGATCAGTCGGTCGTGCGTCGTCTCCTGCCGGATAGTCTCGGTGGCTTTGGCGACATATTGCCCACGCTCGATATCGGCGAAGCGCTCGTCGTCGGTGATGCCAGCCTGTTGCCCATGCGTGTCCGGGTCAGCGAGCCAAAGCTGAAGCCGACGAGCGGATCGATCGATTTTTGGACTAGATGGGGAGATGCTGGATCCGCCGTACTAGATCTCGGGCAGGCTGTCGAAGCCTGGAGGCGGCAAAGCATCGCTTCATGATTTTCTTTCCGGCTGGTCTGAAACAGAATCTTCTTGCGCAAAGCCTTACCAGTACTCCGAGGAAATGGTCGTCAACAATGCAGACCGATCACATTCAGCGTTTTCGGTTTCACGGCATCCGCAAGCTCAATTGGGCCGAGCGGCCACATGGCCTCGACTATCTCACGCATATGGCCGAGGCAGGGCTTGATGATTGGATCGAGCCCGGTCCGCTCATGATCGTGATCGGGCCGAACGGCGGGGGCAAGACCACGGTTATTGACCTGTTGCGCGGACTGACCGATGCCACGATCTGGCCGACGCTGCCGCGCGAGAATTATGGCGGAGAGGATTTCTCCGGGTTCGATATCGAAGGCGGAGCCTTCACCCTCAGCGCCCGCTTCTCGAAATACACGCTGGACGCTGCTGCCACTTTCGACTTTTTCACCGCATTTGCGATGGCCGATGGCTCTCTTGGCCCGTCCTATTTCGAGGCCCTGCTGCCGAAATATCGGGAAGCCGGCACTTCGTTCGCGGAACTCGAGGCGTTCCTGAGTGCCGCGATCCCGTTGGAGATCCGCTATCGTCCGGCGACTGGTGCTCACCCCGCCGACGAACTCGATGACAGCGCTCTCGTCGATCTCCTCAACGAGTTGAGCCCGCAGTTTCCGTCCGTCATGGCGAACCCGCAGGTCTTGCCGTTCCGCCTGTTCGAGGGCGCAGCGAAGGGACCGGGGCGCATCGGAGTGATGTTCAAGGAAGATGCCGGCCAGCACATCTTCGTGCACAGGACGATGCTGCCGGCCGGCTGGTTGCAACTCGCATCGGTGCTGGCGTTCCTGCGCGGATGCCCTTCGGGCGCGCTGATCCTGCTCGATGAACCCGACCGCCACCTGCACCCAAGCTTGCAGCGGACGATGCTGGAGGTCTTAGCGCGCGAAGGAAGTGCGATCAGAGCACAGATTGTCGTGGCAACCCATTCCTCTGTCCTGATCAATCCAGAGCTTTGCCGCAACAATTCCGCAAGTGTCATCAGCGTCTCTCGCGGTCGCTGCGAGATATTGACCCCATCGCGTCAAATCCTCGACGATCTTGGTGTCACGTCAGGTGATCTAGCGCAGGCCAACGGCGTGATCTGGGTGGAAGGGCCGAGTGATCGGATCTACATCAAGGCCTGGATCGATGCCTTGCGCCGACATACCGGCAAGCCGCCACTGATTGAGCGGGTCCATTATACTTTCGTCAGCTATGGCGGGGCACTGTTGAAGCATCTGACGCTTAGCGATGATGCACCTGACAAGATGTCCGTCAGATCCATCAACCGCAATGCTTTTGTGATCATCGACGGCGATATGACGCTCAATCCCGATGCGCGACTTTCGGCCGAAAAGCGGCGCATACTCGAAGAAGCGCGCCGGATTTCCGCCGATACCGCCATCTGGATTACGGAGCGCTATACAATCGAGGCCTATCTGCCGTCGGCATGGCAGTTGACGGAGCATCATATTGAACATGACGCGGATGGCAGGATCCGGGTGAAAGGGATCTCAAAGATCGAACTTGCGGCCGCCTTCGCAGGCACCGGGTTCGATTGGGACGCGCTCGAACCCGCCAACTCCGACCTCGGCAGCCGTATAACCGCGCTCGTCGCCGCAATCGAGGCATGGCAAAGCCCGAACGAAGCCATCGAGCCCAACTATCTGCCGCCGTTTCTGATAGACGGCTAATGTCAGACAGAAGGCTCGCGGCAAGCCGTGTATGCTCCTCAAATTGCAACAAGAATTCGTTTTCGTTTTTGAATTTCGGTGCATTTCATGCCCAAAAATCCAGACTTTGAAATCGAGCAGGTCCAAGCGTATATGGATTACGGGGCTAAAAATACGACTGATCTTGAGAAGACAGCAGACTCACATTTTTTTCCAGTACTTCCGAAAATTTTTTTCTATCACTCATATGAAGTCTGGCGTGACATTATCTTCAACGATTTGTCGGTTCCATTTGATTGTGTTGACGTTCTTGGTGATCGACCGCGGATCCTCGTCCATTTTACCTCAACCAGAGCACAAATCAGCGCATTGCCACCCTTCTCATTGAAGTGGGGTGAGGATGAGACCAAGTGTAAACATCCACGCCTGATGACCGTTCAGAATCGGCCCAATGACGAAACGATTAGAGACCTGTTGGAGCGTCGAACTCATTGGGTTTCGGTCCTAGATTTCAATAGTCTCAAATGATTTGCTCACGAAGGATTCGAGAGGCAGAAGCAGCATCAGCAATCAATCGCTGTAAAACTGGTTCAAGATCTGATTGAAAGTTTAGCCACTGAGATCGCACGCGAAAAAATATTGCTTGACCAGCTTGAGTGGCGCGATATCGAGAGGCTTGTCGGCGTTTTTATCAGCGGGCTAGGCTATCGTTGCATAGTAACACCGCCAGCGAACGATGGTGGACGAGATATAGTTGTTTGGGAAATTACCAACAACGATGTCGCTTGGTATAATATCGAAATAAAGCACTGGCGGAACCGTAGCGCGGATAGCAAGTCTGTCGTCTACTTTTTGGAAACGGCACTGAGAGAAGGCCGTCGAGGTGCTTTCCTAATTTCCACCGGCGGCGTCGGGCCGGCGGCACTCAAAGCGCGCTCGGTGGTCCATGACGATTTCGTACGACTTGCCGGAGCGGCGAAGATTGTCACCACTTGCCGTCATTTTGTTAGTCGTCAATCTGGTCTTTGGCTGGAAGAAATACCACTTTGTCGAGTTTTGTTCGAGGATACACTCTAAGAAGATTTGCCCCGCGGCAGCAACGTCCAATCAGATGGCGTGATCCCTGATCTGGCGACGCCAAATCCCTGCTGTCCTACCTAAATTTCCCTGTTCGAAAATCAGCTTAGAACCGCATAATCACTTATCAAATATAACAAAAAACGAGTTTTATGCCGCCCTTGGATCCTGAAATTCCGAATTTTCGTTATAAATTTCCCTGTTATCAGCGAATCCCCGCAGAGACCGGTTCGCACCAGACTGCACCCACCGCCAGTTTTTCTTCAGATTGAAAAACACAATAATTTCATTAGCTTAACAGTCAATATTTTGGCCATGTTTGCAATTATACCCCTACGATACCCCTCAAATTATACCCCCCTCGTCTTCTTTGAGCGCTAGCTTCATGCCAACCTTCAAGGCCGCCACACGATTGACCTCATGCGCATAGGTGCGGGAGACCCCTCATCACCGTTCACATCGCAGGGCTGCATTGGGTGCGCATCAAGTCTGACATAGGACTGGATGCTCAGAGTGGTTAGGTAGGGATTGCACTCACCCCCTTGCTTAAGACCGTACCATTGGGTGCAAGTCGATCACTGCGAACACCAAGACCATGAGACTCCTTCAGGACAAGTGTACCCCACATGTCTAAGCCTCAGGACCGTTTGGCTACAGCATCACGTTTAATGGCGATGATATTTATCAAGGTGGCTTAAGGCAGGCGTGGAGTTGGTATGCAAAAAGCCATTAGGTAGGTCACAAAGTATTGACGATGATAGGCGATCTCCTCCCCCCATACATTGAGGGGTTGAGGTGTAACCAATAGAAACTGGGCGATGGTGATTGAACTGCGAGCAAGACACTTATTGCTCGCCACCTGATACTCTTAAGAGGAGGCATAAGACACTAACACTATGAATTTTCTAACCAATATCAATCTTAATCTTCGCGCGACCCGCTGCCTCATTGAACTGGCTAAATGCCTCAGCCAAGACTTCCTT
>Ga0007836_1000213_pt1 | contig 14021 bp, 14 predicted proteins | sample CryBogCBE23Oct07_FD_71205 | JGI IMG/M metagenome (GOLD analysis project Ga0007836, IMG submission 71205) | Freshwater microbial communities from Crystal Bog, Wisconsin, USA - CBE23Oct07 | ecosystem: Environmental > Aquatic > Freshwater > Lake | place: Crystal Bog, Wisconsin, USA | collected...
CAACATCAGCAGTAAAGCCAATTTTTGCATCGCTAAAGTCTTCAGCTTCAGCCTCCATAGTAGCATCAAACTTCGTAAAGCTTCCTGTTACTGTACTAATCATTAAATGTTTCACTTTAAAAGTGATTTCGCTATGCATAGCGTCTAATTTGTAAATAGCCATTTTGTTTGTTTTTGCCCCATTTAAGGGATGTTATTAAAAAAAGTTAGGTATTTTGAATTATAAGTTCTGAGTTGAAATTCTAGTTTTATCATTAATCGCTCATCACTTGCTTATTCCTCTTCAATCAACACGCCCATTTTACCCAGTTGATAATCTCTAAATGCCTCCATTATCTCCGTTTGGGTATTCATTACAAAAGGTCCATGAGATGCAATTGGTTCATTCAAAGGTTCACCGCTTCCAATTATTAATGTTGAATCTTCTAATGCCTCTATTTCAAAGCCATCTCCATCATTATTAAATAGGGTAACATAATTGGCAAGTATGGTATCCTCATTAGCCTTTATTTTACCACTAAGTAGATATGCAAAAGCATTATGGGTTATAGGAAGGTTAAAATGAAAGCGACCACCCTTTTTTATTTCTGCTGTAAAAGTGTTTACCGGCGAAAAAGTAGGAATAACCCCTTTTGTACCATTCAGCTCTCCCGATACAATGTTTATTCTAGCTAATTTATCTTCCGTTTCTATAAAGGGAATCTGTTCTTTACTAGCAGGATAGTAAATAGGTTGATCTAATTTATGCTTTGCAGGTGTATTAACCCACAATTGAATAATTTCTTGTACCCCACCTATTTCATGAATATCATGCGGAGGGCGTTCACTATGAATAATACCCATTCCTGCATTCATCCATTGAGTACCGCCTTCATAAATAATATTTTTATTACCTCTACTATCTTGATGCTGAACACCTCCTTTAAAAATAAAAGTAACGGGCGAAAATCCTCTATGTGGATGTGGACCAACCCCTGCTTTATTAGTGGGAATATGTGTTGGCACCTTGATGTTTGCATGGTGCAAAAGCAAAAACGGATCAATATTTTCTGCTTTTCTAGAAGGGAAAGCTTGCCTAACAGGAAAGCCTCCCATATCCATCATATCTGCGTAAATAATACTTTTTATTGTCCTGTTCATATTTTTATTATTAAATAATTTCATCCCTTCGGGGAATGTGATTTACAAGCTCATTGGTATCTCCATCAATAATATTTCAGTATCACTAGTTGCTTTTATATCAATTTGAGTTACATCAGTTATGCCAAAACCATCCCTTTCTTGTAATTCAATACCATTTAAGCTCACTTCACCCTTAATTACAAAAGCATAAACACCGCTTTCTGTTTTGTGTAACTGGTAACTATCTGTTGCGCCTTTATCAAAATTTCCTAGGGTAAACCATGCATCTTGATTAATCCATACCGCATTACTATTGTCGGGAGCTACTACAGTTTGTAATTTATTAGTGCGATCGGCTATTGTAAATGTTTTTTGCTCATATCGAGGAGTAATATTTTTTTCTTTTGGCAACACCCAAATTTGAAGAAACTTTACTTCTTTATCACGGTTAGCATTTTTTTCGCTGTGCGCTATCCCACTTCCAGCGTTCATGATTTGTACATCCCCTTGTTTAATAATTTCATGTCTGCCAGTGGTATCTTGGTGTTCTAAATCCCCACTTAAAGGGATAGAAACAATCTCCATGTTATCATGAGGATGTTTACCAAAACCCATTCCTGCAGCAACAGTATCATCATTAAGCACACGCAATGCCCCAAAATGTATTCTTGATGCTTCATAATAACCTGCAAAACTAAAAGTGTGGTAACTTTTCAACCATCCATGGTTGGCGTATCCTCTTGTATTTGACTTGTGTAAAATCGTTTTCATTTTATTAATTTATAATTTAATGTATATACATGTATTTGTTTAAATTTTTTTACTCTACATTTCTCAATTTCTCTAATAATCTATTTAATGTTACAGCCTCTTCTTCTGTAATGGTAAATTGTTCTTCACTTTTCGCATCAATTATCAGAGTGCTTGCATACAATAATGCTATACCTCCATTGGTAAGGGTTACTACCGTTTCTCTTTTATCCGAAGAGGAAGTACACCGTTTAACCAGCTTCTTTGTTTCCAATCTATCTATAATCCTTGGTACGTTTGAACTTTTCTCAATCATTCGGCTACCAATATCCTTAATACACATCTGTTCGGGATGTTTGCCCTTTAAAATTCTTAATACGTTATACTGTTCGTGAGTTATGCCAAATTGTTTAAGTTCTTGGGTCATCGATGTTTTTAACCACCACGAAGTATACAAAATATGTAACACACATTTTTGAACCTCACTCTTAAATTTCGTACTCTGTATTGCCTGCTCTAATTTCATTGTCGAAGCAAATGTATGTATGTACATTTAATTTTCAAAAAAGATTTTTTAGTAACTACGTTCTAATGAAATAATAAATATGATTAAGCTTATTGAGATGGGTAATTTTTTCTCTATTTAAATAAATGAACATACTGTTTTAAAAGCAAATAACTCCAATTAACTAATGCTATGCAACTATATAAAATCTATATTACACTTATTTAGCGTAAAAATGAAATAGGCAAATAGTATGTTATTGAAGTATGTAAAGAAAAGAATAGTCAAATTTTTTTATAATGCTTATGAATTTCTTAAAAATAAAAAGATCATACAATAAAATAAAGGGGACTTATAATGGAAATAAAAGGAGATATATTAAAATAAATAGGACAAATAACACCATTATATATGCTATTTATTTAGGGCTATTTGATGTTAAAAATGAATTATAATCTATTTATCTAAAAATGAAAAGTAGTGATAAAATTTAGGTAAAACTTATCATTCTACTATCTAATATACAAAAGCTACTTTGTTTTAATTTAATTTGTAAAATGAAAAGATTTATTACTGTTTTATGTACAATAGTTGTCATCTCTAGCTGCAAGCACCAAAAAAATATTCCTGATGTTTCACAAATTCAAGTAGACCTTACTACGATTCGTTATGAAAGAGATTTTTTTTCTATTGATACCACACACATTGATAGCTCATTACAACTATTGTTTTCCAAACGAAAAGGCTTTTCCGAAGATTTTTTGTTCAATATTCTAGGCATTCCCTTACAGAAAGACACAGTTGCTAAAAATGTAAAACAATTTATTGCTACCTATCATAACATTTACGCAGCATCTATTAAACCTTTTGCAGATTTTACCCCCACAGAAAGTAAGGTTAAGGAAGCGCTTAAATATGTGCACTTTTACTTTCCTAAATATCCCCTTCCTACTAAAATAATCACTTTTATTGGACCTTTAAATAGTTATGCAGGCATTATTACACCCGATAATTCATTAGCAGTTGGCTTGCAGTTATATATGGGTAAAGATTATACTGTTTACCATACCGATGAAGTACTAGATATGTATCCAACTTATATTTCGCGAAAGTTTGAACCAGATTATATATCTGTAAACTGTATGAAAAATATTGTGGATGATTTATTTACCTCCATTGAGCCTCCCAAAAAAGGAGGGCAACTGATTGAACAAATGATTGAACAAGGAAAAAAGTTATATGTTTTAGATGCATTTTTACCTTCAGCCCCCGATAGTTTAAAAACAGGTTACACCCAACAACAAATAGAAGGATGTAATGCGAGTGAGAAAAATATTTGGATATACTTTGTACAAAATGATTTAATATATCAAACGGATCCTACTTTAATTAGCCCTTATTTAAATGATGCCCCAAATACTGCAGAGCTCGGGCAATGGTCTCCAGGCAATATAGGGCAGTTTGTGGGTGGTCAAATAGTAAAGAAATGGATGGAGAAAAACAATACTGTTAGTTTAGAACAATTGATTAAAACTCCTGCTAAACAAATATTTGAAGAAGCAAAATACAGACCTAATTAACGATGCAAACTATAAATTGGTTAATTGAAACAGAAGAGATAAGATGGTACTAAATATTTTTGTAAATCAGTAAACGCAATGAGAACTTAAAACGCTTATTTCGTTTGGTTGCATAAAAGTTTCTAGTAGACTACAAAACCCTTTTAGGGTTGAAAGCCTTTATAGGGGTTAGTGTTTTATACCAATAGAGTGAGACCTTTTATGGACTCTTGCGTTTTAAAAGCTTTATTATATGAAAATAGTAACAAGGTTATTAATGATTGCTTTGTGCTTTACTTGCATTAGGCTTAGTGCACAGTCTCTAAATATTTATGTTTCTCCTTCTGGTGCTAGCAGTGGTTTAGGTGCATCTAGTGCTAGCCCAGTTTCTCTTACATGGGCAAAGTCTATAGCTAAATCAACTACTAATAAATTAAAGCCTATTAATATTTGGTTGATGGATGGAATTTATACTTATCTGTCATTAGATACCACTGACAGTAGAACCGCATCAGCACCGGTTACTTATCATTCACTTAATAAATTAAAGGCTGTTTTCCAACCCATAACTTCTATTAATTCAAATAATTTACAACCTATTCCCGATTCAATCAAAAATAGAATTGTTGACTCTGTTGCTAAATTAAAAGTTAAACAACTAGATTTATCCTCTTATAATCTCAGTAATATGAATGCTTGGCCTCAAGTATTTGGATATCCTGTAAATGTTACCGCTACTACTACCACCCGACAAAATTGGCCTATAGTTTATCAAAATAGTACCCCATTACCTATGGCACAGTACCCTAATGGAGATTCTGTTATGAGAATGCTTACCGTTTTAAACAATGGCAGTACTGCAACAGGGGGTAGTGGCGGAATTTTTAAGTATAGAGATGATAGATGCAAATATTGGCAGCAAGCCATTAAAGAAGGGTTATGGTTAAGGGGTAACTGGCGGGTGGATTGGCAGATGGATTTTGTAAAAACAGATTCTATTACCCTATTCGATTCTACTGTTTACCAAAGTAAGGCCGTTACGGGGGGAATTGGTAATAAATATACTCGCCCAGGTGGTAATGGAAAAGAGCCTTATGTTGCTGTTAATTTAGTAGAAGAAATAGATATTCCTGGAGAATGGGCAATTAACTTCAATACTAAAAAGCTGTATATATATCCTCCAGATAGTGGGTCTTTAAAAATTAGCAGCAATTCTATTACGCCAACAATTAGCCTAGACCATGTTAGTAATACCAACTTTGAAGGTTTTGAATTGGATGGAGGCTCTGGTATTGGGGTAAAGCTAAATAAATGTACCAATGTATCGGTCCTTGGGTTCGAAATCAAGAATACAGCTAGTTATGGAATAATGGTTGCTGATGGCAATAATTGCATCATTCGTAGTAATGATATTCATGATGTTGGTGAAGGGGGCGTTTATTTAATTAACAGTAATTTCAATGCAGATCAGTTAAATCAAATTTCCTGCAATCATAAAGTAATTAATAATCATATATATAATTATGCAAAAGATGTTTTTTTATACGCTGCTGCCATTGATACTAGAAATGTAATAGGAGCCTATTGTGCTTACAATAGTATTGCTGGTTGTAAACACGTGGGAATATTATTTGGGGGTAACAACAATGTATTCGAATACAATGATATTAGTAGTGTAGTACAAACCTATACTGATATGGGGGCATTTTATACATCAGAAAATCAAACAAAAAGAGGTAATAAAATAAATTGGAACTATATACATAATATGAATTATAAAGGGTCTGCTTTATATGCAGATAATGATTCGCAAGGGAGTACATTTTATGGAAACATTGCAGCTAATTGCTTATATGGTACACAAAACAATTTTGGGTTATTTAATAAATACTTAAATAATATTTATTACGACAATTATAGAGATCATTGCACTTATGCCATTGCTATGACAGATACTGTTTCTACTAGTTCGGCTTACACTAGAGCAAAAACACCTTATTTACAAAGTAATATTTATAAAACTGCATACCCAGATCTAAAAGATTATTTTGACACCGTAAATAAGTCTTATACCTCGGCAGTATGGCCACAAATAAATGGGAGTGTATTCATAGGTACCTCTATTATTGCAGGTAGATGTATAAGCGCTTTAGTGGATAATAGTTTATTTTTAACCAATGGTAATACTAATACAAAGTATGCAAGAACAGGAATACCTTTTACACAATATGGACTTATTTGTGATAGTAACTTTTTATTAAAAACTTCTGTCTTTGGGATTGCTACAAATTTATTAGACAGTATAAAAACTACGGGCGCATTTAAAAAAACAACCAATACTAATTGGCATATTAGTAGAATTGGATTATTTAAAGACAGTATTTATAGAAGCACTATTGCACAAACCCAAACTATTGGCAAAGCACCTAAAATTGGTATCAATATTCAAAGTGCACACATATTTACCTACCCTGATACCCTTACTTTTACTATTACCATTAAGAATCCTAACATGAGTAAAAGTTATCAGAAGGTGTTATTGTATGATTCAATTAAAGCACTTGATTCTTTGAACCTAATTGTAGTAAAATCTAGTTTTGATTCCGTAGTATTGAAGGGTACTTATATTAAACCCGCTATTGGTATCCATAAAATTATTGCTTATGTTGTAGACAGTACCCTTTGGAATTTTGCTAGTGATACTAGTAGTTTTGTAATGGCAGGCGTTTTACCTATCTATTTATTAAATTTTACAGCTAGAAATGTAAATTGTGCTACTGAACTTACTTGGAATACTATAAACTTGAACAATATTTATAAGTATGACATTGAAAGGCAAGTCGCAAGTGGCAATTTTGAGGTATTGCAAACTGTTGCACCTAATAATTTGGATGAAGCCAAGCAATTTAAAATATTATTAAATCAGGATAATGAAACTGCCAATTATAGAATTCATGTTATTGGAGCTGGTTTTAATTATTATAGTACTACAAAAACTGTAATTAATAATTGTAACAAGAATTGTTTTTCTATCTCTCCAAACCCAATTGCAAAAGAGAATATTGCTAGCGTAAAACTTAGCTATATGTATATGGGATTAAATAAGTATACCAACTTAATCTTACTAAATACAAATGGTAAAATTATAGCCAAAGAGAGAGTAGCTTTAAATAAAGGACATAATATATACCGAATTCCAACAAATGATTTATCTGCGGGTATCTATTTTATACAACTAGAGAATGAGGAACAGAAGATTAAATTAAGTGTATTTTAATTTTATTATCAATAAAGTTGTTTTGATTACAGCGCAAGCTTATTTTCGTTATCAAATTTAATAATTATGAGTAGTCAGAAAAAAGTAATGGTCACCGGTTGTTTCGATTTGATGCACAGTGGGCATGTTGCATTTTTAAATGAAGCCAAGAAATTTGGAGAAGTTCATGCCTGTATAGGTAATGATGAAAATGTATACCAATTAAAAGGACGTTACCCCGTTAATCACCAATATGAAAGAAAATACATGTTGGAGAATCTAGCATCTGTAACTGAATGTAGAATTAATAAAGGTTATGGTATTATAGACTTTTTAGAAGAGATTGAAGAAATTAAACCTGATATCTTTTTGGTAAACGAAGATGGTTCTACGCCCGATAAAGCTAAGATATGTGCCGAAAAAGGTATTGAATACAAAGTATTTCACAGAGTACCCCATGGCAATCTACCAGTAAGATCTACCACTAGTTTACGTACTGAATGCTTAATCCCTTTTAGAATAGATTTAGCAGGAGGCTGGTTAGATCAACCATTTGTATCAAAGTTCTATCCTGGTCCGGTATTAACTGTTTCTATTGAGCCAACAATGGAGTTTAATAATAGAAGTGGTATGTCCTCTAGTACGCGTAATAAGGCTATTGATTTGTGGCGTACTGAGATTCCTTCTGGGGATAGAGAAAAGTTAGCAAAGGTTTTATTTACTTATGAGAATCCTCCTGGTACAAAAATTATTGCAGGTTCACAAGATGCATTGGGTATTGTAATGCCTTGTTTAAATAAATTAAATTATGCTGGCGAGTACTGGCCAGACAGTATTGAATCGGTTTATGATGAAGAAACTATTAGTTGGATTGAGCAACATCTTTTCTTAGTTACCCTCGGACCTAGACATTCTAGTTACTCTGTTTTAGATGATACTAATATCACTACCGAAGGAGCAAAGGCTTTATCTGATGCTACTGAAAATTGTTGGAAGGCTATACAAGATAAAGATTTAGATGCATTTGGAAAAGCAGTTACAGCTTCTTTTAATGCGCAAATTGCCATGTTCCCACACATGGTTAGTGAAGATATTTTAAACCAAATTGAACTATATAAAGATAAGGTTGCTGGTTGGAAGTTGAGTGGAGCAGGTGGTGGTGGTTATTTAATATTTGTAACAAAAACCCCTCTTGAGAATGCTATTCAAATTAAAATAAGAAGAAGAGATACCAACTAATAATTTTTTGTTTACCTAATAATTGTGGGCAAGGAAGGTCTAATAGAAATATTAGTTTACCTTCCTTGCTTTCTTTTTGCGTTTTACTTTTGCATCAACTGCACATGAGTTTATACAGACACATACCATTTTTAAAAGCAGTCTTGTTACACAGCTTAACAGCTTTTGGAGGTCCACAGGGGCATTATGGAATGATGATGAAAACTTTTGTTCTTAAAAGAAAAGATATAACTGAATCTGAATTAATAGATTTCGTTAGTTTCTGCAATATGTTACCAGGTGCTTCTTCAACACAAACACTCACACTAATTGGTTATAAACGGGGCGGTATTCCTTTGGCTATTTTAACTTTATTAATATGGATTACCCCTGCTTGTATTATTATGGGGGTGCTCTCTTTTATTTTAGATTATTATGAGGATAGGGCAATCAACATCCGCATCTTTCATTTTATCCAACCAATGGCCATTGGGTTTATAACCTTTTCGGCTTTTAGGGTGTATAAACTATCAATTAATAATACGATTACTAGAATAATACTAGTAGCTGCCTCCATCATTACATTTATATTTTTTAAATCACCTTGGGTGTTTCCTTTTATCATTATAAGTGCGGGAATAGCTACCAACTTTAGTAATAAACGTATTCCACAAAAAGAAGTGCGACCTAAACAAATTAAATGGGGTAACATACTTATTTTCCTTACAGTTTTTGCAATTGCAGGTTATCTTTCAGAAACAGCCACTAAACATAAATGGGCAAATCATAAGGCTTTTAATGTATTTGAAAATACATATAGATTTGGCAGTCTTGTTTTTGGAGGGGGTGATGTATTAATGCCCATGATGTACGAACAGTATGTGGTGCGCCCCAATACCAAACAAATATTAACTACTAAAAGAGATGTATTACACATGAATAAAAGCGATTTCCTTACTGGTTCAGGTATGGTAAGGGCTATACCCGGACCAGTCTTTTCGATAGGAGCGTTTGTAGGTGGTATGGTTTTAAGGGATGATAATACAATAGTTACGCAATTACTAGGTTGTTTATTAGGAGCTATTGGTATTTTTTTACCTAGCCTATTATTGGTACTTTTCTTTTTTCCTGTATGGCACAATTTAAAGAAATATGCGGTTATCTATCGTTCTTTAGAAGGGATTAATGCGGCAGTAGTTGGGTTGATGATAGGTGCTATTATGTTTTTGATTAAAGACATTGTTTTAGTTAATCTTCATCATAACTTACTGCTATTACTTGCAGATATGTTAATCATTTTAGGAACATTCTCTTTACTACAATTTACAAAAATCCCTGCTCCTTATATAGTTTTAGTCTGCCTATTATTGGGGGTGTTTATTTAAAATATAGTTAATCAGAACATTTTAATAAAGTTCATTTCAATTTATTCATACTCACTTAACTAAATTTGCTCCCTTATGATTGAAGATTTATTTTGGTGTTTGATGATTTACTTGCTGTACAGGTTTGTTTTTCAGTTTATAATCCCTATTGCTAAAACGGTAAGTAAAATGAAGAAAACAGTTTCTCAAATGAAAGGTGATAATCAGGAATATCAACAAACGCAACAAAACCAGAAAGCAACCAATTCAAACACTAATGATGAATACATAGATTTTGAAGAAGTTAAGTAACCTTAATCTTTTACAAGCCATTTACAAATAGCCTTCGCTATTTTGGGTCCTTCATAAACAAAACCTGTCCATACTTGAATAAGGGTAGCGCCAGCTTTTAATTTTTCTTTTGCATCAATCCCATTAAATATTCCGCCACTAGCCAATATTGGCACCTTACCTTCAAGTTTGTTGGCTAAATAAGATACAACCTCTGTACTTCTGTTTTTAATAGGTAAACCGCTTAATCCACCTGCACCAATTAATTTTACCTCTTCTTGTGATGTTACTAGGTTGTCTCGGCTTATTGTGGTGTTACAAGCTACTAAGCCAGATAGGTTTATCTCTAATGATAATTCTATTATATCATCTAACTGTTCATTAGTAAGATCTGGTGCAATTTTTAATAATATGGGCTTTTGTTTTGTTTTTAATTGATTAATATTTTGTAAATTAACCAGTATTTTTTTAAGCTCATCTTTATCTTGTAACGCCCTTAATCCTGGTGTATTAGGGCTGCTAACATTCACTACAAAATAATCAACTACATCAAATAAAGCCCTAAAACATAATTCATAATCCTTCCAAGCATCTTCATTAGCAGTTATTTTGTTCTTTCCTATGTTACCGCCAATTATTAGGTTTGATTTTAGAGTTGATTGTTCAAACATTCGCCATTGCTTTAATCTTTCAGCAACAATAACTACCCCTTCATTGTTAAAACCCATTCTATTGATAAGTGCTTTATCAATAGGTAATCTAAATAATCTTGGTTTTTCATTTCCTGGCTGTGCAATAGGAGTAACTGTACCAATTTCTACAAAGCCAAAGCCAAGAGTAGCTAATTCTGTTAGATAAAGTGCATTTTTATCAAAGCCTGCGCCAAGACCAACAGGATTCTTGAATGTTAAACCAAAAGCATTTGTTTCTAAATTCTGATGATTGAAACAGAACTGTTTAGAAAGGAACGCTCTAAACCATTTATTTTTACAAACTAACCCTAAACAATTCATACTAAAATAGTGAACAGTTTCCGTATTAAACCTAAATAATATAGCTCTTATTAGTTTGTACATGATGCAAAGAAATTATTTTATTATAATCAATGTTGATTTTACAATCTATTAGTTTTTAATCTTTTATTCATTATATGTTTAGAAACAAATCAGAAACTTTACCTGTGTCTCTCAATATTAATAAAATTCCCGTTAATAATAGTACTTCATAAAAGCAATTATAATATTCTACTTTACATATAAGAAAAGGAACTTTTCACTCCAAAGTGGAGTTCTTATTAACATCAAGACTAATTATAATATTTTTTTATTAATACTACCCAACATCCTTTTATGCTTCTATTGAGAAGGTAAAAGTTTATTGATAACATATAGTCCTCTAAATAACAAATTAGGGTCAGCAACTATTTTATTCTTTAAGTGAGGCATAAAAAAGCCCATATCCCCCCCTGTCATTAAAACCTTTAAGTTATTATATTTTTCATTGTAGGCTTCAATTATGCCATCAATCTCTTTACTAATACCCAATATTACCCCGCTTTGTAAGTTAGTATTGGTATCGTACCCTACTAAAGGAAAATTATGTTCGGCCTCTACCATGGGCAGTAAAGCTGTTTGTTGGTGCATAGCTTTAAACCTCATTTGTAAACCTGGCGAGATACTCCCACCCAAAAACTCATGGTGTTTATTAGTAAAGTTGTAAGTAATACAAGTGCCCAAGCCAATAGACAAAGTATGATTATCAGGAAAATAATCTACCGCTGCTGCACAAATAGCTAATCTATCCGCCCCAACAGTATCAGGTTTGCTAACAGGAATTTTAAAGGGCAAAGCACTTTTATGGCTGAGTTTGTGAAATTTAGTGTACTCAATCAAATAGTTCTCTATCTCTTTATCATGATTAATTACAGATGATAAAATAACAGAACTTGGATAATAAGATGTTATTAAGCTTTTAATGGCTTTAATAGAAATGTCTTCCAAAACAACCACGTCTTGCAATATTCCTTCTTGAAATATTGCACACTTTTGACGCGTATTACCAAAATCTAAACAAAGGGTTGTACTATTCATTTTATACTTTTAGATATCAAAGCCCTTCAACTCCTTAAAATGACCATTTAATTGAATTCGTTGCTTTAAACTTTCTGCGTTTTGTAAAACAGGTAAAATCTTTTGAAGATGTCGCTTAATAAATTCTAATCGTTGAACTTCATATAACAAATTATGTAGCTCATACTCATCTTTTAAAGGCAAACCAAGGTGGTGTGCTATATCATAACTTAACAACTCAGATTCTGGCTTTTTAAAATCCTTATCTACTTTTAAAAGTTTGTGCATTTCCCTTACCAAACTAATAATAGCCTTCATCATGGTACTATTTACTAAAGTATTATTGGGAGGATAAGTAACAATGGCCCCACTATACAACTTAGCAGGAATCGATTTTACCATTTCTAACATCTTAAATACATGCATCCCTCTTGTTCTTATGTCCATTTTTCCATCTTCGTACACTTCTACCACTTCAATAATTTCTAAAAGAGTGCCCATTTCTTTAATTCCTGTATCAAGTACAGTGGGTATACCAAAGGGTTTTGCTTCAGCATAACAATCGGTTACTAATTGCTTATAACGTGGTTCAAATATGTGTAGGTTTAAAACCTCGCCGGGAAAAACAACAATACCTAATGGGAAAATGGGGATAAAGTTTGTCATATTTATGAATCGAATATAATAGATAATTAGAGACCTTGCTAATTCTTACACCTCAATCAAGCTAATACAAATATTATTCAATTAAACCCATTTAGTAAGATTATTTAGTTTAAGCAGTCTAGGTTGAATAAAATATTTTTAAAGTTTCTTTTAAAAGGAGAGGAGGAATATTTAGGCAATGTTTTAAAATTGAAATTTCCCAATAAATTGTGTACCCACTCTTTCTTTAATTGACATTGCTTTATTGGTGGAATGACTTACAGAATAAATTAAAATAGATTTGTTTTGTGATTGGATGCAATAGGTAGATAAGTCTGTTAATTTGAATGTAATAGACTGTCCATCTAGCTGAACCCTCGCAATCTCTTTTCTAGAATAATCCATTAAAATAAGTTGATGTATGGCCCTATTATTTTGTTGATTTTCTGGAAGAATTAGGGAAATACTTCCTTTATGAGCATTTAGTTTTAAAGTAGCCGTATCATTTATCATTATCCAATCAATCGGTTTCTTTTTATAAACAACTTTCCACAATGGTTTTGTCGTTGCAAACAAATAGATAGGCGTTAATAAAATGACTAAAAAATATTTTTTCATAAAAATAATTAAAGAAAGAATGATTAGTTTGATATACAGATTAAAATTATGGAGCGAAAATTACTTTGATTTGATGAAAATACGAAACTAGTTGAATATTATAATCAACTAGTTAATATAATTAATGAACACATCATTTGCTTTAGCTAATAGAGCATTTGCTTTAACTAACGTGTCATTTGCTTTAACTAATGTAGCATTTGCTTTAGCTAACGTGGCATTTGCTTTAGCTAACGTAGCATTTGCTTTAGCTAATGTGGCATTTGCTTTAGCTAATGTGGCATTTGCTTTAACTAATGTGGCATTTGCTTTAGCTAATGTGGCATTTGCTTTAACTAATGTGGCATTTGCTTTAGCTAACGTGGCATTTGCTCTAGCTATTTGAACTAATTGAGGATATTAATCACCTACATCGAGCTAGCCATCACTCTTTTGTGGCATAATAGTCGTGTAACCAAAGAATTTGTGAGGTAAATAGGGTGTTTTAACAATAGCATGATAGCGTATGGGCTGCACTATTAATTATTAGACCTCTTCGTAAATTGAATTTGCCACCCGATAACGTCATTTCGAGGCACGAGAAATCTCATTCTGAATAAAAGAAAGGCATTTTCAAATTTGTTT
>Ga0007836_1000215_pt1 | contig 13949 bp, 14 predicted proteins | sample CryBogCBE23Oct07_FD_71205 | JGI IMG/M metagenome (GOLD analysis project Ga0007836, IMG submission 71205) | Freshwater microbial communities from Crystal Bog, Wisconsin, USA - CBE23Oct07 | ecosystem: Environmental > Aquatic > Freshwater > Lake | place: Crystal Bog, Wisconsin, USA | collected...
TAGTAGAAGGTTCTTCTAGACAAAAGACGCCCAATGAAATTGCGCTGACCATCTTATTAGCAAGCTTCACCTTAATCTTTTTAATTGTTTGCGTAACCTTAAAGCCTTTTGCAGATTATGCCAATACCCCAATAACGGTATCTGCATTGGTATCTTTATATGTTTGTTTAATTCCCACAACAATTGGTGGTTTATTAAGTGCCATTGGTATTGCAGGCATGGACAGGGCATTGCGTGCTAACGTTATCACCAAGAGTGGTAAGGCAGTAGAAACTGCTGGTGATTTAGATACTTTATTGCTTGATAAAACAGGTACAATTACCATTGGTAATAGAAAAGCTACCAACTTTTGGCCTGCAAATGGTGTAGACCCGAAGGCTTTCATTGATGCCTGTGTACTCTCTTCCTTGGCGGATGAAACCCCAGAAGGAAAGTCTATTATAGAACTGGCAAACTTGAATAAAGACACTTTTAATATTGAAGGTGCACGTTTCATTGAGTTTACCGCAGAAACCAGGTGTAGTGGGATTGATTTAATAACTGGCTTACGTATTAGGAAAGGAGCTTCTGATTCTATAAGAAAAATTGCCGAAAGGGCGGGTAATCCTTATCCAGAAGAAACATTGGAACAAGTTAAAAAGATTTCTTCCAATGGAGGTACGCCACTTGTGGTTTCTCAGAACGAACAGATATTGGGCGTAATTGAATTACAAGATATTATCAAACCAGGCATTCAAGAGAGGTTCGAACGTTTGAGAAAGATGGGCGTAAAAACAGTAATGGTGACTGGTGATAATCCTTTAACCGCTAAGTTTATTGCTGAGAAAGCTGGTGTAGATGACTTTATTGCGGAAGCGAAACCTGAGGATAAGATGAACTATATTAAGCAAGAGCAACAAGGTGGTAAACTAGTTGCGATGATGGGTGATGGTACAAATGATGCCCCAGCTTTGGCGCAAGCAGATGTAGGAGTTGCAATGAATAGTGGTACCGCAGCAGCAAAAGAAGCAGGAAATATGGTGGATTTGGATAACGATCCTACCAAGCTCATTGAAATAGTAGAAATAGGGAAGCAATTATTAATGACAAGGGGTACATTAACCACTTTCTCCATAGCCAATGATGTGGCTAAGTATTTTGCCATTGTCCCTGCCTTGTTTATTGTATCTATACCAGGGTTACAAGCATTGAATATTATGTATTTGAAGAGTGCCGAAAGCGCTATACTATCAGCCGTAATATTTAATGCAATTATCATCCCAATTCTAATTCCACTGGCTTTAAAGGGGGTGGCTTATAAACCAATTGGTGCGAGTGCCTTGTTAAGAAGAAACCTTTTGATTTATGGTGTAGGTGGTGTTATTGCGCCATTTATCGGAATTAAGTTATTGGATATGATAGTGGGTATTTGGTTTTAAAATCTGGAATAATTATGGGACTTGCAAGACAAAATTTCTATTTCATCATCCGTCACTTTATATATAAGCCGATGTTCGTCAGAGATTCTTCTAGACCACCAGCCTTGCAAGTTTCCTTTAAGACCTTCGGGTTTGCCCAAACCAGTGAAAGGTGTTTTTTCAATGTCTTGAATCAATTCAAGAGCCCTGAAAGCAAGTTTTGGCAACCCATCATATTTATATTCATTCAATTCAGAGAGAGATTTTTCGAGAAAACTTACTTTTCTCATTATATGGCTAGTTTATGTACATATTGTTCAAATTCCTCCATAGAAAAGGAAATGCTTTTTTTCTCTCCAAACAGTTGTAAACGTTCCTCTATTTCATCTTCAGATAAATTATTTATCAAATCTGAATCATTATCTGCAACCCTTATTTCAATCAGTTTCGCACTAGATGAAAAGGCTTGCAATTGCTTGAAGAAAGTATCAGTCAACTCTTCGGGCTTAATTTTAATTACGGCATTCATACAATTTTATTTTCGTCAAATTTAAAACATATAAAATGAAAAAACACTTATTTCCTTCCTTGATGATCTCGTTAGTTTTTATAGTTATCTGTGGAGGCCTATATCCTTTGTTAATTGCTGGTATTTCTAAGTTTGCGCCTGAAGGGGGCAAAGGAGAAACCTTAATGGTAAATGGCAAAGTAGTGGGTTATGCTAATGAAGGCCAGAAGTTTACTGCAGATAAATATTTCTGGAGCCGTCCTTCGGCTGTTGGTTACAATGCAGCTGGTTCGGGTGGCAGTAATAAAGGGCCTAGTGATAGTGCGTATCTAAAAGGTGTTGAGGCTTCTATCGATAGTTTCTTGGTACATAACCCAACAGTAAAAAAAGAAGAAATACCTTCCGATTTAGTTACTGCCTCCGGAAGTGGTTTAGACCCAAATATTAGTGTGCAAGGTGCATTGATTCAGGTAAAAAGAGTTGCTAAAGTTCGCAATCTTGCCCCAGATCAGTTGCTTACTTTAGTTAATGCACATATTGAAAAACCTTTGTTGGGCTTATTCGGTCCTGAAAAAATTAATGTTTTAAAGCTTAACATTGCTTTGGATGCGTTGAAAAATTAGTCAAAAAGAATAAGTCGTAAGTTGTAAGTAAAAGTCATTTTGGGTGTGACTTATACAATAGAAGCTTAAGCTTTTACGACGGAAGCTTAAGCCTTTGAGATGGAAGCTTAAGCTTTTGCGATGGAAGCTTAAGCCTTTGCGATGGAAGCTTAGGCTTTTGCGATGGAAGCTTAAGCTTTTGCGATGGAAGCTTAAGCCTTTGCGATGGAAGCTTAGGCTTTTACGACGGAAGCTTAGGCTTTTACGACGGAAGCTTTAGCATTTATGATGAAAGCTTAGGCTTTTATGGTTGTTTTTACTTAGAAATTCGATTATTTATAGTACATATTTCAATTAAATCGGCTTAATCACAACACAAAATGCAATGCCAGAAGAAGTAAGAAATAATGCAGAACACTTTTTAGACCTCATCCGCAAAAGCAGGCGGGGGAAGTTTAAAATTTATATTGGAATGAGTGCTGGCGTAGGTAAAACCTACCGAATGCTTCAGGAAGCGCATACTTTGTTGCGTAATGGTGTGGATATAAAGATTGGCTATATAGAAACACACAACCGAAAAGAAACACACGATTTGTTGGATGGTTTGCCATTAGTTCCCCGAAGGAAATTGTTTTATAAAGGGAAGGAATTGGAAGAGTTCGACTTACAAGCGGTATTAAACCTGCACCCAGAAGTAGTGATTGTTGATGAATTGGCGCATACAAATATTGAAGGGAGTAAAAATGATAAGCGTTGGAAAGATGTTATGGATATTTTGGATGCGGGTATTAATGTAATTAGTGCTGTAAACATCCAACATTTAGAAGGTTTGCACAATGATGTAAAAAACATTACCGGCATCAGTGTTTCGGAAAGGATTCCTGATAGTGTTTTGCAAAAGGCAGATGAAGTAGTAAACATCGATTTAACTGCCGATGAATTGATTGCAAGACTGAAAGAAGGTAAGATTTACACCCCTGATAAGATTCAGGTTTCACTCAATAATTTCTTTAAAAGTGATAAGATACTTCAATTGCGAGAACTTGCATTAAAGGAAGTGGCTAGTCAGGTGGAACGTAAAATAGAAATAGAAATACCAAGAAATGCCAAACTAAAACCAGAACGTTACATGGCTTGTATAAGTAGTAACCACGACGTTGCCAAAAAAGTTATTCGTAAAACTGCAAGGATGGCTTCTTATTATAACAGCAAATGGTTCTTATTGTATGTACAAACGCCAAAAGAAAGCGGAGACAATATTGGGCTTGCAGAGCAACGTCATTTAATTAATAATTTTAAAATGGCTTCCGAATTAGGTGGAGAAGTTATTAGATTGAAAAATAAAAACATTGCAAGGGGTATTTTTGAGGCTTCGGAACAAAAAGGTATCACCACTATTTGTATTGGCAAACCACACCTTTCGCTTTGGAATGTGATATTAAGTACGGCTGTTTTTAATCAGTTATTAAATAAATTGTCTGCATCCGAAATAGACATATTAATTCTATCGTAATGAAGTTAAAGGCAAAATTGATGGTTGGGATAGGCTTCCTATTCATAGTTATCTTGGTATTTGGTATACTTGGTATTGTTTCTATCAATAGGTTAAGCAATGACGCAGACAATATTTTAAAAAACAACTATGAAACCTTGGTGTATGATAACAATATGTTGAAAGATTTAGATGATTTGGCAGCAGACAAACTAGCCTTTACAGACTTTGAAGCGAACTTAATAAAACAAGAAAATAACATAACTGAGTTTGGTGAGGGAGACGCCACTAAACAATTAAGAGACGGCTTTGAAGGATTCAAAAAGAAACCAAACGATAGTAGTAGTTATCGCCAAATGAGACAAGCTATACAACAAATTAATACGCTTAACCAAAATGCCATCCTTCGAAAGCATGAAACTGCAAAGAAAACTGCAAGTAGTGCTATCTTCTGGCTTACCATCATATTTTCTGTACTCACCATTATTTCGTTTACCCTCACCATCAACTTTCCCGATGTAATTTCAACACCCATAAAGGCTTTGGCAGTTGGGATAAAAGAAATAGCCAACAAGAATTATAATAATAGAATCAACTTAGATAAAGAAGATGAATTTAAGGAATTGGCAGATGCCATCAATACCATGGCGGATAAGCTAGATGAATATGAACACAGCAATATTGCAAAGATTAGTTTTGAGAAAAGAAGGATTGAAACGATTATTAACCAAATGCGAGATGGCATCATTGGATTTGATGAACATCGAAATATTTTATTCTTAAATGTTGTTTCCGAGAAGATGTTGGCATTAAAAGAAAAGGAGATTATTGGCCAATACGGAGCAGACGTTGCGCTGAAAAATGATTTAATGAGGCGATTATTACAAAATGAAGACCAACACGAACTAAAGATATATGCCGATAATAAGGAGAGTTATTTTAATAAAGAAGTACTAAAAGTGAGTAATGATGGCAAGTTAATTGGCGAAGTAATTGTTTTACGAAATATTACCCCTTTTCATGAATTGAATGAAGCAAAGACCAACTTTATTGCAACCGTTTCTCATGAATTAAAAACGCCAATTGCTTCCATTAAAATGAGTTTGAAATTATTAAGAAATAACATTACAGGGTTATTAAATGAAGATCAAACTCATTTGGTTGAAAGCATAGAAGATGATAGCAATAGATTGCTTAAAATTACTGGCGAATTATTAAACATGTCGCAAGTAGAAACGGGCAATATCCAATTGAATATTCAACTCTGTAGACCTACGGATATTTTAAATTATGCGCTTGATGCGATAAAGGTTCAAGCAGATCAACATCAAAACAACCTCAATATTCAAATTGAGGAAGGGTTACCTAAAGTTAAAGCAGATAAAGAAAAAACAGCTTGGGTATTAATCAATCTTCTTACAAATGCTATCAGACACTCCAACCCAAAAACTGTTATTAATATTCAAATTAATAAAAAGGGAGAAGAAATTTGTTTTAGTGTACAAGATTTTGGAAGTGGTATAGAAGCAAAGTATATAAGCAAAGTATTTGATAGATACTTTAAGATACCCGGTACCGTAAAAACTGGTACGGGTTTAGGACTTGCAATTAGCAAAGAATTTATAGAAGCTCAGGGAGGTTCCATAAACATAGAAAGTAAAGTAGGGTTTGGGAGTACCTTTTATTTTCTATTACAATGTTAATGAGTGAATAAAGAATCTGAAACAAGTGTTATTAAACTTTATGTTCTAGTGGTATCAATACAATTAGTTTACTTCTTAAATAGTTTTGTTGTAAAGGAACAGCAATAAATGGCCTCACCTAAATAGCTATACAACATGATGGCTAAGCTAAAAAACTTATTTACACCTTAATACGCAATTATAGATAAACTGTTAAGATTAAAGGAACATTAATTGAAAAATAAACATAAAACCTACTACTCTTGAGCCAAGTATAACAAATACTTACGCTTTCTCTTATTTTTGATTGATGAAAAGAATTACTTTATTTGTTTTAAGTATAGCTACAGGATTGCTGCTTTTTGGTTCCTGGCCCGAATCTCCCTTTACCTTTTTAATTTTCTTTTCATTTATCCCACTTTTAATAATTGCCGATAAAACATCAAAACGTTTATCCTTTTTTGGCTATAGTTTTTTATCGCTCTTGCTTTTTAATGCCTCAACCACCTGGTGGATATGGAATAGTACCGATGTAGGAAGTATTGCCGCCATAGTTGCAAACACAATTTTAATGTGTATACCGTGGTGGGGATATCATTTAATGTTAAAAAAGCATGGTCAACCCATTGGCTATGCCTCACTAATAGGTTATTGGATGTTGTTTGAATATATACACCTAAACTGGCAATTGAGTTGGCCGTGGTTAACATTAGGTAATGTATTTGCTAGTAACCCTGCATGGGTGCAATGGTACGAATATACAGGTGTGGGTGGGGGTACCTTGTGGATTTTGTTAAGTAACATCTTATTAAAACAAGTATTAAATAAATGGGCGAGTCATAAAAAAGAAGCTACCAATTTGTTAGTTACCTTGTTATTAGTAATTATTATTCCTGGTATTACTAGTTATTTGATAAATACTAAAAAAGTAATAGAAACTCCTGTTGCTAAGAATGTGGTGATTGTACAAGGGAACATTAACCCATACGAAAAGTTTGATTTAAGTACTGCTACACAAGGCATTAATAGGATGATTGCTTTAAGTGAGGGTGCAATTGATAGCAATACAAACCTAGTTGTTTGGCCAGAAACCGCTTTAAGTTTACCCGCTTGGCAAGACCAAATAATGACTAATAGCAATTATCAACCCATTTATACTTTTTTAGAAAAACACCCAAACGTTACCTTATTGGCAGGTATTGAAACATATAAGCACTATGGCGTATATAAAGCCACAGAAACAGCTAGAAAGTTAGATGATGGAAGTTATGGCGATGCCTTTAACTCGGCTATTTATTTAAAGGCAAACCAACCTTTTATACTTTATAATAAAAGTAAACTAGTGCCTGGTGTTGAGAGTATGCCTACTTTTTTAAATTTTCTTGCACCTATATTCGAGAAGTTTGGAGGTACAACCGGTGGTTATGGGCGCAATGATAGTAGTATGGTTTTTAGTTACAATAACAATATTTACCATTCGGCACCCATTATTTGTTATGAAAGTATTTATGGTGAATATGTTTCTAGTTATATAAAACGAGGTGCTAACCTAATTACTATTATTACCAACGATGGTTGGTGGGGCAATACCCCTGGCCACCAACAACACAAAGAATATGCAAGATTAAGAGCCATTGAAACTAGGCGTTGGGTAGCACGTAGTGCTAACATGGGTATTAGTTCGGTTATAGATACACGTGGAAATATGGTAGTTTCTAAACCTTGGAATGAACCTTGTGCCATTAAATATAATATACCAGTTACAAGTGAAATTACTTTTTATGTTTTACATGGCGATTATTTGTACAAGATATTCTGTTTTATAGCGTTACTCTTATTTCTATTTCATAGCTATGATGTTATAAAGAAAAAAGTTAGGTGATAATTGTATACTGATGTATAGGAAAACTAAAAATTTGAAACTAGATTTATTTTCAATTAAACTAACCCTTTTATGATTCTAATAAGTGAATCATTGATTTAAGTTTTGAACTATTCTATACAAATTTTGTTGGGATAATTTCATTTTAAATTATCTATCAAATATGTCTTTAAAAATTTACACCAAAACAGGCGATCTAGGTAAAACATCTTTAATAGGGGGCACCAAAGTCCCTAAAAGTCATATTCGTATTGATACCTATGGTACTGTAGATGAATTAAATTCATACATAGGGTTGGTGAGTGATTATTTTAATCATTCAGAAGTAAAAGCACAACTAAAAGAGGTTCAAGATAGATTGTTTACAGTAGGTTCTTCATTGGCTTGTGATCCAGAAAAGGAGCCATCTATGAAATTGCCCGATTTAAAGGAAGTAGACATTACCTTCTTGGAAAGAAATATTGATAAAATGAATGAGGAACTTGAACCCATGAAAAGTTTCATTCTGCCAGGGGGGCATGTAGCCGTTTCTACCACGCACATAGCACGTTGTGTATGTAGAAGGGCAGAGAGATGTTGTGTTAATATGCAAGAACACGAACTATTTGTAGATGTATTGGTTATAAAATACCTCAACCGTTTGAGCGATTATCTGTTTATGTTATCCCGTTATATTGCCCATCATTTAAATGTTGAAGAGGTGAAGTGGAATCCAAGGATTCAACATTAAAATCCACCAATCCGCCTCTATATTTCCCCCTTACTTTTTAGATAAAGTAGTGCTGTACAAAATTTTACCTTCTTCATTAATGTATTGAAGCATTAATTCTTTTGAGGTTAGGGTTGCTGCCACAAAGCCAAAATCTTGAATTATGAATTTAGCAAAGTCTGCACTAGAAACAGCAGTAGCTTCACCACCTGCGCCCGAAATACATTGTACAAAATGATAGCCTTTGGGTTCATCATATTCTAAATGGTGTTCATGACCACAGAAATAAGCATCTACTTTATATTTATCGAACAATGGTCCGAAAGAATAAAGCATATCTGAGGTTTTATCTTTACGCTTTCCTGCACTAAACAATGGGTGATGACCCACCACAAATTTCCAGGTAGCTGTACTATTTTTTAAGCCTTCTTCTAACCATTTCTTTTGAGCAGTAGTATCAGTCAATTTTACTTTGGGACCATAATCTTCATCATCATAATAATCCGTTTGAAAAGGGCTAGTATCAATGATAAAGAATTGGGCTTTAGTACCATCTTTTAAAGTTTTTACAATGCTATAATAACGCTTAGGCATGTGCCACCTTGCACTAATCAAGCTATAAGCAACTTCGGCATCAGGATTAGTTTTATAATCATGATTGCCTAAAGCAACGTACCAATCATTAAATAAGGGATGTTGATAATAGACATCTTCAAATGAAGATTTCCAACTAGGATCAAATTCACTTGCAACTCCGCTAGGGTAAAAATTATCCCCTGTAATCAAGTTAAAAGTAGAATTTATATCTACAGTTGCATTACTCATTTGCTCGGCAACCTTTTTTTGATGCAGTGCACCATGTCTACCCCAATCACCCATAATTAAGAAGTTTAATGACTTCTTAACCGATTTTATATCTTTAATTATGCTAACATGAGCAGTTTCACCTTCTTTTTTGTAACTGTCATTTTGAGCAATAACGAAATTTAATACACTAATGGAAACGAAAAGCAGGAGTAGATTCTTTTTCATAAATTAAAAATAGGCAACAAAGGACAGCTAAATGATAATTACTCAGTTAGTTTCAATATTATTTTTAGGTTAACTTTAATGTATCCGATCACCCCTGATTTCTAAATCTTTCATGATCTCTACTTCATGTGTAAGCCATTCTTGCCAACGTTTTCTTACTTTACCCTTTTCCATATACGTTTCGGCCAATACAATAAATAGAGTATAATGACCGGCTTCGCTTTCCATGAATCCTCTATAGAATTTACGTAAGTATTCGTCATTTAATCCTTCACTTAATCTTTTAAAACGTTCACAACTACGTGCTTCAATTAACGCCATCGTTAATAATTGATCTAAAAAGCGGTCTTCCTCTCTACCTCCCTTCTTTTGAAAAGCAATTAAATGGTTTACATACTCGTCCCTTCGTTGTTTACCTAAGCTTAAGTTTCGTTTTTTTAATTCATTTAAAACCAATCTAAAATGCCCCCACTCTTCGGTTACAATGGGTGCTAAATCGAACACCAATTTTTCTCTATCCGAATATCTTTGTATTAAAGAGATGCAGGTTAGGGCAGCTTTTTGTTCACAATAAGCATGGTCTGTTAAAATTGCTTGTATGTCAATAGAGGCAAGGTCTACCCATCTAGGGTCGGTTGGTAGATGAAGACCTAGAATATTTTTTGTATCTAAAGATAATTCTTGAAACATAATAAAACGAACAGTTAAAAGCCAAAACTAATAGCTTTCCTTTAGTTTTGACTCGATGTATGTAGATGATTTTTTAAAAGGGCCTCTTGAAGAGCGGAAAAAGCGGAATGCTTTAAGAGAATTAATACGTCCAAATGGAAAAGTTGATTTTTGTAGTAACGATTACTTGGGTATTGCCAAAATGCAATATAGTCTTACAAATCTTCCAATTGGTTCAGCAGGCTCTAGATTATTAGCTGGAAACTATTCATTAATTGAAGAAACAGAACAACAAATTGCTGCTTTTCATCAAGCTGAAACTGCCTTAATATTTAATTCGGGCTATGATGCTAACATTGGCTTATTAAGTTGTGTTCCACAAAAGGGGGATACCATTATATATGATTTTTTATGTCATGCCTCCATTAGAGATGGTATTCGATTATCAACCGCTCAGTCCTTCTCCTTTCAACATAATGATATAAACGATTTAGAAAGAAGGTTAAAATTAGTTTCAGGAACTGTATTCGTGGTTACAGAATCGGTTTTTAGTATGGATGGTGACTTTTGTCCTTTGGTAAATATTATAACTCTTTGTAAAAAGTATAAAGCGCATCTAATTATTGATGAAGCGCATGCAACTGGTGTTGTAGGAAAAAAGGGGGAGGGTTTGGTACAACACCTTTTGCTACAGGATAAGGTTTTTGCTAGAGTTCATACTTTTGGTAAAGCGGTGGGCTGCCATGGGGCAGTGGTGTTAGGTAGCCAACAATTGCGTAGTTATTTAATAAACTTTGCTCGAAGTTTTATTTATTCTACGTCCTTATCACCACATTCAGTTTCTATTATCAAACATTGTTATAATACATTCCCCTTTTTAAATGAGGAAAGGAAACATTTGGAAGAGTTAATTAAATTCTTTCAATCTACAAGTTTAGCTTATACTAAGTTGGATTCATTAACACCCATTCAAATAGTTATTATTGAAGGAAATGATGCTGTAAAAAGTGTTGCTGAGAAGCTACAAGCAAATAACTTAGATGTTCGAGCTATATTAAACCCCACAGTGCCAAAAGGTAAAGAGCGATTAAGAATTGTTTTACATAGTTATAACACGATGGAAGAATTAAAGGAGTTAACTCAATTATTAGAGTAGGGGTTTTAATAATAATTACAATAACCCTTCATCAGCAAAGCTAAAATATCCTTCGTGGCTTACTATTATGTGGTCTAATACTTTAATATCAAATAAAAGGGCTGCTTCTTTTATTTTTTTTGTTGCAGCTTCATCAGCTTTGCTTGGTTTTAAACTCCCACTTGGATGATTGTGACAAAGTATAATAGAAATGGCATTGTAAGCTAATGCTTTTTTAATGATGGTTCTTGGGTCAACAACGGTTCCTGTAATTCCGCCTTCACTTATAATTTCGTGATGTAATATTTTTTGAGCATTATTTAAATAGACTGCTATAAATAACTCATGATTTTTATATTCCAATTTCGATTGTAAAAACAAGGCGATGTCTTTGCTTTTGGCAATTATTTCTTTTTTATTTTCAGCAGTACTTCTTCTTAATCCCAATTCTAATGCAGCAGTAATGGTTACTGCTTTTGCCTCACCCAATCCTTTTATTTTAAAAGCAATAATCTCCTGATAATTTAATTGTGCCACTTGTTTTAATTCGTTGTTACAATGGTGTAGTAAGTCTTTTGCTAGTGTTACGGCACTTCTATCTTTCATTCCATTATTGATAAGTATAGCTAATAGTTCGGAATTGCTGAGTGCTTGCACACCTTTTGCAATTAGTTTTTCTCTTGGCCTATCATCTTCAGCCCAATCTTTTATTCCAGACATAGCCATTATTTTAAGTGAAATTATGTGAAAATAATTCTATTTTAATTTAAAAAGTAATTTATATGTAATAATTAAGGAGTGATAATTTATATTCGCAACAACTTCTAGGTTATGAATCCTTCTGTAAAAATATTTTCAGGTTCTGGTTCTCAGCATTTGGCTTCAAAGATTGCTCAGCGTTTTGGTGCTCCTTTAGGAAAGATTAATATTCAAAAGTTTAGCGATGGAGAGTTTCAGCCTATCTTTTTAGAAAGCATTCGTGGTGATTATGTTTTTTTGGTGCAAAGCACTTACTCCCCTTCCGATAACTTGATGGAGTTATTATTGATGATTGATGCTGCCAAGCGTGCAAGTGCTTACAAAATTATAGCAGTATTACCTTACTATGGATATGCTAGGCAAGATAGAAAAGATAAGCCACGAGTAGCAATTGGTTCTAAATTAATTGCCACATTACTTGAAGCTGCTGGTGCTAATAGGGTAATTACAATGGATTTACATGCACCACAAATACAAGCATTTTTTGATGTACCGGTTGATCATTTAGATAGTTCTGCCATTTTTATTCCTTACATTGAACAAATGAAATTAAAGAATCTTTGTTTTGCTGCTCCTGATGTGGGTAGTACAAATAGGGTTCGTGAAATAGCAAGTTATTTTAATACCGAAATGGTTATTTGCGATAAACACCGTAAGCGTGCCAATGAAATAGCTAGCATGGTGGTTATTGGAGATGTTACAGGAAAAGACATTGTTTTGATTGATGATATTTGTGATACAGGTGGTACCCTTGCTAAGGCAGCAGGGCTGTTAAAAGATAAAGGAGCGTCAAGTGTAAGAGCTTTATGTACACATCCTATTTTAAGTGGAAAAGCTTACGAAAACATTGAGAATAGTGTTTTAGAAGAGTTAGTTGTTTGCGATACTATCCCATTAAAATCAACTAGCTCGAAGATTAAGGTGTTATCGGTTGCCGATTTATTCGCAATCGCTATTCGTAATGCTTATGAAAATAAAAGTATAACTAGTCTATTTATACATAGTCAGTTGCGTAATAAATAAACTTTAATAGTAGATACTGTTCAAATAAGCTAGAAATATTCTTTTTTTACTCAAATACTTCCTGCCACTTCAAATTTTTATTTTGTTGTGGCATTTTTTTTACAATTTCTTTATAAAACAAGTATAAAGACTTATTTTAGCTTTCTAAAATAATAGTTATATGAAAAAATTAATGATGATTTTGTTGGCTGGTTTCTTATTCGCAACTACCACCAATGCACAAACAATGCCCCCTAAAAAAGAGGTTAAAACTGCAAATGCTGCTACAGGAAACAAATTAAAAAAAGATGGCACTCCTGATATGCGTTTTAAAGAAAACAAAGAAAAAGCAAAGGCTACAGACACAAAATTAAAGAAGGACGGCACTCCTGATAAGCGTTTTAAAGCGAACAAGAAAAAGTAAATGAGAGGTTTTATGTTTAAAAGGTACAATAGTTTTTGCTATTGTACCTTTTTTTGTGCTTGATAAAAATCAATAATTCAATTATAGAAGTTAGCGGTATGTTTCAATATAAAGTAAATACTATTAATAGTACAAATGCATTAAAACACTTTTTATTTCATTGAACCTTGTCCATGGAATAAAGTGATTTGAACCTACAAAAGTGAGGGTATCAACTTTACTACTGTTTTTAAATGCTTTAGCTCCAAATGCTAAGTTTCCATAGTCTACCAAAGGGTCTTTATTTCCATGAAGGATATAAATAGGGCAGGTGATTTTACTGAATAAAGGTTGAAGAGAAACGAGGTCTTTTTTAAGATACCATAATTCGTCATTTGAAGGTCGTAAAGCTCCAGGCACTAAAAACTTTAAAGGATTATTCATAAAAACCGTACGCCACTTTTCTGGATTCTCAAGTTTAATATCTAAAGCTCCAGCCAAAATAACTAAACCATTAACAGTATTAGGATTATCTGCTGCCAATTGAACTATCATTGGTCCTTTAGATTTGCTTTTTAATTATTTAATAAATATACTACTATTACTACCCTTTCTTTTTTTGCTACTTTTTTTCTTTAACAATCCACATTTTTGTGTGGATAACACTTAACCAGCAG
>Ga0007836_1000216_pt1 | contig 13891 bp, 13 predicted proteins | sample CryBogCBE23Oct07_FD_71205 | JGI IMG/M metagenome (GOLD analysis project Ga0007836, IMG submission 71205) | Freshwater microbial communities from Crystal Bog, Wisconsin, USA - CBE23Oct07 | ecosystem: Environmental > Aquatic > Freshwater > Lake | place: Crystal Bog, Wisconsin, USA | collected...
GATAAAATCCACTGCTGCCTTTTCCCTTGGTGTCCATATAGCAATTAGGGTTAATTACCCATTATTAAGGACTAGGACGATGGGGCAAAATGGTTAAGCATTGATTACAAAATAAATATAAAAAGATGGAAACAAGTATTAAATTTTATCTGGGTATCGACGTCTCCAAATCGTGGTTCGATGTGTCTGTTCTTAAGGTGGTGAATCATGAAAAGCAACCGATGCTTACAGAGCAATTTATCAACACCAAAGAAGGCATTGGCAGTTTTCAAAAATGGCTTGAACAACAAGGTGTCCCCTTCGATGAAAACACACTCATCGTAATCGAGAATACTGGGGTATATCACCGCCCTGTATGGGAGTTTTGCAGCAAGCACAATCTGCCGCTCCATATAGGTAATGCAGCCCATATAAAGTGGAGTTTGGGCATCACCAGAGGCAAGAACGATCAGATAGATAGTAAACGCCTTTGCAACTATTGCTACAAGCAAGCAGATGAGCTGAAAGCTACGGCAGCATTGAATCCTGTGTTTATGAACCTGAAAGACCTGATGACTTCAAGGACCCGTTTGGTAGCGCAATTACAAGCTACCAAAAGCTACTTAAAGGAGTTGTTGTGCACCAACGACAAAGCACTGTTAAAAACATTAGAAAAGGCACACAAGGCGGCTATTGATGGCATAGAGAAATCGATAGCACAAATGGAGAAGGCAATCAACGATTTGATAGAGGCAGATGAGAAGATAAACCGCAATTATGAGTTGATTAAAAGCATACCTGGGATAGGGTCAATAACGGCTATTTATATTATCTGTTGCACCAACAATTTTGCTAATAAACCAAGCGGCAAACAACTAGCTAGTTATGCGGGTGTGGTACCCTTTGAGCATAGTAGTGGAAGCAGTGTAAGAGGCAGAAATAAGGTACACAAAATGGCCAACAAAGAACTGAAAAGGTTGATACACATGTGTGCGGTGAGTAGTATTAGATACAGTAGTGAAATGAAGGCATATTATGAGCGGAAAAAGGCAGAGGGCAAGCCTGGATTAAGTGTGGTAAATGCAATAAAGAATAAACTATTACTAAGGGTAGTAGCTGTTGTGAATAAGCAAGAAAAGTATGTGGAGAACTATCAAAAAGCAGCCTAAAAATTTATTTGGTTTGTTCATAGCAATCCGCCTAATGAATGACCGACCAAATAAATTGGTTTTCCATTTTTTAATTGTTGTAATAAAGGAGAAATGATTATTGACTCATCTGATAGATTTAATGCTTGTCCAAAGTTGCTGTATCCAAAGCCTGGTCTATCTATAGCTACTAATCTATACTTTTTAATTAAATCTTTATCTTTTAGGTACTCTTTAAATGCATCCCAGCTTCCTGGACTACCATGCACAAAAAGAATAGTGGGTGCGGTGTCATTACCTGAGATTACATAGTGGAGAATTCTTTTATTTACTAGAATGTTTTTAATAAAAAGATTGACACCTTCTTTATTAAATTCTTTTATAGCAGTATTGTCGCTAATGCGAAGTTTTAAACAGCTTTGTGCCATTACTAACCAAACCACCAGAAAAACTAACACGATTAGGATAGATTTCATGTATAATATTTTGTTGAGTAACATTTATTACAACAAATATGTTGGTGTTATGCTAAAAAGAAATGGGGTTGCGAAAAATATAGGATTGCGATTGTTTATCATCTACATAACTTATTATTTTATTATTCCAATCATTTAATGATAGGTGAAAAAATAAAAAGGCTGCCCTTTTAAGACAGCCTTTTGTAATAATAGAGGATACAAAAAAACGCTATTTCAACTTTCAAATACTAAAATCAATAGAAAGTTAATTTTCATAAAAATAAAAGTTGATGCTTTACGCCTTAATACTTTCTCTAAAACCTATTTGTACTCATTTCTTAACGACAGAATTACAATATGCACATCAATTAATCTTGTTGATGCTCTCCATCATTAGGTCTTTTTGGTCTCATTTTCTTTTCTATTTCTTGGTACTCTTTAAATTGCTCTTCACTTAAAACCGCTTTAATTTTTGCATCTCTCTCTTTAGAAAGCTTTTCAGCTATTTCTTTTTTTACTGGCGGAGGTGGTGGAGGTGGCATTTCTTTACTTCTGTTCTTTTCTATTTCTACAAAGAATGTTTGAAAAGCCGACAAAATCTTTTCCTTTTGTACAGAGGTTAATTGTAAATGCTTATCAAGTTCGGCTTTTACATTTTTTAACATCGCCTCGGGTGTTGGCGGCTTTGGAGGTTCGGGTCTTTGATTATCTTGACCGTTAGATACTACCATGGTTAATAAACCAAATGCAATTAAAATGATACTCTTTTTCATGATTTTACTTATTTGTTATTAAATACAATAATGTAAGAGGATAACTATTGTAAAAACCTTTGGTGAAGTTTGTTAAAGTATTTTAAACAAATAGAATATTTTAAATTAGCTCAATTAAGCTAGTGCCCTCCTCGCTAACCGTAAGCTGATATTTGCATCCAATTTTAAGAGCGTAGTTATTTGTTTGATGCCCAACTGGAAAGCTGAAACAAATGGGATAGTTATATGCTTTAAATTGGTTATAAATTATAGTATAAACATCTTCACCAAAAGGAATAAAAGTGTCTTTCATATCTGTAAAGCCTCCAATAATAACTCCAGAAAGGTCTTTTAACAACCCATTATTTTTTAATTGTATTAACAGGCGATCAATGTTATATAAGTATTCCCCAACATCTTCTAAGAACAATATTTTACCCTTTGTATGCACATAACTTGAAGTGCTACCTATTAAATGTGCTATTAAAGTGAGGTTACCCCCTATTAGCTCACCTTTAGCAATGCCCGTTTTATTGTATTTATGAAAACCACAGCTATAATCAACCTTTTCTCCAGCTAGTATTTGTTTAATTGATTGAACAAATTGATTTTTGTACCCCTCATCCATAAAAGCAGCAGCCATACTAGCATGTAAAGAAGAAATTTTTAATTGGCTATGTAGATGTGCATGCAAAATGGTAATATCACTAAACCCAACAAGCCATTTTGGGTTTTTAATAAATGAATAAAAATTAATGTAATTAATTATCCTAGATAATCCATAACCACCTCTCCCAAAAAGGATGGCCTTAACTTCTGTATCATCTAACATTTGTTGTACATCTAATAGCCTTTCTTCATCTGTACCAGAAAAATAGTGATATTGATTTCCTACGGTTGAACCTAGTTTTACTTTGTAACCCCAATGCTGTAAAGTATTAATACATACTTCAATTTTGTTAATGGGCATATAGCCCGATGGGCAAACAATACCAATGGTATCGCCATTTTTTAAATAATTAGGTGTAATCATACTATTAAAAAATACTAAAAAAAAGCCCTTAGTCAATTAAAACTAAGAGCTTTTCATAAAATGTTAAGTATTCTTTTTTATAATGTCAAAAAGCTCATTAGGATTAAATGGTTTGGTAATGTAACCATTCATGCCAACAGATGTTGCTTTCTCTTGTATATCTATCGATAACGAGGCTGTAAGTGCAATGATGGGGGTGGAAGAATCAAACTTCCTTATTTCCATAGTGGCAGTATAGCCATCCATAACAGGCATTTGAATATCCATTAGAATAAGATCAAACTTATTTGCTTGTACCATTTCAATAGCCACCAACCCATTCTCGGCCTTAAATACTTTTGCATTCCAGTTTTGAAGCATCATCTCTGCAACAAAAATATTAAACTCAACATCTTCAACTAATAAAATACTTAGGTTATTAAGGTCTGTCTTTCCGTTATCACTTTCTGCTTCAACAATCGATTTAGCTGAACTAGTTTTAAATTTAAGGTTAAAATAAAATTTAGATCCTTTACCAACTTCACTAGTTAGTTTTATTTCGCTTCCTTGAAGTAGTAAAAGCCTTTTAATTATGGTTAAACCTAAACCCGACCCGCCGTATTCTCTTGTAATATTGTTGTTAGCCTGTGTAAATCTTTCAAAAATAAGTTTTTGCTTATCCTCTGGGATACCGATACCCGTATCTGCCACCTCGAAATTTATTTCAACAAAATCTTGAGCTCTTTTAACGAGCGTAGCTGCGATGATAACCGTTCCGTTTTTAGTAAACTTTACTGCATTAGATATTAAGTTGTTTAATATTTGCCCTAACCTTAAATCATCCCCTTTTACAAAATTAGGAATGTCATCATCCATCATCAACTTAATGGTATTGCCCTTTTCTTCTGCCCTAATCCTATTGGCTAAGCGAAGATTCTTTAAAAAATACCTTAAATCAATATCACGTTCACTAAACTGAATTTTACCTTCTTCCATTTTACTAAAGTCTAACACATCGTTAATGAGACTTAATAAATTTTCGGAGGATATTTCCATCACCCTTAAAAGTTCTTTCTTTTTGTCATCTAAATCTGTATGAAACTTAAAAAGTTCGATGGTGCCAATAATAGCATTAAGCGGAGTTCTTATTTCATGACTCATTACGCTTAAAAATTCTGTTTTAGCTAATGCGGCTTTTTCAGCTATTTCTTTTGCTGTAATTAATTCGACCTCTAATGCCTTTGATTTCTTTATTAAATTAGATAAAAAGGATATGATGTTTATAATGTTGTCATCATCTTTAGAGAAGGTGTTTGCTTTTTCGGGCTCCAAATGTATAATGGCATCCTTTAGCTTCTCGATAGATTTACTAGTAATCTCGTTCTGCTGTTTTAAATCGGCAGTTACATTGGTATATTCTTTTTCACTAATGGTAAAGGCATGTTCTGTTATTTTTTTATCCCTTTCAAATGTATTATAATGACTACTTATGAGGGTTAAAAACTTAACCAATCGCTCATCATCTTTATATTCCCCATCAGGGTAATATTTTAAAAGTAGATTATCAATAATTTTATGAAATGCCATAATTGTTTTGTACTAAACAGATTCAGTAAAAGTTGTTATTGTCATTGTTTGGTTGTGCAACTCGCAAGTTGTATTTGGATTAAATGGCGAAATTTCTCCATAAGAATAAAAGCCTGTTATGGTTGTATCATCACCAAATATTTCTTTTGCCGCTTCTACTTCCTCGGATGTTCTTTCTTGTAAAACAAGTTTTCTACCTACACAACTAATTAATAAAGCCAATTCTGGTTTTACATTTACTAAATCTTCCATAGCTTCTTTGGCAGCATCGGATGAAGCGGTTATTAGTTTCTCAAAATTTGCCTTCATTAAACGCACCTTACTTCCTACGGGTAAGTTGCCAGCAAATGTCATTGATTTTTCTTTTTCGTCTATCGATAAAATGGTTCTTACAAGATTGGTTTGTTCATTATCAATCCTGATAGATAATGGGAAAAGCAATGCTGACCCTGGCAACTCATCCACATAAGGGCCAAGGTATTCTTTGTATAAATCAAGTGCACTTTCGTTATCTAGTTCATACAAAACATTTTTATCACTCTTGGTTACTTCACGTTCTTTTCCAAACTCATCCCAACCTCCAAATGAACTATGACCAATGTGAATTTTATCGCCATAAAAGCCAATTGCTACAATTTTTCCTGCTATAGCCAATTCGTTTAAACCTACAACAGTTTGTTTAAAACGGGCAGCATCACCTGCTAACCCTCCGGTAACCGAAATGTGTGCAGGTTTTTTGTCATTTAAACCACTTACTAATTCGCTGCCATTAATTAAACTACCATCCGAAATAATTACAACCGCTTTTAAATCATCGGTTAACAATTCGTTCATTAAATATTTACCTACTTCAAAACTGTTGCTATGATCATTAAAATTTGTATCTACACATTTAACAGGTGTCTTTTCAAACTCAATAGCAGTAACTGCTACCGTTTCATCAAATAATCCATCTCCTAATATTTCACCAGAAGTAGATGCCGAAATGATGGAAGCACTAGGGAAGGAGGCTTTTAAATAATTAAATACCGCAGCATCTGCTACTAAGCCTGTGTCTCCAAATGCTAATACCAATTGAGGAGTGAATAAGGTTTCATTTTTGGCAGGTAGAATACTCTTCCAGTTTCCATTAATAAAATGTAATTGCGATGTTTTCATAAAGCATAATAATTTTAGGAGATGAAACTATGTGTTTTTAGCCAATTAAAAAATTTATTCCAATTCTATACTATAAACGTATAAATAATAGTACTTATTACTACAAGATATTGATTAAAAATAAAAAAGATTCTACTTTAGCTTATCATTTAGCAAATGTCTTGTAGCGTCTCTATTGTTTTTCTTTTCTAAGTTTTTTTCTAATGCTTCGGTTAAATTAATGCCTGTTTGGTTGGCTAAACAAATTAACACCCACAATACATCGGCCATTTCATCGCCCAAATCTTTGTTTTTATCACTCTCTTTATACGATTGTTCCCCATATTTTCTTACCAATAATCTAGCTAGTTCTCCTACTTCCTCCATCAAGATGCCCAAGTTAGTGAGTTCATTAAAATACCGTACTCCCACATTTTTTATCCAATGGTCAACTTGTTTTTGTGCTTCATCTATCGTCATGTCAATTATTTTATTCTTTGTTTTTCGAATCTATCACAATGGTTACAGGGCCATCATTTAGTAGTTCTACCTTCATATCTGCACCAAATATGCCTGTTTTAATTGATTTTCCAAGGTAAACGGTTAGTTGTTCAATCATTGATTGATATAAGGGTATTGCTATTGGTGGCTTGCTTGCTTTTATGTATGATGGTCTGTTACCCTTTTTGCTACTAGCAAACAAGGTAAACTGACTAACCAATAAGATATCCCCACAAATATCTAATAAGCTTTTATTCATGACTCCCTCTTCGTCATTAAATATTCGCAGGTTACAAATTTTATTACTCAACCATTTAATATCTTCCAAATTGTCGGCATCTTCTATTCCCATTAAAACGAGTAATCCTTGTTTTATTTCACCAGTAATAATGCCCTCTACCGTAACGGAAGCTTTAGTAACCCTTTGTAATACAACCCTCATTTGTAATGTTAATAGTTAATTAAGTAGCCTACAAAATAAACGTTAAATTAAGTGTTATTATTGCTTTATAACATCATCATTAAATGCAAGAAAGGAATTGAGTAGAGCAGGTGCTTTATTGTAAAAAAGTTGGCAGCATATAGGCTTGCTTACCTTGATATTGAAAATTGTTTGATGTAATTTTTTCAAATTACTGGCAATTACATAAAAACCATTGTTTTGATTGTGTCATTTGCTTTAACCAACGTGTCATTTGCTTTAACTAATTGGGCATTTGCTTTAGCTAACGTGGTATTTGCTTTAACTAACGCAGCATTTGCTTTAACTAATGTAGCATTCGCTTTAACAAATTGGGCATTTGCTTTAGCTAATGGGGCATTTGCTTTAGCTAACACAGCATTTGCTTTAGGTAATGTAGCATTTGCTTTAACTAATTTGGCATTTGCTTTAGGTAATATGTCATTATTTAGCATAAAGTGAACTCTATTCAGGATAAGGTTTACTTTATCCAAGGTAAAGTTTACACTATTTAGAGTAATAGGTACATTATTTAGCCTATTGGTTTAAAAGAGGAATGGGTTAAAGAGAAGTATTTAGTGAGATAAAGCAATATTTAAGCTTGAGTTGTGATGGTTCTATATAAATGAAATGGGTGTACAATAATTACTCAATTTTAATCATTTACTATGAATGTTGTTGATCATTGTTGTTATCTAAACCATTTAATAGATGGTTTAAAACATTTACAGGCTTTTTGAGGTTGTTACATTGGTAGCTATTTATTTAGATTTGCTATCTACAAATAAATAAAATAAATTATGATTGGTCACCGTTTTATAAAGTTTGATCCCACCGAAAATTCAAAGTCCAAGTTCGAACAAATGCTCGACCTATTTACCCAATTACTTACCTACACTAATGGCGACGCATCCGAAGCATTGAGTTGGATGAATGAATTGGATAAAAAATACAAAATCACCAACAATGACTATGGTATGGGCGATTTTATTGACGATTTAAAGAACAACGATTATCTTAAAGAAAATCCGCAGGATGGGAACTTTTCTATCACAGCAAAATCGGAACAATCCATTAGAAAAAAGAGTTTAGATGAGATATTTGGCAAACTAAAAAAATCAAAACAAGGTAATCACCAAACATTTAAGCCAGGGCAAGGGGATGAGTCTAACTCGGATACACGCCCTTTTCAGTTTGGAGATTTGTTAGAACAGATAGATTTTACTGAGAGTATTCGTAATGCTCAGATAAATAATGGGGTAGAGAGCTTTAGCATGTATGAAGATGATTTGCAGATAAGGGAAAGTGATTTTAAAACGCAAACATCAACGGTTTTAATGATTGATATATCGCACTCCATGATTTTATATGGCGAGGATAGGATAACGCCTGCTAAGAAAGTGGCAATGGCGTTGAGTGAGCTAATTAAAACAAAATACCCTAAAGACACCCTTGATATTGTGGTTTTTGGTAATGATGCATGGCCTATAGAGGTGAAAGATTTACCTTATTTGCAGGTTGGTCCTTACCATACTAATACTGTTGCAGGATTAGAGTTGGCGATGGATTTGTTGCGTAGACGGAAAAACCCCAATAAACAAATTTTTATGATTACCGATGGTAAACCTACTTGCTTAAAAATAGGTAGCCGGTATTATAAAAACAGTTTCGGTTTGGATAGAAAAGTGGTAAACCGGTGTATTAATTTGGCTGCCCAATGTAAAAAGCTTAAAATACCTATTACCACTTTTATGATTGCTAGTGACCCCTATCTTCAAAATTTTGTACAAGAGTTTACCGAAATGAATAACGGCAAAGCCTTCTTTGCTAACCTTGATAAACTAGGGGCTTTTATATTTAAAGACTTTGAAAGCGGCAAAAGAAAAACGGTTTATTAGTAGCAGGATGTAGGCAGCTTTAAGCCTCTTTAGCGTTAATTACCTTTTAAGAAAAAGTTGGGATAATGCATTTTATGCAAGATGGTAGTATAGCTTTTGAAAACAATGTTTCACTTTTAATACACTATTGTTTTTGCAATAACCTTTATTAATCCGTTTACGGTTACATAGCCAATGTAAATTTTACATTTATTATTTGTTTTTGTGTAGGTTACTTTTCTCTAAAGTTGAAATAAAGGAGAAATTAGTCGTTATGAAAAATTCAATTCTTTTATCCATTCTTTTATGTTCATTTATTTCTTTTATTGGTTGTAAAAGTGGAAGTAACCATGAAGAAGCTAAAGCTGATAGTACAATACTTGATGTTAGTAAAATTGTAGCTGATAGTACCAAAGTAGCTGTTAATAATAATGAGGCTTCATCTTCGGCAGCAGTGATAAGCAAAATTGATTCTACCAGAAAATTTATTAGAACAGCAGAACTAAAATTTAAAGTAAAAAGTGTAATTAAAACAACTTACGAAATTGAAGATATTACCAACAAACATGGAGGGTTTGTAACCAATACAAACCTATCTAGTAATATTGAGAGCGTAAATAACAACTCAATAAGTGAAGATTCAACCCTAGAAACAACCACTTTTAATGTAACCAATACCATCATTTTACGTGTGCCTAACTATAAATTAGATACTACGCTAAAAGACATTGCCAAACAAATAGATTATCTTGATTATCGCATCATTAAAGCGGATGATGTTGGTTTGCAATTACTTACCAATAAGTTAAGTGAAAAAAGGCTAAACAAGCATGCCGAAAGAATAGAGGCTGTTATTACTAGTAAGGGAAACAAACTAAATGACATTTCTGATGCGGAAGATAAATTATTAAGCAGCCAACAACAAAAAGATGAAGCAAGCCTTAGTAATTTAACCCTTCAAGACCAAATTAATTTTAGTACCATTACTATTTACCTCTATCAAAGATCTAGTGTAAAAAGAGAAATAATAGCTACCAACAGTAACATTCACCATTATGAAATAAGCTTTATAAGGCGTGCTTGGGAATCAATACAATCGGGCTGGTATGTGTTAGAATCTATCCTTATAGAGCTACTTAAAATGTGGGCCCTAATCTTAACGTTAATTATTGCCTGGGTATTGTACAAGAAGTACAGGAAGAATAAATTGAGGCAAAATAAAATTTAAAGTCTTTCCCTTATCTTCACCCATAGTGAAAAAATTACAAGTATGGAAGCAAAGAATGCATCGGAGAGTTTTATAATAATGAACGAGATGGTAATGCCCAATGATACTAACCATTTTGGCAACCTTATTGGTGGTAGGTTAATGTATTGGATGGATATTGCTGCTGCTATGAGTGCCATGAAGCATAGTAATAAGCCTTGTATGACAGCTTCTGTAGATAATTTAAGTTTTAAAACGCCCATCAAGCTAGGTAATATTGTACATATTGAAGCCAAAGTGTCCCGCTCGTTTAATACATCAATGGAAATTCATGTGCGTGCTTGGGGCGAAGATCCATTAAACCAATTTAAGTATGCAAGCAATGAAGCTTATTTTACGTTTGTTGCATTAGATGCAGAAAACAACCACAAACCTATTGCCGCTCCACACTTGATACCTGAAACAGAAGAAGAAATCAAATTGTTTCATGGTGCTTTAAGAAGAAGGCAATTAAGGTTGGTGCTTGCAGGTAAAATGAAAGCAGATGACGCATTAGAATTAAAAGCAATTTTTAGTTAGTGGAATACAATAAGTAACATTTATGATATTCTTGCAACCCTTGATGGTCTATTTCATGTAATTTGTGTTGAATAAGCAAGGCAATTTCTTAAAAAATAGAAGAATATTAACTTTTTAGTAAAAAGCAAAGCAATACTAAACAAGTACCTCTATTGCCTAATCGCTTACATTTACAGCCAACTATTTTAAATAATTATGAAGTATTTTGTAACCATTCTTTTTATCTCAACATTTATTACATTTTCATTTGCGCAAACTGTAAAAAAAGCACCAGTAAAAAAGGCAGTTACCCAATCATCAGATAAGAGTCAACCAACCGCTACTGCCTCTTCAACAGTTATTCCGCTTACCTTAAAACCCTATAAAAAAGTATGGGTTTACATAGGTAGCTATTATGGCAAGGGAAAAACGTTAGTAGATTCTGTGTTTTTAGATGATAATAGCAAAGGCATATTCAAGCCCTCTAAAAAGTATACCCCAGGTATTTACTTTGTAGTAAACCCTACTTACACTATTTTATTTGAGTTTTTAATGGATGATAAACAGCATTTTTCTATTGATGCTGATACCGTAAAGAGGGACGAGCCCATCATAACAGGTTCATTTGAAAATGATTTATTTAAAACCTACTCAAAATACTCGGTAGATAAAGGCAAAATCATGTCGGACTTAGAAGCTCAATACAAAAAAGCTCCTACCAAAGAGGACTCAACTAAGATTAAAGAGGAGTTGATGAAGTATAATAAAGATCTTAAGGTTTATAGGGATAACTTAATTGCAAATAACCCCAACACCTTATTATCGGCTTTGTTAAATGCAATGAAGCAACCAGAATATCCTTCCATTCCTATTGTTAATGGCAAAGCAGATTCTTTGTATCCCTATCATTATGTAAAAGACCATTTTTGGGACGATGTAGAGTTTAATGACGATAGATTGTTGCGTACACCATTTTTTGAACCCAAAATTGACAACTACTTTAAAACATTGGTGGTAAACGACCCTGATAGTATTTTTAAGGAAATTAATTATATGTTATTGTATGCGCGTACGGGCAAAGAAATGTACCCTTACTTACTTACAAAGTTTACCAATAAATACATTAACCCCGAGTATATGGGGCAAGACAAAGTGTTTATTAAGTTGTTTGAAAATTTTTATGCCAAAGGAGATACTACTTATTTAAATGCTGCTAGTAGAAAAACAATTATTGAGCGTGCTTACAGTATGATGGCTAACCAAATTGGTTATCCTGCTCCCGTTTTAGATTTGGATGATACATTGGGCAATAAAGTTTCCTTATACAAGTTACAAGGTAAATTTACGTTTGTAGTTTTTTGGGATCCCACTTGCGGTCATTGTAAAGCAGAATTACCTAGGATAGATTCAATTTACAAAGCAAGGTGGAAAAGCTTAGGTTTAAAACTATTTAGTGTAAACGTAAGCACTGCTGCAAATACCAACGATGAATTAAAGAAGTTTGTACACGAAAAGAATTTAGATAAAGATTGGGTATATGTTATACAATCTAAAGCTGATAGAGATGAGGAAATAAAAGCGGGATTGCCTAACTTTAGACAGTTGTATGATGTTTACAAAACCCCTACACTTTATTTATTAGACGAAAAGAAACAGATTATTGCCAAACAGTTAACTATAGAGCAGTTTAATGATATTATTACTGCAAAACTTAAAAAAGAAAAGGAGTCTTCTAATAAATAAAAGAATTGTTGAAAATAGTAATCAAAATGAAAAAGTATTTAGGATTAATCATTTTAATAGTTGGGTTTAGTTACGCTGCAAGTTGTCAAACTTTATTTAGTTATGGTTCTAACAGGGCAAGTAAACAATCTTTCTTGGCTGCGTTTAGTAAGAATCCACCTAAAAAAGAAAATCGTAGAACTGCATTAGATGAGTACTTAAACTTATATATTAATTACAAATTAAAAGTTCAGGCTGGCTACGATGAACAGTTAGATAAGCAACCATCTTTTGAACAGGAAAGTAGAAACTTTAAAAAACAAATTGCGGAAAATGTTATTAATGAAGAAGTAGGCATTAAAGCACTTACCCAACAAGCGGTAGAACGTAGTGAAAAAGACATCAGGGTTTCGCAAGTATTTGTAGAAATCAACCCCAAGGACACAGCAAAAGCTTGGCAACAAATTAATGCCGCCTACACTGCACTTAAAGCAGGTAAGCCGTTTGGTGTTGTGGCAGCAACTTTTTCTACCGATACTACTGCTAAAATAACCAAAGGAGATATTGGTTATGTAACTGCTTTTACATTGGGGTATAACTTCGAGAATCAAATATTTGCCCTTAAAGCGGGTACTTATTCAAAGCCTTACCGTAGTAGTTTTGGCTATCACATATTTAAAAATATGGGTGAAAGACCTGCTGTAGGTAAAAGAAAGGTTGCGCAAATTTTAATAGCGATGCCTCCTAATGCTGTAGACAGCGTAAAAAGAAAATATGCAATTATTGCCGATACCATCTATAATAAAATAAAAAAAGGTGAAGCGTTCGAGAAGATGTCATCCGAATACAGTAACGACTATAAAACGGCTTATCTTGGTGGTGTTATTGGTGAAGTAGGCGTAGGTGATTATGATAGCGTTTTTGAAAAGAAAGTGTTTGCCATGCAAAATGTGGGCGATGTTAGTAAACCATTCGAAACTGTTTACGGGTATCACATACTAAAACTGTTAGATAAAAAGCTTGTTAATAAAGATGTTAATGATGCAGGATATATAGCAACTGTAAAACAACAAGTTGAAAGAGATGAACGACTTGCTATTAACAAAAAAAATGCTTTAAATAGGTGGTTACAAGTAACTAAGTATACCCAAGCAGAATATGATGCCAAAGCATTTAAGCAATATACAGATAGCAATTTGTTGAATAAGATAACCAATGGTATTAAAAATATTTCTGATACAACTGTTTTATTTACTTTCGAAAAGAAGAAGATATATGCTGCTGATTGGGCTGTTTGGGCCTCTAAAAATGTAACCACTACTGCTTTGGATTATAGCAAATCCCTTAAGGAATTTGTTGATTACAATTGTACACAATACTACACAGACTATCTAGATTTATATAGTGAGCCCATGCAAGAACAATGCAAAGAATTTGATGAAGCAAATGTTTTATTTGCTGCTATGGATAAGCATGTTTGGGGTAAAGCAAGC
>Ga0007836_1000217_pt1 | contig 13842 bp, 5 predicted proteins | sample CryBogCBE23Oct07_FD_71205 | JGI IMG/M metagenome (GOLD analysis project Ga0007836, IMG submission 71205) | Freshwater microbial communities from Crystal Bog, Wisconsin, USA - CBE23Oct07 | ecosystem: Environmental > Aquatic > Freshwater > Lake | place: Crystal Bog, Wisconsin, USA | collected...
TCAACAACAACCCCATCTATAGAAGGAAAGTGGTTTTTAAGTGAGGATAGTTCATTAAGCACTCCCGTGGGTGGTGGAAATACAACACCTAGTGTTACTTATTATGCAAAGGCTAACCGTTATACGAATGGTACTTCTATAAATATTACAAATGGGTTATGGTGTGATTCTACTTATTATACTTATAATGGAATTGTAAATATTTATTCGGATACTGCTAGATATTCATTAAGTGGAAACACAATTACGGTTTCGCCATATAATGGTAGTAAGTATTCTTTTTCAGGAAATAATCAAGCTCAGGTATCAGTTAATGGAAACACGTTGATTTTTAACAGTGCTAGACAGGATACTACATTCACCTATACTCCTGCAAAAACGGTTCAAAGTATTTCAAATGTTATCGAATGGGCTTTCTATACAAAATAATAAGGTAGTAATTTAGTTTAATTCATGTAACAAGTACAGTTCCTACCTGGCTGTATTTGTTATTTAAAACCTAAGTACTTTAACTTCTGTCCTACGGTTTTCTTGGTGTTGCGCTTCGGTGCAAACAACGCCATCACTACATTCGTTTAATAACAACATTTCGCCATAACCTTTGGCTATTAAACGTTTGCGGTTAATGCCACGGCTAATTAAATAAGCTACAGCAGATTTTGCCCTTCTATCTGCCAAATTAATATTGTATTCATACGTACCCCTTGAATCAGTATGAGAAGATAATTCTATCATCATAGAAGGGTATTGGTTCAAGATTTCTACCAATGTATCTAGTATTAAAGCAGCATCAGGGCGGATATTGTCTTTATCAAAGTTGTAATGAATGTTGTTCAACCTAAACTTATCGCCTTCGTGTAAAGCCGTAATGTTATCGGTAAGCTTATAAACTTTGGGGGAAGGTTTTGCCCCATTTTGGTTATCTAGCGGAATGATAACCTTCATGGTATCGCTCGTTGCATTTTTGGTATTAATGGCTACAATGCTAGCATAATAGCCTTGCTTGGATGCCGTAATGGCATAGGGTGTATTATTATCTACCAATAAATACGATTTACCAATAGGGTTGGTTTGTTGATCTACCTTATAATCAGAATTGGTATTTAAGGTAGCTAGGGCAGTAGCCTCAATAGGTTGTTTGGTAGCATTATCTATTACCGTTGTCTCTAATATGAGCTTTGTATTTTTACTGATATTAAAATTATTACCTGCTGTAGTGTATTGATAAATATCATCATCACCAAAACCGCCTTTTCGGTTTGAGGCAAAGAAGCCACTAGTATCATCTTTGGGAAAGTAATAAAAATCATCCCCCTCAGCGTTTAAGGGCCATCCCATATTAACAGGGTTCGTCCATCGGTTTTTTTCTCCAGCAGCTATAAATAAATCATACCCGCCCATACCTACGTGACCTTTACTGGCAAAGTATAAATTACCATCAAAACCTATTACTGGAAAAGCTTCATCATCTTTTGTATTAATTACACGACCACAGTTTTTAGGTAACCCCCAATTACCCGTTATCAACCGTTCGCAATACCAAATATCCAAACCGCCATAACCGCCTGGCATATCACTCGTAAAATACAGTACCCTTCCATCGGCACTTAAAGCGGCATGACCAACAGAATAAGCAGCAGCATTGTTAAATGGAAAAGGAATAGGTTTATTCCACTGCCCTTGCTTATTTAAAGTAGATAAATACAACTCTAGTCTACGGGTTTTATATTTCTCAGCAGTGTTATTTAACCCACCCTCAGCTAATGGATAGCCATTTGATTTTGCCGCATTGGTAACCGTAAAATAAATACTATCGTAATTGGCACTAAATACCACAGGACCCGTATGGAATTGATATGCATTGATGATAGGATCAAATTCATGAATCTGGTTATTGAAGGGGTCGTCTTTGGTATTGCTAATAGCATAAATCTTTTGAAAGTAGTTATCAGTTCTGCCATAGATAGCATCATTAAAAGTCTTTTTAAAGAACCCCTTTTTGGTATTGCGCAAACTATCCGATACAAAAATGACGCTATTGGTGTTGGGGTTAAAAACCGCACCCCAATCGGACTTTCCCGTATTTAAATAAGCCATGTTCTCGATGCTGTAACCATCTGGATGCGCTATCCAATAAACGGCACTATCGCAACCTGCCATCTTATCTGCAACCTGCTTCTTAGCTATTTCGTCTACACTTCTTTGTAGGTACTGTTGGTAGATTTCCTTTGCTGCAACATAGTTACCCGTACTCTTTAACATATCACCAAAATATAACCATTCATCTGCTGAAGCACCGGGTAAGGATATTAATTGCGTATAATACTTTTCGGCAACCGCATAATTATTCATTTCTCTATAACAATTAGCTAAACGCGAGATGACGAATACCTCATTATGAGCTTTTTCGTTTGTTTTTTCATAAATCTTAGCGGCATTGGCATATTCATATCTAGCAAAAGCTTCATTCGCTTTGGTCAATAAAGCTTTTTGGGCGAATAGCACATTAATTGAAAGGAATAAAAAGATACTTAGGCTAATTAATAGCTTGTGGGGTAAAGTATGAGTTGTATTAAATGTCATTTATTTATCCTTGTTAATTAATGAATAATGAACGGTTATGGAAACTATTCTTCATTAAATTTCATTGTTAAAAATACCTAGGGCTTTTTATTCTTTCCGCATCTCTCTTGTTGGGGAATAATAAACCAACAGAAATTTCATGCGAACCAGATTGATATCCTGATAAACCGCTAGTAATTATATCGTAAGAGTAACCAATTCTTAAGAGATTCGTAGCAAATAATTCCGCCATTAAACTAACCGCCCCACTTTTAGAGAGGGATTTATCTACTGCTTTTTTATTCCAAATAGTAGTAGCGGTTCTGTAAGATGAGCCAATCCATAATCTTTCGGAAAGAAGCGCAAAAACATTAAAATCAACGCTTGTTGGTCCATGAAAATCTTCTTTAACCAATAAGGAAGGTTTTATTTTTACATTATCAGATAGTGTAACCAAACCTCCTACAGAAAAGTAAACATGTGCAGCCTTTTTTTCGATCGCATAGAGGCTACCATTGCTTAAAAATATCTCTCTATCTTGGTTTAATGAAAATAAATCCATTAAGGAGAGTCCTGCAAAGAATGAAGAATTAAAATAATAGATGCCTACTCTTGCATCGGGCTTAATGGTAGATAATTTACCTGTAGGAATACTAGGGTCATTGGCATCAACCGCTTGTAAGGCAGTTGCATCTAGGGAATATTGGTTTAAACCTAGGCCAATGCCAATACATAATCTCTTTTTATCTTCTTCATCAATCTTAATTCGGTAAGCGTAAGACCCAAATAAAGAAACAGTTTCTTGTGGACCAAGTTTATCCCATAAAAACTGCCCCCCCAATCCACTATTCTTAGTGTCGGCATTTAATAAACCATCTACCGAAACAGCACCTGTAGAAGGCGAACCTGGAAAACCAACATATTGCTTTCTATAGACGCTATTAAAATATAAATCTTCTTTGTACCCTGCATAAGCGGGGTTAATACTTAGCCCATTAAATACATATTGGCTAAACTGTACATCTTGCTGTGCATATAAACGTGCACCTATAGTGATTAATAATATTGATAAAAGTATTTTTAAGTTCATTACGTAATTATTTATTAGTACTAATATCCTTATTTAGTTAATAAAACCCAACCTTTTCTAATTTCGGAAGCACCCGTCGATAGTTTTAATTTCAACACATAGTAATAAGTGCCGGTACTAAAACCATTGCCATCCCAATTGTTAGCATAGTTACTGGAATGATAAATAAGGTTATCCCACCTATTAAATATCGATAATTCACTATTGGGATAATCTCCCAAACCAACAATAACGAATTTATCATTCTTACCATCGCCATTAGGAGTAATAACATTGGGAATAAAAATTTTTCCATTAAAAACACTTGCAGGGGTAGTGGCAGCCCTATTGTTACTTACATCTGGATCGGTTTCATTGCCAGCAACAGAGGCGGCATTATTAACAATAGTGCCACTATCAACCACCGTATTAAAGGTTAATGTGGCTTTATTATTAGCTGCCAAACTACCAATAGTCCAAGTTATTATTTTATTAGTGGCATTATAAGCGGTAAAACCATTCAATACACTGAAATTAGTGGGTACATCTAGGTTTTTAGCCAAAGTATCCATCACCACAACACCCGTTGCATCGTTAGGACCATTGTTGGTAACCGAAATAGAAAAAGTAAGGTTACTACCCACGGTTAAAGGAGCGGTGGTTAATAAATCTTTAGTGATAGATAAGTCGGTTATTTTAATGGTTGCTGGTTTTACAATGATGGTTACTGTAATAGGTGCCGAACTAATACTATCGGTGGTAACCAATGTATACGTGTAAGTATCTGTACCAATAAAACCAGTTTTAGGGGTATAAGTCGCCGTTCCGTTAGCGTTAATGACCACTATTCCATTAGTTGGCGGAGTAGCAACTACAGGAATGGTATTAAATGCACTTGCCCCATCATTTCGTTTAATGGAAGTGGTAACCGTTGTGTTTTGTTCGGTACTATCAACATCATTAACCCCTGTGGGTTTTACAATAATACTCACTTTTATGGGTGCAGACACTCCACCTGCTGCTGTGGTAAGAGTATAAGTGTAGTTGTCATTGCCTATATAATTGTTTACAGGTGTATACACAACGCTACCATCTGTATTTACTTTTACAGTTCCATTTGTTGGTTGAGCAACAATTTTAACGGTATCATTGGTATTATTAAAGCCATCGTTTGCCTTTACAATAGTAGTAACAGGCGTATTAATAGGGGTGCTATCATTATCATTAACACCAACCGGTATGGGAATATTAATTATAACGGGAGTAATTGAACTATGATTATTAGTTGTATCGGGGTCGGGTTCAATTGCTGATACAATAGCAGAGTTGGTCAATAACTTTCCACTGTTTATAAGGGTACTAAATGAAATGGAAAGGGTTTGGTTTACTGCAAGGCTACCAATCGTCCAAATTAAAGTATTGTTAGCTGCATTATAAACAGCGTTACCAACTGTGGTAGTAATGTTTGTTGCAGCACCAAGATTAATTGCTAAAGTATCTACTACAACAACACCCGTGGCAATGTCTGTACCTTTATTTGTTACGGTAATAAGGAAGTTTACAGTTTCCCCAACGGTTAAAGTACCTGATGTTGTTAAGGCTTTAATGATGGAAACATCTGCTTTTTTAGGGGGCGCTTGTACTGTAATATAAACCGGAATGGTAGTAGATTGAATACCATCGGTAGTTTGTAAAGTATAATAACAAGTATCTTTCCCAACAAAACCATTGTTGGGTTTATAAGTAATAGTACCATCAGTATTTAAAGTTGCCGTTCCATTGTTAGGAATACTACTTATTAAAACAGAATTATTAACTGCTTTAGCACTATCATTAGTCTTTACATCAATAGTTATAGGGGTATTTTTTAAAGTGGTATCTCTGTCCGGTACTCCAACAGGTTTAACATAGATTGTTGCGGTAATGGGTTTAGAAATTGCACCAATAGCATTCGTTAGAGTATAGGTATAAGTGTCTTTACCTGTATAATTATTAGTTGGCGTATAAGTAATCGTGCCATCTGTATGAACCACCACTGATCCATGGGTAGGATTATTTACAATTTTTATGGTGTCATTTAAATTAATTAGACCATCATTGGCTTTTACGTTGGTAGTAACAGGGGTGTTTATGAAGGTACTATCCAAATCATTTACACCAACTGGTGCAATGGTGATGGCAACACTCGGAATAGCCGCATGATTGTTTGTAGTATCAGGATCAAATTCTTTTGCAGATACAAATGCAATATTATTTAATGTTGTTCCGCTATTAATAGTGGTATTAAAAGTAAGCGTATCAGATTGAGTTGGGGCAACACTTGCAATTTTCCATATAAGTGCTTTGGTAGCATTGTTAAAAGTAGCATTCCCCACAGCATATATAATATTTGAAGCTGTACTTAATAAGGTAGAAAGTGTATCTCTCGCAATAACATTAGTAGCAGTATCTGTACCATTATTTTTTATTACAATTAAGAAGTTTATGGTTTCACCTACCGTAAGGACACCTGTGGTATTTAATACTTTAATAATTTGTACATCTGCTTGTTTGGGTGCCGGCAGCACAGTCATGTAAACTGGGATGGACGCAGATTTTACACTATCTAACGTTACTAGATTATAGTAAAAAGTGTCTTTGCCAATGTATCCATTGTTTGGAGTGTAGGTTACTGTACCATTTCCGTTTACAGAAACAAATCCATTAGTAGGTTGGGTATTAATGAGTACATTATTATTAATCCCTTTGGCACTGTCATTTATTTTAACATCAATAATAACAGGAGTATTTATGGTGGTGGTATCTCTATCTAAAACACCCACAGGCTTCACAAATATAGTTACCAATATTGGGTGAGAAACTTTGCCAGTAGAATCTGTTAAGGTATATACATAAGTATCTTTTCCTGTAAAGCCATTGGTAGGCATATAGGTTACAGTACCATTCGTATTTGTAATTGCTTTGCCGTTTGTAGGTTTAATGGCAACTTTAACGGTATCATTTACAGCCCCCAATCCATCATTTACTTTTACAATAGTGGTTACGGAATTATTAATAAGTGTGCTGTCTACATCATTAACACCTAATGGTACAACTTTTACTAGGGCAATAATAGGAGAGGAGGAGATACCATCCGGTGTTGTTAATACATATTTAAATGAATCTATACCCACAAAGTTTTTGTTTGGGGTGTAAGTGACTGTTCCATCCGGGTTAAGTTGAACAGAACCACTATCGGGTAAAGAGATAATGTTAACTGCGTTATTAACTTCGGCAGTTCCATCATTTGCTTTTATATTGTAAATAAACGGAGTGTTAATGGGAGTACTATCATAGTCATTAACACCAACGGGCTTTACAAATATGGTTACATTAATGGGTAAAGAAACGAGTCCCGCAGGAGTGGTTAATGTGTAAGTATAGGTATCTATCCCTGTAAAACCAGGTTTGGGCATATAAGTTACCGTACCATTAGCATTAACTAGGGTAACTCCTGAATTTGGAAGGCTAGCAATGTTTACGCTAGAATAATAAGCATTAATAGTATCGTTATCTTTTACAGAAGTGGTTACCGGAATTCCAATAAGCGTACTATCTAGATCATCTACGCCAGAAGGGAGATTTATATTGCCAAAAGTAATATCGTTCAATTTATAATCTTCTGTTTCACCATCTAATGCAATACTTGTGCTTCTATCATCAACAGTTAAAGTGTTTGGATTGTCTAATAATTTAGTAGTTGTAATTCTAAATCTTGCATAAGTGGGACCTTGTTTTAGCAATTTTCCAAACTTGCCATAGTCAAATACCAATTTAATAGTAGAAGCAGAGTCTCCAACAGGAACATTAGCCGAAGTAAATTCGTTGGTAGAGAATTGTCCATTGCCATCAAAGTCAACCCAAGCATATATAGTAGCAGGGGTGCTTTGTTTATTGGTTGCAGTTACATTAAAGATTAGGTTATTGGCATTATTTACATAAATACCTGGTTGGTTAGATAAATTAAAACCATCCTCATCGTTGCTTTGGGTAACATTATCAATGGTAGCAGTTGCACTATGTGGGGGATTACCATCGGCATCTGTATTATTAGTACCCATATATAGTTTAGTAAAAGGGGTGATGGTTATTTTAGGCATGTTGATGGCGGTATACACACTATCAACCAATAGAGGAGGGGTGTTATAGCTAACGTTTGCCATATAACTACCTGCATTGCCAAAAGAGGAAGGGGCATCACCAAAATCAAAGGGGGCAACCAATCCTATTGCTACGGCGGTGTATCCTCGTCCTTGGGTTTGTACATTTACAAGACTGCGAGCGTTTTTGGCATACATAACAGCCTGCATAAAATTATCAATATCCCATTTTAGTAGGTTTATTTTAAAATCTTTACCATTATTGCCGATAGTAACTTGATAATGTTGTGGTTTTTGGCTGTAAGATTCTTTTCTTAAATCTAATAATTGCCAGGAAGCATTTGCGTCTAAGGCAGTTGCTTTAATATATTCTACAATACCAGCCGCAGAATCGGTAGCCATCGATTCTGCATCGCCTACCACCAAGCCTGGATAAGGAATACTTTTCCAAGAACCATTAATTAGCAGTTGAAGATCAACACTTATATCAAACTTTATCGTAGAAGCATATAGAGAATCTTTTAATCCCGCACCTTTAATTCCCGGGTAGAGAAGATTTAGCCCATCCGAATAATATTTACCAGTTGTGTAAGGTCTCAAAGCACTATTAGGGGAAATGGGATTAATGTTACTAACCGTTGCTATTACTTTAACACCTGGTGTAAATTCCCATGTATATACGCCTGCAGTAACAAGGGTGCTGTCCGAGCTTGCAGGCTGACTAGTTAATCCATTTGTCCAAGTAAGCCAAAAAATAGACCGTTGTAAGGAGCCCCTACCAGTACCATCGGCATAATTTTGCGCATTTATAGTAGAAGTAAAGGATAGGAATAAAAAAAGAAATAGATATTGAGTACTGTATATCAAACCATTTTTTAACCTATACATAGTATTGTTTTCAGCGTTATAATGAATTTAAAGCAATGATAATTGCTTTTTTGCATTATCGCAAAAGTAAAGCTTAACACTGTTAGTTTTATTTAAAGATAGTTTCAACCAAATGTTTATACGAATAACAAGTATTAACACCTAATTTTTATTGGTTTACAATCAAACAATTTAAATATATAGTAATAGGTACATCTGTAAGTAAATGATTTTATTATTTGATTGGCTTATTTTTAAAGTAATCTAGTTAATAAAGTGCAGAAATGTACTTGCATTTAAGTAGTATTACACTCATTTTTAAAGTTTATAATTATTTTTCTTTTCATTCAATTTTTAAACTGCTGCCTTAGGCTATTAAAGTAGATCAATAACCGAGTGATCGCACAACCCAAGCTTTTAGCGTAGAAACAGATGAACCTATTTTTTATAAGATGAATGTTAGTCATAAAGAAATGCCTTCACTTAAAAGAAGAATTCAGGAAATGATGATGAAATTGATGGTAGTATTGTTTAAACTGGAATTGCGGACAATCTAAATAATTACAGTAGAACACTAAATAAGAAGTAAGCTACATCTACTAGACTAATATAATTAAAGAAAGTCAAAGGTTTAAGCTAGCAGAGCAAGTAATGTGGGCACGAAAATATCTGTAGGATAGATTGCAATAAATTTATTGTGCAAGTCCAGTTTGAGCAATTTACTCAAGTTAAGGAATGACTGTAAGGTTGAGCTTGTCGAAACCATGTTAAATAAAGGTTCATTATTCTATTAAATGCCTACAACAAGCTGTTCACACCCTTATTTCCGTCAAGTAGTAAAGATAAAAAACCTTAACTTAATGACATTGCCCGTATTGGACGACATACAAATTAAAAATAAATAATGCGAATCAAGGGTTGAAAGTACATTTAGGTACGATATATTGGTAGCAATCAGAGGAGTGAGCGGTGTAAAGTACCGTAGGTACGACATATCCTTCAAGTTTATGGGATAGATAACTGGATATGCGACTTTTATTAACCAATATGCCATCCCCCAAAGGAACTTTTGTATTCTTTATCAATGAATTTTCTACCAATTTTTCGTACCTAAAGGTAATTGTCTGTAATATTTTCAACTCTTGATTCGCATTATTAACTCACATATTCTTCAAAGCATTATAATGGCTCATGTACTCCAACATGATCCATATTTTTGTTCAGACATTTCATCATTCAACTCTAACTAATATGCTTATCATTACGTTTTAATGGGTAATAGTAAATGGTAATATGATAAGCCATATATTTTTTATTTTTATCAGTATTTACGCTTAACTTATTATATTAAATATTACCATTATACTCAGAATTTTAACCACCTAAATAAAAAAATCCAATTATCTGTTATTCAATATTAAACAATTAGCAAAAAAGTACGTAATTGCGGGTACATAACATTAAACATGAGTAAATTTATCTTTTCCGTTCTATTTGTTGTTTCCTTTATCTACAGTACTGTTTTTGGTCAGAACATCATGAATAACCCTAGTTCTAATCATGGTAATAAGTTTGAACAGTTAGGCACTATCCTTCCAACACCTAATGAATATCGTACTGCAAGTGGTGCAGCGGGAACTAAATACTGGCAACAACGAGCAGATTATGACATAAAATGTACTTTAGATGAAAAGAAATTAACCTTAACAGGAAGTGAAATAGTAACTTATTACAACAACTCTCCCGATGTACTTACTTATTTATGGTTACAGGTAGATGAAAATGAACACAACACCTTAAAGAATGCCAATTATCAAGAATCTAGTACCCTACCTAAATCTCTTCCATTAACTACGCTACAAAGGATGGAGGATGCAAAAAAGGATAATGGCTTTGGGGTTAATATCACCCAAATTTCTAACGCAATTAACAATGCACCATTACAATATATAGTTAACAAAACAATGATGCGTATAGATTTACCTACAGCCTTAAAGCCTGGTGAGAAATATTCTTTTAAAATAGATTGGAATTATCATATAAGCGATCGTTTTGTACAAGGTGGTCGTGGTGGTTATGAATATTTTCCAGAAGATGGAAACTATTTGTTTACAATGAGTCAATGGTACCCTAGATTATGTGTTTACAGTGATTTTCAGGGTTGGCAAAATCACCAATTTACGGGTAGGGGAGAGTTTGCTTTAACATTTGGCAATTTTAAAGTAGCAATGACAGTACCAGCCGATCATGTGGTGATGGCAACAGGAGTTGGTCAAAATTATCCTGAGGTTTTAAGTAATACTGAATTAAGCAGATGGCAAGCAGCACAAAATTCAACTGAGCCTATTCAAATTGTTAACCTTGATGAGGCCAAACAAAAAGAGAAAATGCCAACAACAGGATCTAAAACATGGATATTTAAAGCTGAAAATGTTAGAGACTTTGCTTGGGGAAGTTCCAGAAAATTTATTTGGGATGCAATGCCACAAATGGTTGAAGGTAAAAAAGTAATGTGCATGAGTGCTTACGGCAAAGAAGCTTATAATTTATACAGCAAATATTCAACTAAAGTGGTGGCTCATACCATTAAAACCTATTCAAAATTTACTATCCCTTATCCATACCCTATTGCACAAAGTATTGAAGCTAGTAATGGAATGGAATACCCTATGATTTGTTTTAATTATGGTAGAACAGAAAAGGATGGAACGTACACAGAGGCTAGTAAAGATGGGATGCTTGGGGTTATTATACATGAAGTGGGGCATAACTTTTTTCCTATGATCGTTAATAGTGATGAACGCCAATGGAGTTGGATGGATGAGGGCTTAAATACCTTTGTTCAATACCTTACAGAACAAGAATGGGATAATAAATTTCCATCCAGAAGAGGGCCTGCTTACTTAATAACCGATTACATGAAGATGCCAAAAAACCAATTGGAACCCATTATGACCAACAGCGAAAACATTATAAATTTTGGTCCAAATGCTTATGCAAAACCTGCTACCGCTTTAAATATTTTAAGGGAGACGGTAATGGGTAGAGATTTATTCGATTATGCTTTTAAAGAATATGCTAAACGTTGGGCCTTTAAACATCCCACTCCTGCCGATTTGTTTAGAACAATGGAAGATGCAAGTGCCGAGGATTTAGATTGGTTTTGGAGGGGTTGGTTTTATAGTATAGACCCTTGTGATATAGCTATCGATTCGGTAAAACATGCCGTTTACGATCCCAATGCAAGTATTGTTATGCCCGAAATACCTACTCCTAAAGTAGCAAAACCAATAGTGCCCTTACTAGATGATATTTCAAGAGTTAGAAACAGAGAAGATAAAAGAATTGTTTTTGAAGTAGATAGAGACCCTTCATTACGCGATTTTTATTGGAAATATGATAGAGGTCTAGAGCCTTATGATAGTACTGTAAATGGTAGTTTGCCTAAAACAATAACTTCAAATTTACCCTTATCAACAGAAGAACAAAATAAATATTCGACTATTAATTTATACGAAATTTCCTTTACAAATAAAGGAGGTCTTGTAATGCCCATTATAGTACAATTTAATTTTGAAGATGGCACTAATCAAATTGAAAGAATTCCTGCTGAAATTTGGAGAAAGAATGAAAACAATGTAGTAAAGGTATTTTTAACAACTAAAAAAGCAGTAAGCATACAATTAGACCCATTAAAAGAAACCGCCGATATTAATGAAAGCAATAATTATTGGGGTACAATGCCTACTACAACTTCAAGATTTGGCTTATTTAAAAGCAATGCAGCAAACCCAAGAAACCCTGCACCTACTGTAAAGAATCCGATGCAAATTTCTAATGAAAGAAAGCAATAAGTAAAACCTAGTACCCTCTAGCTTTAAATGATTGAACAATAAAGTACACAAATGGAATAAACACAACCAATATGGATAAGGGAAAAAACCAAGCGGCATAATTTTTTATGTTGCTTGTTTGCGATTGAGTAGCTAAAAGAGTAAGGATACTCATGAATAACAGTTGGAGAAGGAATTTTAAATTCCTTATGAGTTTAGTAGCGTTTTTGTAATGTTTCTCGGCATTTTCTACGGTAATTTCAAAGGGGTAATGATAGGTTTCTGGATAAATATTAAGTATGGTTAAACCAATATAAAATACGGTAGCAACCGAAGGAAGCAAAAAGATATAATTTTTATCAGCATACCTATCAATATCACCAAACGCAGTAAAATGTACGGGAATTAAACTAGGTAAATTCGGAAAAGTAAAATAGGTGACTAACCAAATAATAATGAGTACCAATAAAGCCAATATTTCAATTAAAAAAGCAGTTTCCGATAATTTAATTTTGATGACAGGTTTAGCGTAAAACATTTTGCGGGGAATTAAATTATATTATTTTAATATTTTTTGTGAGGGTTTGTGTGGCTGTAAATATAAAAGAAGCCATAGACATTAGTAACATAAATTTTAAACTATAGATAAAACTAGAAACCATTTTAATGAAAATAATATTCATTAGCTAAAAATACATAATTATGCGAATCAAGGGTTGAAAATAGTACAGACAAGTCCTTTTAGGTACGAAATATTGGTAGAATATTCATTGATAAAGAATACAAAAGTCCCTTTGGGGACGGTATATTGGTTAATAAAACATGCATATCAGTAATCTATCCCATAAACTTGAAGGATATATCGTACGTAAAGTTACTTTCAACCCTTGATTCACATTAATTATAGTCATCCACAATCAATGTAATTATTCTCATTTCTTACAATGTATAGTCCATTTATTTTGGTTTCTTCTGTTGATGATTTCTAATAAATGTCCTAAATAAATACCTCCACCATCAAATTCTGCCAACCCCAGTTAAAAGTCAACAATTTTACTTAACAAGTACTAAAAAGTAAACAGATGGCGTCCAATTGCATTCACATGCCATTCCCGAGCAAAGAGCAGCCGTTTCAGAGCAATGAGCAGCCGTTTCAAAGCAAAGAGCAGCCGTTTCAAAGCAAAGAGCAGTCGTTTCAGAGCAAAGAGCAGTCGTTTCAGAGCAATGAGCAGCCGTTTCAGAGCAAAGAGCAGTCGTTTCAGAGCAATGAGCTGTCGTTTCAGAGCAAAGAGCAGTCGTTTCAGAGCAAAGAGCAGTCGTTTCAGAGCAAAGAGCAAGCGTTTCAGAGCAAAGAGCAAGCGTTTCAGAGCAA
>Ga0007836_1000218_pt1 | contig 13736 bp, 13 predicted proteins | sample CryBogCBE23Oct07_FD_71205 | JGI IMG/M metagenome (GOLD analysis project Ga0007836, IMG submission 71205) | Freshwater microbial communities from Crystal Bog, Wisconsin, USA - CBE23Oct07 | ecosystem: Environmental > Aquatic > Freshwater > Lake | place: Crystal Bog, Wisconsin, USA | collected...
GAAATGACGATTTACGTTACACCTGATACCTGAAAATATAGCTAGTTTCAATTTCCGAAGAGGTCTAATGCTGATTATAAACCATTATTCACTAATCACTATTTTGTAAACACCTTTTTCTTGGTCTGTACTGTATGTGCGCTAAAATAGCCTAGTGCCCCGTTAGATACATTACTAGTCGGGTTTGCTGGTGAGGTAGGTTGACCATTAGTAGGGTCTGTGCCATCTAATTCTTTGAAATAGTTAAAAACATTCTTATCAATACATTGCATTTCTAGTTGCAAAGTATCGCCAGGTTGAATGTAAGCACTATCATTAAATAGTTGACGGGCTATGTATTTTCCATCAGACAAGCGATCGTCAAACACAAATATTTGTTTTGAGGGCTTGCTATTATACCATTCGATAAAGCGATAAGCATTGTAAATACCTGCCGGATCCTGAAAGTTTGGAAGCGGATTGGTAACGTTTTGACCAAAACCAGTATTCGTTAGAAAAGTAATGGAATCTAAAAACACTTGTTTGGGCATCGTAGAGGTTGAGGTATACTCCTTACCACCCGTTGAAATATATAAATGATAGGTATGATTAACTGCTCCCACAGTAGTGTTGGTTAGATAAATGCCTTTTTGTTGTTCTGTAAGCACATCGGTTATGCCAGTAGAATCATCCGTTATTTTTACAACAGCCCCTGTGATTGGGGGAAAAATATTATCCTCGGTATAGTAAACTGAGGAGGTTAGTTTAACGGTATAAGGACCCGTTTGGTTGGTAACATTGCCCTGTACCACCAACACCGGGGTGGCATTGTTTACTGTTACATTAATTACCTTTTTGCAGGATGTTATTACTGCCAAAGCAAATAATAAGATAAATATTTTATTATTTATAAGCTTCATCTATAAGAATTTAAAGTTGTAGGTTACTGATGGTATTAATTTAAATAAAGTTGTTTGTACCGCTTGTGTTTTTTGGGGATTATTAGGGTCGTCTTGAAAATCAATACTATAAGCATTAGCTCGGTTTAATGCATTATAGATAGAAAAGCTCCAGTCGCTTTCAAATTTCTTAGTCTTTTTATGTTGAAAAGTAGCAGCTACATCCAGTCTTTTATAGGTAGGCATTCTATAACCGTTACGCTCTGTATAATTAAAATAAGTGTGACCATCAATATTATATTTACCACTCGGGAATGTAACAGCATTGCCCGTATAATAAACATAAGTAGCAGAGAATGTCCATCTTTTACTAGCCTGATAAATACCTACTACCGATACTTCGTGGGTACGATCTTGTGTGGCATTATACCAATCATTATTATTAATGCCATCTATTTTACGTTCGGTTTTAGAAAGCGTGTACCCAATCCATCCATTAAACTTGCCATACTTCTTCTTTAAAAATAACTCTATTCCATAAGCTCTGCCTTTTCCAAATAGTAATTGAGATTCTACGTTTTCATTTGCTCTTAATTCTGCCCCATTTTTATAATCAATTTGGTTTTGCATTGTTTTGTAATAGACTTCAGTTGAAAACTCGTATTTATTCTTTTTAAAGTTTTGATAATATCCTAATGCAATTTGATCGGCAATTTCTGGACTTACATTGTTGCTACTACCAATCCATAAATCGGTAGGGTTAGCACCTGTGGCATTAGATAATAAATGAAGGTTTTGAATATTACGAGTATATGAAAACTTAATAGACTTATTTTCATTTACTTTATAGCTAGTTGCAAACCTAGGTTCTAGGTAAGTAAAGGTTTTTACAAAAGAACCACTGTTGTATTTGGTGCTATCTTTAGTAGAACCATCATCATTGTAGGAATAAAAAGTACCTGGACCTAAAGCACTAAAGGAGGAAAGCCTTAAGCCATAAGTTACATTAATATGTTGAGTAGCACTCCATTCGTGAGAAATGTATGCAGCACTTCCTAGGCTTAGTTTCTTTTGTAATTCAAGATTATTAAAACTACTTTGTTCCGAGGCGGTAATCGTACCTGGTATAATGTTGTGATGAATTACGTCTAAACCAAAATTTATACGATTGTTGGCATTAATAAAGTACTGAAAGTCCTCTTTTAGGTTAAGATCTCTAATTTTAGAGGTAATTAAAATGTTGTTATTACCCGCATTAATTTTTATTTTATAACTGTAATTAGAATAGATGAGTGAAGTGTTACCAAAAAGACGACTATTGTAAATATGATTCCACCTTAGGGTGCTAGTAAGGTTGCCATAATCTAAACTAAAAGTACTTCCAAAACCAAAATTGTCCCGGCCAGTATAAGCAGATAAATAAAGCCTGTCTTTATCACCCAATTTATAATTTGCCTTAGCGTTCAAATCGTAAAAATAGAGTTTATTGTTGTTGAGGGTAGTGTCTTGTGATAGTTTTAAAAATAAATCAGCATACGTCCTTCTAGCACTCACAGTAAAAGAACCTTTGTCTTTTTCTAGAGGCCCTTCCAAATTTAGCCTAGAAGAAATTAAACCAACCCCACCACTCACACCATATTTTTGGTTATTGCCATCATTCATTTTAATATCTAGTACAGAAGATAAACGTCCACCATATTCTGCAGGCATTCCTCCTTTATAAACGGTAATATCTTTTATAGCATCCGAGTTAAAGGTGGAAAAGAAACCCAACAAATGCGATGGATTATATACCACGGCTTCATCTAATAGAATAAGGTTTTGATCTGCACCACCGCCTCTAACATAAAAGCCACTGTTGCCTTCACCTGCACTTTTAATTCCCGGCAACAGTTGTATGGTTTTTAGAATATCTTTTTCTCCAAACAATACTGGGATATTCTTTATTTCATCAATAGACAATTTTTGAACCCCCATGATAGGTTTAGAGATATTATCGCTTTTCTTTTTGGCTGTTACGGTTACTTCTTGTAATGAATTAACCCCTTTATCTAGATAAATTTGTTGGGTGATGTTTTTATCTAGATTGATTATAAGGGTGTCTAATTGATAGCCCGAAAAACTAATCACCATTTTATAGTTACCCGAAACTGCACTTACGCTGTAAAAACCGTAAGCATTAGAGGTTGTACCTAAGCCTGTTTGACCAATAAAAATAACATTTGCACCAATTAAAGTTTCCCCAGTAGATTTATCTCTTACCGTTCCGTTAACACTAAATTTATTGTTAAGTTTTTGACCAAATAGTAAAGACGAAAAGAGAAGGGGTATAAGAATAAATACTTGGTATTTAATATTCATAATTTGTAAATGAGATAGCGAAATTAACAGCGTAGCGTACAAATAGTTGTTACCTCAATGTTACAATCACATTAAATAATTGTTAAGTGAAAAGTGGTGTAAATAAATAGGAGGGAATTTAAATAATAAAACCGTTGCATTGCAACGGTTTTATTTGTAGAGCGTACGGGAATTATATTATTTTCTGAAAGCCTTTGCTACAAAGCGTTTTAAAAATCGAAAATAGTTGGATACCCGAATTTACCCCCTCGCCAATCAATTCATTTACTATCAAATCGTATGATTGTAAAGATACCGAATGTTTCTGACATTAACACAACAACCTTACTATTATTTGAACAAGCTAAAAACTCTACCCAACAAAAAAGCCCACCCAAAATGGGTAGGCTAATTTTAAAATCTTCACTTCAAAAGTGTGTCCGGCTTAAGCCACTTGAATAATTGCCAAAGCATTAAACGCACCATTGTTCAACACATATTGAACTCCATTTACTGATTGGAAAAACTCCACAGCTAGTAAAAAGAAGCCCGTAGCAGTGCCAGCAGGTACAGCTGCAGGCGTAAGCGTAACAGTAGTTGCAATCTGCCCAATCGGAAGGTTTGTTGCATTCGTAAATTCAATTTCTGTGGTGTTGGCCACAAAATCAACTTTAGACCATGCACCCCTCAAAGTAACGTGGGTTGCTCCTGCAGGAAAAGAAATGTCAGTAGCTGGTACAAGCCCAACCATCGCAATCACACCTGTCACAGTACTTACAGTGTAAGTCTTGAAAAGAATCGAAGCAAGAGGCGCGTTCAAGTTAAAATCAAAACCCTGCATCAATACTTTACCAGGTGCGGTTGCAATACCTGCACCAACATTTCTTTTACCTCTCAATGAAAGTAAATCGTGATTTTTAACCAAGCTCATTACTTGTGTTACTCTCGATGTCACCCTGTTGTCAGAAGCTGTCATCATCAAATTTCTAACTGCAACCCTAAGCAATTTACCAGCTGCAGCTGCATTGCCAAATTCAGCCCCATTCTCCCTTGTTCTCAGAAAGTTGGGGTCATTAGCAATTCGTACTTTCGAAACACCACCTTTTGTTTTAACTAAATGCCCATCCTGTGTTTTGTAGAATGTAAGGTCATCTAGTGTACCTAAAATCTTTACCAGCCCTTTTACCCTAGCCATAATTTAGAATTAAAAATTGATTGAATAAGCAGCCTTTTTGCTACTTTCCCACAAAGCTAGGTAGGGTTTACACCCTTTTCACAAGAGTGCATCCGTTAATGACTATAACTGCCGATATAGCCATTATAAACATATTAAGGCTAGTAACTATCAACAACTGTTACTTATGGCAAAGGCATAGCTAAGGCATAGCAACGGCATAGGTAATGTATGAAATCAATACTAGGCTCACTTAACAGAGTTAAAGAAAAAGTACCATTCCAAATTAAGGTAGGAGAAAATCACTCTATTGTTCGTCCATCGTCCCAAGTTCAAGGCTTATTTAACCAAAACCCATCAAAATCACTCATTTAGCCTCCAAACCTAATCAAAGTCATATAAAACTAATTATGTTCCGGTCATCTTCGCCCAAACAAATTAAAGGGGGTGTAAATCTGTAAACCAGCTAATAACTTTTTATCCCTTTCTGTTATCTCTTAAAACTTTTTGAACTATGCTATCAGCAACTTCCAAATTAGCCGTTCTACAATCCCATTTCAAATGAAAGCATCACACCAGGCAATTCTAGCAGACCTCCATGAACAAATAAAACACATTAAAAATGAAATCGAAGACCCACTTCTACTTGCAGAAGCAGCAGTTCAAATAATTGATAATGTAATAGTCAAGATAAACGAATCCTTTTCAACTTATGAGTTTCCCTCTCAAGAGGAAGAAATTCACTTCTTTAAGGTCCAGAGGCCAGAGCTCCTGTCGCTCCTATTTTTCTACAACTGCGTTTATAAGTTTGAATCTTCCAAACCATTCACTTGCAAAAGAGACATCAAACAATATTTGTTAGATCACAGGGGTGTATTAAAATGCTTCACAACAGAAAACAGAGAATTCTATAAATACCACAACTCAGGTAATACTTGTTTTGATAGAATTTACTTTATCAGAGGTAAACACGACATTAAACAATGCATTGATAGCATGTCTTTCATAGTCGATGATAGGTTCTGTACAAACCATTGTTACCTCACTGCAAAAATCCTAGCAAACAAGCTTTTTGGTGCATATTTAGAAAAATGCTTTCTAGAACTTAAAAATAGCCCCAATCTAGTGCTGGACTCAAAAACTAAGTGCATAAAAGCAAATTGGACAGGTACTAAAGCATCTTTAATAGAGCTCGCTTATGCTCTACAAGAAGAAGGGGCAATCAATGGTGGCAACATCGAAGTCAAAGAAATGATTGAGTTGTTTGAATCTGTTTTTGATATATCCTTGGGTCAGTATAGTTCCACTTTTATAGAGTTGGGGCAAAGAAAGAACGGGAAAACAAAATTTCTAGACAGTCTCAAGGAAAAGTTGCTTCAAAGGATGGATAAAGAAGTAGCATAAAATAATATCTCCCATTTTACACCTGAAAAATATTTATTTTACCCAAGTCATACCCAAGTTGGGCTTTTTATTCCATCAAATACCAGTAGCAGTTTTAAGCCACCAAAAAGAGTCTTTTTAATCCTTTTTTAGTCACCCAAAAGGCAATATTCTAATTTCAGAAACTTCAAAAATTAAGTGCAATTTATTTTAGTCTGTTTTACAGCCAAAACAACATTTATTTTACCCAAGGTGTACCCAAGTTGGGCTTTTTATAGTTTCAAACAGTCTTCATTTGTGCCATTCTAAACAGAAAAATTAAATATTATGGCAGTAAGTGTAGTAACAACAGAGGACTTAGAAGTATTCAGAAACAGTTTATTGAATGATTTGCGCAGCATCATTCAAACAAAATCCCCCAAGCAGATGCAGTGGCTCAAAAGCAGTGAAGTAAGGAAAGTACTAAAGATTTCGCCAGGCACCTTACAAAATCTTCGTATAAATGGTACGCTGTCATTCACCAAAATTGGCAGCATTATCTACTACAACCAAGATGATATTGATTCAATGCTCACAAAAAACAAATCCCACTAAAAGTGAAACGTAAAACGAAGTGCAAAAAACGTACAACGTAATACCTAGAACTTATTACTTATGACTTACAACTCACCACTAATAACTAAAAGTTGAATTACATAAAACTATTAAACGGCTTTTTTGAAAAGGTTGATACTGATGATAGGCTGAACCCTACACACGTAAGTATGTATATGGCCATTTTCCAATTTTGGAATGTCAACCACTTTCAAAATCCCATCAGCATTTGCCGAAGCCAAGTAATGAGGGTAAGTAAAATTTGCTCAAACGCCACTTACCACAAGTGCATTAAGGAACTAAATGACTATGGTTATCTAGAGTATATTCCCTCTTTTAACCCTTACAAAGGAAGCCTTGTTAACCTCTTTAATTTGGGCACAATAGATGAAGATTTACTCCAAGAAAACGAGGGAGTTTTACCCGAAAATTTGTTGCTTTTTGACCCCCAAAATGAGCCTATTTCTAGCCCCAAAAAAGAGGAAGACCTAACCAAAATTCAGTTAAGTAAAAGTGTGGATAATGTGGTTATCCACACTGAAAATCAAACAGGTTCAAGCAATTTTAACCCGACTAAAAACGACACAGCTTGTGTACAAGCACTAGTACCTTCTATAAACGTAATAAACGTAATAAAGGAAAATATATATAATAAGGAAAACGAAATTTTTAAAATTGAAATCCCTAAAAAAAATATTCCTGAGTTGGAGGAAAAAAAAGAAAAAAGTTGCGCCAAAAAAGAACTCCAAAAAGTCCCTTCTGTTGCCTTAATTATTCCCACCCTAAAAGAGGTCATCGAATATTTTATTTTGAAGAATATCGCGCCAATGGAAGCCGAAAAATTCTTCAATTATTACGAAAGCAATGGGTGGCTGGTCGGCGGCAAAACCAAAATGAAAAATTGGAATGCAGCTTCTAGAAATTGGATGCTCAACGCCAAAAATTACAACCAAGAAAAACCATCCCCACACCCATCCAATCTCCACACCATTAAAAACAAAAATTACAATGAACCACTCTAACCCTCATTGCCTCAGTGGAGAACTTTTTTCTTCGTGCTTCTTTGAGACTTGGCGTCTTTGTGGCAAATCACTAACCACTAACAACTCACCACTATGACTTTCGACTACTCCCTCGCCTGGCAATGGCTCCAACAAAAAGGTAGCGAAACGCTTGGCCATAAGTTCAAACTTTACGAAGATGATCGCCCGACAATCAATTTGCTTCTTTGCTATTTCCTACAAGACAAACTCGCAGCGCCTCAGTTCGGGCTAGAGCTCCAAAAAGGAATTTTATTAACCGGGCCTGTTGGTTGTGGCAAAACAAGTTTAATGAAGTTGATGAAGTACTTTTTCCAAAATGACACTCAAAGATTTCTCACTAAGCCTTGCAGGGATGTAAGTTTTGAGTTCATCCAAAATGGTTTCGAAATTATCCAACGATACACAAGGTTAAATATTCCCCAGCCCACAATTTGTTTTGATGATTTAGGTACTGAAAACGCCCTCAAATATTATGGCAATGAATGCAATGTCATGGCTGAGGTTCTCCTGTCGCGTTACGACCTCTATGTGTCCCACAGCCTCATTACGCATCTTACCACCAACCTTTCCGCAAGCGAAATCGAGGTTATTTACGGAAATCGTGTCCGCAGCCGCCTCAGGGAAATGTTCAACCTCATAGCCTTCGATAAAGAAAGCCCCGACAAGAGATGCTGAAAAATATAATTTACTATCAAACCGCTAAAAGTTTACATTTGCGATTAACTACGGATTGTGTAGTAAATAGCAAACGATTACTTATGTCCGAAATTAGCATTCAGCAATACAATTATCTCGAGGATTTCATAAAAAAGTTGAGGTCGGTAGGCAGGTATGCCTTTAACCTTTCCGAAATAAAAGACAAATTCAAATTATCAGATAAAGCATTGAATCAGAGCCTTTTTCGCCTAAAGGCTAAAAATGAAATTGCACAAGTAAGAAAGGAGTTTTACGTAATTGTCACTCCCGAATATGCTAAATGGGGGATGCTACCAGCAGCCTTTTTTATTGACGATTTAATGAACTCTTTGGGTAAAAAATATTATGTTGCTTTGCATTCTGCCGCAGCCCTTTTTGGTGCAGCGCATCAGCAGCCGATGGAATTTTTTGTGGTTACAGAAAAACCCGCATTACGGAATGTATTCACAGAAAAATTGAAACTAAACTTTTTTGTAAAAAGAGAATGGGCGGCAGAGGACGTTGTAAAGAAAAAAACAGATGCTGGTTATATCAACGTAAGTTCCCCCTCTCTTACTGCACTCGATTTGTTGTTTTACACCAACCACGTAGGCATAAACCGAACCGTTACCATCCTAAAAGAGTTGACCAATGAGATAAAAACAACAGAGCTCGTTAAAACTGCACGGAGGTATCCACAGGTTACTGCTATCCAAAAATTAGGCTATTTACTCGAGCGTGAACTCGACAGTCCAAAATTGGCTGAGGCTTTATTCAATGTCTTGAAAGAAAAGAAATTCTTCCCGGCACTACTCGTAAGCCATAAAAGTAAACAAGGGAGTGTGGATGAAAAATGGAAAGTAATTAGAAACACCCAAATTGAAAGCGACCTATGATACCAAGAAGATATATCGAAGAATGGAGGGAATTTGCACCTTGGCCAGACAATGCACAGGTTGAGCAAGACTTAATCATTGAACGCGCACTGGTAGAAATTTTTTCTGATGAATTACTGAATACACACTTGGCATTTAGGGGTGGCACAGCGTTTCACAAACTATTTCTAAAGCCACAGGCAAGATATTCCGAAGATATTGACCTGGTGCAAATTAAAGGCGAATCCATTGGCCCATTGTTGGATAGGCTAAGGCAACGCTTGGCTTTTTTAGGTAAGAAACCAAAAATCGAACAATCAAAACACAACAATACGATCACCTATCGCTTTGTAACCGAGATACAGCCCATAATAAATATGCGGTTAAAAGTAGAGATAAATACTAGGGAGCATTTTAATATTTTAGGATTGCAGAAAGTTGATTTTAAGGTTCAAAATTCTTGGTATACTGGTGGTTGTCAACTGACCACCTATCAATTGGAAGAGTTGTTTGGCACTAAGCTTAGGGCATTGTACCAAAGAAGAAAAAGCCGTGATTTGTTTGACTTGTATTGGGCATATACTCACCACGAAATTGATACAGATAAGCTAATTCATTGCTACAAGAAATACATGCAGTTTGTAGTAGATAAGTTACCAACTCAAAAAGAATTCATACTCAATATGGAAGAAAAGATGCTGGATCGAGAATTTACAAATGACATACACGTTATACTTCGTCCAAATGTTATTTATGACAATACTGTAGCCTATGAGCTTATCAAAAAAGGATTGTTGGAGAAGTTATGAAGCATTATTATCGATCCTTCGCAAATAGGCAAGGAATTTTAGTGCGCAGTAAGTTCTGTTTATTTTTATTAATCTTACTGGATAATTTCAGAAATCCAACCTCTTTTCCTTTAGTTAATTCGAAATAATTGGAAAATATTATTAATCATTTGATTAAAATATTTGGTTAATTGAAATTTATGCATTTATATTTGCCTCGGAATTAATTGTTAACAATCAATGGCAATAAAAGAAAGTACTTTAGAAGCAGATATTTCAACAGAAATTAAAATAAGGAATGCTGCACGTATTGTATTTCATAAAAAAGGTTTTGCTGCAACAAGAACAAGGGATATTGCTGAAGAAGCGGGGATAAATCTTGCTTTACTAAATTATTATTTTAGAAGCAAAGAGAAATTATTTCAGCTTATAATGTTGGATACGCTCGCGAGCTTTATGGAGTCAATGGTATTAGTGTATAATGATAAAAGCACTTCATTGGAGCAAAAAGTTGTCCTATTATCGACAAAATACATTGATTTACTTCTTGTGGAACCAGAAATTCCTTTGTTTTTAATGAGTGAATTAAGAAATAATCCTGCTAAGCTATTTGAGAAAATCAATGTAAAGGATATGCTATTACAGTCCCACTTATACAAACAGATTGAAGAAGCTATGATTGACAACAAAATGCCATCTCAGAATTCATTACACTTTTTAACTAATATCATGAGTTTAATTATGTTTCCATTTATTGCTAGTCCTATGTTGAAAATGGTAGGAAATATGAATGATGCTGAATACTTATTACTTATGGAGGAAAGAAAAACACTCATTCCTAAATGGATTAAAGCTTCGATATTGACATAGTTTTTTTTGAAATTTAATTAATCAAATTTTTAAAACAATAAAATAAATCAAATGAATAAAGGAGATAAAATGAAAATTAGAATGATACCTAAACTATGGTTATTTAGTTTAATATTATTAACCCAATTCGCACATGGGCAACAAACAAATTCAATTTCAATAGAAGAATGTTATACGTTGGTGCAAAAAAATTATCCATTAGTAAAGCAAATGGCTCTTGTCGAAAAGACTAAAGAATATTCAATAAGCAATGCGGCAAAAGGGTATTTACCACAAATTTCTATCAATGGTCAAGGAACTTATCAATCTGAAGTAACTTCCATTAATATTCCTGGAATAAATACACCTACAATAAGTAAAGACCAATATAAGATTTATGGTGAATTGTATCAATCATTCACAGACTTTGCTACAATCAAACAGAAAAAGGAACTGGCAAAAACCAACGCAGAAACTGATAAGCAAAATATAGAAGTCGAGTTGTATAAATTAAGAGACCGCATTAACCAAATTTATTTTGGCATATTGCTGATTGATGCTCAAATACAACAAACGGAATTATTAAAAAAAGATATTCAGACAGGAATAGATAAAACCAATGCTGCAATAGCAAATGGTACATCATTTAAAAGCAATGTTGATAATTTAAAAGCAGAACTTTTAAAAACAGACCAAAGAGTCATCGAATTGGAATCTAACAAAAATGGTTATATAGAAATGTTAACATTGTTTACCGGAAAAAAAATAAATGAAAATACAAAACTTATTACGCCAGTTACAGTGAGCATTACTTCAACCGTTAACCGACCCGAATTAAAATTGTTCGAATCACAAAAGAAAAGTTTTGTAACTCAAAATAAACTAATCACAGCAAGGAACTTACCTCAACTAGGTGTTTTCTTTCAAGGTGGTTACGGTAGGCCTGGGCTAAACCAATTAAGTAACGACTTTACTAGCTATTATATAAGTGGGTTAAAACTCAACTGGAATTTTGGGGGTTTATATACTACATATAACGACAGGTCTTTGCTTAAAATAAGTCAGCAAACTATTGATACACAAAAAGAAACCTTTCTTTTCAATACTAAACTTTCGCTATCTCAGCAAAACAGTGAAGTGGATAAATTTCAAAAGCTAATGAACACGGATAATGAAATAATAGAATTGAGGGAAAAAGTAAAAATTACTGCACTGGCACAATTACAAAATGGTGTAATCACTACCAACGATTATCTCACTTATGTAAATGCAGAAGACCAAGCAAGGCAAAACTTGCTATTGCACAAAGTGCAATTAAATCTTGCTCAATTTAATTATCAAACTACATCTGGAAATTAATAATAATCTAAAAATAAAATAAAATGAAAGTAATCGTAAAAATTGTAACAGTCTCAATCATCTTTTTTACAACTGTATCCTGCAATAGCAATAAAAAAGATTTTGATGCCACAGGTTCATTTGAAGCAGATGAAATAGTAGTAAGTGCAGAGCAAAACGGCAAAATAATGCAGTTCAATATAGAAGAAGGCCAAATATTGGATAGCAACACTATCATTGGGCAAATAGACATTACCGCCTTGAATCTCCAAAAAGAACAAGCAAAAGCATCTGTGATTGCTTTTAGTGGAAAAATAAACAATGCTGCCCCTCAGATAGATGTTTTGCAATCTCAAATTATTACCCAAAAGGCTCAGATACAAACTCTAAAACAACAGTTTGAAGTACAAAACAAAGAAGTTGCAAGAACTCAAAACTTAGTTAAAGCAGATGCTGCTACTAAAAAGCAGTTAGATGATTTAATAGGGCAGCAAGCTATTTTACAAAAACAAATTGCTGCTGCACAAGACCAACTTGGTGTCCTCAATTCGCAAATTGTATCAGCCAAAGAAAACGTAGCTATTCAAAACCGTGGGATATTGAGCGAACTGAATCCCACTAAAAAGCGAATTGATATATTGGATGAGCAAATAAGCCGTGGTCAAATAAAAAATATCTTTCCAGGTACTGTACTTACAAAATATGCAATGGCAGGAGAATATACAAGTATTGGTAAACCTTTATACAAAATTGCCAATCTCTCTACAATCACATTAAGGGCATACATCACTGGGAACCAATTACCCAATGTAAAACTAAATCAAAAAGTAAAAGTACATACCGATGATGGCAAGGGTGGTTTTAAAGAAATAGAAGGTATCATCACTTGGATAAATGACAAAGCAGAGTTTACACCCAAAACAATACAAACAAAAGACGAAAGGGCAAATTTGGTTTATGCCGTAAAAATAAAAGTAAAAAATGATGGGTCTTACAAAATAGGTATGTATGGGGAGATAAAATTGTAACACTATGAAAGATGTAACGCTAGAAAAAATTAAAAAAACTTACAACAAAGGGGAAATTATTGCCGTAAACGATGTGTCTTTTGAAGTAGAGCAAGGCGAACTTTTTGGATTAATAGGTCCAGATGGCGCTGGCAAAACTAGCATTTTTAGAATGCTAACTACACTATTGCTTCCAGATAGTGGTACAGCAAGTGTAAATGGTTTTGATGTTGTCAAAGACTACAAAAAAATTAGAAATAAAGTAGGATATATGCCCGGCAAATTTTCGTTGTATCAGGATTTAAGTGTAGAAGAAAATTTGAATTTTTTTGCGACAATTTTTAATACAACTGTAGAAGCTAACTACGATTTGATTAGAGAAATTTATATCCAGCTAGAACCATTCAAAAAACGCAGGGCTGGTAAACTATCAGGAGGCATGAAACAAAAACTGGCCTTATGTTGTGCATTAATACACAGGCCAACTGTTTTATTTTTAGATGAACCCACAACGGGAGTTGATACGGTTTCCCGTAAAGAATTTTGGGAAATGCTGGCACGTTTGAAGGAACAAGGAATTACTATTTTAGTTTCTACGCCTTACATGGACGAGGCTACACTTTGCGAAAGAATTGCTTTGATTCAAAATGGGAAAATAATGAGTATAAATACCCCAGAAAAAATAATAGAAAACTTTCCTAGTCAGCTATTTGCAATTAAAGCTGATGAAATGAGCAATTTACTCGCTGATTTAAGAAACAATAAATTGATTAGTAGTTGTAATTCCTTTGG
>Ga0007836_1000223_pt1 | contig 13588 bp, 11 predicted proteins | sample CryBogCBE23Oct07_FD_71205 | JGI IMG/M metagenome (GOLD analysis project Ga0007836, IMG submission 71205) | Freshwater microbial communities from Crystal Bog, Wisconsin, USA - CBE23Oct07 | ecosystem: Environmental > Aquatic > Freshwater > Lake | place: Crystal Bog, Wisconsin, USA | collected...
GAAATCTAACCAGAGGCAGTAAACAAATTTGAAAATGCCTTTCTTTTATTCAGAATGAGATTTCTCGTGCCTCGAAATGACGTTATCGGGTGGCAAATTCAATTTCCGAAGAGGTCTATTCAATTCGAGGAATATAATGAAGTTTGTGGTACATACAAATCCTACAACTTCATTCGCTAATAACATTAATCGATTAAAAAAACCACATTTGGGAAGCTATAATGATAGCCGCTTTCCTTAAAGCGACATCTTTAAATAACATTCTTTCATCGGAAAGCTTTAATAGAATTATACTTAAATAATTAGACCGCTTCCTTAAATAAAGAAGTAGCATTGGCTTGGGAAGTGCAAGAAACTACTAAATCGTTAATACAAACATGTGAAGGTAAGGATGCACAGTAGAATGCAATATCTGCAACATCGGCAGCAACGAGTGGTTGATAACCTGCATAAACATTTGCAGCTTTTTCTTCATCTCCCTTAAATCTAATCTTTGAAAAGTCTGTTTCCGCTGCACCTGGATGAATACAAGTAACTTTAATTTTATAAGGCAATAAATCAATTCGCATGTTTTTGCTCAACATATCTACCGCAGCCTTGGTAGCACAATATACATTACCGCCTTGATAAGCATCTTTTGCAGCAGTAGATCCCAAGTTAATGATGTGACCATGCTTTTTTTCCTTCATCAAAGGAATAACTGCTTTACTTACGTACAACAAACCCTTTAAATTGGTATCAATCATGGTATCCCAATCTTCCAAATGTCCATTTTCTATACTATCTCTTCCTAATGCAAGGCCTGCATTGTTAATTAACACATCAATTGCTTGCCATTCTTTGGGAAGACCTTCTATGGATTCCTTAACACTTTCTTTATCCTGAACATCAAAAACCAAGGGTAACACAGAAACTTTAAAAAGAGATTCAATTTCGTTGGCTGTCTCCTGAAGTTTGTCTTTTCTTCTTCCTGTTACAATACAGTTATAATTATTAGCTGCAAACTTCTCTGCCATTGCTTTACCAAAACCCGATGTAGCCCCTGTTATCAATACTATCTTGTTCATTTTTAATTAAGTTAAAGTAAAACAAAAGTAATGTGTGTGACTATCCACTTACAAAGAGTTTTTTATAACAACCCAACCACCTACTTTTACGCCCTATATAAAATCTAACAATTAAACTAATTATATGGCATCATTCATCGTTAATGGGGGAAACAAATTAAAGGGCACTATCGTTCCACAAGGGGCTAAAAACGAAGCACTTCAAATTTTAAGCGCGGTATTATTAACTGCCCAGGAAGTAACTATCCACAATATTCCAGATATATTAGATGTAAACTTGTTGATTGAGTTATTGGGAGATATGGGCGTTAAAGTTAACCGAGTTACTAGGCATACCTGTGTATTTAAGGCAGATGACGTTAATACCAACTATTTTACATCGGAAGAATTTAGAAATAAAGGGGGGAAACTTCGCGGATCTGTATTATTTGCTGGCCCCATGTTGGCGCGTTTTAAAACTGCTTACATACCTAAACCCGGGGGTGACAAAATTGGAAGAAGAAGACTAGACTCACATATAATAGGATTTGAAAAACTTGGCGCTCATTTTGAATACGACGATACCCATCACTTTTTTAAATTAACAACACCTCAATTAAAAGGGGCATATATGCTGATGGATGAACCTTCTGTTACGGGTACGGCAAATATAGTAATGGCGGCGGTGATGGCTGAAGGTATTACCACCATTTACAATGCAGCGTGCGAGCCTTATTTACAACAACTATGTAATATGTTGGTGAGTATGGGGGCAAAAATTAATGGGATTGGCAGTAACTTATTGGTGATTGAAGGGGTGGAACAATTGAAGGGCACCCAACATACCATGTTGCCCGACATGATTGAAGTAGGAAGCTTTATAGGGTTGGCTGCCATGACACAAAGTGAAATAACCATTAAGGGTGCAGGCATTAAACATTTGGGAATGATTCCTGATAAGTTTGCCCAAATGGGAATTCAATTTGATATTAAAGACGATGACATTTATATACCCGCACAAGAAAGCTACGAAGTATCTACTTATTTAGATGGGGGCATTCTTACTATTTATGACCATCCTTGGCCTGGATTTACACCCGATTTAATTAGTATTATGTTGGTGATTGCTACTCAAGCAAAAGGAAGTGTACTCATACACCAGAAAATGTTTGAAAGCAGGTTATTCTTTGTAGATAAACTAATTGACATGGGCGCACAAATTATTCTTTGTGATCCTCACAGGGCAACCGTTATTGGATTGGGAAGAAAATATGCTTTGCGGGGGATCAAAATGAGTAGTCCGGACATCAGGGCGGGACAGGCTTTATTAATTGCCGCTTTGAGTGCAGAAGGTAAAAGCACCATCCAGAATATTGAGCAGATTGATAGAGGTTATCAAAATATAGATACTAGATTAATAGCTCTTGGAGCAGATATTACCAGAAAATAAGTGAGTTGTAGAATAATTCTTTTGTATTTGTTTTATTTACATAGACACTTAGAAACGTAGAAGAAAAAGGAAGAAAACTATTGTTGCTCTTGCTTCATTACTTCCTTTTCTTTTTTCCACCACCTAAAGCCTATATAACCCATTATAGACAATGGAGCAAACATTAGGTAAAGAATACCAACATTTAAAGAATGGGCAGGGCCTTCGCCTAATTGAGAAGCTGTTTTGGTACAGATGCTACATTGTGCCGATATTAATTGTAGGCTAGATATCACCAACAAACCAATGAATACAACCCATGCTTTCTTTTTCATCTTAAAATATTTTGCGCAAAGATATTGAAGATGGTTTTCCGAAGGATAAAATACTGAGCTATAATTACTCAACTAAACCCTTCAATTTACAGTTTATAAAACAGTGACTTTACTGAATTAGTTCGCTTATTGATTTTTGAATTCAGTAAACTACCTCTTGTTACTTTTTCTACAATAATAAACAAAACTTATCAATTTCAAATTTTAGTAACTGGCATGAACAGATTAGGAATCCTAATCGAGTTTATAATTTTATGAACAACTAAGATGACTAATGCTATTTAATAATTTTTTATTGCTCCTATTTCAAATAATTTGTTCCATTTTCCTCTTTCCTTTTTATATAAAAAAGTTTTTTGGGCATCAAAGTTTGGGTCAAAATGTTCACCAAAAGAAAAAACACAAAGCAAATAGCTTCTCATGAATATTGGCTTTGAAAATTCCCAATACTGATTTACTGTATCAATTGCCATTTTTGATTTAATGATAATTTTTTTGTCAATGTACAATTTTGTAGTATCTATACTAGAGAACTTGGCAAGCTCCTCTTTTTCTTCATCAGACAAACCAAATTTTCCCTTACCATATAATGGCATGCCTTGGAACATGTGTATGTTGCATAAATAATTTCTACTAACCAAAATAGCCGTGTCCTTAAATTCAGAACTTCTTATAAACAATATAAACTTATTAACTTCACGTTTATATTGTTTATTATTAGTATTTTGTCCATTCAATTTTTCGAATAATACCAAAAACAGAAAAAAGTATATAAAACATTTAACCATAATAGGATTTTTTTGAATTGAAATTAATTTTGGGGTTTATGGTATTTTAATTATAAAAATCGAATTTGTAGGTTTAATTTGAAGTAGTAATTACCGTTCTCAAAATATATTTTACCAAAATCATGTCTTGTGCTGCTTGCAGTTTCAAGCTTTGTATTTTTGAATAAATAGTCCTCAAATTGATTCCTATTGTAAATGTGGTAACATAAAACATTTCCATTGTCTTTTACAATTAAATAACCACCTGTAGCATCATAAATCCCAGTCCAAACTTTTGATGGAGTCATTCCTAAAGCTACATCGGTTAAGAAGCGTTTTATTTTATATTCATAAAATGTATGGTTAAATTTATTGTCATAGTTAAGAGGGTTTGTTTTATTAATATTGTCAGTGAGGTCTTTTATGGTATTTAATGTAGTGGTGAAAAATGTCTTTAGTATTTCCGCTAAGATGTTTGGCAACAAACTGTCAATCAAAACTAAGTTGTTCTTGAATATATCTTGTTCGAGTGTAATAAATTTCAGTTTCCCACCAGCTTGTTTTGCAGCCTCAATCCTGTCTTTAATTTTACTTTTTGTGCTAATCTCATTAATGAAATTTACTTCTTCTTCGGTTGCTTTGAAACCTAGTAATTGGTATATAAAGTTTGTTGTTTTACCTGCATTTAAAAGTGTTGCCTCGCCTCCTAATTGTGATTTAATACTCAAACCTAATTCTGCTGTTTGATTTATCCTTTGGTCATGGATAACAATACGAATATCTGTTTTGGAACTTGATTTAGCTTTTAGGGATTGGCAATTTATGGATGACATAATTATTTCTGTTTCTGAAATACTAAAAGCACCGGTCGAGGTTTTTATTTTCTCCAATAGTTTTATTGACTGCTCAATGAATGTCTGTACAGGGACTCTTAATTTTTCAATGCCACCCGATATTATTACTAAATCCCCATTAAGTTCATACTCAAAGTTTCCTCCGCTTTCATAACGTATAATTTTGATAATAGGGTAAAATAGTTCTTCAACTTTATTTAAGTCGGCATCTCCTGCATACAATTGTTTATCTCATAGTAATTTGAACAAAGCATAGATTTCACTCCATTCACCTTTATTTCTTTAAAGCAACTTTATAAAAGAATTTATCAACTTCAAAATCAGAATTGAGATGTATGTGACCTTCATTTTCTCCAGAAAAGAAATTTATAATGGATAGAATTGTTTCAAAGATTCTGAATGAATATCCTTCATAATTATAAACATAAAATATTTTGCTTATTTCTAAATTTGAAACAAGAACTGTCTCAATGGTTTTTGAGGAGCTTAAATAACTTACTTCTATTGCTTTAAAAGAATTCATTTTTCAAATCTATTGTTGTGATGCCAATCAAGGAAATCAAGACTGGGTTTGTATCTATCAGGTAATATTATTGGTTGATTTTCATATTTGACAAAGTAATTCTTTATCACCTCCTCATTTTTCCTTCTCAAGATGTCTTTCGATAATTTAACTTTAAAATCATTCGTTACAGTTAATAGTCCTTTATCAAAAGCCTTGTCGTGAATTGAATTTAAACATAAACCATTTTGAGGGTTAAGCCTTTCTATTTCATTAACTGACCAAGGTATGATGTGACTTGCAACTAATAAAGTCGGGATATCAATACCTGTAATGCAACACTTCTCATTATAAGATGCCAATATTCTCTGGCGAAAGTCACTTTGATTTACCCTTGTTTTTACTATCCTTTCTTTCTCCCTTCCCACTGCATATTTTAACTCATCTTCAATATTAAGTACTTTCTCTATTGGTTCATTCTTAATATTTGCAAGTATAGATGCACTATCAAATGCTAGTTTATCCCATTGATTAAAATATTCATTCCAAATTAATTTATCCATAGAACCAGACCCGCTTTTACCCTTATTTCCTACACCTTGTCTTTCTGGGTCAAGGCTAGTAAAATTCATTAATTTATATGCTACTGCTGCTGGTGTTCTACCTATTATTGGGGCAATTTGTTTTATCTGATTATTTGAACTTCCGCTAATTTTATTGTATGGTATTTTCCAATAGAGATTTAGTGCAACTATTAGTTGTTCTCTATTCCAATTATCTCTTGCCATATCAGTTATACGTTTTCTGTTCTTCTTTATCCCATTCTGATGTAAAAATACATTTCCCCCCAAGATTTTGCATTGCAAGCCTAAAGCCACCAATTCCTGCAAATAGATCTATAAACTTAAAGGTGTAATTATTTGGTGTCGGGAATGGTACGTTTTCCACTTCAAAAAGTAACTGTTGAAGTGCATCCTCCTCTACAATGTTTAGCTTTTCTTCTTCTTGTTTATATTCTACAATTTGCTTTATGTATTTGAGTGCATCCCGTTTGTAATGTTTGGAAACGCCGTTGTGAATGTTGTGAAGATAATGTGTTACAATAGCTTTTTTGTAATCAGTAGGTTCGATTAACCTAAGCTGAAAGCGTTTGCCGTCAAACTCGTCTATGCTTATTTTTTCTTTTAGATACATATTATTTTCCCCCAACTTATTCAAGTTCGCAAAGTAGTTTAATTGTTTCAAATGGTTTTATATTGTTGATATATTATAGATATGGTTTTCTTTGTTATCCTCTATGGCTTTAGAAATGCTACTATTATTTTATTAACCCAGCTTATTTAAACCTTTTCATTTATTACCGTCAACAGTTAACAAATAATGTATACTTCCTAATGATTTGCTTATTCGCTGATGATTATAAATTAACTGCTTGCCTTAAAACCTGCTTGTTTATTCTTTTTTCATTCATGTATGGTTCTATTAAATCGCAAAATATTCCACCAAACTTTACGGCAGATAATGGAGATGGCACTTTTACCAATCCCCTGATTAATGTCGATTTTCCTGACCCCGACATTATCCGTGTGGGAGCTGATTATTACATGGCAAGTTCAACGTTTACCACTTTTCCGGGTGTGCCCATTGCCCATTCAAAAGATTTGGCTAATTGGGAGATCATAGGATACACGTACGACTCATTACCTTCCATCCGTTCTTATCATCTTGAAGAGGGTAAAGCCATGTACCGTTGGGGAAGTTGGGCGCCTTGCATTCGGTACAATAAAGGAAAGTTCTATGTTTTTTTTAATGTGGAGTTTGATGGTTTCTATATCGCTAGTTCTTCCAAACCTGAAGGACCATACACCATTAAAAAGCTAGGGCAGCCTTTATATGACCCTTCTGTTTTGTTTGATGATGATGGGCGAATTTATGCTTGCTATGGCAGCAATACCATCATGATTGCTGAGTTTGATGAGAATGTAGATAAATTGATTACAGCGCCTACACCTGTATTCGTGGGCAATTGTGGTACCAACTTCGAGGGTAGTCATATCTATAAAAGGGAGGGTTGGTACTATATCTGCAACACCGCTAGAGGATATAATGGGATGCAGCTTTGTATGCGTAGTAAAAATATTTATGGTCCTTATGAATCTAGAGTAATTAGCACGGATGATATGAATTATGCCGATGCAGGCTTGCACCAAGGAGGATTTGTAGATACTAAAGAAGGCGAAACTTTCTTTTTTATGTTTCAAGATAGGGATTATGTAGGGCGAGTGCCTGTTTTGCAACCTGTTACGTGGAAAGATGGTTTTCCATACATTGGTAGTAATGACGGACGTGCTTTAACGACTGTAAAGAAACCAATTATACCTATTACCTCAAAGCCAATAGAGAACAATTTTATAGGAAGTGATGAGTTTATGGATGAAAAGCTTGCACTTAAATGGCATTGGAACCATTTACCAGATAACAGCAAATGGTCACTCACTAAAAAGAAAGGCTATTTGTCCATAACAGCAAGCCATAGTCCTAATTTCATGTATGCACAAAACAGTTTGATGCAACGCATTGTAGGCGGTGGTTCTGTGGCAACTACCAAGATTGATTTGAGCGATTTACAAGTAAATGATATTGCCGGATTAGCCGTGGCAAACCTACCTTATGCAGGAATTGGCATTCAGCAAAATGCAGGAAGCCAGACTTTATTGATGTTTGAAAACGGGGAAACCATAGAGAAAGCACCGATTAAAAATGTAAAAGAGCTGTATCTACAAATAGATGCCACGCCCGAAGGAACCGCCAAATTCAGTTATAGTTTTGAAGGAAAGAAGTATATTCCATTGGGAAAAGAGTTCATCATGGAGTTTACAGTCAAGACTTTCTTGGGTAATAGAATCTCCCTATTTTGCTATAACAACGGAATTGGCACCACAGGTACTGCCTTTTTTGATTGGTTTCATTTAACAATCAATCAACCAATGGGTAGTCATGTAAATGCCTTTAAACCTATTTCTGTTTGTAACTATGATAGTGAGAAAGGGGCTTTTGAATATCGATATGTGCTTAAACGCCCCATGCAATTTATGGATCAAGTACGAAATAATAATTGGATAGGGTTTAATAATGTTTACTTTAATGAGGATGCCACTTCATTCCAAATAAAAGCATTACCTATTGAAGGGGGTACTATTGAGGTACATGAAGATGCAATTAATGGGAAGTTATTATGCACTTGTAAAATAGAGGGGGTAGCAGGGTCAGATTATGTTACTTATCAATGTCCGGTAAGAATAGAAAAAGGGAAACATGCTATCTATTTGGTGTTTAAAGGAGGGTACGGAAGTTTGTTTAAGTTGGATAGTTTTTGGTTCTCACCACAAAGGCTCTAAGGCAATAAGAAGCACAAAGAGGAAAAAAAAGTAACAATCATTATATCATTTGTATCATTTAATCATAATTTATGAATTACAGAATGCGCGGAATTGCAACGATTGTTGCAGGATTTTTATCGCTACATCAAGTAAACGCTCAATCCCCCAAGTTAAGTCCTCCACCGCAGGATGCTGGTTTTCCTTACACTAAGTCTGCCCGCCCCCGTGCTTTAGAAGCAATCAAAGGAACAACTGCCATCTTTGTGGGTGGACGTTATGCGTTTATCAATGGTTATAAAGTTCGCTTGGATACCAAAGACATCCTTCGTACGGAAGCTGTAATGCACAACACTAAGTTGTTTGTCCCAGAAGCTTTTGCCTCATTAATTACACAAAAAGAATTTAATGCGAAGCCTGTTCCAAATGATTTAATAACGATTGCGGACAAATGGGTGTTTGAAGTAAAAAGGACAACTGTGCGTATTCCTGCATCAGTTGAAACTATGTATATTGATGATAAAAATTACTTCTCAGCAGCAGATTTAGCAAAGTGTATGGGCAAACAAGTGCTACAAACTAAAAGAGGTTTACTATTAATAAGTGATAAACCCATAACCTATAAAGGAGAAGACGACAAAGTGTTGGATGATTGTGTGATAACCTTGTTTGATACCCCTGAAAAGCTTGCCGACCCAGATATTGCGACTGAATATATCCCTTCATTGAAAGCACAGGGCAAATGGACAAACTATGTGAAAGTTACTCCCGAACAACAAAAAATATTGAATGGACCTGAAACCAAATGGAAGATGGTGCCAGAGTCGGAGTTTGATTATACAGGTTTCAACAAAACCTTATTGGGTTCTGCTGTTCCACCACCGGGTGTTTATCCGCGTATTTTATTTAGTGAAGCTGATATTCCTATGTTGTATAAAAGAATAGCTAGCAACAAAGTGGGGCAGAAATCTTTGATTGAAGTAGAATATTTGTTGAAACATAGTTGGTGGGATGCTAGTACAAGTGATGGAAGAATTTTCCAGAAGTTGGCTAGTGGCGATTTATCTGGTTTAGAATGGCCTTCGGTTGCTGCGGGTGCTCCAGCCACTAGTGTTCCTCAACAATTTAAGGACGAAAAACCAGGCATACATAACTCGCATGTAGCCTATGTGCCTGAGTGTTTGGCTGATATGGCATTGTATTGTTTGTTGACGAATGATGATATGCATGGAAAGATGGCGGCTACAGCAATAGCCAATTATTTTAAGTTGCGTGAGCCATTGATTGATGAATGGAACGCAGTGAGTGAGTCTGAATTTAGTACAAGTTACACCCGCCCCGATGGTGCAAAAGCTGACGTTGGGGGCAATGGTGCCAACACAGCTTGGCGCAATATTCATGGGATATGTGCCCAAATGAACTTAGGATTAAGCTTAGACTTTGCTGGCAAATGGATGACCGCCGAAGAGAAAGACATCATGCGCCGAGTGATTGCCAAAGCTACCTATGGTCGCCGTGGATATGGACAGGATGGTTCTATTCGCTTTAGAGATATCAACTGGGTTTCATGGGATTTACCTAATTTCTTAGCTGTAACTGCCATTGAGGGTCTAGAAGGTTTTGATAAAGAAGCTTATCAAAGCAATGCTGAAACAGTACGTGCTTTTTGTGAGTGGGGCATTGATGATAACGGAGTAATCTATGAAAGCAATGGTAAAACACCTGGCGGTTGTCAGTTTCATACGTTGTCGATGATTGCTTTGGCTAGAAGGGGATTGAATTTGTGGGGACATCCGCACATCAGAAAGTTATTGCAAGGGCAAATGCAAATGACTTCACCCGATGGAAAGGTGGTAGTGAATAGTGGTACTCAATATGTACCCTTTAGCCAACAGCATTTCTCGTTACAAACTATTAATGAGTATAAGGCCTTCTATCCTGATAACCTTTGTGCAGATTATTTACTCTCCCAGCCAACTGTTTCAGGAAAGAAAGAGGATGAAGCGGATAGGGCTTGGATATTTAATGATTTTAATGCAGAAAACTATAAATATGAGGTGAGTAAGTTGCCTCGTCTCCGTATGCCTAGCCCCATGTACCCGGGTTTTGTACACGGCTTCTTGTATGATACCGACTTTAAATTGACTACGAGGAAAGAAACCAATCTTCCCCTTGATTTTAATGCGCCTACCCACGGTGTTTTCTCTAGTAGAACTGATAATGGCGCAGATGCTACTTGGATAAATATGATGGTTCGTCCAGATCATTATTTAGGAGGTGGTCACCACCATGCCGATGCAGGTATGTTCCATTTTTCTGCTTTAGGTGTTAATTGGATAACCGAAAGTCCTTTTAACCAAGTATATGCAGGTAAATACCACAACCAAGTATTGGTAGATGGAATGTCTGAACCCGATGGAAACAATGGATTGGGTACAGGTTATCAAGCTGCCGCCACCTACATGGGTGATGCAACTACGAAAGGAGGAAGTTTTGCCACCGCTGATTTAACCAATTCTTACACCTATCGTTGGCAAACACAGCCAGGAATAGATTGGGGACAAAAGCTTGGTAGTCTCGGTTGGGAACTAGACCCATCTGAACAAAACCTTAGAACCTTTGCAGGTACTTCCCGCTTTAAAATGCGTCCTTGGTGGGCTACTTATAACTATTCTAACTACATGGCAACTTCTCGTTCCAAATACAATCCTATGGAATATGTGTATCGTTCAGTAGGCTTGGTTCGTGGGAAACATGCGTACGGAGTAGTAATGGATGATTTAAAAAAAGATAATCAAACGCATTTATATCAATGGACTGCTATGTTGAATGGTGGAGTTTGGCAAGCAGAATACAAAGGGTTGGCTACAAACCAAATAGTATTGGCGTATGGAAAATATGATGATAAAAGCACTTCTGCCAAATCTTTTATTTCTCCTTCAAAAGGTGATCCATTGTTATTAGTTTGTTCTTTAAACACAAATCAAGAAACAGCAAGTGGAATGCCATTAATAAAAGTTAGTACCGAGGAAGGTCCGGCTGGACAAAACAAAGCAGTAACAAAAGCTACTTATTACGACAGATTAGCTATTAATATTGAAGCTGCTAAGGTAAACTACCACGTTTTGTTGATTCCTTTTAAATGTGGCGATGAATTACCTACAATTAAATCTGTAGACAACAAAACAACCATTACTTGGAAAGACGGACAAACCGATGTATTGGAGTTTAAAACCGATGCAACAAACCGAACAAAAGTTATTGTAATGCGTGATGGTAAAGAAGTGGTGGAGAGTAAGTAAACCTTAAAATATTTTGTTACCCTTAAAAAAATTTATAGATGGGTACTGAATAAATTTCTTTAATGGTTTGTAATAAATTAGCATCTCAAGATATGCCTAAAAAGATTTTCTTCGTGTACTGCCAGTAAATTATAATAAAGAATACTTAATTTAATTGAAGTATAAATTTAATTTTCAACTAAAAATAATATATGAAATCGATATTAATTAATGAAGCTTATAAGGTAAACCTTGTAGAAGTAAATCAACCGATTGAAGCGGACGACGAAGTGTTACTCGAAATAAATTACATTGGGTTGTGTGGTAGTGATTTGAGTTCCTATAAAGGAATGTCTCCAATGGTTGTTTATCCTGTAGTTCCTGGACACGAAGTGAGTGCAGTGATAAAAAGCAAAGGGGCAAATGTTCCAAATACTTATTCTGTTGGCGATAAGGTTACCGTAAATCCATACTCTGCTTGTGGCGTGTGTCCTGCTTGTAGAGTGGGTAGAACAAACACTTGCGAATACAATCAAACATTGGGGGTACAACGCAACGGAGCTTTAAAAAAGTATTTTACTATTCACCACAGTAAATTAATTAAGAGCAGCATCCTTACCGAAAAAGAGTTTGCCTTGGTAGAACCCCTTAGTGTGGGTTACCATGCAGCCAATAGGGGAAACGTTTCTGAAACAGATATTGTCCTTATTTTTGGTTGTGGTATGATTGGTATTGGGGCAATTTTGGCTTCTATTCGCAAAGGAGCAACTGTTATTGCTGTAGACTTAGATGATAAAAAGTTAGAGTTAGTAAAATCATTTGGGGTTAAACACATCATCAATGCAAAAAATACAGATGTATTAAAGCGTGTGCATGAAATTACGAATGGAGAAGGTGCTACTGTTTGTATTGAAGCTGTGGGTGTTCCTGCAACCTATACTACCGCTATTGAAGCCGCAGCTTTTGCAGGTCGTGTTGTTTACATCGGTTATGCAAAGAGTGATATTTTATTTAATACAAGTCTTTTCGTAAAGAAAGAACTAACTATATGTGGAAGCAGAAATACCCAATTTGAATTTGGACCTGTTGTTAAAATGTTGGAAGACAAGACTATTGACAGTAATTTATTGATTACTAAAATTTATCCGATGGAAGAAACAGGACAGGCATTAAAGGATTGGTCCGAAAATCCTTCAGCATTCATTAAGATTTTAATTGATGTAAAAAATGCTAATAAATAACGCAGATAAATAAAATGGATTATACCCATTACTTTTTTACCATAAGGTACACTAGGTTAAAAAACACAAAGTACATGCAGCGTGCAATCAGGGAGGAAACTGGGTTTAAAAACTTTGAGTTCTTTGTCTAAAGCCTAGTGTTTCTTGTGGTAAAACCACCTGAGTAGTAACTATTTTACCTAGAAACATTTTACCACTAATTAATTACTGTACGTTTTTTTTATTTTTTTCTACTCACTGTATAAAAAAGATTGCATACCTGTTTTTTACCATCATGAACATCAAGTAAGTAATTCAAATAAAGGGTTGAAAGTACCTTTAGGTAATAAATATTGTTAGGACCCCAATGAATACAACAGTAAAAAGTTTACATCAATAAATACATTATTGTTCATCATTTTTACTATGTATGTCGTCTTATAAAAGCACTTTCACTCCCACTTTATTGTCCTCTATCCTACCTATATTTAGTGCCTACATCACCTACTCCACCTTTTATCAACTTTTGATGTGCATAAGTACCTATAATGAACACAGAGGGTGTTGAATTCATTAAAAGCTCTTGTGTACTTTGTTGAACCCCCTTTTTTACTAGTGGTAAAATGCAAGTGTAGTTACAGATAATGGGCATGTAAACGGAGTAATAGTGTATTAAATTTATACTGTTGATGGTAGGGCAAACGCATATAAATTTAAAGTACTTAAAATAGACTAATACGCGCATCTCCACCAGTACTTACATAAGCCACCTTAGGG
>Ga0007836_1000224_pt1 | contig 13526 bp, 2 predicted proteins | sample CryBogCBE23Oct07_FD_71205 | JGI IMG/M metagenome (GOLD analysis project Ga0007836, IMG submission 71205) | Freshwater microbial communities from Crystal Bog, Wisconsin, USA - CBE23Oct07 | ecosystem: Environmental > Aquatic > Freshwater > Lake | place: Crystal Bog, Wisconsin, USA | collected...
TTTTCTGCTGGATTAAATATTGGGTTTTAATTTTTTAATGAATTGTTTAATATGAAACGTTTTAATACTAGGTATCTAATTTTATTTTTAGTCTTTCCGTTGGCATTTTCATGTTCAACAAAAGAAGTCATATATGATACCCTCACAAAAGACAATTCTTTGAATACGCAAAGTGATGTTGTCTCTTTTGTAAATGCTGTATATACCGGGTTAAATACAGATATTTTTCGTTCCTACTCCTATCCAATCTGGCTTAGGGCAGATGATATTTATTCAACGAGTGCAGGTTTTAGGGTTTATTGTACAAAAACGGATGATGCCACTGCTGCTAATACTATCAATGCGTGGAATGGATGGTTTAAAAATCTGAATAGGGCAAATTATTTGTTGGATCATATTGATGCCACTACTGCTGATTCTGCTTACAAGGTAAGGGTAAAGGGCGAAATGTATTTTTTAAGAGCTTTCTGTAATTTTTATTTAGTGAGAATGTGGCGGAATATCCCCCTGAAGTTACATGCATCCGCACTTAATGCAAATCTGTTTGATACTGCGCAAGGTGTAGATCAAGTTTATCAGCAAATTTTTATTGACTTACAAAATGCAAATAATGTGCTTTTGAAAAGAACAGCTCAACCATCTGCAGAATTTGGAAGGGCTACGAAGGGAGCGGCACAGGGGTTCTTGGCAAAGGCGCATATTACTTATGGAAATTATTTGGATTTAAATAAAAAAGGAGGAGCTACCCAACAATATCAATTGGCTAAAGATTGGTGTGATAGTGTTATCAATTCTGGACAATACAACCTTGTTAGCAGCATTAAGGATTTGATTGATGTAACAAAAGAGCCTACTGCTTATCAGGAAGTATTATTTGGTGTACAATTTACACGGGATCCAATTGCGCAAGCAATGGGATCTTCATTCGCTGCAAATTCTACCCCAGGGAGTATGCCAAATGTTGGTGGAAATGGTTCTTCTAAAACTGGCTACGGAAACCTTAGGTTGCAACCTTGGTTTTATCAGACTTATACAAGTGGCGATTATGTAAACGATTACAGAAGTCAGGCATTAATGCTTACTAATTGGATAAATCTTTCGAATAGAAAACAAGTAACCTTTCCTTATGTGAAGGTGGGTAATGAAACCATAACAACAGAAAGTAATCCTTCATCTGCACCCTATTTATTTAGATATACTGACCCTCTTGCTGTTGAAGCTTCTTCGAGTGAGAATGACTATTTCACACTTAGATATGCTGATATTTTATTGACTAAAGCCGAGGCCGAAAATGAGTTGAATGGGCCTACAGCAACTGCCTATTCTTTTTTTAACCAAATTAGAGCAAGGGCAAGGAATGCCGATGGTATTACGCCACGTACCACCCCTTTGGATTTGTCAGGAATAACTGATAAGGATTTATTTCGATTGAAGATTGCGGATGAACGAGCCATTGAGTTTCTTGGTGAGTTTTCTCGTTGGTTTGACTTAGTGCGAATGAAATCACCTACAGGAACCACTATGATGGAATACCAATTGAATGTGGTCATACCTCGTTTCCCTAAAGGAATGCCTATTTATGATGCCAACAATAGAATTTGGATAGGCGGTCGTACTGATTCAGCAAGTGTACCACCCTTTCAGTCAAAGTTTCTCATTTTTCCTATCCCATTTTCGGAATTGAGTGCTAACCCCAACATGAGCCAGAATTGGGAATATAAATAAATTTTTTGCAATTTAAAAAGGATGTATGAATTATTTAAACTTTCAGAGTTTTACTAAAAAAACAGTATTACTAGTTTCATTTATTGTTTGTGTTAATTATTTGAATGCACAAACCTCTTATACATGGATTGGAGGCTCAAGTGGCGTTTTTACGATTGAAGCTAATTGGTCGCCGACCCGAACTACACCTAGTATAAACGATGTACTCTTATTTAGTTCCGATGCTACTGTAACTGGAGTTCCTACCCAAACGATTGGTCAGTTGGTGCTGCGTGGTAATGCTACTATAAGCCTTCAGGCATTATCTGGAGGAAGCCGTGTGTTGACAGTTGGTAGTAGCAACATTCTAGGTGATGATATAAGTGTGCCTTCGGGCTGTACCTTGATTTTAGCTTCCAATGCTTCAGGGGTTAATGCTGAGACTTTCTCAATTGGATTGGCGAATGTTCCAGGCGTAACTGCAAATATTGCAGGAACATTGACTCTAGAGCCTAATGCAACAACTTCAGCGAGTGGTGCTGTAGATTATGCTTTAAACACTTCCTATACATTAAATCAGTTAGTGACAAATAAGGGTGAATTGTATAAAGTAACTACTGCTGGAACAACATCAGCTTTAGGAAAAGGACCAGGCATTATCAGTGGAACGGTAACAGATAGTACAGTGGTTTTCACTTATACAGGAACTCTTTTTGGAAGTAGTTACGCCACCGCATATAACAATGCTTATGATGTACATTATGGTTTAACTACCATTACAGGAACCGTAAACTATGCTGGTAAATTCAATAATCCTAGTTTATTGACGGCCAATCCAAATACTTTACAGCTAATTGGAGCAACTTTTAATAACCAACGTTTTGATGCGGCATTTCCTGGTGCTGGTGGTGCAACTATTACAAATGCACCAAGTTATACGAATGTTAATTTGACCATTAGCGGGGTGCAATATCTTTCAGGGGCGCAATACATCAGTTGTTTCCCTTCCTCTATAAATGCTTTGAATTTTAATTGTCCTAATTTGACAAATGGGTCAATAAGACCCCAATCATTTTCTGATGGTAGTACCACATTGAATGCAGTGAGTGTAAATATTAATTTAGGGAATGGAGGTGCTGTAATGCTGCCTACAATCAGTGGTTCGAGTCGTGTAAATATTTCAGGGGATTTAACAGTTAATACTGGTCAACTGAATTTTGGTTGGAGTGGGGCAGAAACTGTTACTGTGGGAGGAACGTTATCATTGCCTTCAACAGGAAGTATTGGAGCGAATACGACTTCGGCAGATTCACTGTTTGTAAATAATTTCAGTATTACAGGAAGTGGGTCTTATGCAACCATCAATTCGGGTACTACCCATATGATTACTGTAATAGGTAATTTTACTAAGAGTAGTGGAGCCTTTAATGCCAATAGTCTAATCAAGATTCGCTTTGCAGGAAGCACGGCTCAAACTTTATCCAACAATGGAATTAACAAGAGTAATAATTTAACTATTGAAATAGCAAATTCTGGTGTAGCAGGAAACAATACAGTTACGTCTTCGAGAGCCTTTTATACTGCCAATTTAATCATGACTAGCGGTGTATTAGTCGCCTCTCCTTCCAATCACTTGATAGTTACAGGCAGTGTAAAAGGAGGAAATAGCAATGCCTACATCGCTGGAAATATCTATTATGCAACTGCTACCACTTCGGCATTTACATTGCCATTTGGGTTTAATGGTCAATATTTACCCCTAACCATTACGCCTAGCACTGCTACTGCGGATACTTTTAATGTTACTTATAATACAACAACACCCAACCTAAATAAACTAACTCTGCCATTGACGAGTGTTTATAATGGTGGATACTACAGTATCAGATTGACATCAGGTACAAACAATGCTATAGTTGCAGTTGGATATGGCTTTCCATCAGGATTGGTGAAAAGTACCGCTGATTTGGTTTTGGCAAAATATGGAACTGCATGGTCTGCAATCAGTTCCAACCCTGTACTCACTGGAGATGTGAACACTGGTGTACTTGCTGATAATACTTCACTTTCATTATCTACAACAGCTACACAATTAGTAATTGGCTCCATAAATTCTGCAACTGCTTTACCCATTAAATTGAGGTATTTAATTGGGAAAAATGTAGGAAATGAGAATCAATTGAATTGGGAGAGTGTGACGGAAGGGAATTTAGTATCGTATCAAGTTGAAAGACTTAGTGCCAATGGTAACATTTGGGAATCTTTAGGGTCTGAAAATGCAAAAGGGAATGCATCTACTTATCAATTTATAGATAAGGATCTAAAAAGCAGTCTTTCTATCTATCGTTTGAAATTAATTTATAAAGATGCTAGTTATACTTATAGTAAAAACATAGAAATCAACACGAGTATAAAAAAACAAGTAGTAGCATACCCTAATCCATTTGGTTCATCTGTAACTATTGATCTAGGTATCAAACCCAATACTCCCCTGAGTTACCGCTTATTAAATATGAATGGTAAGTGTATACAGAGAGGTGTTATTGCCGAAAAGGTTACCCTGCTTCCATCAGGCGCCTTGCCATCAGGGGATTACCTGTTGAGTCTTGGTGATGGTAGGAGTTCTCAATTAGTTAAGTAATAATTTATCACACTTAATTATAAACGTTTCTTGTCTATTTCTTTAAATTTTTAATACGGTCATTATGAAAAAAATACCCACAGTAGGTGTAAGTAACCTATTCACAAAGCAAATTGTTTTTTTATCTTTCTTTATTTTAATTGGCTTTTTTGCCACCGCACAGAACACCTTTTGGTGGGTGGGTGGTTCTACAGGTAATTGGAGTGATTCCACCAAGTGGAGTATTGTTGGTAGCGGAGGTAATGCACAATCAGGTGTAGGGGCTTTGGTGCCAGGAAAAAATTCTGGCGACAGTGTGGTTTTTGATAATTCGATTAGTAATTCAATCAGTAATGCGAACCCTACTATTTCTTTGCCTTATGCAAATTTGGCCAACTTTAAAGGTATTTCCTTTAACAATTCAAATGTAACTTTTCAGGGATTGGTTACAAGCGTTACTGGCGTTACAATTGCATCAGGAACAACTGTGAGTTTCAGTGGTAAATACAATAATATACCAGGTTCGAATTCACCCTTGCAATATGTTACCCTAAATGCTGTAACGGGTAATCCAGCTATACCTGGAAATACAACAGTAGTAAGTTCAGTTTATTCAAGCCCCAATACTACGGTTACCCTATCTGCTGCTCTCACTGGAAGTGGTACTGCAAATTTATCATTTACTACATATTCCACTATTGCTTGTAGCAATATGACGGTAAATAACAGTACGGTTACTTTAGCAGGAGGGGTTACATTAGCCAGTTCACTGACCTTTCAAGGAGCTTCGATAATAAAAGATTTGGTTCCAACGAATAATGGTGCTAACTCTCTGGCTCTAGGTAACGGAACTAATTTTACCCTTACAGGGATGTCTGCCACCAACTTTATTACAGGGAATGGGAATACTAATGTTTCGTTTAACTACGCAACTACTAGTCCATCTAACACGATATTTTTTGATCCTACGAATGCTGGAACAGGAGGTACCGCCATTTGGAGCTTAGGAGGATCTAAGGGCAACCTGACATTGGGCAGCAATTTGAAGGTTACTGTTTGGGGAATGGGGTACGGTAATAATGGTCAGGTTTTGACTTTGGCAAACAATGTCAACTACATCATTGGAGGAAATGGTACTAGTACATTTAATAGTGCAACAAATTTTGGGTCTATTGATGCAAGTGCTACAGGGTCAAAGTTTACCATCTATACAGGTTCGACTAGTTCGGTGCTTTCTGCAAAGGGAAATATGTTTAAGACAGGTACTGTGGTCAATAATTTTGAAATGAAAGATGCAAGTAACGTGTTTAGTCCAAATATTCCATTTACAGTAGATACTTTGACACTGACTGCTGGTACCATCAACAATTCCATTAATAACATTAGGGTAATTAATGGGGGTGCTATCATTCGAAACTCCGCTTTGGGTTTATTGGCAGCCCCTCCGATTTATGGTCAAAATGCAGGTGATACAGTGAACGTAATCATAGGTGCAACTTGTAGTATTGGTAACGAGGTGCTTCCTGCTTCTGGCTCTGTTGGCCATTTGGGCGTATTAGCCATTAATGCAAATGTAAAATACACCTTAGATTCTTCCTGTGTGATTGGATATACGATGAATCCAGGTATCAACTATACCACTGCGCCTACAACAGCAACCGCTTCTGCGGGTAATGCCACGTTTGGAGGTATCAATGTATTTGAGAATACTGTGAAAGGTTTTGCCATTGCTATTCAGGGAAGTGGTTATTCGACTCCCCCGACTGTTTCTTTTAATGGAACACAATCAACTCCAGCTGCTTGGACACAAAATACTACATATGCTGCAGGTGTAGTTGTATCTAATGGTTCAAACTACTATTATGCTGCTAGTTCTAGTGGTAAGAGTATTGTATCTGGCACTGGACCTTCTGGACAGGTGAGTGGTATAGTGGATAATCAAGTAACTTGGGATTATGTGGGTAATACGACCACTAGCTCATCAACTGTTGCTTCTGCCTCCTGTACCCTGGCGCCATTTGCCCTCACAGTGGATTCCATTAACATTGCAGCAACGGGTGGAATGTATTTTGGAGTTAACAATACAGCCTTTACATTAACTGTCAATAAAGGGATTGCCTTGGGCGGAAGTTTTACATCTGTCAATACCACCACGCTTCATACATTGAATATTGGTGGCAATCTGGTAGGAACATCGGGTAGTGTGTTTGATATGTCTTTGGGTTCTGGGGCAACAGTCAACTTCAATGGCAACACTACATCCTATTCCCCTAGGCAAAACTTAAGTGGATCATTTACAACCCTTAAGTTTAGAAATATCGGTTTAAGTGGTGTTCTCACTTCCTCAAATCCTGTTATTGTTACCAATAGTATCACCGGAGGCAGCAGTTCAGCCTATATAAATGGTACAGTTTATTATACTTCTGCATCTACAAATGCTTTCACCCTACCTATTGGCAACAGTAACTCTTATGCACCAATCACCATCACACCTGCTTCGGCAACTTCAACTGTATTTCAGGTACAATATACCCCTGTTGGAACAATTGGAACTTTGAATGGTTCTTTATTGAGTATCAATAATTCCGCTTCTTATTCGATAGTGCTTTCTTCAGGAACGATGAGTGCAATAGTTTCCTTCCCTTATACATTTGCCAATGGAGTTGTGAAAAATACTGCCCATCTGGTATTGGCAAGTTATGGTGCTGGTTGGTCTCAAGTAAGTGCAAGCCCGATAGTAACTGGCAATACAACAAGTGGTACTATTTCTGATAATATTGCAATTGCCTTTGCGACAACTGCTACAAGTGTGGCTGTCGGTTCTATCAATGCATCAAGTAATCTTTTTTCTATTTCAACTTATAGTTGGAATGGTGCTACAACAGATTATCAGGTATCTTCTAACTGGACACCTTCAAGAAACATTATTTCACCATCTGATATATTACAATTTAACAGCAATGCCACAGTAACCAACGTGCCAACCCAAACGATTGGTCAGTTGGTATTGAGTGGAACAGCATCAGTTAGTTTACAGGCAACAAGTGGTACAAGTACAGTATTGACAGTTGGTAGTTTCAATAATTCAGGTGATGAAATCAGTGTACCTGTTGGCTGTACGCTAACATTGGCAACGAATGCTTCTGGTGTCACTACAGAAACCTTCACCTTGGGATTAGCAAATGTTACGGGGGTTACTTCAAATATTGCAGGAACATTGACCATACAACCGAATGCAACAACGACAGCAAGTAGTTCAGTTGTTTATTCGCATAAGGCTACATATCCCTTGAATCAGTTAGTAACAAATAACGGTGAATTATATACAGTAACAGCCGCAGGAACCACTTCATATACTGGGAATGGTCCTGGAGTAATTTCGAGTACTGCAACAGATAGCACCGTAACCTTTACCTATACAGGAACCTTGTTAAATGGCAGCTATGCGACTGCTTATAACAATGTATATGATGCCCATTACGGAGTGACTACCATTACAGGGACTGTCAACTATGCAGGTGTTTTCAGTAATACGAGTGCATATAACGCTAGTCCAAATAGCTTACAATTTAATGGAGCAACCTTTTATAATCAGCGCAATGATGCAGCATTCCCAGGAAATGGCACTAGTACCACTTCTAAGGCACCTAGCTACACGAACGTGAATGTAACTATTAATGGGGTACAGTATATTGGTAGTAGTAATCTTACTCTGCAACAATTTCCTGCTTCGGTAAATGCACTGAACTTCAGTTGTTCAAATATAACATCGGGTTCATTGCGTGTAGGATCTTTTTCCGATGCCTCAACCACTTTGAATGCTGTAAGTGTAGACATTAATATGGGGGCTGGTGGGCAAGTAATGTTGCCTTACATTAGTAGTTCCAGTACTGTAAACGTGTCGGGTAATTTGACAGTCACCAGTGGTACTTTATATGAGGGTTTTGGCGGAGCAGAAACATTTAATGTATTAGGAACAGCTTCGTTGCCATCATCTGGCACTTTGTCTTTAAATGCTGCACAAATTGTATCACTTACAGTAAAAGATTTCAGTTTATCTGGCAGCAGTGGCATATTTCAAACCATCAACAATACTAATACACCAACGCTTAATGTTACTGGTAGTTTCAGCAAAACAGCTGGGAATTTTTCCATAACAGGTTCTCTTAATTTACGGTTTACTGGCAATGCAGCTCAAACATTCAGCAGTAATAGCACGTTAGCAAATACGAATATAGAAATAGCCAATACAGGTAGTGCTGGAAATAATACCGTGACGTTAGGTACGGCATTGACCCATTCTGGCATCCTTACATTAACGAGTGGTAAATTGGTGTTGGGTAACAATAACCTAACCTTGGGTAGTAGTGTGAGTATTTCACCAACCACGCCAACAAGTGCGAGTTATATTGATGCAAGCGGAAGTGGCTTATTGATACGTCAGTCTGTTCCTTCAGCAGGCAATACCATCTTCCCTATAGGAACAGCTACTAGTTATGCACCTTTAACCTTTACTGGTGGTACTGCTGGGGCAAATTTTAGCGTAGGTGTAAAGAATACATTTACCAATACTGTGGCAGTTGCTAATAACGTAGTAAACCTACAATGGTCAATTTTGGCAAATGTCAATACACAACCTACTGTTACTTTCCAGTATAATAGCGCAGACCAGGCAATCGGATATTCTTCTACGGGTGCTGTATTGGGTACTTATCAAAGTGGTGCTTATTCAGAAACAGCCTTGTCTTCTGTTAGTGGAACTAATCCATATACTACAACTGTTGCTTTTGCTGCGAATTTGCCGACTACCTCCGCCAATTTGTATGGCATTGGTAAAGCTGGAAGCTTTGTTCTTCAATTGGGACAACCTACCAATGCAGTGGCTACGGCTGGCAATGCATCAGCAAGTATCAGTTTCTCTTATCCATCAAATACAACAGGCATTACAGGTTATAAGGTGACTTCTAGTCCTGGAGGCTTCACTGCAACAGGCACTACTAGCCCAATTACCGTTACAGGGCTAAATAGTGGAACTGCTTATACTTTCACGGTAGCAGCAACCGATGGGACTTTCTTTGGGGTATCAAGCACTGCATCCAATGCTGTTACACCAACAGGCAATTATACATGGACAGGGGCAACTTCTTCCGATTATCAGGTTTCCACCAACTGGACACCCAATAGGGTACCTGGTACAGGGGATGTCTTGACATTTACTAGTAATGCAACCGTTATAAACGTGCCTACCCAAACGATAGGACAATTGATATTGTCTGGAATTAATACGGTGGTTAGTTTGCAACCTGCTGTTGGAAACGGCAATATGACTTTGACTATTGGAAATACAAATACTTCAGATAATGACCTTCAAATACCAAGTGGTTGCGAATTGGTTATTGCTTCAAACAGTTATGGTACAGTTGCTTTACCTGCTAGTTATGGCGGTGGAGCAAGTGACAGGGATAAGATTTCAAATGCCTTGACCTTACAATTGTCAGCTAGTAATACTCCAAAAGCAAATATTGCAGGTAAATTAACCATACAGCGAAATGCAACCTACACGTTACCATCAGCGCCATCATTGTTAGCAGCTAGTACTACCTATACGGTTAACACTTATGTTTATTATAATCAGAATTTGTTTGTGGTTACTGCATCAACAGGAGCTACAAGTGCAACAAATCCGCCATCAACACCCAGTAGTACGTTTGGTACTTCATCAACAAATGGAGGTGCTACATTAACGTATATAGGTTCAGTTATTACAGGTTCTATTACAGGTACTTCACAATATGGTGTATTTGCAAATACCTATCATGTAGGTAGTGGTGTAACTACTGTTGCAAGTACTGGTACAATAGAGAATCAATCAGCAAGCATTGCAGGTACGCCTAGTAACAGCAATCTCGTCTTTACATCGGGAGCAACCTACATCTACAACCGTGCAGATGGCAATACCAATCTGCCCACGGGAACTGATATGTCTGGTGTGAATGTTACAGTTCAAGGGATTTTTGTATCAACTGGAAATTATCAACCGACTATTACGCTTCCTCCGGCTATGTTATCTTTGACATGGACTACACCCAATGTTACTACCTCAAATGGCGCAACTAGATTTACTGTATCGAGTGGCACTACTTTAACGGTAACCAATGATGTTTCAATTAGCCAAAGTTCAACTACAGGGTTAGCCATCAATAGCGGCTCTACTTTAACTACCATAAATATCGGGGGCAACCTGACCTTAGATAATGTTTCTTTGTCAATGTCCCGTAATGCTACTAACAACTGGACGATAACGGGATCATTCACCATGAATTCAGCAAATTGTAAAGTTAGTTTGATTGATGGTTTTTACTCTGGTTCAAGCAGTGCTACTTCAACGCTTACCGTTAACGGCGATTTTATACAAAAAGGGGGAACGTTTACCATAAATGGAATTCCATCTACAGCCCCCACAACCGGAGCAAGTACTGGTAATTTGATTGTAAAGGGTAATTTCAATCAGACTGCTGGCACAATTACTACATTAAATACAGTAAGTACAGGAACAAGTCCAGGCGCACAAGTAGGTAACCTTGTATTACAAGGGGGGGCTCCACAAACATTCAAATTGGCTGGTGGATTTAATACTATTGCTCCAAATCAGACCCCAAATCTTACCATCAATAATAGCACAGGGGTAACCTTGCAGAGAAGTATATCCTTACAAAACAGTAGCATTTTGACTTTAACAAGTGGTAAGTTGTCATTGGATACCTGTAATTTAACCCTAGCGAGTACTGCAAGTATTTCTCCGGGTACACCAACCAATGCAAGTTATATTGCTGTAAGTGGAACTGGGTTGTTCATCAGGCAGTCTGTTCCAACTAGTTCTACGGTCTTCCCAATTGGCACATCCACCAGTTTTGCACCATTAACCCTTTCAGGAGGCACTGCTGCGGTCGATATTACAGTAGGCATTAAAAGTACATTTACCACAGCAGTAGCCGTTGCAAATAATGTAGTGAATTTACAATGGTCAATATCGGCAAGTGCCAACACGCAGCCCTCAGTTACTTTCCAATATAATAGTGCAGACCAAGCTGGAGGGTATATTTCGAGTGGGGCAGTGTTGGGTGCATACCAAAGCGGCGCATATTCAGAAACCTCGCTATCTTCTGTAGGTGGCAGCAATCCTTATACAACAACCATTACGCTTCCTGCTAACGTTACCACCTCCACAAGTTATTTTGGTATAGGTAATGCAGGTAGCTTCGTTTTGCCATTGGGTCAACCAACCAATGCAGTAGCTACGGTTGGTAATGCATCAGCAAGTATCAGTTTCTCTTATCCATCAAATACAACGGGTATTACAGGGTATAAGGTGACTTCTAGTCCAGGCGGGTTTTCAGCTACAGGCACTACTAGTCCAATTACTGTTACAGGACTTCAAGGTGGTACTGCTTACACCTTTACTGTACAAGCAACAGATGGTACTTTCTTTGGTGGTGCTAGTTTGCCTTCAAATTCTGTTACTCCAACAGGTAATTATACATGGACTGGGACAACCTCTACTGATTATCAGGTATCGTCTAACTGGACACCCAATAGAACAACTATAGGCACAGGTGATGCCTTGACATTTTCGAGCAATGCAACAGTAACTAATGTACCTACCCAAAGTATTGGACGTTTAGTTTTGAGTGGTACAGCATCGGTTAGTTTGCAAGCTGCAATTAATGCAAGCAGAACCTTGACAGTGGGTACTATTGATGCAGTAGGTGATGAAATCAGTATACCGTCCGGTTGTAACTTGATATTAGCAACAAATGCTTCGGGTGTCACGACTGAAACCCTTACAATTGGTTTAGCGAACGTTGCGGGAGTGACTTCCAATATAGCAGGTACTTTAACTATACAACCCAATTCCACTACATCTGGAAGAGGCGCAGTAACTTATGCCATTAGTACAGCTTACAATACACTTAATCAATTAGTAGTCAACAAAGGACAATTGTATCAGGTTACAACAACCGGAACTTCGGCTGCTGCTGGAGGCGGTCCAGGGGTGGTATCTGGCACAGCAACAGATGGCACTGTTGTATTCACTTATGTGGGAACCTTATTTGGAAGTAGTTATGCGACTGGTTATAGCAATGCCTATAGTGCGCAATATGGTGTAACTACCATAACAGGAACTGTTAATTATGCTGGGATATTTACAAATACGAGTTTGTACAATGCAGCTACTAACAGTTTACAGTTTAATGGGGCAACCTTTAATAATCAGCGTAAAGATGCTGCTTTTCCTGGTAATGGGGGTAGTACAACCACCAATGCGCCAAGTTATACAAATGTAAACGTAACAATAAGTGGGGTACAGTATAGTTCAACAACTTCAAATATTAACTCTAGTGGTACTGCCGTAACAAATTATAATTACAGCATTACAATGAATCAATTTCCTGCGTCTATAAATGCATTAAACTTTAGTTGCTCAAATATGACATCAGGTTCATTGCGTGTAGGATCCTTTTCTGATGCCTCAACTACTTTAAATGCTGTAAGTGTAGACATTAATATGGGTACTGGCGGAGGAGTGATGTTGCCTGCTATTAGTAGTGCAAGTACGGTAAATATTACCGGTAATTTGACGGTTACTACGGGAACGCTGAATTTTGGTTGGAGTGAGCAGGAAACTGTTAAAGTATCGGGAACAACTTTGTTACCATCAACAGGCTCTTTGACTTTAAATGCTGCACAAGTAGTAGCACTTACAGTTAAAGATTTCAGTTTGACGAACGGTACATTTCAGACCATTAATACCACCACTACTCCAACTTTTGATATAACAGGAAATTTCAGCAAAACGGCTGGAAGCTTTAGCATTACAAGTTCTCTTATAAAGCTGCGTTTTTCGGGCAATGCTGCGCAAATATTCAGCAGTAATAGTACTCTTGCAAATACAACATTGGAAATAGCCAATACGGGTTCGGCTGGCAATAATACCGTTACTTTAGGTACAGCATTAACCCATTCTGGCATTTTGACATTAACGAGTGGTAAATTGGTATTGGGTAGCAATAGTTTAACCTTGGGTAGTAGTGCGAGTATTTCGCCAACCACGCCAACAAGTGCGAGTTATATAGATGCGAGCGGCAGTGGTTTGTTGATACGCCAATCTGTTCCATCAACAGGAACAACCGTATTTCCTGTG
>Ga0007836_1000225_pt1 | contig 13511 bp, 10 predicted proteins | sample CryBogCBE23Oct07_FD_71205 | JGI IMG/M metagenome (GOLD analysis project Ga0007836, IMG submission 71205) | Freshwater microbial communities from Crystal Bog, Wisconsin, USA - CBE23Oct07 | ecosystem: Environmental > Aquatic > Freshwater > Lake | place: Crystal Bog, Wisconsin, USA | collected...
TCGGCCATCAGCATGTGCTCGACAGACTTGGCCTCTTCGCGGGCGCGCTGGACGCACTGCTGCAACTCGTCGGCAGTGAGTACCCCCTCGGAGACCAGGCCGTCGTATTTGGTCGCCTTGCGCCGCTGGCTCTCCTCGGCCTTGTGGGCACGCTGGCGAATGGCCGTGGCCAGCGTCTTGCAGAGCTGGGCTGTGCCTTCAATCTCGAGATCGCCAAAAGGCTGGTCGCTTTTGTTGTTGATGACCTGCATCACGCCGAACAGGTTAGCGCCGTCAAGAATCGGGACAACAAGCATTTGCTTGGTCCGATAGCCGGAGCGCTTGTCGACTTCCTTGAGGAAACTCAGGGTCGGGTGAATCCGCTTGAGCGCATCGTCGTCGTAAACATCGGCAATATTGACAAGCTGCTTGGACAAGGCAACATAGCCCGCAATACTCTGGGCGCTGATGGGAAGCTTCAGGTCTTTGGCGGTGTTGAGGCCTGTCTTGAACTTGGAAATGATTGCAGTTCCATCGTCGCTCAGCGCATACAGGGTCAGCCGGTCCGCGTTGAGCAGCTTGCAGATGTCCTGGCTCGACTCAAGCATGATCTGGTCAATATTTTCAGTCTCATGGATGCGGGTCGAAACCTGCTGCAGCTGCTTGTAGAAAAGCGCTTCAAACGTTACCCCACGCGACTCTGGAGGCAACATCTGGGAATCGAAGAAGGCCTTTTCGGCATCTTTCCCGGTCACTGGCTTCAAGACGGCATTCATAGCTCAAACTCCGTTCCCACCCGCAGCCAGCGGATGTCATGTGTGACGTTGGGGCCAAATGGCTGGGTTTGGTCAAAGCGCTGTATTTCCGCCATGATAAGTTCGGTCTCGGCGGGCTTGGTGTGGGTGATGAAAATGGGATAGCGTTTGGACTTGTCTATATGGTCAAGCTCTTCCGCCAGGGTCATTGGCGAAAGATGGAGGGCCCGTTTTGCCAGGTCACGTTCGCGGTTGCTGAACGCCGTTTCGATCACGAGCATGGCCACATTCAACTGATTGATCCTGCGCCAGAATGCCGGATTGCGCTCCGTGTCGCCGGAAAAGACAAAACATCCTTTGTCGGTCGCAACAGCAAAGGCAGCCGCTGGCACCGTATGGACAGCGGGCAAGACTTCGATCATTTTGTCACCCAGGCGGAGGGTCTCCCCAATGCGTATCTCGTTGAAACGGATGAATGGAGCTTCAGGTGTGGGAATTCGGGAAAAATCAGGCCAGATGACGTTGTTGAATATGTGCGCTTTGAGGGCCTCGATGGTGCCGGCAAGCGCATGCACCATCAATGGGTGGGTGCGCTGGGCTGCGATGGCATCGACCATCAGGGGCAGTGCAGCGACATGGTCTAGATGGGAATGGCTCAACAGCACATGGTTGACATCACGCATCTCGTCGAGGGTCAAATCACCCACGCCGGTTCCCGCATCCATCAGGATGTCACGGTCGAGTAAAAATGACGTGGTTCGACAGTCTTTGGCAATTGCGCCGGAGCAACCCAAGACCCGAACTCTCATCGCCATTGCCTTTCGTGAGTCGACCTATTTGGTCTCGAAATTCGTTGCCCCGTCCCATTCGGGATCGAAGGGCAGCGAACGCATGGAGGCTACTCTCTCGGAGTACAGCTGGTAAAGGTATTTTTTGGCATTCATGCGTTGCAAATTGAGCAATTGCACGTCGCATTGATCCCAATCCTGTGCGCGATAGGCCTTGAGCGCGGCATTCCATACGCGCAACTCATCTGCAAGTTCTTTGGGCAAGCGCTCCTGGGGTGCCAGGGGCCAGAAGATTGAAACGGCCTGCTCCTTCCCCTTGACCCGCACTTTGTCAAGCTCCTGCCATGCAAATTCATTTGCCAATTTGCGGGTTGACTCGCTCACAACGATGTCCACACCATAGACCTTTGACAAACCCTCCAGCCGCGAGCCCAGATTGACAGCGTCGCCAATGACGGTATAGCTTTGCCGCACCGATGAACCCATGTCACCGACACACATGGAGCCGGTATTCAAGCCAATTCCGACACCAATCTCCGGCAAGCCCTTTGCACGATGCTCTTCATTGAGTTTGCGGATGGCATTGGCCATTTCTAGGGCAGTTTTCACCGCCAAATGGGCGTGATCGGGAATGTCAACGGGAGCACCCCAGAAAGCCATGACACAGTCGCCCATGTACTTGTCGATGGTGCCCCTGTTGGACCGGATCTGGTCGGTCAAGCGGCTGAAAACACTGTTGAGAAGCTCTTGCAACTGCGTTGGCCCCATGGTTTCCGACAGCTTTGTAAAGCCCCGCATGTCGCAAAACATGACCGTGAGGTCCTTGTTGGCAGCCTTCATGCTGTAACTGCCCGGGTCTTTCACCATCTCATCGACCAACTCTGGTGGTACGTAGGTACCAAAAAGGTTTGCAAGCTCACGCTTGGAGCGGCTTTCGACGAAATACCCATAACTCATGTTCAGAGCGAAAGCGGTCAACGCCATCACCAGCGCCGAGGCGAGGGGTAAAACCAGGCCATAACCCAGGTACATCCAGAAATTCAATCCCACGAGCGCCGCGATCACGGCTGCGCTCAGCAGCATGGCCCGCATCGCAGACAGCAATGGCAAGGCAAAAGCAAGGGTCAGCCCGGCCAAAACCAAAACAACCACCTCAAAGCCAACCGCGTAGTCGGGCTTGACATACAACTTGCCATCGAGCAGACCCGAGATGACGTTGGCATGGGTTTCCACGCCGGGATAGGTTTCGCCGACGGGCGTAACCCGCAAGTCCAGGAGCCCGGGTGCCGTAGTGCCAACGAGCACGATTTTGTCCTTGAGCGCGCCTGCCTGGATCTTTTTGCCGAGAACATCGGACGCCGATATATATTTGAACGACCCTCCACTCACCCCGCCAGGCCCACGAAACGGAACAAGGGACGCCACCCGATCATCAACCGGTACTGCGAGCGATTTGCCATTTTGGCTCAGCAGAATGCTCTCCAGCCCTTGGTAACTTCGAGACAGGAAGCGCTCTTGGGGAAAGCCTGGCGATACCTTGGGCAGACCAACGAGAACGCGAAACATCGCCAGTGACAGCGATTCGTAGTATTGCCCCTTGTATTCTGCAATCAGCGGAACAGATCGGACAACGCCATCTCCGTCGGTAACGGAGTTGAAGAAACCACCCATCGGTGCGCTGGCGGCCAGCGAGTCAATATTTGATCCATATCCATTCCAGCTGGTGAACTTGATGGGCCGGCCTTGCAGCGCATCTTTTTGCATCACCGCCTTGGGCAAAGTACCGCTGGCACGCCCGCCCTGGTCGCTGGTGAAATAGTAGCCAAGCACGACCGGTCGCCCCTCCAGGGACTTGGCAAAAGCCGCGTCATAGTCAAGTGTGGATTGAAGCTGCGTCAGGCGATCAGAGAAGCCTGGCTGATCCCGCATTTCATTTTGCGCCAACTGGCGCAGCCGCTTCAGACCGGAACTCTCATCTGCTTCGGCAAACACCACGTCAAAACCAACCAGCGCGACCTTCTGGTTAACGAAAAGCTCGTCCATCAGGTCGGCAAGCTTGTTGCGCCCCCATGGCCAGCGACCGACTTCGGAAAGGCTCTTTTCGTCGATATCGACAATGACAATTCGATCATCCGCGGTCCGCGGCATCGTGGTGCGAAGCCGGGCGTCGTAAATGATGTCATCGAGCCGCTGGAGAACGCCTATCGGCAATATGCTGCTCGCATGCAGCAGGGCGAATACCAGAGGTAACAGAGTGACTGCGACCCGGGGCCAATGCTTGACGATGCTATCCATGCGATCCGCCAATCATGCGGCCCGGACAACGCGCAGCATTTTTGGCATTATGGTCCCGCGCCGCGCAATTCAATCAGGACTGGATGAATTGCATCTGGGTGCCAGCCAGTTCCATCACGTCGCCGTTCTTGAGCGTAACGGGCTCCGCGCCAATGGGCGAGCCATTGAGCGTCGGCTTGTTCGCACCTTCGACATGGGCCACGACGAAGCCGTGCGGTCGTTTGGTAATTGCTGCAACGGCAACGCCAGGCTTGCCGATCGTCGTAACCACCTTCACGAGAGCCACCTCGCGCCCGGCTGCGGCCCCGGACAAAACCTTGATGGCTGCATGGGGCCCGCCGGTAGCCTCCACGGGTGACGGCGAATGAGCGGGTGCCGACATGCCAGCCGGCGCAGCGAGCCCGGCCGACCCTGCCTTGATGATCATCGTCTTTTCAAATCCTGCGGCAGCCGCCTCATTGATGAACTTGATCTTGTATTTACCGATCTCAACCGTATCGTTGTTTTGCAGGAGTTGCTTTTTGACAGCCTTGCCGTTGATATAGGTTCCATTGGTGCTGTTGAGGTCTTCCAGATGCACCTCGTTGCCCGTCATCTGCATGACGGCGTGCTCCCCGCTGACGGCCAGATTGTCAATAACAATATCGTTGTAAGGCCGCCGCCCAAGGGTAGTCCGATCTTTGGTCAGCTGGACTTCCTTGATGACGACACCGTCAATCGAGACGATCATTTTCGGCATGGCCGACTCCTGTATGTTTTGAGTTGCAATTGTGTCACGTCATTTCCCCAAAAGGCGCGCCATCAGGCCTTTCTTGGTACGCCCCTCGGAAGCGCGCACCAGCACGACGGAAATATTGTCACGACCACCGCTTGCATTAGCCGCATCAACAAGCTGCTTGGCCATTTGCTCGAGATCTTCAGGGCCTGACAGAATCTTGGAAATTCCCTCGTCGTCCACCATGTCGGAAAGCCCGTCCGAACAGAAGACAAAAATGTCACCTGCTTCAACGCCATGCTCGTGGACTTCCAGCAAGACCGTGTCCTCAACGCCCAAGGCGCGGGTCACCAGATTCTTGTTCATGGAAACTGCTGCCTGCTCCTGCGTAATCAACCCGGCATCAATCTGCTCCTGAAGCAAGGAATGGTCCTTGGTTATTTGGGAAAATTCCGTCCCGCGCAGGCGGTAGCAACGTGAGTCACCGATGTGCCCCAGCATGAGGCGGTTCTCCTGAAACGCACCGACCACAAGGGTCGTCCCCATGCCGCCATACTGGGGATTGGAGTTTGCAGCATTGAAAATCGAACGGTTGGCGTTCTCGACACAGATTTCCATTGCACGCCGGACTTCCTTTGAATTGGCATTGCGTCCGGCCTGGGACAACCAGCGACCCATTTCTGAGCGGATGAACGTGGTTGCCATTCCGCTGGCTATTTCCCCGGCGTTGTAACCGCCCATGCCGTCGGCCAGGATGCATAACTGAGTGGGAAGATCCAGCGCGACCGAGTCTTCATTGTTATCACGCGCCAGGCCGGGGTCTGTATGCGTGCAAAAGTCGTAAATCATGGTACTGCCAGATTTCCTAGTCAGGACGGGGTTGTGCCGCCAGTTTCACTGTCTGAAGCTGGCAGACGGGCAACAGTGGTTTTTTCAAAAGCCGCATCCGTTTCAACGGAACGCAACACGACCGTCGCCTCGGAACTTGCCGCGACAGACGGACCCGGGGGGGCGCTCATGATAACGGTTTTGTCCTGCGCGTCCGCGCCTGGCGCCGCAAACACGGTTGTTTTCTCGTCCGCCGCCGCCAAACCGGGGGCTGCGGCACCACCGCTCGCCAGCTTTCCGGCCGGGCTGGCACTGGGGGCCTGCCCTGACATCTCAGCAAGCACCGAGCGCAGATCAGCAGCAAACTGGTCGCCATCCTGGTATCGCGTCTCGGGCCGCTTGCTCATTGAGAGCGCCACGATATCGGCCAGCCGCGGGCTCAATTCCTTGCGGATGATGCGTATGTCAGGTGCCTCTTCATTGGCAATCTTGTACATCAATTCGGCCATGGAGTCGCCCCGGAAGGGCAGCACGCCCGCAAGCATTTGAAACAGCATGACCCCAAGGGAATAGAGGTCAGAACGACCATCCACCTTCTTGCCGGCGATCTGTTCCGGTGACATGAAGCTGGGGGTACCCAGAACAAGCCCTGTCTTGGTTTTGCTGGAGTCCGTGATCCGGGCGATGCCGAAGTCCGTGACCTTGACCGTGTCAGAGTCGAGCTCGTACATGATGTTCGCCGGTTTGATGTCCCGGTGAACCACGTTCTGCTTGTGCGCGTAGGCAAGGGCTTCGGCAACCCGCGCAACGATGGACAGGACTTTGGCGTGCGGCAGAAGGTTGCCGTCCTTGCAGAAGTCCACCAGATCCTTGCCCTTGAGAAACTCCATGGCAATGTAGGCAAGATCATGTTCCTCGCCGGCATCGAAGATGGTCACGATGTTTTGGTGCTGCAAGCGACCTGCCGTCTCAGCTTCCCGGAAGAATCGCTCGCGTGCATCATCGAGCTCTTCGCCCTCGAACTCCTGGCTCAAGGCCATGGTCTTGATCGCGACAACCCGGCCAATCTTGGGGTCTTTGCCAAGATAAACTACGCCCATCGCCCCTTTGCCAAGCTCCTTCTCGACCTGGTAGCGCCCCAGCATGGGCTTTTCCACGCCCCCGCCATTGAGCAGCATGGTTCCGCCCGGATGGGATCCGCCGCCGCCCAGTATGACTGTCTCGGAAAGATTCTTGGCGCGGCTGAGTTTCGCCTCAAGGCCCTTGTAGCCCTTGTTGAGCGTCGCCATGTACTCGTAGACAGCCTGGGCCTTGTTGAACTGGCGTTTGCGCTCGAAATCCAGCGCAAGGTTGCCGATGTTTTCCATCAGCGCGTCGCTGTAGGGAACTCGGCGAAACCGGTCAAACGCCATGTCGAGTTGACCCTGACCCTGCAAAGCCAGCCCCATCATCCGGTTCGTTTCAGCGGATTCTTCGTCCGATTTTTGTTTGCCGCTTTCCGTCACGAGGAATCGCTTGGTCGTCAGGCCCAGGTGGCCGATGACCAGCAGTGTCGCGGGGAAAACCAGCTTCAACCAGGTGGCTGCGGCGGAGAGCATTCCAAACTCTGTACCAATCAAAACAATGAAAATGATTGCAGTTGCAGCCGCCGCCTTTCCCGCAGACAGCCGCGGCAGGGCGGCGATCAGATAGGCCGCAACCACCAGAAATGCCGCAAATGCCGCCCACACGCCCCAGCTGGGCTGAACAATAAAGTGCTCATTCAGGATGCTTGAGGTGATGTGGGCAATGGTCTCGGCAGGCGACAGGCCCGGATACCCCGGAACCGGAAACTGGACACCCACGCCCGCCGCCGTCGCCCCGATGATCACGATCTTGTCGGTGTATTTGCTGGCCGGGATTTTTCCTGTGAGGACGTCATAAAAGGAATCCACTGGAAAAGCGCTCTTGCCTCCTTGCGGCTTGTAGAACTGCGGCAGCATGAGGGCCGATTCATCCGTCTTGATGCGCAGCTTGCCAATCTGTACCGAGTCACCCGGATTGAGCTTGATATCCGCTGGCCCCAGGTTGAGGCTCTTCATGGCCGTCAGCAAGGCCATGGAAGGAACCGCCTTGCCGTAGTAGTTCACCAGCAAGGGCTCGGAGCGAACCGCCCCGTCGACGTCCTGGTACTGGTTGAGATGGGCAATTCCTGCCGCGCTTGCACCAATCACTTCAATGGGCTGTTGGCCGGAAATCGCGGGGATTGAAAAGCCCCCCGACTCGTCCAAGGCACTCTTGAGCGCGTAGGCTGGCATCGGCTTGTCGGGTTTGCCTAGGGGCTCTCCGAGCTTGAACACCGAGGGAACCAGCACGTTGCCCGCGTTGGCTATGGTGGCCCCCAGCTTGGCGTCGGTATCCAGCGCCACCTCTGCTTCCGCGATCACCTTGCCGAGTTGGTCATTGACGCTCCCAGCGGCTGCGCTAGTGTCAGGCGTTGCTCCCAGGACCTCTTTCATCTTGCGGATAAAGACCAAACCGCGATCCGTTTGGGGTTCAAAGAAGAAAACTGTATTGGCGATAACCTTCGCTTTGGCTGCAGCCAACTTATCGATGAGTTCGGCTTGTACATCGCGGGGCCAGGGCCAGCGGCCGATGTTGGCAATGCTTTGGTCATCGATCGCAATGACTGCAATGCGGTCGGAAGGCTGGCGCGAGGTGCTGGTGCTGCCGAAATCGTAAAAGCGACGCTCGAACGCGCCGATGAAGTCCGTGCTCACGTGCAGGATCACGACGGCCAACACGATGAGCACGCCTACGAACCAGTCAGCGCGCCAAAACTGCCCTCGTTTCGCGGATGAAGATGAACTCACTTTCCGTCCCTCGTCCTGTTGGGTACCCGCCACTGCGGCGTAACCCGATAAAGCGTGACAGCCGCTCACTCCGGCCAACAAACGCAAAAACCCTAGGATAGGACGTTATCAGACAGCCCGCATGCATACAAGTGGCTTAATGGCGAAATCAGTCCGTTTTGTTGCAAATATGCGGACTATGGCTCAGCGCATCGCCTCAGGTCGCATTCTCAGCGCGGACGCGAAATTGTAATGCTCGACCCAAAAATATCACGAATACCGCTCCGGCCGCGGCTGCGGCATAGTGCAACCAAGGGTAGGTATCCAAAGTACGGGCCAAAAACACGTCACTCACAATGGTTTCGCCACCAACCCAACCGATCAAGGCTGCACCAAGTGTGTTTACAACCGGGAATCGGTCAATCAGTTTGATCATAAGTGTGCTGCCGAAGATCACAAGCGGAATACTGACTGCCAAACCAATTACCAATAGGACGGTGTTCCCTTTTGCGGCAGCAGCGACTCCAATAATGTTGTCCAAGCTCATTATTAAATCCGCAACCAAAATAGTGCGCACAGCAGACCACATGTTGGCGTGCTCTACGGCATCGTCAATTTCATCGCCATCCTCACTAAGAAGCTTCACTCCAATCCAGAGAAGTAGCGATCCACCTACAATTTGCAAAAGCGGAAGGCCAAGTAACCATGAAGCGACTAGCGTTAAGGAGACAAGCAAAACTACGGCAGCGCTTGATCCCCAAAGAATTGCCTGCTTTTGCTGTTTTGGAGGCAACGAGCGGGCGGCCAAGGCAATGACGACAGCATTGTCACCAGACAAAACGGTATTGATCCAAATAATCTTGACCAGTCCGATCCAGAACTCTGGCGTAGCAATCATGTTCATTTAAAACTCCGCGACGATCCGAGCAGAAATACACCGAACCCCATTGGGAGCTCCGGGCCTCTGCGCAGCTTCACCAGAGTTTAATGTCGGCGGCTCAAGCGGTGGTCTTGGTTGAACTTATAGCAGTGCCTTGAGCAGTTTTGCCATTTCGGAGGGATTGCGGGTGACCTTGAATCCGCACTCTTCCATCACGGCCAGCTTGGCATCCGCCGTGTCGGCCCCGCCACTGATCAGCGCACCTGCATGGCCCATGCGCTTGCCGGCCGGCGCGGTGACACCTGCAATGAATCCGACAATCGGCTTTTTCATGTTGGCTTTGCACCAGCGCGCCGCATCGGCTTCGTCGGGGCCGCCAATCTCGCCAATCATGATGACGGCGTCGGTATCGGGGTCGTCGTTGAAAGCCTTCATCACGTCTATGTGCTTGAGGCCATTGATCGGGTCGCCACCAATTCCCACGGCGGTCGATTGGCCCAACCCGATTTCCGTCAGTTGCGCCACCGCTTCGTAGGTCAGGGTTCCCGAACGGGAGACCACGCCGATGCGGCCCTTGCGATGGATGTGGCCGGGCATGATGCCAATCTTGATTTCCTCGGGCGTGATCAGTCCGGGGCAATTGGGGCCCAGCAACAGGGTCTTTTTACCGCCGGCGGCTTCCTTGGCCCGCATCTTGTTGCGCACTTCCAGCATGTCGCGCACCGGAATACCTTCGGTGATGCAGATCGCCATGTCGAGGTCAGCCTCCACGGCTTCCCAGATGGCCGCAGCAGCACCTGCGGGCGGCACATAAATCACGCTGACCGTCGCGCCCGTTTGCGAAGCGGCTTCCTTCACCGACGCGTAAATCGGGATATTGAAGATGCTCTCGCCAGCCTTCTTCGGGTTGACACCGGCAACAAAGCAGTTCTTGCCGTTGGCGTATTCCTGGCACTTTTCCGTATGGAACTGGCCGGTCTTGCCGGTAATGCCCTGGGTGATGACTTTGGTGTTTTTGTTGATGTAGATCGACATGACTGCTCCTTAGGCCTTGACCGCCGCCACGACCTTCTGGGCCGCTTCCGCCATGGTGTCGGCGCTGATGATGGGCAGGCCGGATTCGGCCAGCATCTTCTTGCCGAGTTCTTCGTTGGTGCCCTTCATGCGCACCACGAGAGGCACCTGCAGGTTGACCGCCTTGCAGGCGGTAATCACACCGGTGGCGATCGTGTCGCACTTCATGATGCCACCGAAGATGTTGACCAGGATGGCCTTGACCTTGGGGTTCTTCAGCATGATCTTGAAAGCCTCGGTCACCTTCTCGGGAGTGGCGCCGCCGCCCACATCCAGGAAGTTGGCGGGCTCGGCACCAAACAGCTTGATGGTGTCCATCGTCGCCATGGCCAAGCCTGCTCCGTTGACGAGACAGCCGATATCGCCGTCCAGGCTGATGTAGGCCAGGTCAAACTTGCTGGCTTCGATCTCGGCCGGGTCTTCTTCGTCTAGGTCGCGCAGTGCCACGACTTCCGGATGGCGGAACAGTGCGTTGGCATCGAAGTTGAACTTCGCGTCCAGCGCCGTGATATTGCCCTTGCCGTCCAGGTTGAGCGGGTTGATTTCCACCAGGGATGCATCGGTTTCCATGTAGCACTTGTAGAGCTTCTGGAAAATATCGACCGCCTGCGGCACCGAGCCTTCGGGAATGCCGATGCCCCTCGCCAATTCCGCGCCCTGGGCCGCTGTCATGCCGGTTGCAGGATCCACATAGATGTTAATGATTTTCTCGGGGTGGCTGTGGGCCACTTCCTCGATGTCCATGCCGCCTTCGGATGAGGCGATGAACGCCACCTTCTGCGTGGCGCGGTCGGTCACGGCCGACACGTAATATTCCTTCTTGATGTCGGCACCATCCTCGATATAGAGACGGCGTACTTTCTGGCCTTCGGGCCCTGTCTGGTGCGTCTTGAGCTGCATGCCCAGGATCTCGCCGGCCAGTCGCTTGACGTCGTCTATGGTTTTGGCAACCTTGACGCCGCCGCCCTTGCCGCGGCCACCGGCATGGATTTGCGCCTTGACCACCCACACGGGGCCGCCCAGCTTTTGCGCCGCTTCAACTGCTTCCTGCACGGTGAAGGCCGCGATGCCCCGTGGCACAGGGACACCAAAATGACGCAGGATTTCCTTGGCTTGGTATTCGTGAATCTTCATGAGGACTTTCTCAGGAATGGATGATTTTCGCCACGGTGCACGCTTTGGGGAGGCAACGCACTGGACACAGCAGCCGCGAACTGTATCATGTTGCAACGCACAAACCTTGTGCTTGCCTTACTGACAAACCGACCCATGGCCAAAGTATTTATTGATGGCGAAGCCGGCACAACAGGGCTGCAAATCCGCCAGCGCCTGGAGGCCATGCCTGCGATCGAGCTGCTCAGCATTGATCCGCAGTTGCGCAAGGACCCGGGCGCCAAACGGGCCCTGCTCCAGCGGGCCGATCTGGTCGTGCTTTGCCTGCACGACGATGCGGCGCGGGAGACCGTAGCCTCGATCCAAGCCCTGCCGGACAGGAAACCCCGGGTCATCGACGCATCGTCGGCGCACCGCACGGCTCCTGGCTGGGTCTATGGCTTTCCAGAGCTCTCAGCTGCACAGACCCAGGCGATTCGAACCGCGCCCCTGGTTTCCAACCCGGGTTGCTTTCCCACCGGGGGCATTGCCCTGTTGCGCCCCTTGGTCGATGCGGGCCTCGTTCCGCGCGACTACCCCATCGTGATGCAGGGCTTCTCCGGCTACTCGGGTGGGGGCCGGCAGATGATCGAGGCCTATGAGGTGGCCAAGTCCGCGCCGCCGCTGGAGGTGTATGGCCTGGGGCTTCACCACAAGCATGTGCCCGAACTCCACCTTTACTCGGGGCTTTCGCGCCGGCCGGTTTTCGTGGCCTCGGTTGCCAACTTCCACACCGGCATGATCGACCAGATCAGTCTGCATCTGGACCTGCTCAAGGGCGTGCGCTCGATCCGCCAACTCGATGACGCATTGCGCGCCCACTATGCGGGCTCGCAATGGGTTCGCGTGGTTGCGCCGGAGGCCAGCGGGCGGCTGGAGCCCACCGCCCTGAATGGCACCAACTTCCTGGAACTGGGCGTCTATGGCGACGACGCCCTGGGGCAGGCCGTGTTGACCGCCCGCTATGACAACCTGGGCAAGGGCGCCAGCGGCGCCGCTGTCCAGAACCTCCAGCTGATGCTGGGGCTTTAGTCGTCTGCGTCGGCCACCACCCGGCGAATCAGCTCTGGCGCAAAGCCGCGGGTAGCCAGAAAGCGCATCTGGCGGCTGCGGCCTGCCGCATCGCTGGCCGGCACGCCGAATTTCTTGCGCCAGACCTCCCGTGCGCGCTCCAGCTCGGTTTCCTTGAGGCGGGCAGCAGCCACGGCGATGGCTTCGGGCTCGACGCCCTTGGCCCGCAACTCCTGCACCACCCGGGCCGTGCCCAGCTTTGCACCGCGCCGCCAGGCCAGTGACTCGGCCACGCGCTGCTCGCTGATGAAATCCTTGGCCTGCAGCGCATCCAGCACCGCTGCCAGCTCCTGCGCGCTGGCGGCATGCACGGCCAGCTTGCGCTCAAGCTCGACGCGCGAATGCTCGCGCGCTGCCAACAGGCGCAGTGCCCGGCCCTTGAGTGAGAGCGCGGGCGGGCTGCGCTTGGCCGGGGGATTGGCGCTGTCCATCAATTTGCTACAGAATTAATAGTCGACTGCGCACTGTTTATGACAGATTCCGGGCTTTTTTATTCCGATTCGGTAGTTGCAGCAGCCAGCAAAGGGATCCCCAGTGATTCGCGCACCTTGTTTTCGATCTCGTAGGAGAGTTCGGGATTTTCGCGCAGGAATTCGCGGGCGTTGTCGCGGCCCTGGCCGATTTTCTCGCCGTTGTAGGCATACCAGGCACCCGACTTCTCGAGGATGCGGGCGTTCACGCCCATGTCGATGATCTCCCCGTGGCGGCTAATGCCCTCGCCAAACAGGATGTCGAACTCGGCCGTCTTGAACGGGGGCGCCACCTTGTTCTTGACCACCTTGACCTTGGTCTCGTTGCCGATGGCGTCGTCGCCCTTCTTGATGGTGCCGGTGCGGCGGATGTCCAGGCGGACCGAGGCGTAGAACTTCAGCGCGTTGCCGCCGGTGGTGGTTTCGGGGCTGCCGAACATGACGCCGATCTTCATGCGGATCTGGTTGATGAAGATGACCATGCAGTTGGCCTTCTTGATGGTGGCAGTGAGCTTGCGCAGGGCCTGGCTCATGAGCCGGGCCTGCAGGCCGGGCAGGGAGTCGCCCATTTCGCCTTCCAGCTCGGCCTTGGGGGTAAGGGCGGCCACCGAGTCGATCACGATCAGATCAACCGCGCCGGAGCGGGTGAGCGAGTCCACGATTTCCAGGGCCT
>Ga0007836_1000226_pt1 | contig 13485 bp, 11 predicted proteins | sample CryBogCBE23Oct07_FD_71205 | JGI IMG/M metagenome (GOLD analysis project Ga0007836, IMG submission 71205) | Freshwater microbial communities from Crystal Bog, Wisconsin, USA - CBE23Oct07 | ecosystem: Environmental > Aquatic > Freshwater > Lake | place: Crystal Bog, Wisconsin, USA | collected...
AGTAAAGGTTTTGAGGCTTCTTCTGCAAAGATTTTCTTGAAACCAAAATCGGTAAACGGATTGATATACTTTCCTTGCATCATTTTTTAATTATCCTACAAACATACGTTCTTATTAATGGGTAAGGGGTGAAGCAAATTTCTTATACAGATTTATAAATTTTTTAAACGTTGTTGAATCTATATGAGTTGGAGATCTGAACCTAGATTTATAAGAATAGATTGTTTTAAGAAGGGCATGGTACTATTAGATTTATCAACTTGTGTAAAGTTTGTAAATCAAATACTTCCCTTGGTATTAAATGTGGGTATATTTAAAAATAGATTGTTTAAGCCGTCAATTGTACTATTCTCTTATAAAAACAATGAAAATTTTAGTAACTTATCCTAACTAATTTTTATTGTTTTCTACAGCTTCATCTACCAATGCTTTTAAAGCTAGATATCTTTCATGCCTTCCTTTAAAGTTAATATTATAGGTAAAAAGAATGGCAGCATACTTTTTATTGGTATCTATCCACGGAAAAGTACCAAACAAGCCAGGGCTACATACGGCATCTAATGGAGTTGCCCCCTCTTGCATTGTCCACTCACCAAAACCATACCCCCAATTACCCGCCTCCTCGGGGCTATAACCTAGCGTTGCACCTTTTGCTTGGTTTTGTTGCATCATGGCAATAGATTGTTTGGTTAATATTTGCTTTCCTTTATACAATCCATCATGTAGAATCATACTCAAAAACTTTAAATAATCCTCAGCACTACTCATGGCACCGCCTGCGGGAGATACTACAGCTTTGTTTCCAAAGGTGGTGTTCATCATGGCACATGGTTGCGCAATTCTTGACTTAAAAAGTGTTTCAAACGGTTTTCCACTTATTTTTTCTAGTACCGAGGCTAACATTTGTAAACCCACATTACTGTAATGAAACACCTTGCCATGCTCCCCTTCCTTGGGCATAGCGGCAATATTTGCTAAAGCCTCATCCATTGTGTTAAATTCTTGTTGGTTGGCAATTGCTTGTTTTATTGGTGGAGCTTTTATGCCTGTAAGATGACTAAGGCAATCTTTAACAGTTATAGATCCCTTGCCATTTTGCGTCATGATGGGTAAATATTTACCTATGCTATCCTCTAACTTTAATTTCCCTTCCTGCACAAAGGTCATGACGACTGCTGCAGACAGCCATTTACTACAACTAGCAATTGGCATTACGGTGCTTATTGTAAAATCTTGCATTTCCTGCTCTTGATCCTTTTCCTTCTTCTTTGCAAGAAATTTAATAACTAGCTTTTCCTTAGGGGTTAATCCATTTTCAGCCTTGGCATACACAACTTTTCCATCTTTATACACCATTATAACACCCCTACCTCCTATTTCGTGTAGGTTATGATGTAGCCAATTATCTACAGCTGCAAAATTTTGCTGTGCATTGCCACTAACACACATCATTAGTATAAAGACTATTAATAAACACTGCCTTATCATAAACAATTTTTGATAAATATATTTCCATTTTAAATTGATTAAATAAAGAAAGTTTACTAGCGTAGTATTTTAAACCCAAAAAACTAACTGTTAGTAAATTGCACCCACGCCACCTAATATTCCTTGTTTAGTTCGAAGTGAATCTTGTGATTAAGAAATTATAATAAAAACAACGTAAGAATGCCTAATTATTTTGCACAAAAGTGTACCATTCAATATTTAATCTTCCTTTACTTAAATTTACTTGGATAGTATCCCCAACTGAAACTGATTTATAAAATCTTCTATCAACTTTGGTTTCTTCGTCATTGTTACGATTTCCCCATTCACTTAATGACAAATAGTAGTAAATGCTACTACGTCTGTAATTAATTCTTTTATTCATCACCCTTACCTTATATACAATAGGAGTAGATTTATCGTAACAACCATTAACAAAAACGGTTACACCGTAAGCGTAAGCACAAAAGACTACCGCTAAAAAAACAAACACTGAGATTGATTTATCGATATTTACCATCGCTTCTTGGGTAATAACAATACAAAATATTAAAAGCCCAACTGTTATAGTGGCAATTGGCAAATAAATGTTGTGATAATTGTAAATATGGTAATCATTCATTCCCCTTAAAGCCAACCCAATACAAGGGAAAAGTATTAACATGACAACAGAAGGATAAGCACTATTTTTTTTGAATTCCAAACGCATTAATCCATTAAAAATGCCAGTAATAATTATTGCAACAATGGGTAACAAAATGCCAATAATCATTATTATTTGATTTGGGGTTGGATAAAACAGACACCAAGCAAGAAATGCAAAAACAAGGATGTTTGATAATGTTGTAATATTTTTTGCCAACTCCAGTTTACTTCCTCTTTCTTCTGCCGATTCCCCCAATTTTTCATCACTTAATACTCCTTCCGTTTCCACTTTAAGTACTTCAGCATCCAAATCTTTAAATGTTAAACTAACCCAAGTATCTATCAAATCTATATTTTCAAAGTATTTACTTATCTGTAATTTCATTTTGTTTTCAGACATTGGTATGATAAAAATATTTCCCTTTTCGCCCTTCTTATAACCCAACACTTCCTTAAACAATAAACTTCTATTGGTAATACCAGTAATTACAGTTATGCTATGCTGATCTATAATTAATGTAGTTTGTAAAGACTCATTAATACATAATCCTCCAAATATTACCATGCCCAACCAAATAAAAGTGAGAACTATGCGCTGATTGGCTCCATTTGGTTGAACAATTATTAAGTAAACTCCCCCAAGAACAAACCCTATTCCAAAAAGTATCATAAAATACTTCCATCCACTTTGTATTTTGTATGTTCCTTGCATAGTTGTTACCCTTTACTATTTATACTTAGGAGTTTATTACACTTTTTAGTAAAAATATGTATTTTGCTTTTTACGTACGCATCGCTCCTCTAACACATAGAAAGCACCCCCAAGTTTATTGACACACAAATTAAATTAAATATATTAACAAATATTGTTAGCATTAAAAAACTATATATTTTAGCATTTTAATTCTGTTTATTATGACAAACAACACTCTCTACAGCTCGGCTTATGCTGGCACTAAAGATTTTAGTCAACAAGATCTTGTTACCGTTAATGCTACAGGCTTTGGGGCCGCTACAGACGATTATGCCGAGCGTGGCATAGACCTTAATGAGCAACTGATTATGAACAAACCCGCTACCTTCTTCTTTAGAATGAACAGCGATGCGATGTTGGATGCAGGCGTACACCAAGGCGACGTATTGATAGTTGATAGAAGTATTAAAGCCGTTTCTGGCAAGATGATTATTGCTGCCATAGATGGCGAACTAATGGTACGAAACTTTTTACGCACGACCAATACCTGTTGGCTTGAACCTGCCAACAAGCGCTTTGGTAATATACCTATTGGCGAGTTCACTACTTTTGAACCATGGGGCGTAGTTACCTGCGTAATACACTTAATAGACCCTTCATTGGTATCTTTTAATGCACCCAAAAAGCCAAAGGTTAAAAAGTGATAACAAATCGCTGTATTAAAAAATTATTTGTGTAAAGGGATAAGGGATAATAAGTGTGGTAACCATAAGTGCTTTTGCCTTATAGCTGTTGGGTTTATTTGTTGCGCCCCCACAACAATTAACACTTTTATAAAGAACGTTCCACTAGCGCACCCTTATCTCTTGTAATTGCAAACAAAAAAACGTTTCTTTCTTTCCCTTAGATTTGCCCACTTTATAAATTACACAATTATGAGCAAACAGGCATTCATTTTTCCTGGACAGGGATCACAGTTTAGCGGTATGGGTAAACCCTTATACGAGAATAACCAAGCAGCCAAAAAATTATTTGAAGATGCAAACGATATATTAGGATTTAGAATTAGTGACATTCTATTTGAAGGAACAGATGAAGCACTAAAACAAACCAATATTACACAGCCCGCCGTATTTATCCACTCCGTTATAGCTTTTAAAACTTTGGTTGATGTAAAGCCAGATATGGTTGCAGGACATTCGCTAGGTGAGCTTTCGGCATTGGTAGCTAATGGCGTATTGGCATTTGAAGACGCATTGAAGTTGGTTTACTTACGTGCCACTTCTATGCAGAAAGCTTGCGAATTGGCGCCCGGCGTAATGGCGGCGGTATTGGCTTTAGAAGACGAAAAGGTGGAAGAAGTTTGTAACGCTGTTCAACTTGAAACTGGCGAAATTGTGGTTCCTGCCAACTATAATTGCCCAGGCCAATTAGTTATAAGTGGTACAATTAAAGGGATAAATATTGCTTGTGAGCGTATGAAAGCGGCGGGTGCTAAAAGAACCTTGGTATTACATGTGAGTGGTGCTTTTCATAGTCCATTGATGGAATCGGCCAAAGAAGAACTAGAAAGCGCTATTAAAGCAACTACTTTTAAACAACCTTCTTGCCCTATTTATCAGAACGTGGTTGCAAAGGCAATTACCGACCAACACCAAATACAAAACAACCTAATAGAACAATTAACAGGATCAGTAAAGTGGACGCAAAGCATACAAGCTATGATAGCAGATGGAGCCACTCTTTTTACAGAAGTAGGTCCAGGAAAGGTGTTACAAGGAGCGCTTAAAAAAATAGATAAAGATGCTTTGGTTAAAGGAGTATCCTAACCTAAAAGTTTCAATTAAATAAAATTACAACAGACTAGTGTTTCGCGTTTAGTTTTACCACCTAATAAACAAGTAACTATGATTACAAGTACGCCTGCATATTTTAAAGAACCAAAGCATGTGCTAATTCGAATATGGCATTGGTTGGCATTTTTATTATTCATCGTTTCTGTAACCACTGTTGTATTTAACAGAACTCTTTTTAGACCAAAAGACAACGTAAGTATGGTACAAGAGATGGTGCAAGAAAAGGGTGGCACCATTACCGCTGACCAAGCAAAGAATGTGGCGCATGAATATGGAGATAAGCTTTGGAACTTGCACAAATATGTTGGCTTTGGCTTGGTCTTTTTAATGCTTTGGCGCATAGTGGCAGAATTTGTTATAGATAAAAACAAAAAACTATTCACACGTATAAACAATGCCAATAAACAAGTTGATACTACCCTCGAAAAGAAACATTATTTAGCCGTACAATTTGGCTATGTATTATTTTTTGCTATGTTTTTTATAATGGCAACTACCGGACTTGTATTGGCATTTGAGGATGCTGAATTTTTGAAACCCATACATAAAGCTGCAAAAAACATACATAGTTTTGTTCAATGGGGCATGTATGGCTATATGGTATTACACATTGCGGGAGCAATAATTGCCGATTGCACCAACTATAACGGCATTGTTTCGAGGATGATTAATGGAAAAGTTTAGATGATGTTGTGCTCAGCCACTTTTGATGGATGTTATGCTAAAAGGATTGGCAAATGAAGACATTGTAGAATAGCTGGTTCTCTTCTTTTTGCCCACATTACAAAATCCTTTTACACAAAGCCTAATTGGTGTTTCGCTTTACCCATTTAACAATAAATGTTTAACCTCCAACCAGTTTGTTGAAGATTGTGCATCTACAACTATCTTAATATTCAGTTCCACCAAAATAACATGTATCATTCCATTTTATCTTTTCCCCTCTTATCATCAAAGAAAATAAGGATGATACCATTTAATTGCTTGTTGTTTCCGCGCATAAATGATTCAATTGAATAGGCATTGCAAGTATTTCACCAAAAACCTGCTTCATTATTACATTTTTCCCAGCTTTAAAACACTTTTTAATAAGGCGGTTAAGTATTTTTATGAGGCAGGAAAACATTTCTACAGGGCAGGAATTAATTTAAATAGAGCAGGAAATATTTTCCTCATGGCAGGAAATGTTTTCCTGATGGCAAGAAATTTATTCTATAGGGCAGGAATTTATTTCCTCATGGCAAAAAATTAATTCTATAGGGCGGGAAATTAATTCCATAGGGCGGGAAATTATTTCCTGCCTGCCAATCAAATTAATTTTAAGGCATAAATCCCCAATAAGGGGGAGGAAATAAAGGAAAAGTGCTAGATAAATTGTTAAAAGAAGAAAAGAATAGTGCTTCATTTCAATACATAATCAAAATTTCGTACGGCCACAAGAATATGAACAGCATTATCTTTCGTCTTCGTAAAAGTTAACTAATATTATCACCCCCATTAGTCCATAATGACCAATTGCTATTGTTACGCAAGATTAGCTAGCTAATATGTAGATTAATTTGCTATTAAACAGCTAATAATTATTAAATAATGGTGCTGTTTACCCATACCTTTTTGTTGCCTATTTTACGAGTTTGATGTTTTTTTGTTAAGACGTACCCTTACCATAAAAATTAAAACGATATTTGCTTTTTGAAAAGATGCACTTGAATACTCAATTTTAAAGTGCTGCAAATAGTTCCCTCCCAATGAGTGATGAAATTAAACATGAATGTGGTTTAGCTTATATCCGCCTCCGTAAGCCCTTTTCCTACTACCTACAAGAACATGGCACCGTAATGTATGGTATCAATAAATTATATTTATTGATGGAAAAACAGCATAACCGTGGCCAAGATGGAGCGGGTATTGCTGCCGTTAAGTTGAATGTAGAAACGGGTTATCCTTATTTATCTCGTTTACGTAGTAACAACCAACAGCCTATTGCTGATATATTTAGCAAGGTAAATGCTGACGTCGAAGAATTGGTTAAATACCAAAACGATATTATGAAGCACCCTGGCTTAATGAAAGGTCATCTTCCATTTCTAGGCGAATTGCTCATGGGGCATCTTCGTTATGGCACCCAAGGTAAAAATAGCGTTGAATTTTGCCATCCCTTTATAAAAAGAAATACGCAGCCTGGTAGAAATATGGCTTTGGCAGGTAATTTTAATTTGGTAAATACAGACGAACTGTACGACTTATTAAACATGACTCCCGGTGAGTTTCAAAAACAAAGCGATTTGGCTGCCATGATGGAAGTGATACATCATTTTTTGGTTAAGGAAGACGAACAGAACCCAAACAATGCCAACTTAGTGGAAGTCTTACAAAAAGCCATCCCTCTTTTTGATGGTGGCTATACTATTGGTGGCCTAATTGGCAATGGCGAAAGCTTTGTAATGCGTGATGCACAGGGTATACGCCCTGCTTATTATTATGTAGATGACGAAGTGATTGTTGCTGCAAGTGAGCGTGCTTCTATACGAACCACTTTTAATGTTGGCGAGAATGAGGTGGAAGAATTAATGCCTGGCAATGCATTAATTGTTGATAAAGAAGGCAATTATACCATTAACCAGATAGTGCCCGCTAAAGAACGTAGGGCTTGTAGCTTTGAGCGGATTTATTTTAGCCGTGGAAGTGATGAAAAAATTTACAGGGAAAGGATTGCACTAGGTTATCACCTTAGCAAACGTATTTTAGAAAACATTAAATACGATTTAAAAAACACCATCTTCTCATACATTCCAAATACTGCGGAGGTTGCTTTTTACGGATTAGTGAAGGGGATGGAAGATTATTTGAACCAGATTAAGGTAAAAAGAATCATGAGTTGGGGTAATGATTTTAATGAAGAGAAGCTTCAAGAAATGATTACCAGAAAAATACGTCAGGAAAAAATAGCGATAAAAGATGTAAAAATTAGAACGTTCATTACCGAAGATTCTAGTAGGAATGAAATGGTGCAACACGTGTATGATATTACTTATGGAACTGTAAGAAACCATGAAGATACTTTAGTAGTTATTGACGACAGCATTGTACGGGGTACCACTTTAAAGGAAAGCATTGTAAGGATGTTGGCTCGGTTAAAGCCTAAAAAAATTATTATTGTTTCCTCCGCACCTCAAATACGCTATCCTGATTGCTATGGAATTGACATGAGTAAAATGGGCGATTTTATAGCCTTTAAAGCTGCTATAGAACTAATTATGGAAAGAGGAATGGAAAACTTGTTAATTGAATTACAAGAAACAGCTAAAGAATTACAACGCAACAACCAATTACATATAGAGAACATTGTTAGAAAGGTCTATAAGCCTTTTACTACCGAAGAAATATCTGATAAAATTGCACAATTAATAACGCCCGAGGGCATTACTTTTCCTGTACAAGTAATTTATCAAACTATTGAAGATTTACATGAAAGTTGCCCTACTAACACTGGCGATTGGTATTTTACAGGTAATTATCCTACACCAGGTGGTAATCGTGTTTGTAATAAAGCATTTCTGAATTATATGGAAGGAAAAAATGTACGAGGATATTAGTAGAGATTAGTGGTTAATAGTTAGTGGTTAGTTAAGCTAAGCAATGGCTTAAAGCCAAATCGCTAATACTTACAGTTAATCAGTTACAAATAATATCTAAACCCTATTAACTTACATGTAAAAACTAATAAAATGAAACAACTATTAATTATACGTCACGCAAAAAGTAGTTGGGATCATAGTATTCAAAACGACTTTGATAGACCCTTAAATGAACGAGGCCAAAGAGACTCGTTAATGATGGCCAATAGGTTATTAACTAAGAATGTTTCTATAGATGCTTTTATAAGTAGCACGGCAAAAAGGGCTATTACTACTGCCACGAACTTTTATAATGCTTATAATAAAAACGGAAACACCACTGCTGGATTAATAGAAGTACCCGATTTATACCATGCTCCACCAAAAGTGTTCGAAAAGGTTATATTAGCGCAAGATGATAAATGTGAATCAATAGCCATTTTTGCCCACAACCCAGGAATTACAGAGTTTGCCAATCAATTAACCACCATTCATATTGATGATATGCCCACATGTGCTATTTATGCTATTAAAATACAAACTAGTAAATGGTGTGATTTTGTAATTGCCAAGAAGTCTTTTTGGTTTTTTGATTATCCCAAAAGCATATAATCCAATAGCTAATTGGTGGTGGATTTTAATTTCAAAAAGGTATTCCAATCTTCCAACATTTTTCCTTTTAATACTCGTGGAAACTTGTGTTGCCCCCCAATCTTACCTTTCTGGTTCATAAAGTCCATAAATAACTGCTCGGACATTACTTCAACAAAAACTTCTTTTAAAGCACTTTTCCTTTCTACGGCATAATCGTCATTCAATTCTTTAAGCTTGTCATCAATCATTTTTGCTAATAAAACTTTATCTATTTTATCATCACAAGCAACATACCATTGATGGGCAAAAAAGGTTTGATATGGAATGCCTGTAACCGTAAATTCGGGAATACAAATGTTTAGCTCTTCACTAACCAACTGTATAGCCTTGTTCATATTATCAACACTTAAGTGTTCACCAACTAAGCTTAGAAAGTGTTTTGTTCTACCAGTAATGATGATTTCATATTTAGCTTTATCTATAAACTTAATGGTATCTCCAATTAAATAACGCCAAGTACCTGCACTTGTACTAATCAATAAAGCATAATCTTTTCCTTCTTCCACTTCATGTATCATCAATGCTTCGGGATTTTCAACCATTTCTCCATCAGCATCAAAGTTCTCATCATTAAAAGGTATAAACTCAAAAAAGATGTGCTCCCCAATCACCAAGCGCATTACTTTTGAGGTTTGACTATCTTGATAAGCAATAAAGCCTTCGCTAGCTAAATAAGTTTCTATATAAAGAAGCGGCTTGTCTAATAGCTTTTCAAAACCTTTTTTGTAGGGTTCAAAGCTTACACCACCGTGAACAAAAAAGCCTAGGTTAGGCCATATATCATGTATAGTTTTTAAATTATAACGCTCAATAATCATTTCCATGCACATCTGTATCCATGCAGGAACGCCCACTACAAAACCAATATCCCATTGCGGTGCTTTCTCAACAATTTCTTCTAACTTTTTCTTCCAGTCTTTTTCTTTGGCAATCTTTTTACCAGGCTTATAAAACGGTTGAAACCAAAATGGAGCTTTCTTGGCAGTAATGCCACTTAAATCTCCAGCATAATATCCAGCAGAAAAACGTTCTAATTCAGTACTGCCGCCTAAGGTTAGCCATCCTTTACCTATAGACTTTACAGGAATATCTTGATAGTTTCTAAGACCAATTAATTGTTTTAGCATCACTACTTTATTCCCTTTCAACATTTCGTTGGTAATAGGAATGTATTTACTAGCGGCTTCGGATGTGCCTGAGGAAAGTGCGTAATACTTTACTTTTCCTGGCCAACAAACATCTGGCACCCCATTAAGGGTTTTATACCACCATTGTTTGTATATTTTATTGTAATTGAAAGTGGGTACAAGCTCTTGAAACTTTTTACCTAGATGCTTACTAAGTAAGATATCATCAAAATGATAGGTTTGACCAAATTCGGTAAACCTTGCTTTTCTAAGTAATTTCTTTAACACTCTAAGCTGAGAAGCCCTAGGCGAACTCTTTGGTAAGCCCAAAGCTTTTGATATTCTCGCAGGAACTTTAAAGTCTATTATCGCCATCGTTACCCTCTGGTATTTTATCTATTCGTACGAAAGTAATTGAATTAAATTAATATATTAAGTATTATAACTAAAAATAAAGTAGTTATCAAGGTATTTACCCCCCTAAGTGTTTATAATTATTGATTATTAACTTTATGTCTATCCAATAATCATAATCTTTTGCATACTGGGTGTCTATCAACTTGAGCGCCTGCATTTTTAATGGATGGATAGTATTTTTAGGAAGACCAAAACAGGTAAGAACATTGGGCTTAATAGTTGGAAGATTATTATTGTTTATACAATATCCTACCCATGTTTTTTTATTAAAGAGTACCCTAAAACAATTTGCTATCATATTTACAGGATGCTTTATTAAAATTAATTGAATGGGGAACGTAATTAAGAGGAATGCACAAACCACTAAATCTAAAATTCTCTTCATCCTTTTATAATAGGGGTAACTTATTCTATTAAAATCTTCAGCAGCCATTATTTCACCTGCGGTAGCTTTACTGTCGCTACCCACTATACTTTGGGTGCCGTTCCCTATAAACCTGTAGCTGATGTTTTTAGGTAACGATTGAATTAATTGTATAATCAAGTAATTGGTTAAATAGCCCTCACAAAAAACAAGCTCCTTAATATCGAGCTTTAAGAGTATCTCTTTTAAATCTTTTAAATCGCCAATAGCATTCTCCTCTTCGTCGTTTACTTTTATTCTTCCTAAAATTCTATCTTCAAGATTAGCCTTTGCAAAAATTTGATTTACCTTATGGTAATCTTTCATATTACCTACCACCACTGTTTGTTTAAACTTATGTGCTTCACTACTAGGTTCTATCCAGTTAAGTTGTACAAGTAGCCACCTAAAGATGGTAATAGAAACTGCGGCAACAAAGCCACCAACAATCATTACGGCCCTAGAAAACCACCACTCTTTGGGCAACAATCCATAAACAGCTAGCATAACCACTATACCTGCAATACTTGCTGCAAATGTTTTGGCTGGCTTATCGGGCTTATCATACATACCAGATAATGCCCCTGTAAATAAGAACAAAATACTAAACGAAAAAAAGTTGATGGGTAAAGAGTTGATTGTAAAATTGAGACCTCCCCTAATAACGCTCACCCAAAACTTATTAATGCCTAACAATGAAAAGAAAATGATTGAAGCATCTATTAACGGCAAGCCCACTTTTAATATAGAGGACTTTATTAAGGAAATAAAAGCCCTTAAGAAAATAGCTACATGTATAAAGATGGAGAACGCTCTTGCTTTGTTTCCAGAATAATGCTTATGAACAAAAATGCTCATCGCACTATAAAACATTTTAACATAATTGAGGCTCCCCTTTTTAGTGCTTTCTCCTTTAAAATGAATAATGGCACTATCGGCAAAGTAATAGTTGTTGTATCCTAATTGCTGTATGCGATAACTAAGGTCTATATCCTCTCCATACATAAAAAAAGCTTCATCAAATCCTTTAGTTTTTAAAACTACTTCTTGCCGAGCCATAATAAATGCCCCTGCTAAAACATCAACTTTGTGGTTACTAAACGAATCAAGATAACCCAATGAATACTGGTTAAAAATGCGAGAAGTTGGGAATAACTCAGAAAGACCAACTAGTTTAAAAAAAGAAGCAATTGGTGAAGGAAACCCTCTTTTACTCTCCGGTAGAAATGTACCACTACCATCCACCATTTTAATACCCAATGCACCACCATCGGGTTGATTATCTAGAAAGGAGATACATTTCTCAAAACAATCTTCGGGAACAATGGTATCCGGATTTAAAAAAAGAATATAATCGCCTTTACAATCTTTTAATACTTGGTTATTTGCTTTACCAAAACCTACATTCTCATTATTAGCTATAAAATTAACCAACGGAAACTTAGGCTGTAAATAAGCTATACTATCATCGGTGGAGTTGTTATCTACAACAAATATCTCGGCATTTATTCTAGCTATCGCCTTGTTTACAGAGCATAAGCATTGCTCTAAAAAGTATTTAACATTATAATTTACAATAATAATTGAAAGGACCATATAGCCTAAATCGTTTTCACTTTCTTTTGAAAACGTTGTAAAGTAATAGAATTAAGCATTAGATGCTTCTTTTTATATTATTGTGGCTTTAATACCTGTGATTAAATGATTTGAATGATTGAAATGATTGGATATAATGAGAAGTCGTTAAGCTATGGATACCCACATTATTATCTTTACAAATAAGGTTATCAGCCTCACAAGCTAACTTTCGGAAAGCCTCCTTTACTTAACAACATTGGATGATACACCTACATGCCTGTAAACTAAACACCCTTACAATTCCTTTAACATCCAAATATTACAACCTGTATGCCCTGTATTACCCATTGGATGATTAAGTTTAACAAAACCACTTTTTTCATACATAGAGATTGCCTTCGAAAAGTTGGGGAGGCTTTCTAAGTATATTTTTTTATACCCGAAGTCAATGGCAGCTCTAAAGCATTGAAGCATCAATTGTTTACCAATACCAATCCCCCTTACCTCTTTTGAAATATACAACTTAACCAACTCGGCACAACCTTCTTCCAAACCTTCAGTTGGATATATACCGCTACAACCTACCACTTCTCCATTTAATTCTGCCACAAATAATACCGCGTTTTGGGCAGTAAAGAGTTGAAAAAGGTTATCAGTTGTAGGGTCCGAATAAACAGTACCGCAAGTTGGCGCATCAAATTCTTTAAAAGCACTGCGAATAATTGTAGCCAATAAGGGGTTATCGGCAACCACTGCTTCTCTAATATCTAGTATATCTTCCATTTACTTAAAGTCGTCTTCGGTTAAATCGTCGTCCGCACCAAAATCCATATTGTTCAAATCAATCATACTACCCATTAAATCAGTAAAAGAAACACTTCCTTCAATCATTTTTTTACTAATTAGTGAGTAGGACGCTAATCCATGTAAAACAAATTCCATCAACAAAGCATTCTCTAAGTCGTTAGCTGCATGAAAGTATTTCTTTACAAAACCAAACAACCCA